>Ga0181532_10000780_pt1 | contig 31820 bp, 25 predicted proteins | sample PEATcosm2014_Bin_33_FD_119768 | JGI IMG/M metagenome (GOLD analysis project Ga0181532, IMG submission 119768) | Peatland microbial communities from MTU Mesocosm Facility, Houghton, MI, USA - PEATcosm2014_Bin11_30_metaG | ecosystem: Environmental > Terrestrial > Soil > Wetlands > Peat | place...
AACTCGGAAGCGGTAGTTCATTTCGCTATGCTAGCGGAAGATCACGCCCGATCAAACATTCTTAGCAAAAAATGTTCTCTTCTTCTCACCAAACCGGAAAGTTTCTCTCCGACAGACTCCTAGCCGCAAAGGCCGCCAACCTTCCAGTCTGTGTGGATGTCCCTCATTTCCTGCGCCGTGATGCCATATGCATGCACGACGGTCCACGGGCGCGGATCGTCTTTGCAGCGAAGAACCATACCCGATTTCGGCTTCAAGGCAGCGTCGAGCCATGTCAACGTGTGGGTTGTGTCGGTTCTTAGTTCGACTTGGATGACATGCTCCATTATGCTTTCTCCTGCCATGAAAATGCTTCGCCACTAAACAAGCTCGTATGTCATGGTCGCAGGTAGCCATTCGAGCTACGGTGACAGGGGTCACACAGGCCTGTGACTCGGCGGGTGTGCGTGTTGGACGGATTTAATCCGGTTGACACTTACGTTTAGACCTTTACCGAACCCGACAACTCTGAAATGGTGATGCGAGGGTGGCGCTGGCTTGCCTTGGAATCGGAGGGTAGCTCAGATCGGAGGGCTTGGACTGTTGGCTGCCGGTCCCGCCGCCGTTTACCGACCTCCTGCGGGCAGCGAATAGGGTCGGCGTCGGACATAAGGAAAGGGGTAAAGAACCCTGACTCCTTTTGCTCTTTCATCTTTTTGGAGTCAGGGCGCGTCATGGCGCTTAGTCCTTCTGTTCGTCGATGCAAGGCTATTCGCGGAAACGAACAATTACAAGAGCCTTTCGGCTCAAGTGGCCCTAAGACGGCTCTGGCAGCGCGACAGGGCGGAACATCGGGATTGCAAGTGTGTAGAAATAGTTCTTGGAGTTGGAGGGTGCAGGGACCTAGGAAGGTTCCACACCAATCGGGGTTTTTCTATTTCTTTTGCCCGTGTACTACAAATTCCCCGTTCTTAAACCCGGATTCCATTTCCCATGCGTACTCAGGGTAGTCGCGCTTCGCTCCGTGCATTGCTTCACGGGCAGTGTTCTGGGTCATCGGCGTTGCTTGCTGGGGACTAGGGACAAGGCGAGACCCAAGAGACTCGCCCTTGGTAGCTCCTCCGGTCTTCAACCATGTGTCCATGCACACAATTATCTCACCAGAGTCAATGCTGGATTGATTCAAACTGCATCACCACCGCGCCGACGCAAATCGTCTCAATGCTGAGGAAAGAGCTTTGTCCACCCCTGCAGATAAGCCGTCTTCGCCTGATCGAGGGTCATGGTCTTGCTCACGTACACCTTTCGCCAGAGCAGGAGCTCAACTTTATCTTTGGCGAATGAGCCGAACTTGCCTGCGTGTGGCTCGAACCAGATGTTGTCGCAATCGGTGAACGAGAAGCGTTTGAGAGCAGAAATCCCGAGGCAGGAGATATTAAGGAAGGTCCAGGTCGAGAGCATAGACGTCGCCGCCGCCGCGGGTTGCGAGCAACATTGGCGATCCGTCTGCCGTGAGCCCCATGAATCGGCAGCGAAGGACGCCGGTTTGGAGCAAGGATTCAAAGCTCATCACGCGCTCAAGTTTCCAGTCGCCGACGCGGACGCGGTAAAGAGGCTGTCCTGCTTCAAGAAGGTCTTGAAAGTAGAGGTACTTCCCGTCTCGGGTCGACTCCAGGTAATAGAACGATTTGCCGGCGCTCGCGATCTCTCTCCAATCGAGCGTTTGAAAGTCAAACAGCAGTACCTTCTTTTGGTCTTCCGACAAGGCCGCGAGAAAGCGGCCGCCGAACGCGACTCGAGGATTCCTTAAACCGTCCGATGCGGGCACCTTCGTTGTCTTCCGGGTCTTTAGATCCAAGACAAAGATGCCGCTATCCTGCGGTGGGTTCCCCTGACTAGCCGCAGGTGTGGAATAGACAATTGACTCGCCATCAGGCAACCAGTCTGGATATTCATGAACCTGGTCATTCGGCAGCAATTCCTGCGTGCTTCCGCCCTTAGCAGCCACCACAAAGATATTCCAGGGCCGTCCCTCTCGCACCCCTTGGAAGACGATATTTGTTCCATCGGGACTCCAGCGAGGCATGTCTAGAGTTCCAGGGAAATCGGATGCCAGCTGTATGCGTTCGGTACCGTCGAGCCGGCTTCGCCAGAGGGTCCAGGCGTGAATTCCGGGTAGAAGCAAGGCAAGCCAGTCTCCCTTCGGCGCGAGGTTTGCTCCGAATACCTCTGCGAGCTTGACCATCGGGAAAAACTGCTTTCTATCCGGAGTTGACCGAAGCAACTCGATTTGATCGGGGGTACCGCCGACGGCCAACAACCGTCGGCCGTCCTTGGTTGGAGCAAGTGTCCCAAAGCTGATTGGACCAGCAGTCAGGCGTACGGGCGCCGAAGGCTTGGACCAAAGGGGGAAATCTCCCTTCTCGCGGCGGGCCCACACGCTATAGTCTGACCCCGGGCCATCGCCTTTATTCGACAAGAAGATGTAATACCGGCCATCGGCGGACCATCGGCCACAGCATTCGTGAGGAGACTGATGCCAACCGGGGAGCACCGGATGGAGGTTGCTCCCGTCGGCCGAGACTTCCCATAGAGCAAGGGTGTCAGTGTCAGTGCTTTGATCTTCGACGGTAAAACTCAACGTCTTTCCGTCCGGAGACCAAGCCAGTCCCCAGGAGGGAGCGGACAGGCTCACGAGTCTATGGGGGTCGCTTCCACTGCGGCTGCAAATGTGGATTCCGTCGGTGTTGTGGTACCCGATCTGCTGTCCATCCGGGGAAAAGGTACCAAATCCAGTCAGGCTGCTCAAGCGCCGAGGCGATCCCCCTACAACGGGCAACGTCCAGTATTCAAAGGGTCCCGAAAGCTCCTTGAACGACGCTACCAGAAATTCTGACCGGTCCGGCGAAACGTCCATGATCAGGGAGTCGCGGAAAGGCGATGGGAAAGGCTGCGCTTCCCCTCCCGAAACTGGTACCTGCATCAGGTCCCAGCGACCGGCATCTCGTGCGAGGAAAAAAATGCGCGCGCCGTCCGAGGCGATTCCGCCCATACCAGTCGCATGGGCGAAGTGAGTGAGTTGAGTTGTGAGCAGGACTCTAGGCGGAGGCAAAGGTGACAGCCATCGGAAAATGAGTAGAGCAGCTAACGGTAGAGCCACAATGCTGGCCGTCCACGCTCCAACCCGAATGAGGCGCGAGCGAGTCCGCGCTTTCAGTTCCGGGTCCGCTGGTTTTATCTTAGCGACGTCTTCCGGTCGCACTGCGTCGATGTCGCGGTCGAGGCGCTGGAGATCTGCACCAACCTCCGAAGCCCGCTGGTAGCGGTCTCCCGGCGATTTCTCCAGGCAGCGCAGAATGACTGCGCCGAGTCGCAACGGCACGCATGTCGGGAACTGCGTAGGAGGGTCCCGCAGGATCGCAGAACTGAGCTCAAAAGCGGTGCAACCCTGAAAGGGATGCATCCCGCTCGCCATTTCATACAGCAGAATCCCAAGCGCCCAAATGTCGGTGCGGGCATCCGCAGGTTCCGCGCGCAACAGTTCCGGCGCGAGGTAGGGCAGAGTGCCCACGATCATTCTTGATTGGGTGAGTGGGACTTTCGCCGAAACCGCTTCCTGAAACTGGGCGTCCCGCAGGCGCGTAGCCAGACCAAAATCCAGTACCTTGACCCGGCCCTCGGGGGTGACCAAAGCATTCGTGCTCTTGAGGTCTCGATGGATCACGCCCTGTTTGTGGGCATGGGCGAGCGCGTCCGCAATCTGCATTCCATAACGAATGACCAAGTCCGGCGACAGGCCGCCGGTTGCCAAAAGAGAGCTGAGCGGGGGGCCCTCCACCTGCTCCATGACGATGTAGGCTTCGCCGTCGGAGTCGCCGACTTGGTGAATCGTACAAATGTTGGGATGGTTCAGAGCGGAAGCGGCACGGGCTTCATGCAGCAGCAGGTTGCGTGCAGACTTGTCCGCGAGGACACGATCTCCCACAACCTTGATCGCGACTTTGCGTTCCAGGAGAGTATCGTAGGCGGAGTAGACCACACCCATCCCGCCCGCACCCAGTCGGCCCTGGATGCGATAGTGGCCAAAGGCCTTGCCTTCGGGCAGAGATCGGTCCACCATAGCCGGGCATGTTAGTAGCAATCCCGCGGCGATTCAATGTCAAAGTTTCTTCCACTTCCCAAAGCTCCGCAAGACCGCCAGGTCTTCCGGGGGAAAAGTGAATCTCGGCCGCGCACAATCGCCTTTGCCTATTGCTGCGTCTGTCCCAGATTCTTGATCATTTGCTGATAGATAGGAATCGACCAACTCCTTTTTCCCAGCCGCCCATAGAGCCCCTTGCCGGTCGTAATTAGAACTCGCGTCTTGCTCCCCTGCGCTTCCAGCACGGCAGTTACGCTTTCACCGCCGTAGCCGTTGTAGCCAGTGGTATTGCGCGGGCGCTTGCACTCTACGCGATTGGCAGTCGCCTCTTTCACATTGCAGTCGGCGCTCTCCATGGCGGGCTTCAGGGCAGCCATCACCTCGTCCATTTCGTACGGAATGACCGAGTCCACGTCTTCCGATCCCACAGCTTGAGTCTCGGAATCGATGCTAGCGGCCGCAAGGGTCTTGATCCATTGCTCCCTTATATCGGGCGCCAGTTCGTATACTTTTGCGGTGTAAAGCAAAGCAAACCAAACCAGTTATGCTTGCCGTGAATGATCCTCGTGATTTGGTGCTCGTCGGACGCGGGACACGGCCTGGACTGCCATTCAAATAAAATGCTGTTTTCATCCTGTGCAATCACGTTCCACTGCGAGGCGCCGGGACATCGCTTCTCCATGTCCGCTTTCAGGGTCTTTACTTCTTCCTCGGGAGAGCGCTGGACTTCTTCCTCGGGAGAGCGCTGGCTCCGGGTCCGAGGACCGTTGTTGTAAGTAAGCAACTCCTTCCAGTTGTTGGGATCGTCACCCCGACGAAGATACTCGATCGTTACATGCCCATGCTTCTCAGTGTCACTTCCGAGCTTCCAGTCCAGACCCAATTCAAAGTGCAGTACTTCATTCTCGGCCGCGGCGGCTCCCGCACATGAGAGGAGACATATGAAAGCAGCGAGCGGAATCAACCTTTTCATGTTCATGGCAGCGCTCCGCAATTGCCGTGTCATTTCAGCCATACTCGCCAAATTCTTTTGGGGATCCGCCATTTGTCCTCATGTCCGGGCTCCGAGCTAAAAACGGGAGCGGCGAGGGAAATTGCTGAGCGTTTCGCTCCGCGCCACTCCTCATCCCGGCCAGTTCTGCCCAACCCAGCCTAAGGCAAGGTCACGGTCTCTCCGGAGAGTAGATTTGTGCACTGCGCCGTGGGAACGCCCGAGAGATTCACGCTGCCGCTAATCGTCGAGTCCGGATCGCAGAACAAATCCACGCTGTTCCCGCTCACGAGGCTGAGCGTAGTGCCGGCGCTCACGTCAATGCTCGACAAATTCGCCGCCACCAGGCCGCCATGACTGCCCCGCGTAACCGTCGCTCCGATCACAGTTGCGTGTGAGTTATTGAGAGCCATCACTCCCTGGCCATTACTACCCGTGATTACGAGGTATCCATTGGAAGCAGTCATCGAAGCACCGTCGGAGATGAGCACTCCGCCCGAGGTGCCGCCGTAGGTTTGCCCGGGCTTGTTGATGACCAGCTTCGCTCCCGTCACGTTGAGCGATCCGCCCGTGTCGATAATCACGCCGTTGTAGTTGGTTCCTGCGGAGTTCTCGATGATTACATCACTCGCCCCACCGAGCGGATAGTAGGTGTCGAAGGTCAGCACGTCGATGATGGCGCCACCATGCCCATTGATGCCCACCTGCATATTACTGATGGTGGTGTCGTACACCGTGACATGCGAAGCTCCCACATCCATGCCTGCGTGCCACAACGCTCCGCTTGAGTTCTCAAACAGACTGCGCTCAACGTGTACGTCAGATAAGTCATATACTCCGAGCGCAGAGTATTCAGGATCCTGTGCCGTAACATACGCAATGGACACTTGGCTGTTCTCAAAAACGGCGATTCCCGAGGTGCCACCCTGTATCTTCAAATTTCTCAACCGGATGTCGCTGCTGCCATGACCGATCCCGACTGCCGGAACGGTTACCGTGTCCGCCTGGATGCTGAAGCGATCCACGGTAACGCTCCGGGAAGACTCAATGAACAGGAGACTGTTAAACAGATTGCCCGCCCCCGTGGTCGGTTGCAGCAGCGTCGCGCCGGCCAGGCCCTTCAGGACGAGATTTTCGAAGCCGATGACTTGAACGTATTCGGTGCAGGTTCCGTTGACCGAGACCGTGGTGGGCGTCTGCTTGTTCAAGTTGGATAGTGTGCCGTTCAACGACTGGCCGTTGTTGCAGTCCACCGTAACCGATTGTGTCGGTGTCTCGGCAACGGCGACGGAACCTGCTAAAACCAGCAGAATCAGAATTCCTCGGTTAGTCCACTTCATGGAATCTCCTGTCTAATCTTTCGACTGCGGACCCAAACGCGATGCAGGAAGCCAACTGTCAGAAAAGTGGGCGGCAGTTTTTCTGGCTCGGCTGTGTTTGATTCAGCTAAGTGCTTCAACGTCATCGGCTCACCTGATGGAAAGACGTTGCCCCGAAAGGCTCACAGCAATTCAATCACCAGGCAAAGGTCGAAGCGGCGGCGTAGGGGGAATGGAGTAACCAGAGAGACGCGAGGGCAGCGGCGATCCAGTGAATTCTTTTTGGGTGGCAGAGGGAACCTAGGGATGCGGATCGGCATCCGCGGGGATCTGGAGTCGCTGAAGTTTGGTTCGCAGCCCTTCGCGGCTGATCCCGAGAATCTCGGAGGCACGGGTGCGGTTTCCGCCCGTGTGTTGCAGCACGGAGGCGATCAATTGCTTTTCCATTTCCTGAAGTGACATTGGAGCAACCGGCGTAGCGGGCGGCGAAACCACCGCCTGGCCGTTGCCACGATTCCGAATTCTCTCATTCAATAAGTCGGCCCCGCATGGGACGTCCGCGGATGCCAGCGCGACCAGCCTGGACATTTCGCTCTCCAGTTCTCGCACGTTCCCCGGAAAACTGTAGGCCGTCAGTGCCGCTAGACAATCCTCTCCTAGCCGGGGTACCGGCCGTCCGTAGCGCGCGGCCGCGGTGCGAGCAAAATGTTCAGCCAGGAGCCGGGTGTCATGGGGACGATTGCGCAAGGGGGGCAAACGAAGCGTGATGGCGGAAAGGCGAAAAAACAGATCGGCTCGGAATCGGCCGGCGTTCACTTCGCTCTCCAGATCGCGGTTGGTTGCGGCAATGAAACGAACATCCACCTGCTCGGTCCGGGAGTTCCCCAGCCGCGTAAATTCGCCCGACTGCAGGACGCGAAGCAGATGAGGCTGCAGATCGAGCGGGAGGTCGCCGATCTCATCGAGAAAGAGGGTGCCACGATGAGCGGCTCCCACAAACCCGACGCGATCGCGATTCGCCCCGGTGAATGCACCCTGCACGAAACCGAAAAGTTCAGAGGCGATCAGTGCTGCGGGAATGGCAGCGCAATTCAGCGCGATAAAAGGTCCTTTGACCCGCGCGCTGTGACGGTAGACCGCCCGGGCAATCAATTCTTTCCCGGTCCCGGTTTCGCCCTCGATCAGAACGGGCAGATCTGTAGTTGCGATCTGGTGTGCGGTCTGGAGGACGCGTTGCATGGCGGGGTCCGCGGTCAATATTCCGTCGGATTGGCTGTGCGTGAGTTCTAAAGCTTCGGCGCGGCGCTGCGCTTGACTCATTGCCACCGCCGTCCGCAATCGGGGCGCGGCCAAGGCGCAGACTTCATCCAGCAATTCTCGCTGCACCTCGGTAAAGCAATTGGCAACCTGGCGGTTTTCCAGATAGATGAGCGCGAAGGCTTCATCACTCGCCACCAGTGGTGCGCACAGAACAGACCGGAGTGAAAGTTGCTGTATGCTCGGCTGCCTGGCGTAGGGCTCGCTCATCGAGGCGTCTCCGATCAGGACTGCTCTGCCGCTTTCCATCACCGACTTGGCAATGGAGCGGCTGACTACCTCTTCGGCCCGGGACAGGGCCTCACTGCGAAAGTTCCGCGCCGCAGTCGCCCGGAACTCTCCGGCCTCACGCACCACCACGAATCCCCGATCCGCTCCCAGTCCTTCGATCAGCGTGTCGAGCAGCCCGGAAAGCAGTTCGCCGTACTCGCCTTCCTTCAGTAGGGCTCGCGACACGCGATAGAGAAGAGCGAGGTGTTCCGCCGGTGGGTTTTCTCGATGCCGGGTCATGGTAGGTTCTTCCCTTCGGAATATAGCACCGTTCTGCGGTCCACCGTGACTCCGCCCCCGGGCCGTCATGTCAGAAGAAGTGGCAGCCGAGATGCATGTTCCCTGCGAAGCGTCGTGTCGAGTTGGCGCTGGGGGAGAGAAAACATAATGAAGAGGAAGGCGTTTGCGCTTCAGTCCATGCTGGAGGTGACAGAAAACCAGGCCCAGCAGCGCCAGATTTCCTGGCGTTCCTCTTTGTTTCTTTACGAATACGCCAGTTATGAAGTCTGGAACGTCGGCCATCACGGTGAGTCCGTGAACTCGAGTTCCATGGGTGGCGAGAGAAGTATTCTCGAACCATCTTAGAGGAGATGAGCCCTATGCGAAAAATCTTGTTCCTGACTTGCGTGCTTGCAATCTCCTGCGCTTCATGGGCCCAAGCCGATCGAGCATCCTGGGCGAATTTGAATGCCCTCCAAGCCGGACAGAAGATTCAAATCGTCGAGATGAACTCAAAGAAAGATTCCGGAATTTTCCTAAATGTCTCCGATACCGAGATCACATACCGGGACGGCGTCGGCGAACGTACTGTACCGCAGCAAGACGTTCGCAGCGTAAAGCTCGCAGACCGACGCCGGCGCCCTACTTTGATTGGGGCAGCCGTCGGATTCGGTGCGGGAGCGGGTGTCGGCGCGGGAGTTCCCGCACTCTGGACGTGGTCGAACCACCCCACCGTTGGAAACAGGGTCGAAAGCGCGGTGGGCGTTGGAGTTATTGGGCTCGTCTTGGGTGCGTCCGTCGGAGCCCTGTTGCCCCCCCACGGCACGATTTGCCGTGCGAACACGCACTAGCTTGCGGCAGCTTCGGAGGGCCTAACCCCGAATGGAAGGCCCACCGTTGAGAGAGAAGAGGATAGGATCTATGCCAATCGGCGCGTCTCAGGTTCGTTGGCGTTTCCGCAGGTTTTCCTTAGTGCTGGCGTTGACTTTTTTCGTAGCCCAGGCGAGGCCGGCATTGTGGGCTCAGGATAAGGAATGGGACAAGCACATGAAGGAGGGCGGCAAAGCCTACGCGAGAGGCATGTCAAAGAAGTACTATTGGGCCGATTCTTCCAGCCAAACCAGCTTGGCGGGTGCGCCCGAGTTTGCAAAAGCGGAACGGGAGTTTTTGGCCGCTCTGGCTCTAGCCCAATCATTTCCGGCTGGAGATGTGCGGACGGCAGACACGCTGGGCAGGCTCGCGAGTACGTATGCGGAAGAACGCAAATTTGCCGAGGCGGAGGAGCGGGGGAAACAAGCGATTGCCCTTCTGGAAGGATCTCTGACACCCAACAACCCCGATTTGGGGTATGCCTCGATCGGAATGGCATTGATCTACGACTCTGAATCGAAACCCGAGCAAGCTGCCCCACTATGGGATCGTGCTCTCGCCATCCTGAAGAAGGCGGGGAAAGTAAATCCTCAAGCATTTTCTCTGTTGGAAGTTCGGGCTTTGAGCTTCGACTCGGACGATCAAGCGCAAATCTACCGGTTCATTTTGGAACTCGAAGAATCCACCGGCGCACCCGATAAGGATTTGAGGTCTGCGCTGTTGAATTTGGCGGGGGCTCAGATGGGCTCGGATGCTGAGCAAAGCCGCATCCGTATCATGGAACTCGACAGAAAAATCTTTTCACCGGACAGCCCCGCAGCCAACGACGACCTGCATTCACTCGCCAAGCTCTACGCGGACGATGGGAAGTTCGCCGCCGCCTTGCCGCTTTTGCAGCACGCTCTGGAGGTCAGTGAAAAGGCCGTCCAGTCCCGTTCCCCGTGCACGCCCCGCGCCTTCTGGACGAGCTTGAACGGCCGGATCGCCTGCATGGGCCAAGATGCGGCATTGACCAATCTTTACAGGGAACTGGCCGAAGCCTACGCCAAGATGGGCAAATATCCGGAGGCTGAGGAACTCTACAAACGGCTCATCTCCACCGCCGAGGCGAAGACTTCTGAAAATCGCGTTCTGACCGCGGAGCTGAGGAACTTGGCTCGAGTGTATAGCGACGAGCACCGTTATGCGGAAGCTCTCGACGCCATCAAGCGATCGGAAGCGCTGAACCAGGAAATTTCGGAATCAAAGTTTGCGAAACAAAATGCCGAATTGCACGGGGGATCCGTTTGGGTTTGGTTAACCCAAGCCGATCTGGCCGAGATCTATCGTGAAAAGGGTGACAACGCGGCAGCGGAACCCGCGTTCCAGCAGGCTCTGGAGATGACGCAACATATGCATCTGGCGGCGGGACATCCCAAGCTCGCACAGTTGCTGGACAACTATGCAACCTTGCTTCGAGATGAAGGGCGGTACACCGAGGCCGAACCCCTCTACAAACGAGCCCTCGAGGTTTGGGCGAAGGCTCGGTATCCGGAACATCCAGATGTCGCCGTGACCCTCACGAACTATGCGATGCTCTTGCGAAAAGTGAATCGGCCAGCGGAAGCGGAAACGCTGGAAGCGCGAGCCTCTGCCATTCGCGAAAAGGCTGGTGCCCCAGGCGCGGTTTCTTGACGACTCGCCGCCGGAACGCGGTTGTCCATACACCAATGACGGACATGCGAAAATGCGTAGCTGGCGCTGACATTTTGCGGGAGGCCCTGCAATGAACTCATGCCGTACCCTTGCTGCCGGGGCATTCGTCCTGTCGATCGTCATGGTTGCCTGTGGAGGTGGTGGCGGGTCTACCGTCATGAGCCCGCCTCCGCCGCCGCCGGCGGGTTTGGGCGGCTCGGACTACGGTTGGTACTACTTAGCTCCGCCCTGCAACCGGGAGCCTTACGGCGTCGTCTACAACTACGACACAGCCACTGACACGATCGATGCTCAATTGCAGCAAATGTACAGCAACGGCCAGCGTCGTCTTCGCATACCGATCTTTCACGCCCGGGGGATCGATTCCGGCACCATCATGGATTCGACCGGCGGCAACCTCGCGCCACAGTTCCAAACCAACCTCGCCAACCTCCTAGCGGCTGTCAAGGCGGCCGGATTCGTGGAGATTGAGGTCAGTTTTCATCCTCAGAGCAACAACGACCCGACGCAGTGGACCACGTTCAGCATAGACTACTTCCAGGAGAATTGGAGCCTGATCCAGAATCTGCGTCCCATCATCGCGGGTGCCGGTATTCCATATCACATCGACTTGCTCAACGAAGGTATTCCCCCGCCGGGATACGCAGCGCTTTTGCAGTATGACCAAATGCTGTGGAACGATTATGTTTCGACATTCGGGAATACGGACACGCTCGGCTTTTCGATCATCGCTGATTCTGCCCATGTGGGCCAGGTCAGTACCGTGTACGGACCCAGCGCATTCGGGAACCAAGGCTCGCCCCAACTGTTCGACGTCCATATCTACGACGAAACTGGGAACAGCTTCGCGACGGCATTCAACGGCTTGGCGAGTGAGGGATACCAAGGGGTCCCATGGATCATCGGCGAGGCGTTTTATAATGACGCGACCGAGGCGACGGCTTTGCGTCAGCAGGCGAACAGTACGGGGCAGAAAGTGCTCTACTTGACGCAGTGGCCCCTAACGTCGGACGAGAGCTGCAGTAATGCGGTGAATGTGGCTCCGCCGGCGGACTTTTCGAACTACCAAGCTCAGAATTTCTGAACAGGCGGCGCCGTGCGGCGATTCATTTCACCTCGAAGTTGTAGGAGCCTGACCCGATCCGGACCACAAACGATTCGTTTTCCTGCACTGCCTCCACCGCATTTCCATCCTGAGTGACATGGCCTCCGCGGATTCCCGGCAGGAACACTTTGGCGGAAGTATTTGGGGGTATCGTGACGCGCAGAGAGAACGGCCCCGCAGGATTGCCATCCCAATCGCTGATGATCTTGCCATAGACGGAATCATATTCCGCATGCGCCGAGGGCATGCGGGAGTCGGGATGGGGATGGATCACGATTGCTTTGAAGCCGGGGGAACTAGGTGAGGTGTCGATTCCGGCGGCGTAGCGATAGACCCATGCAATGACCGATCCAAATGCGTAGTGGTTATATGAGTTCATGGACGGGTCGCCGGTGTCTCCATTCCAGCGCTCCCACCATGTGGTCGCGCCTTTCGAGAGCATGTAGCCCCACGAGGGATAGGTGTCGTTGAGCAAAAGTCGATAAGCAACGTCGGCGTGTCCGTGATCAGCCAAGGTGAACAGCAAGAATGGAGTACCCAGAAATCCTGTCGACAAATGCCAGTCATGCGACGCGATGTCTTGGACGAGTTTGTCGACGATAAGAGGCTCGAGAGATTCGGGAGCCATCTTCGTGTAAAGGGCAACCACATACGAAGTCTGCGTTCCCGTGCCAACCTCGCCATTTTCCTTGATGTACGCTTTCTGGAACGCCGCCCGAATGCTCCGCACGAGATCGTCAAAGCGCTTGGCGTCGGCGTCTTTGCCGACAGCGTGCGCCATCTGCGACATCATGTTGGCGATAAGCGCCCAGTAGGCGGTCGCGAGTAGATCTTTGTTCGTATTTCCGTCGGGCGCCAGCCAATCGGCGTAGTTCGGGCCCAATCCCTCCTGGCGCAGGAAGTCGGGATTCCGGCTCTGGATGAATTCCATCCAGCGCTGCATTGCATCCCAATTACGCTGGATGATGGCTGTGTTTCCGTATTGCATCCAGGTTGTCCACGGAATAATCACTCCCGCATCGCCCCAGCCCGGCGCTCCTACTCTGTCGCTATCCGGGGAAGGATCCCCGGACTCATCGACACTGGAAGGCAGAGCATTGGGGGACACATTGGTAAACGCGCCTTGCCGGTTTTGTGCATCGGTGACGTCCTGCATGAATTTCTGGGAGAATGCGGCGACGTCGAAGTTGTAAGTTCCCGTGCGCCAGAAGACTCCCGCGTCTCCCATCCAACCGAGGCGCTCATCGCGTTGCGGGCAATCGGTCGGGATACTCAGGAAATTGCCGCGCTGACCCCAGAGGCCGATGGACCACATCCGGTTCACCAGTTCGCTGGAAGTGGCTAGCTTGGCCGCCGGTTCTCCGCTCACGCTGCTGACGACGTTTCCCGTTATTGCATCGAGGGTAGGCGTTCCGGGATAACCCGTCACTTCAACGTAGCGGAACCCGTGGAAAGTGAAATGAGGCGTGAAGGTCTCTTCGTTGCCGCCACGAAGAATGTAGACATCGGTCGCGTCGGCGTTGCGCAAATTTGCGGTGTAGATCGTCCCGTCGGGATTCAGAATCTCGGCAAATCGCAAGCGGACTCTGGTGCCCGCCGCACCCTTCACTTTCAGGGTCGCCCATCCCACCATGTTCTGGCCCATATCGAAGATGTAGGTACCAGCGGCAGGCTGAGTTACTTGCTTCGGATTCAGCACAGCGATGACCCGAGGAGGGGCGCCGATCTGGCTCGAGACGGCGATGGGTGGCGCATCGGAAACCGCCGCAGCACTCCATCGCGAGTCGTCGAAGCTCGCCTGGTTCCATCCAGCTTGCTCCAATCGCGCGTCGTACACTTCGCCGGCGTAAATTTCGGATCGAACGATGGGCGACGCTGCCGCCTTCCACGATTCGTCGGTCGCGACCGTTTCATGTGTTCCATCGGAATAGTCGAGCTCAAGTTGTGCCTGGAAGCGAACGGGAGGGGCAAAGAAATGTGTTCCCGACCACGTCAAGGGGCTGCCATACCAGCCATCGCCGAGCACTGCGCCAATCACATTCGCGCCGTTTACCAACAAGTTGGTCACATCGTAGGTCTGATAAAGGACTCGTTTGCGATAGTCGGTGAATTCCGGGGTAAGAACGCCAGTTCCGACGCCGTTGCCGTTCAAGAAGATGCGGTAACTTCCGAGTGCGGTCACATAGAGTCGGGCGCTTTGAACGCTCCTCGTGAGTGCCAGGCTTCGTCGCAGGTATGCAGCCGGCTGCGGCAGCGGTCCCGGATCGCCAAGGCGCGTGTCCGTCAAGTTGCTCACGACCTCGACTTTCTCCCAGCGGTTGGTGGGTGCGAGACTTGCCTGCCAACGTCCATCTGTGGGAATGCGGGTCACGGATCCATTGGGGAGCGTGATCTTTACTAGTCCGGCCAGCGCTGCCTTCACGGTCTTCGCGTCTTTGTGCGGGCCCCAGTCTGGCACTTCGGGCGCGGTGACGTTGATCTCGATCAAGTTGTTGCCAATGGCGAGGTAATCCGTGATGTCGCGACGGTCGAAAGCATCCCAATCTCTCTTGCTCCCCACGGCCTGGCCGTTGACCTTGGCCGTGAAAGTGCCGCGAGTTGTGACGAACAGAGCGGCGTCCTTTGGCTTTTCCGCGAGGCGCACCTCGACCCGAAACGCTGCAATTGTCTTTGGGGCGACGGCAACGGCGTCTTGCCCTTTGACCCAGATCCAGCGAATTCCTTGGCGGTCGGCCTTATCTTCAGGGTTGTTCCAGCGAATCCATTTGGCGTTCCAGTCGGTGGGATGAAGCAGGCCCATTTCCCACCATGCGGATTCCGTCGATTCAGACGTCTGTCCGGCAGAGTCCCACACCCGGAGTCTCCAGTAGTAGCGGTGGCGGGCTTCGAGTGCGGGTCCTGCGTATGCAATGTCTACGGATTCATCCGATGCAGTTCGGCCGCTATCCCAGATGTCACCGTTGCCGGAACTTAGCTGTTCCGGGCTGGTCGCCACCAGAATTTGGTAGGCAGCCTGCTTCCAGTTGCGCTCAGCGCTGTCACTTTGCCAGGACAGGCGAGGCGCAGTCTGATCGATGCCCAGCGGGTTCACGAGATATTCGCAGCGAAGATGGACGGGAGCAGCCGAGGCTACCGCGGTGAGTGCTGCACACACGATGAGTAGTCGAAGGGTCACGTTTCGATTCACCAGTCTTTCATCCTGCCCCATGCTCCTGCCTCGTGCGCCACTGAGCGGGCATCGCGCATTCCATCGGAACGAGTGTAATCCAACGAGGCCATCCGTGAGCTATTTCGCGATGGGTAAGGAAAAGTTTCCAGTTGGACCTTGCCCGCTGCCAGCATTATCATCGTCAGCACGCTGTGAATACCTCACGAGTCGTCAATATCGAGGATCTGCGCCGGATGGCGCAACGCCGGCTTCCCAGGTCGGTGTTCGACTATTTGGATGGCGGTGCTGAGGCCGAGCTCACGCTCGCGGAAAACTGCCGCGCGTTCCGCGATGTTCTGTTTCGTCCCCGCGGTGCAGTGGCTGTCGGCAATTGTGACTTGAAGACTCGCGTGCTCAGCCATGAATTCTCGTTCCCCGCAATGTTGGCCCCGGTGGGATACAGCCGTTTGATGCATCCCGCCGGAGAGGTTGCCGCGGCTCACGCGGCCGGGGAAGCGGGGACGGGGTACATTCTCTCGACGATCTCCGGCCATAAATTGGAGGACGTGAAAGCGGCCTCGAAGGGCCCGTGTTGGTACCAGCTGTATTTGATGGGAGGACGCGAAGCAGCTGAAGGTTCGATCGACCGGGCTCGTCGTGCGGGGTTTTCTGCACTGGTGATCACCGTGGATACGCCGGTAGCCGGACTGAGAGAACGCGATCCTCGCAATGGAATGAAGGAACTCCTGGGTCCGTCCTGGTTCGCGAGAATTCCGTATCTTCCGAATATTCTCGCGCATCCCGGTTGGCTGGCATCATTTCTCCTCGACGGCGGAGTGCCCAATCTCGAGAACGTTGTGACCCCAGGCAAAGGCCCCATGAAACTCGTCGACGTTGGCGCGGCACTGGCGAGCGCCACCGTCGCGTGGGAAGACCTACGCTGGATTCGCGAAGTGTGGTCGGGCCCGATTGTGGTGAAGGGTCTTCTGACGGGGGACGATGCCAGACGTGCGGTGGACGAAGGCGCAGTCGCCGTGGTCGTCTCGAACCATGGGGGCCGCCAGCTCGATTCAGTGTCCCCGACGCTGCGGGCACTTCCAGAAGTCGTCGCCGCCGTAAACGGCCAGATCGAAGTACTCATGGATGGCGGGGTTCGCCGCGGCAGTGACATTGTGAAGGCGCTCTGCTTGGGAGCGCGTGCTGTCCTCGTGGGACGAGCCTATGCCTACGGGCTTGGAGCGGCGGGACCGGCAGGAGTCGCTAAGGCGCTCGAGATTCTACGAGCGGACGTCGAGCGCACAGTTCGGCTGTTGGGTTGTCCGTCGATCTCAGCTCTCGATCGGTCGTATGTCGAAGTGCCTTCCAGTTGGCTGGTCCACTGAACAGCCGCATCGCCTATACCTGAAGAACGTCGCCTTCGCGCGCGACCATCTCGTACAACACGGGATTGACGAAGAATCCGATAAAGAGGCGAGAAATTAATCCTGCAACGATGACGATGGCGAAAGGCTTTTGTGTATCGGAGCCGATCCCGGTAGAGAGCGCTGCGGGAAGCAGCCCGAGGCAGGCCACCAGCGCAGTCATCATGATCGGACGAAGCCTGAGAAGAGAAGCTTCCCGTGTGGCTGTGCGGATATCCAGGCCTTCCTGGCGCAGCTTATTGATATAGGACACAAGAATTACAGCCGTCTCGACCGAGACACCGAGCAACGCCAGAAGCCCCAGAACCGAAGAGACGCTGAACGGAGTATGTGTCAGCTTGAGGGCGAGCAGCGCGCCCACAGGTTCGGTCATGATCACGCCCAGCGCAATCGTAACGGGAAACTTGAAGTTCCCGTAAAGAGCAAACAGGATCATGAAGATCAGCACCACGGCAAGCGGGCCAATGAAATACATCTGTGACTTTGCTTCGAGGAACTGGCTGTATTCGCCGCCCCACAACATGCGGTAACCCTGCGGCAATTTCACAACTTTGTCCACGGCCGCCTGGCCATCGCGGACGGCACGCTCCAGATCGCGACCCTCGATGCTGTACTGCACGCCGATGTAGCGCGAATTATTCTCGCGATAAATAAAAGACGCGCCATTGCCCTGGTTGATATGGGCAAGTTGACTGAGAGGAATCTGCTGCCCATCGGGCGTGCCCACCAACAGGTTTCCAATCGCGCGCGCGCTGCTGCGGAATTGAGGTTGCATCCGCACCACGAGGTCGAACAACTTTTCCCCCTGAATGACCTGTGTGACCGCCTGTCCTCCGACCGCGGCCGAAATCACAGCCTCGACGTCGGCGACATTGATGCCATAGCGTGCGATCTTGTCGCGGTCGACGTCTACCAACAGGCTGGGCTGGCCCAGTTCGCGCACCACGGTGAGTTCCGTGAAGCCGGGTATGGTGGCCAGGGTGTTCTTGATCTGGATCGCTTTATCCTGAAGCACATTCAGGTCATCGCCATAAATCTTGACAGCGAGCGAGCTCTTGAGGCCGGTCAGAGCTTCGTCGACCGCATCCTCCGCGGGCTGCGTGTAGTTGAAAATAATTCCAGGGAAGGCGATGAGTTTCTGGTTGATGGATTCGATCAGTTGCTTCTTGTCGCTGACATCAGCGCCCCAGGCTTTGTCTTTGTAGGATTTCAAGCCAACATAGAACTCGCAGTTAAAAAAGCCCGTAGGGTCGGTGCCATCGTCGGGACGTCCCAGTTCTGAAGCCACGACCGTGACCTGCGGATAGGACATGAGAATGGCGCGGATCTGAGGGGCGATCTTGCTGGCTTCCTCGAACGAAATCGTATACGGCATGGTCGCCCGCACCCAGAGCGCACCTTCGTCCAAGTGCGGCATGAATTCTCCGCCAATAAAAGGGACCAGCAACAGGCATGAGCCAAAAATAAGGGACGCGATCGCAAGCGTTGTCTTCGGGCGATTGAGCGCCCAGTCCAGTTGCACCGCGTACTTCCGTTTCATCCACTCATACGCCCGGTTCGGCTTTTCGTGTACGCCGCTCCAAAACCAGTACGAGGCCAGCACTGGGATGAGAGTGAGCGTCAGGATCAGCGCGCCGACCAGCGCAAAGGACATGGTCTCGGCCATGGGATGAAACAGTTTTCCGGCCGGACCAGTCAGAGCGTAAATCGGCAGATAGCCCGCGAGGATGACCGCGACCGAATAGAAGATGGGACGGTCCACATCTTTTGCAGCGGCAAGAATGACCTCGTCGAGTTTGTATTGCTGGCCTTCTCGCAGCGCAAGTTCGCGGTAGATGTTTTCGATCATCACCACGGTACCGTCGATCACGATACCGAAGTCGATGGCGCCGATGGAAAGCAGGTTTGCAGCGACGTCGTGCGCATGCAGCACGATGAACGCGAACAGCAACGACAACGGAATGGTGATGGCGACGATGATCGCGGCCCGGAAGCTGACCAGGAAAAAGATCAGCACGACGAGCACGAGCACCATGCCGCGGAGCAGGTTGGCTTCGACCGTTTCGGTGGTCAGATCGACGAGCTGGCTGCGGTCGTAATAGGGATGAATCTTCACATCCTGGGGCAGGATTTGTTTGTTCAGTTCGTCGGTCTTCGCCTCCACTGCTTTGAGAACGTTCTGCGTCTGCTCCCCGCGCAGCATGAGGATGACGCCTTCGACCGCATCGTCAGTTTTCTGATATCCGAATTCGCCCAGTCGCGGAGCGTGTCCGATGGTGACATCGCCGACGTCGCGCACCCGGAGCGGCACGCCCTTGTTCGCACCCGCGACGATGTTGCCAATGTCGTCCGTATTGCGCACCAAGCCGATGCCGCGCACGTAATAGAACTGGCCGCCCTGCGAATAGAATCCTCCGCCCGCATTGGCGTTGTTCGCTGCCAGGGCGGCAGTCACTTGCGGCACGGTCAGGTGATAGCCGTAGATTCGTGCAGGATCGAGCAGCACCTGATACTGCATTGTCGTTCCGCCGAAACCGGAGTCGTCGGCAACGCCATGAACCGAGCGGTAAGCACGTTCAACAACCCAGTCTTCAATCGTCTTCAATTCCTGCGGGCTGCGATCGGGACTTTCCAACACGTAGCGGTATACCAGGCCGCTAGGACTGAATAGAGGCGCGAGCGTTGGCGTTACGCCCGCCGGAAGAGTCGCCTGGGCCAGGCGTTCAAAAACGATCTGCCGTGCAAAGTAATCGTCCGTGCTGTCTTCGAACGTCAGGATGATATCGGACAAGCCATAGAGCGAGATCGAACGCATCACGACCATATGGGGGACGCCGTTCATCTCGAGTTCGAGAGGAAGCGAGACGAGTCGCTCGACCTCTTCGGCGGCGTGGTCTGGCCACTGGGTGATGATTTCGACTTGGGGCGGCGAGAGATCCGGATAGGCGTCCACGGGCATCCGCTGGAACGAGAGGATTCCGCCAACGGTGATGAAAGCGGTCAGCATCAGTACCAGGAACCTTTGACGCAACGCCGCTTGGACGATTCGATGGATCATTCAGATGTGGTGGACACTATCCTCAGTTGATTCTGTAAGACATTTGGCATTCCGGCTTCCTGCCTTCAGCGTTGCAGCGAATTCGCAAACTGCAGGAACAAGCTTCCATCTCCGATAACCTGGTCCCCAGGCCTTACCCCGCTGGTAATCTCCGTTTGTCCATTCAAGCTCTCGCCCAGTGTGACGGTCCGCCGGCCAAACTGGTTCGTGGACGTCGCCGCATACACAAAGGGCTGGTTTTCACTGTCCCGCAAAATCGCCGCATCGGGCAACGCAATGGCATTGGGCAGCTTGCCCGCGTTTACCGTGGCCGTCACGTACATATCCTTCTTCAGTTTCTCGCCAGGGTTGCCGGTCTCAATGCGGGCCTGCAGGGTGCGCGTGTTCGGATCCAAAGAGGCCGCAACGTACGAGATGCGCCCGTGGAACTCCTGCGAAAAACTGTCGGTCTGAATGGTCACCTGATCTCCGACCTTCACGTACGGCAGGTCTTTTTGGTAGACATTCACCAGTACCCAGACGGTGCTGGTGTCAGACATCATGAAGCATTGGGTGGCGCCGGACTGGATCAATTGTCCTGCGGCTACGTCTTGTTCGACGACCTCGCCGCCAATCGTTGCCTTTACCGGAACTTCAAACGAAGGAGGCCCCTGTACCAATTCGTCGGGATCTTTGATGCCCAGCACTTTCAGCGCAGCCAGCGCGGCAACCAGGTCACCGCTGGCCTGTACCTCGGTCGATTGGGCCTGCTCCAGTGTCTGTTCGGCAATCGCCTTGTGCTCGTATAAGTCCTTGGCGCGAGCGTAGGCTTTTTGCGCCAGAGCGTAGGCGTCCTTGGCCTTCAGATAATTTGTGCGGAGCTGCGAATAGTCCGGACTGGCCACATACAGCAAAGGGTCGCCCTGATGCACTTGCTGGCCGGGAACCACGACGATTCTGCTGACCGGTCCGCTCACTTGTGTAATCACGGGGATGGTGTGGAATCCGTTGTAAGCCACGGCGCCAGTAAGTCGCAGCATCCGAGTCAAGGTGGTCGGCTGAACCTTCAAGACTTGCACATGCGACATCTGCTCGGGCGGAATCGTAAACATCTCGGCGTCGCCTGAGGTCTTCGCGTTGCTGGCCGGCGCTCCCGCCCCCTCACAGCCGGCGAACAGGAGGAGGATCTTCGACACAGCGGCCAGGGCGATCCAGAGTTGCCAGCGGTTTTTTCGTCTGCGGCCGTTCATGGCAGGTTCCTCGTTCCCAGCGCTTCCTTCAACTGTTCCAATGCGGTCATGTATGAGGCCAATGCCTGACGATACGCCAATTGAGTGGACCGGTAACTGCGTTCGGCATCAAGGAAATCGAGCAGACTGGCGGCCCCGCGCTTATAAGCATACTCGCTGATAGCGCGCGAATCCTGCGCCTGCTTGAGATAGCCGGAGGCGTAGAGTTGCACGACTTCATCATTGCTCTTCACTGCCTCATAGGCGTTGGCCACATCCGAAAGCACGATATCGCTCGCAGATTGCTCCTGTTCTTTCGCCTGGGTGAGGGCGTAGTTGGTGCGCGCGATTTCGCCTTGATTGCGACTGAAGATCGGCAACTCAAAGTTTGCGAAGATCGACCCCGTGTTCTCCCCTGAGACATGGGTAAAGTCATAGGTCCCGTTTACGTCCACTTTGCCGTTCGCTTTCGCCAGAAGATATTGGCTCTGGGCGGCCACGATTCCCAACTCTGCAGCCCGAAAGTCAGGTCGCTCGCGCAACGCCCGCGCCTGCAAGTCTTCCAGCTTGATCTGGAGCGGCTGATACGCCAGATCGCCAATCACGTCGAAGTCAGCCGGTACCGCGTCATACCCCAGGAATTGACGCAGCCCGACCAGAGCCTGCATCTTTGCCAGCCGGGCGGAGGACACGTCGGTCTGAAACTGTAAAAGCTGAAGCTCAATCTTGAGAAAGTCGCCCTCGCCGATATAGCCCGCCTTAAATTGCATCTGGCTGATATCGACGGTTTGCTGAAAATCTTTCAGATCTTCGAGCGCGAATTGGAGTGTGGACTCCGCCAGCAAAACGCTGACGAACTGCTGGCCTACGTTGAACGCCAGCGTGCGCTCGGCATCGGTGATTTGCGCGCGGGTGACCGCAGTTTGATCGCGGGCCGCCTGAAGCCGTCGCTGCCGCTTGTGTCCGCGCTCAAAAAGGTAGCTAAGCCCAATATCAAATTGCTGGGTCTGGTCCAGATTCGTCCCGGAAAAATCTTGCGGACTGAAGAATGGGATGAACTGAGTGTCCACCCCCAACGTCGGATTGGGACGAAGATTCGCAGTGATCTCCTGCGCTTGATTTTGAAGAATCAGAGTTCGGCTGGCCTTCAGAGAATGGTTATGCGCCAGGGCCAGATCGATGGCCTGGTCGAGACTGATGAGCGTCGTGTTTTGCCCGGCTGCTGTCCCGCCCGGCAGCAGCAAGAGTGCCGCGGCGAATCTCCGAAGGAACCGTGAACGCATAAGATTCAAATCAAGTTACGCTGGACCTTGGCGCGACAAAATCATCGACCAGCTCCGACTTCGAGCACCAGCCAAGTTCCTGCGCCAATACGCCCTCCTCGCTGTCGTAAGCGCGACCCGCCCCGGGAGGCCATTGTAAATGGGGAACCCTGCCCAAAGGAGATAAAGATTAGACGCAGTTTGAGGCCGGCGATGAGCGGCCGTTGCTGGCTCGACCTTGAGACCAGCGTCAATTGAGGGGTTTCAGTGTTGGGGTACTTGGACGCAATCGTTGGGAAGGAGGGTTGCTGCCTAAAGCCGTTTGGATAAGCCTCGCTATCTTCTTCACTGTGTCCCCTCCGATACAGTGTCTGCCGCCAGATACACTCCCCTCCCACGCTTTCGCTCGTAAACCCCTTCCTACATCGCGGTCGTTGTTTGGTCCGTGCCCTGCTTTCTGATTTGCAACGCCGGGTTCGCGGTTTATGGTTCACTGTCCCGGCCAAAGCAGTTATGAAGCGGCCTTGGTTCGTCTCGGTGCGAGTTGCGGTTGTGGCCGGCCTGACTGTCGCTGTCGCGCTGGGAACACTTGTGATCTGGCGCAGTTCGCAGGCGATGCGTTCCGCCGCTCAGGATGTCCGCGCCGAGAATGAGTTGGGCTTCACGGTAAAACCGCTGGCGTCCGCGCGCAATACCGGATTCGAAGCCGTTAGCTCGCCCGCGGTCTTTTTGCAGGCCGCGCGTTACCAGGATCATTTTTATATCGCAAGGGCAATGGCCGCAGAGGGCGCGGATTTCCGCCAGATTCTTAGCCACTACTATCCCAATACAACGATTGTCACTTGGCCAAGCCCCGCTGCGCAGCGTGGGTCCGGAAATTCTGTGGCACTCCCCTGATCTACCGCCCGAAACAGCCGCATCCGAAGATTGATCGCTCAGGTAGCATAGAATACTCTGCGCATCCGCGGAGATGCCTTTTATGGAAAGACGCGAAGCACTTCGACTGCTGGCGGCGGGGACAGCCCTCCAGTTCGCGCCACGTCATCTGCTGGCAATGTTGCGGGAAGCGCGCCGGCTGGTCGGGACGCAAGTCTCTTCTCGCACGCTGAACGCGCACCAAGAAACCACCGTAAAGGCGATGGCAGAATTGCTTCTTCCCAGGACTGAAACCCCCGGAGCCACCGACGTTGGCGCGAGCGAATTCATCGATCTGATTTTGACCGAGTGGTGCGATGAGCAGGAACAAGCGCTCTTTCTGAACGGCCTAGCAGAGACAGATATTCGTATGAACACTCTGTTTGGTAAGAACTTCGTCGATGCCTCCTCAGATCAACAGGCCGAAATTCTGGCATGGTTAGGCCAGAAGATGACCTTAGAAGCTGACCCTACTGGGACTGGGTCACGGAGGCGCCGGGGGCCATCCAAGAACTTCTATTCCATGTTCCGGCGCCTGACGCTGACCGCCTACTACACGTCGGAGGCGGGTGCCACCGACGAATTGCATTTCCAGGTGATCCCAGATTCCCACCACGGGTGCGCGGCGGTGACGTCTAACAAAGGAGGCGCGAAGAACGAGTGAAGGATGAGACCACGTACGACGCGATTGTGATCGGCTCCGGCATGACCGGAGGCTGGGCCGCGAAGGAGTTAACGGAGAACGGCCTGAAAACTCTGGTGCTCGAAGCCGGCCGCCCCGTTGTGCCGGAGGAGGACTACGTAGAACATGTTCCGCCCTGGGAGATGCGCTTTCGCGGAATGCGTGATCGCCGACGTCAGTTAGAAGATCAGCCGATTCAGAGTACGTGCTACGCGTGTGACGAATGGTCGGCAAAGTTCTTCGTCAGCGACAAGGAGCACCCCTACACCACAGAGCCGGGCACGCCATTCCGCTGGATTCGAGGACGACAAGTCGGCGGGAGATCCATCGTATGGGGCCGGCAAGTCTACCGCTGGAGCGACCTCGACTTCGAAGCCAATCTTCGCGACGGAATTGCGACCGATTGGCCGATCCGCTACGCCGATATCGCGCCGTGGTACGACCATGTGGAGGACTTCATCGGCATCACCGGCGAAGCGCTGGGCCTTCCACAATTGCCCGACAGCAAGTTCCTCCCGCCGATGGAGCTGAACTGCGCCGAATTGGTGGTCCGTGACGCGATTGCGAAACATTTTGGCCCAGAGCGCATCATGACGATTGGCCGTGTCGCTGTTCTCACCCAGGACCATCGCGGGCGTGGGGCGTGCCACTACTGCGGTCCCTGCGAAAGAGGATGTATCACGCGATCCTACTTCAGCAGCGTAAATGCCACGTTGCCTGCGGCAGAGAAGACGGGGCGCATGACGCTGCGGCCGTACAGCGTAGTACATAGCGTAGGCTTCGATGCTCGCACGCAACGGGCAACCGGAGTACGAGTCATCGACGCCAGAACCCGCGCCGCGCTGGAGTTTCGTGCCAAGGCGATCTTCCTGTGCGCTTCCGCGCTGGAATCGGTGCGCATCCTCTTCAACTCTTCCACGCCCGAGTTTCCGAACGGATTGGCGAACTCGAGCGGCGAACTGGGCCACAACCTTATGGACCACGTGAAGAGCGGAGGCGCATCGGCCATCATCCCGGGCCATGAAGACCGCATGGTCCTCGGGCGACGGCCGAACGGAATTTACGTGCCGCGCTTCCGCAACGTGAAGACCAGGCAGAGCGGATTCTTGCGCGGGTATGGTTTCCAGGGAGGCGGCCATCGCGAGGGTTGGGAGCGGGGAATCGCACAAACCGGATTCGGCCCAGAGTTCAAGAAATCGGTCAGTCAGCCCGGGCCTTGGCGGTTTCTCTTTGGCGGGTTCGGCGAGTGCTTGCCGAACCACAATAACTTCGTGGAACTCGACAAAGAAAAAGTCGACGCGTGGGGAATTCCGGTGTTGAAGATCCATTGCGCATTTGGCGAAAATGAGCTCGCGCTGCGAAGAGACATGTCGATTACCGCTGCCGAGATGCTCGCCGCTGCAGGCGCTCACGACATCGAGCCCTTCGCCGACGATGAACCGCCCGGATTCTCCGTGCATGAGATGGGTACGGCCAGGATGGGCCGCGACCCCAAAACTTCGGTGCTGAACTCCTATAATCAGGCGCACGACGTGAAGAATCTTTTCATCACCGATGGCGGCGCCATGGTTTCCTCGTCCTGCGTGAATCCGTCGCTGACCTACATGGCCCTGACCGCACGCACCTGCGACTACGCCGTGCAGCAGCTGAAGAAGGGAGAACTGTAGACCCCAATGAGGAACCGACGTCAATTTCTGAAGATGCTCTCAGCGGCTACGCTCGCGCCCATGGTCGTGCGTAAGATGAAAGCGGCTGAAACCAAAGCGAGCCAGATTCCGCTGGCATTCTCGACGCTGGGGTGTCCCGCGTGGGAATGGAAAAAGATTCTGGATTTTGCCGCGCCGCACGGATTCTCCGCCATCGAACTGCGCGGCCTCGAGGGGAAGCTGGATTTGCCTGCTCTCCCTCTCTTCGCTGCCGACCGTATGGAGCAGACCAAACAGGAAATCCGCACCAGCAAGCTGCAAATTGCGTGCGTGAGCAGTTCCGCACAAATGTATGTAGAAGATCCGACAAAACGCGCAAAAGAGTTGGGAGACGCCCGCCGCTTTATCGATCTGGCAGAGGTCCTCGGAGCGCCCTACGTGCGCGTCTTTGGGGGCAAGGCGGATTCCGACAAAAGCCCCATGCCCAGCGACCAGACGAAGGCCCGAGTGGCGGACGGTTTGCGCGAGCTGGGCAAGTACGCTGGCCCGCACAAGGTGACCGTGATCATCGAGTCCCACGACCATTTCACGGCTTCAGCAACTTTGAAAAATGTTCTGCAATTGGCCGATTCCGAACATGTTGGTCTACTCTGGGATGCGCATCATACGTTTGCCACGTCGAACGAAGATCCAGAATTTACCGTCCGGCAACTAGGTCCCTGGATCCGCCACACACACCTCAAAGATTCCATCGGCAGCGGAGAAGATCGCAAATACGTATTGACCGGGCGGGGAAATGTCCCCATCCCGCGCCAGATCGAGGCTTTGCGTTCGATTGGATACAAGGGGTTCTATTGTTTCGAATGGGAAAAGCTCTGGCATCCGGATATCGACGACCCCGAAATCGCCATCGCCGATTACGCGCGTGTGGTTGGTCAATGCCTGGGAAACGCCCATGCTTGCGGATTAACGTAACGTAGAGATGTAGATCAGCTACATCTTCCCGCCCATGATCCAGGCCCTGCAGCCTAGCCTCCGGCCGGCACGCTCTCCGAGATCGTTTCAGTCTGCGCGTCCCAGAAAACCTTCTTGCCTGTCCAGTACGATTCAGCAGCCATCATGCACGCGACGGAGTGCGCAAACCCATCGTGCACAGTGGCGTGGGGCTGCTGGCGGGAACGCATGCATTCCAACCAGTTCGCCATGTGTTCCGTTGTCAGGTCGTCAATCCCCAGAGGCGGAAGCTTAGTCTCTCCCGGGAGGAGCACAAACTGGGATTTTCTCTTCTCGTCGATGTCGGCGTCGTCTTCGTGGGTCCCTTTTTCCTCGATGACCTGATAGCGCGGGCTGCCTTCGCCGCCGTGATTGATCAGACTCGCGTTCTTCCCCATGTAGCGCGTGAAACTGGGCGCGTCATTGCCGAAGCTGGTCGAATAGCTGACCAGGAAGCCCTTGGGATATTCCAGCAATGTCTGGAACGTATCCGCCGTTTCGCGGCCGTCGTGCCAGGCGAAAACTCCTCCATGCGACACAACCGACTTCGGGAAATGGTCGTCCATGAACCAGTGCACCAGGTCGATGGCGTGGCTCATCCATTGATCAGGAATCCCGCTGGAGAATTCTTTATAAAGACGAAACTCAAAATACATTTGAGGATCAAACGGACGCGCAGGCTTGGTCATCAGCCACTTATTCCAGTCGGTGTCTTGCTCGCGAATCTGCTTCACCTCCGGGCGCCCGCGCCACCGCGGCCCGTGATAGTTCCACACGACCTCAACCTTGCTCACATCTCCGAGCGACCCACTCCGCGCCACCTTTTGGGCCGCTTGAGGATACGGTTCACTGCGATGCTGCGTGCCTGCTTGAACGATGGCCTTGGACTGCAGCACAGCGTCGCGCGCCGCCTTGGCTTCGCCCAATACATTTCCCATGGGTTTTTCGACATACACATCTTTGCCCGCCTCCACCGCCATTTTGAGGATCGGCGAATGGGAATGCTCTGGAGTAGAGATCAACACTCCGTCGACATCCTTCATCGCGAGTAGTTCTTCAACGTGCTGCACGGCCCGCGGAGGTCGGCCGTAATAGCCGGCATTCGTAGCGGCGGCTTCCTCGCGGTTCACCTTCCACAAATCACAGACCGCGGTCATTTCCACGTGATGGCTGGATTTCAACTTCGACGCGATCAGGTCGAGATCCCCGCCCCGGCTTCCGATGCCGATGTGTCCGAGGGAGATCCGATCGTTGGCGCCAACGATATTTCCGTATGACAGGGCTGTTCGCGGCAGGACCACGCCTCCCGCGATTACGGCAGCGGACTTGCCCAAGAATGTTCGGCGGTTGATTTGTGAGGAGTCGCTCATGATTAGCTCCGGTGTATGAATCGATTCGCCATGCTATGTGGGACGTCCCTGCGAGTCAAGAAGAGCGGCGGGGAAACTAAGAATCCCAGTCTCAGCTCGTCTTCAAGCCGTCTGGAACTAAAGGAAGCGCGCGCAGCCGCACCCCAGTTGTATCGAAGATGGCGTTGGCGATCGCGGGCGCCAGTCCGACCATCGGGCACTCTCCCGCACCCGCGGATGGCAGATCTTTGCGGTCGAGCAGAACCGTCTCAAGAACCGGAACATCACTGAATCGGGGCACACGATATTCCGACATCCTGCCGTTCAGGATCTTTCCATTGTCGAATTCGATCGCCTCGAAGAGCGCACCGCCCAATCCCTGAACGTTCGAACCTTCGATTTGATTGCGAAGGCCGTCGGGATTCACGATCGCACCGCACTCAAAGGCGGAAACGACTCGAACGACTTTGACCTCGCCCGATTTGCGATCGACGTTGACCTCGGCGAAGGTCGCGATATTCCCCAGTTTCTCGTACCCGCCGCCCATCCCAAATCCCCGCCCGGCAGTCTTGCTCTTGCCCCAGCCAAACTGCTTTGCTGCTGCCTCGAACACCGCACGCAGCCGCTCATCCTTCAGGTTCTTCAAGCGGAATTCCAGTGGGTCCATCTTCACCGCGTAAGCCATTTCGTCCATGTGCGACTCGCGCGCAAAATGGTTCGCAGTGGCGGCCAGTGCCCGGTACGATCCCTGCCGCAAGGGAGAGTTGACCGCGTGAAAGACGATGCGCTGGTTCGGGATCTCGTAATAGGTGCGAATCCCCGCCGAACCGGAATTGTAGTTGTGGAACTCCCACGCCGTAATGGTCCCCTCGTTGCGCACGCCGCTCGTCACGTCGATCACGCCCGCCGGGCGAAAATATGCCCACGTAAACTCCTCTTCACGTGTCCACACGACCTTTACCGGACGCTTGGCTGCGCGCGCCAGCCGCGCCGCTTCGATGGCCGTCTCTCCCGTATGCTTGCCGCCATATCCCGATCCCGTGTCGGGCATCAACACCCGCACTCGATCCTCCGGAATCCGAAACGCTTCCGCGAGTTGTCCGCGAACGCCGAACGGGCGCTGCGTTCCCGTCCACACGGTTAAATTGTCCCCATCCCAGTTCGCCAGAGCCGCCCGCGGTTCCAGCGGAGTGTGTGCGATGTACGAAACGGTGTATGTCTGCTGCAGCCGGTGATCGGCAGTCCCTAACGCCTGATCCACGGTGCCCACGTCGTAGCGATCGCCATCTCCCGTCGGGTCTTTTCCCTCGACCGTGTTCTTCCGCAGATAGTTGAACAGCTCTTTGCTCGAAGGTTGCGGCTCCGACTTCCATTCCGCGTGAATGCTGGCAATCGCCGCCGCCGCCGACTCGGTGCTCGGGGCGGCAACGCCTACAAAGTTGCCATCATGCACCACCTTCGCTCCCATCTGCTCCGCCTTCTGCGTGTCCACTGAAAGCAGCGTCGCGTTAAAAGACGTTGGCCGCAGGACCTTGCCATGGAGCATGTCGGGCAGCCTCTGGTCCGAGGGATAACGATGCTTGCCCGTCACAAAGTCGCGTCCATCCACCTTGAGGGCGGATTGGCCCGCCACCTTCCAGTTCGCCGCCGGGATGAGAGCCGTATCGACGGTAACGGTCTGGGTTAACTGCTGGCCTTTCGTGAGCGCCGCGTATTCCACGAACCGCTTGCCCTGAGGATCCGCGACCTTCCCATCGGCAGCGATCAGGTGCTGACGATCCGTCTGCCATTGCGCCGCCGCCAGACCGATCAACATCTCGCGCGCCGCTGCCGCAACTTTGCGCAGCTGCAGGTTCATCGTCGGAGTTGTGCGGCTTCCGAACGTGCCCATGTCAAACGGTGTGAGCCGAGTGTCACCCATCACCATTTCAATCTTTTCGATGGGCACGTGAAGCTCCTCTGAAACCGCCTGGCTGAGAGAAGTTCTGATGTTCTGTCCCATCTCAGCCTTCCCGGTATATACCGTGACTCTGGCGTTCTCTCCGATATGAAGCCAGGCCTCAATTTCTTTAGGAAGGGAATCGCCGCGCCGCCTCGCACCACCGGATTCTTGCGCGACCAGGGCCGGTTTCAAGACCGAAACCACAAGAACTCCCGCCCCGAGAAACTTGAAGAATTCCCGCCGATCCAGATCGAAGTGGTATGGAGCCGCGGCTGTGAGTTCGTAGCGCTCCGGCTCGAACGGAACTTCTAGGGGAGTTCTCTCGCTCATTGCCCCACTCCCTTCCCGGCCGCCGACGCCGTCGCGGTCTTTGCTGCCTTCTGGATTGCGCGGACGATCCGCGGATAGGTTCCACAGCGGCAGACATTCCCGTCCATGAAGTTGATGATCTCGCTTTCGTTCGGCGACGGATTTCGCTGGAGCAGTGCTACCGCTGACATGATCATCCCTGACGTGCAGTATCCGCACTGCATCGCCCCCGCCTCAAGGAACGCCTCCTGCACGGGATGGAGCTGTTCGCCACTTGCGAGGCCCTCAATGGTTGTAATCTGCATTGCAGAAACAGTGCCAACCTTGGTGATGCATGATCGCTGGGCTTTTCCGTCGATCAAGACAGTGCAGGCGCCGCATTGACCCTCGCCGCAGCCATACTTGCTTCCGGTCAGATCGAGTTGCTCGCGCAGCACACTGAGCAGGCTGGTTTGGGGGTCGGCGTTAACGGTGTAAGGTGTTCGGTTAATGGTGAGACGAAGGATAGCCATTCTTGCTCCGGATCGAGGAGTACTCGTGGCGTTGTGAGCGGAGTTGCTTAAGGGAATAATATACCCATAGCACAGCTCGGTTGAAGTCCCCAGCGCCTCGCTCGGTGGTCTCGTTGTTCCTCAGTCCATGATCGCCTGGTATGCGAGCACGTCCACTTCGCGGTCCAGCGCCAATCCGCCCGTGGGATGCAGTTGCGCCATGAAGATGACGATCATCTGCTCTTTCGGATCGATGGTGAACGCAGTGTAGAAAAAGCCTCCCCAACTGTACTCGCCTACCGAACCCAGTTCTGAGAGCGGGGCCTTCGTGCCCGTCACCCCGAAACCCAGGCCGAAGCCCTGGTCTGGTCCTATCTTCCCGAGTTGATCCTGTGTCATGAGTTCGACGCTCTTGCGGCTCAACAGGCGCGTGTTGCCGACCTTGCCGCCATCGAGCATCATCTGGCAGAAACGCGCATAGTCCATGGCGGAAGAGACCAGACCCGCGCCACCTGAAAACAACTTCTTCGGGCCGCGGGAGGGATAGTCCGCGGAATATACGAACGATCCTTCCTTGATCGGAGTATCTGGAAAGCGGTTCAAGCCTTTCTCGGGATAGTACGTATAAGCAGTGGCGAGTCGGTCGAGCTTGTCGTTGGGCGGAAAGAAGTACGTATCCGTCATGCCCAGCGGTTCGAAGATGCGGGTGCGGAAAAATTCGTCCAGGGGTTTGCCCGATAATACTTCCACCAGGCGCCCCAGAACATCGACGCTCAGGCTGTATTCAAAACGATCCCCAGGATTGAACAGCAGGGGCAGGCCCGCGAGGTGCTTCACGCTGTCTCCGATCGTGCCGTCATACTGCAGCAGTCCGCTCGCCACCCCGGCGGTTTCGTACCTGGGGCCAAGATCATCATTCCAGTTGTAAGTAATCCCCGAGGTGTGACGAAGCAGATCGCGAATCGTGATCTCTTTCGTGGCCGGAATCGAGTAAGGCTCACCGGAGGCCGGCTTCACCAGCACTTTCGGATTCTTGAATTCCGGCAGGTACTGCGACACCGGGTCGTCGAGCAGGAATCGCCCTTCTTCGTAAAGCATCATGACGGCCACGCTGGTAATGGGCTTGGTCATGGAGCAGATGCGGAACATCGCATCGGGCCGCATTGGCTTGCCGGCTTCGCGGTCCATCATGCCCTGCGACTTGAACCATGCGACGTGACCGCGCCGGATCACTAGAGTGACGGCGCCCGCAATACGCTTGTCGTCGATGTCGTGTTGCACCGCCGTTGCGATTCGCAGCAGACGCTCGGTAGACAGCCCTACCGACTCGGGCTTGCCCGCCGGCAGATCCTGCGCGAATGCGAAGACACTAAGGAACTGCGCAATAATAACTTTGCATTCGATGGTGCAACTATCACAAGAGAAGATCAGCTCCTGGACACGCTGATACGCAAGAATACCTGCCAAACACGGGATATGGCGGAGACGGG
>Ga0181532_10000781_pt1 | contig 31790 bp, 29 predicted proteins | sample PEATcosm2014_Bin_33_FD_119768 | JGI IMG/M metagenome (GOLD analysis project Ga0181532, IMG submission 119768) | Peatland microbial communities from MTU Mesocosm Facility, Houghton, MI, USA - PEATcosm2014_Bin11_30_metaG | ecosystem: Environmental > Terrestrial > Soil > Wetlands > Peat | place...
GTTGTCGATGGAGTCGAACGAACGGAACTTGATCTTGGGGTTGTTCTTGCCCAATACCTTGGTGATGGCCGCCGTCAGCGTGGTCTTGCCATGATCGATGTGCCCGATCGTGCCCACGTTCACGTGCGGCTTGCTGCGATCAAATTTTTCTTTCGCCATTGGAGCTCCGTATCTTTGTTAAAGCTGCTGACCTGCTATTTCTTGGCCTCAGGACCGCTAAACTATTTTGTTCCTGCTGGACTTCTGCCCTGCACCTTGGCCACTATTTCTTCGGCGACCGAACGCGGCGCCTCTTCGTAGCGCGAGAAGTGCATGGAAAACGTTGCACGGCCCTGCGTGCTGGAGCGCATATTGGTGGCGTAGCCGAACATCTCGGCGAGCGGCACCATGGCCTTGATCACCTGCGATCCAGCGCGATGTTCGATGCCCTCAATGCGGCCACGACGGCTGCTCAGATCGCCGATGATGGTGCCCATGTACTCCTCGGGCACGACTACTTCCACCGACATCACCGGTTCCAGCAACACCGGGCTGGCCTTGCGCGCGGCTTCCTTGAACGCCATTGAACCGGCGATCTTGAAGGCAATTTCGTTCGAGTCCACATCGTGATAGCTGCCGTCGTAGAGGGTGGCTTTCACGTCCACCATTTCGTAGCCCGCGAGAACTCCGCCCTCCATGGCTTCCTTAATGCCCTGATCGACCGGCTTGATGAATTCCTTCGGAATTACTCCGCCCACCACTTCGTTGACAAACTCGTAGCCCTTGCCGGGATCGTTCGGCTCGAGGCGGATCTTCACATGTCCGTATTGGCCGCTGCCACCGGTCTGGCGAATGTATTTGCCTTCTGCCTGCGCCTGTTTGCGGATGGTCTCGCGATAGGCGACCTGCGGCTTGCCGACATTGGCCTGGACGTTGAACTCGCGCATCATGCGGTCAACGAGAATCTCCAGGTGAAGCTCGCCCATGCCGGCGATGATCGTCTGGCCGCTGTCGGGGTCGGTATTGACCTTGAAGGTGGGATCCTCCTGCGCCAGCTTGCCCAGCGCGATCCCCATTTTCTCCTGGTCGCTCTTCGTCTTAGGCTCGACCGCAACCGCAATCACCGGCGCTGGGAACTCGATGGATTCCAGGATGACGGGGTGGTTCTCGTCGCAGATCGTGTCGCCCGTGGTGATGTTCTTCAACCCAACACAGGCGCAGATATCGCCGGCGTAGATCTCGGTGATGTCCTCACGCTTGTTGGCGTGCATCTTCAGCAAACGGCCGATCCGCTCGGTCCGCGAACGGCCGCTGATGTACACACTGTCACCGGTCTTCAGGTGACCCGAATACACGCGGATAAACGTGAGCTGGCCGACGTACGGATCAGTCATGATCTTGAACGCCAACGCTGAGAACGGCGCGTTGTCGTCTGCAGGCCGCTCGACCTCTTTCCCCGTGTCGGGGTCCTTACCCTTGACGGGAGGCACATCCAGGGGCGAAGGCAGGTAGTCGATGACCGCATCGAGCAGCGGCTGAACGCCCTTGTTCTTGAAGGCCGTTCCGCAGATCACCGGGAAGACCTTCATCTTCAGTGTCGCGCGGCGCAATGCGGCCTTCAGTTCAACTTCGCCGATGGTCTCGCCCTCGACGTACTTGTGCATCAACTCGTCCTGATCGTCGTTTTCGACTACCGTCTCGACCAGAATCTGATGGTAGGCAGCCGCTTTCTTCTTCAGCTCTTCCGGAATTTCCTCGACCACATACTCGGCGCCCATGCTCTCGTCATTCCATATGATTGCCTTCATGGTCATGAGGTCGATGACGCCCTTGAACTTGTCTTCCTGACCGATTGGCAGCTGAATGGCGACCGGACGGGCGTTCAGGCGCTTGCGGATGGTGTCGATGGCGTGCTCGAAGTCCGCGCCCATCTTGTCCATCTTGTTGATGAAGCAAATGCGCGGCACACCGTACTTATCGGCCTGCCGCCACACGGTCTCGGATTGCGGTTCGACGCCATGTACCGCGTCGAAAACGGCGCACGCTCCGTCGAGCACACGCAACGAGCGCTCCACCTCAGCCGTGAAGTCCACGTGACCAGGCGTATCAATAATGTTGATCCGGATGTCTTTCCAGAAGCAGGTGGTGGCGGCCGATGTGATGGTGATGCCGCGCTCCTGCTCTTGCGCCATCCAATCCATCGTCGCCGTGCCTTCATGGACCTCACCAATGCGGTGCGTGCGTCCCGTGTAGAACAGGATGCGCTCCGTGGTGGTAGTCTTACCGGCATCGATGTGCGCCATGATGCCGATATTCCTGCAACGGTCTAATGGGTCCTGTCGTGGCAAAATCTTTTCCGTTTCCTGCTTAACTCCAGCGCCTCTCGCCGGAGTAATTACTCAAACCTTCGTGACTCGCTGCCCGAGGCGGCAGCGCCGCACCGCTACCAGCGGTAGTGAGCGAAGGCCTTGTTGGCCTCGGCCATGCGGTGCACGTCTTCTTTCTTCTTGATGGAAGCTCCGCGGTTATTGGCCGCGTCGAGCAATTCGTTAGCCAGTTTGTCAACCATGCCCTTTTCGCCACGTCCGCGGCTGTAGGTCAGAATCCAGCGAATGGCAAGCGAAGTGCGACGATCGGCGTTGACCTCGACCGGGACCTGGTAGTTGGCGCCGCCGACGCGGCGGCTCTTCACTTCCAGCACAGGCTTAGTGTTTTCCACGGCCTTCTTGAACAGCTTGATTGCCTCGTCGCCACCCTTCTCTTCGAGCTTCTTCATAGCTTCGTAGAAGATGGTCTGGGCGGTGCTCTTCTTGCCGTCCCACATCATGGAGTTAACGAACTTATTGACTAACGTGGACTGGTAGACCGGGTCTGCCAGTTGTTCACGCTTCGCGATATATCCTTTTCTCGGCATAGATCCTCTAAGCCTTCGGCCTCTTCGCCCCATACTTGGAGCGGCCCTGCTTGCGGTTGGCAACACCCACGGAATCCAACGTTCCGCGAACCACGTGATAACGAACTCCAGGCAAGTCTTTAACACGGCCACCGCGAATGAGCACGATCGAGTGCTCCTGCAGGTTGTGACCGACGCCGGGAATGTAGGTCGTAACTTCGATACCATTGGTCAGCCGCACGCGCGCGACCTTGCGCAGCGCCGAATTCGGCTTCTTCGGCGTCTGGGTGTAAACGCGGGTGCAGACACCGCGCTTCTGCGGACAGGACTGCAGCGCTGGACTGGCCGTTTTGTACTTCGGCGCTGTCCGGCCCTTGCGCACCAACTGGTTGAATGTAGGCACTCTTTGCTGCTCCTTCGTCGTTCCGGCCAGCTCTCGGCTGGCACAGTTTCTGCAACTCTCGGCGGCAATCGGCCGCGCCATTTGCGCGCCTCCGACCGAGCCGCGCAAAAGTTCATCCCACTTTGGGGCTGGGCAAACAAAGGCTGCCCATACTTCCCCGTTAAGCACAACAACCGGGGAACATTGGTTTCCGATCAGGTTAGGCGAACGACGGTGGCGCCGTGATCGTTCCGCAACCGGCCTCTGCAGCCAGTGCGGAGGTTAAGAACGAGGGCACTCCGTTTCGTTGCCTCGGCCTGCATACCCACCGGAAAGCTCCGGCGGAAGCGCAGACACGTTTCAGCGAGGACATCCTGTCGATGTAATTCTACAGGATTGAGATCATTGCAGCATAGCCACACACCACAGGCAGGCCAGACACAACTCGCAGAACCTTTTTAATATAGCAACTCTGGCTCCGGTTCGTCAACCAACTTCGGCGAAAATTTGGCCACCCTTACGCTGAACGAACATTCAGGTACAACTCAGTCAAGCCGCCGGGGTTTCAAAACTCGGCGGAGTGCGAGTGGCAACGACAAACAGCCGCCCCATCGCGGCGTGGCTGCTTGCCGAAACCGTTGGCAGCCTCTACACTGAGGGCTTTCAGTAACGAATCATCATTTCTTTCATAGATCCGCCGGAGATTTGGCCCGGCGGGGAGGGTACATGCGGCGGTTCCTCGTGGTTTCTGTCCTGGCTGCATTCTTGACAGCCATTTTTCTTTCCCTTCTCGCCGGTTGCGGGGGCGGCAGCAGCGCCAACTCGGCTGTCGCCACCATCGTTCTCTCCCCCACGACCTTTTCGCTGAACGAAGGAGACGTGGCGACGCTTTCCGCGGTAGCCCAGAACTCGGCTGGCACCGTCGTCGCAGCGGACATAACTTTCACCAGCAGCAACGCCAACATCGCTACGATCTCCACTGGCGGTTTGATATGTGGTGGCGTGTGGGACGCAAACATCATCAACTGCAACACAACCATCGGACAGGCTGGGGTAGGGCAGGTTACGATAACTGCGACTTCTGGCACCGTCACCGCCACCGCTACGGTCTACGTGCATCTGAAACTGGACCGGCTCGTCATCACTAATCCACCGACCGGCTGTTCGAGCATGGGGCAGGCGGTGAGCGCATCAGCCTCCGCCTACAGCACGTCGGCGCCCGGGTGCTCGCAAGCTTCACCGTGCGACATCACTTCCACTGTGGGGCCCATTGCCATTGCTTCAAACAACCCGACGATTGTTTCAACCTCAGCCGGGATAGAGGCGACTTACTCTTCGACTTCTAACAGCCCAACCTACACATCTGGCGGGACGATTTCCGGTTCAGCAGGCCAAACCTGCAATTTATCTAATTTCAGCCTTGGAGGCTCGGGGATCAATCCGATTTACTCTGCGGTTACCACTAGCCCAACGTACACTTCGGGTGGAACGATTACGGGTGTAGTAGGCCAATACTGCAATCTATCTAATTTCAACGGCGTCACTGGCGCCACAGCGACCGTGACCTTGACAGGTACGAATGTGATTGCCAGCGGAACCCAGCTTGTGATCACGGCGGAAGGGTCCGGCGCAACAACAGCGCCAACGACGGCCACCCTTACCAATGGCACAGCCTCTTGTAGCGGTACGGCAAATGTCATTACCGCACTAACTGGCAATCTTGGTTTTGGCCAAAGTGTCGTTGATGCCACCGCAACCGTAGCCTTGACAGGTGCGAATACGATTGCCAGTGGAACACGGCTCACAGTCACCTCGCCGGGGTACGGTGCAACGGTAGCCCCAGACACGGCCATGCTGAGCAATGGCACTGCCACGTGTAGCGGCACGGCAAGTGTTGTTACTTCGTTAAACAGCACCAATGGCGTTTTTACGGCAGAAGCTCCAGGCGCAACGACGATCTACGCCAGCGTTTCGGGAGTGAACAGCGTTGGCGTTCCTTACACTACGTGCCCCGTGGATTACATCCTTGTGCACGACGCAAGCTCCTCGAACACGTCATTCACGCTGAACAAAGGCGGCACGCAGCCGCTCACGGCCGACGTTTACGACACCGCAGGTCAATACATCAAGCCAAACCTCACCTGGGGCTCGTCGTCTAGCGCCAGCGTGACCGTCGCCGCTGCAACCCCTACCAACAATACTGCGACCCTCACCGCCGTGGCTCCGGGTACAGCATCGATTACCGCTAGTTGCAGCTATCCGGATTGCAATATTGGTGTTCCCGCGCAGTACAGCCTTAACGTGGTGACTGCGGCGGTTTCCGGCAGCACGACGACCAACGTTTATGCGGCGAGCACGAATTCCACGACCGTCATTCCGATCAGTACTTCGACCAACACAGCGGGCACAGCCATTACCCTGCCCAACCTACCGAACTCGATCATCATCGACCCTGCCGGAAACAACCTTTATTTGGGATCAAGCTCCGGCTTGATGGGAGTGAACCTGAGTAGCAGCGTCATCACCACCTATTCTGTAAACGGCAGCATTGTTGCGATTTCTCCGGACGGGAACTACTTGCTGGTCTCCGATAGCGTTGCCAACGTCGTTTATTACGTAAACCTCGGCACCCAGACCCTCTCGTACGCCAGTGCAGGGTTTACCACCAGCTCCAGCGCCTATACTCCCGACAGCAAATACAACGAGTGGGTCACTGGCACGGAATTGGCGTTCGGTTTGCAAACCTCGTTGTCCGGCATGGCACCCTTGGGGTACACGCCGAACGCCCTGGGCATCATCGCGCAAGGAGGGTTGACGTACCTCACCAGCAGCACCGGCAAGGAGATCGACGTACGCGCCACGTGCAACCAGAGCGAAGTGCAGACCCTTTCCGCGACCAGCCCCACCCTGATCAAGGCGATTCCGAACGGCACTGGCGCCGTGGCTACCGATTCGCCGTTCGTTGACGTGGTTGCGACTCCGGCAACGTTGGTCCAAGGCTGTCCCGGCGTTACTGGGAGCACTCTTGAAACACCACCCGTCAACATGGGCGTCGGCAATTTCAACGCCCGCCAACTCTTCATGAGCTCCGATAGCTCCCGCGCGTGGATTATCAGCGATCTGCCGGATCTACTCGAATTAGACCTGCAGTCTGGACCCGTGGTCATCCCTTATGCTGGCGGAGCTACGGCTTACGGGGGCGGTATCACCCTCGATGGCACGCAGATCTATGTCGGCGCCAGCGACGGCACTGTCCATCGCATTTCTGTCGACTCCGCAACCGACGCGCAGCAGATCGCCGTTAACCTGAAAGATGCCAACGGAAATCTCACCCCGCCCAATCTGGTGTACGTACAGCCGCACTGATTCTGCCTGGAGTCTCACGCAGCAGAAAGCCCTCTATCGGCGGAGACTTGTTCGTTGCAGCGGCTCTCGCTGGCTCACGCAGCCTGTGAAGCCTAATGTCATTCACGGTTCCTGTGCCGGGATCGTAAGTTGTCCACAATCGCGCAGGAAATTCTGCGATATACTGCGCTCGGCGACACCAAATTCTCTCGAGGTTGATTCTTCATTATGCCGGCGAATGCAGTTGAAACAGCCCCCGCCCCTTCCACCGCTGATTTCAAGTCCCTGGAAGAAAAAGTCCTGCGCACGATTGAGCTGCTAAAGTCCGCCCGTGAGGCCAAAGCCGCGGTCGAGCGCGATGCCGCCCGCCTGCGCGAGCAGCTCAACCAACGCGAAGAAGAGGTTGACGTTTTGCGCCACGAGCTGGTTGGGTTGCGCCGTGAGCGCGAAGAGGTACGAACCCGAGTAGAAAATATGCTCGGCCAAATTGAGGCTTTGACGCAGGAAGAAACGGCGTGATAATCGGGAGCAGTGGCTAGGTGTTGGTGGCTGTGCGTGGTTCAGATTATGGGGGAACAAGGGCCTTCGGATCTGCATGCACACGCCGCTTGCTAAAATCGAGTTTAAGCCCCTGAGAACTGGCGGGTGCGCAGTGCAGGGGAGACGCGAGGGAGGCTAGTTTGAGTCAATCCAACGGCAACGGCAATGGCGCGGGCAGCGTCCGAGTCGAGATCTACGATCAGACCTATCATCTCCGGGGTTCCGACCCGGACTATATCGCCCATCTGGCCGAGTATGTGGACGCCAAGATGCGATTGATTTCGCAACAGGCGGCGACGGTCGACTCCTTGCGCGTCGCCGTGCTGGCTGCGCTGAACATCGCTGACGAGTTCCACATGCTGAAGCGCAGGTACGACTCCATCGCCAGCGACTATAACGAGCGGGCGGAGCAACTGGCTGGCGCACTGGACGAAGTGCTGGCAGAGCCGCGACGGGCTGGGTGATTGCGGGCTCGCGCCGAATGGGTGTCACCCTGAACGGAGCCCTCTACTGCTGGAAATGCCCAATTTAGCGCACGTCAAATTCCAACTATTTGCGGTATTCCTCTTGCCTTCTACGCACGTTTTCCATAGCATCTGAGCCAATAGCCGGCCTGCAAAGTTGGTGTTGGTGGCAACCGTTTTTTGAACCAATGCTCAATGAACAGGGGACCCGACTCGCATTTGGTTCGGTGTGCGATGTTCCGCCATGCGGAAATGCCTAAAGAGCCGCGGCGGGTTCCCACCGTATAGGACGGGTTCATTGACGGCCCACCGAGCACGGCCCCGCGGGTCGGCTTGTTCTTACATCCCGCGGTTCGCTCTTCGCTCATCCCACATTCATACAAGAATGCCTATTGTTTGTTGCCGAACTTTCTTGCGGAAGCGTTGTGGACTTGCACCACATAGCTTACCGATGCCAACGGTGCTTGGTGAAAGGCGAAGAGCGAAGAGCGGAGAGCGAACGGCGAAGAACTCTGCAGCCGGAGAGTCTCCCTATCATCTAAAATAGCAACGTGTTTCCCCGTTTATTTCAGCTTGGCAACTTCGGCCTGCCCACATACGGCCTGATGGCCGCATTGGGCCTGATCTTCGGACTCATGCTCATTGTAAAGATTGGCCGCGAGCAGGGGCTCGATCCTGACAAGTTGTGGAACCTCGGCATCATCGCCATACTGTCCGGCATCTTCGGTGCGAAGATCTTGATGGTTTTGGTGGATTTTGGCTACTACCGCGAGCACTCCGGCGAGATCTTGAGCTTGTCGACGTTCCAGGCAGGCGGCGTGTGGTCAGGTGGCTTCGTGCTCGCGCTGATCATGTGCATCTGGTACATGCGGCGCAATGGCTTGCCGGTGCTGCGAACCTGCGATGTGTTCGCGCCCGGCCTGGCGCTGGGACACGCCTTCGGCCGTGTCGGCTGCTTTGCCGCTGGCTGCTGTTGGGGCCGCGAGACACACGTCCCCTGGGCCGTAACCTTCAACAATCCACTGGCCAATGAAATTGTCGGAACTCCGCTCCGCATACCTCTGCATCCCACGCAGCTCTACGAGATGGTTGTCGAGCTGTGCAACTGCCTGTTTCTCGTCTGGCTCATTCGCCGCAAGAAGTTCGAAGGCGAGATCATCGGCACGTACATGATCATTTACGGCATCGCGCGCTATTTCATCGAGTTCTTCCGCGGCGACCCAGGACGCGGAGAGTTCTTCGGCTTCATGTCGGGAACGCAGGCAATCGCCTTGTGCCTGGTGGTCGGCGGGGGGCTGCTTTGGATGCGCCGCGCCGCACTCGCCCCTCCGATGCCGATAAAGGCAACGAGATAACAAGTTTCGAGTCTCCCAGTTTTGAGTTTTCGAGATGAAGGGCGGGTTGATGCAGATAGCTGCCCCATTGACGCGCTATTTCGCGTCAGCCAAACTTGACTCGAAACTGGAAGCTTGAAACTTTGTCCCAATTTCCTATCACATTCGTTGTCAGCGCTGATGCCGCCGGGCAGAGGCTCGACCAGTTCTTGACCACACAGCTTCCTGAAGTCAGCCGTGCGCGTGTGCAGCAGTTGCTAAGACAGGGGAAGGCGCTGATCAATGGGGCGGCCGCGAAACTCTCACTACGCCTCAAAGGTGGAGAGCAGATCACTATCCTTGGCGACCCGCAACCCGCGCCGTTGCGGGCCATTGCAGAAGACATTCCTCTCGCAATTGTTTATGAAGACGAGGACCTCGCCGTGGTCCACAAGCCCGCCGGGATGATGGTGCATGCCGGGGCGGGGTCCACCGACGACGAGCGCAACCGTGGCACGCTGGTCAATGCTCTGCTGCATCGATTCGGTAGGCTGTCCCAAGTCGGTGGCGAAGTGCGGCCGGGGATCGTGCATCGTCTCGACAAAGAGACCAGCGGGCTGGTCGTTGTAGCCAAGAACGACATTGCGCACCGCAAGCTGGCGCTGCAATTCTCCAGTCGTCAGGTGAAAAAGCTCTACGTTGCTCTGGTGCATGGTTGGCCCGCGAAAGATCATGGGACAGTCAACACCGAGATCAGCCGCGATCCAGTGCGGCGCACACGGATGACGACGGGTCGTAGCGGTGGGCGCGCGGCGGTGACCCACTACGAAGTCCTCGACCGCATTGCATCGCCGTATGGCAAGTTTGCGCTGCTGGACGTGCGCATCGAGACGGGTCGCACCCATCAGATACGTGTGCACATGGCGTCAATCGGGCATCCTGTGGTGGGCGATGCCCTATATGGAGCGCCGAGAGAGTTGCGATCCATCGCTGCTCGAACCAGAGGATCGGCAAAGAAGATTGCGGAATTCGGGACCCCTAAGAGGGGTGCTGCCGGTGTCGGTACCCACAAGAGTGGAGGATCCCTCAGCCTCGACCGAAATTTCTTGCACGCGACAGTCATCGAATTCACCCATCCGCGAACAGGTGAGCCTCTTTCCTTCAGTGCGCCGCTGCCGCCAGAGCTGGGGGGTTTTCTGGAACAAGTTCGCAAGTGAGTGGCCCACGGATACAGAGTCTAGAGTTTCAGGTCTCGAGAAAAGCAGGTTCCTCTATTTGGACTAAACTCCGCGCTCGGGATGACAACCTTTCAAAGCGTAATCACGAAAAGAAAGCCATAAGCATCGCCATTTCTGTATCTCAATGGGGAGCTGCTTCAACAGCTATAATGAGTTCCAATGAAGTACTGGTTAATCCTGGTTTTGCTGGCGTTGCTGCCGTGGGGGCTCGCTGCTCAGAACGCGCCACAACAGCAGCTTCCGACCGCGCCCTCAGCGACAAAGTTCCCTCCACAGCAAACCGCTCCTTTGCCGCCATCTCCAACGGCCGACGCCGGCGGGCCTTCACAGCCGACCAGCGCGAGCTCCAACCCGCAGAACAACGGGAACGCGGGTTCTTCGCCGCAGAGCAGTTCAGGCTCGTCACAGGCCAGTGCTCAGTCAGGCTCCAGCTCAACTGGCACGGCAGCTAAGGATGAGTCAGCGAAATCGACGCCTCCGGTTGCAGCCGCGATCCCCGCGGACAAGAATGGAACCGGTGACAATGTTGACGACACGCTCACTACCATCCGCAAGCGCGTGGACGAGGTCAACGTGGTCTTCACCGTCACCGACAAGCGCGGCCACTTCGTGAAGGACCTCACCCAGAGCGACTTCCGCGTTTACGATGACAACAAACCTGCAGAAAGCATCCGCTCGTTCAGTCGCGAGACTAACCTGCCGCTACGCGTCGGGTTGCTGATTGACGCCAGCAATTCAGTGCGTGACCGCTTTAAGTTCGAGCAGGAGTCGGCCATTGAGTTCCTGAACCAGATCATCCGGCGAACATCCGACAAAGCCTTCGTCATCGGCTTTGACACCACGCCCGAAGTGACGCAGGACTTCACCGAAGACACCGAAGCTCTCTCTCGCGGAGTGCGCATGCTGCGGCCTGGAGGTGGCACTGCCTTGTACGATGCCATTTACTACGCCTGCCGCGACAAGCTGATGCAGGACAAGAGCACCGGGGCGACGCGGCGTGCCATCATCCTGCTGAGCGATGGCGACGACAATCAGAGCCGCGTCTCGCGCGATGAGGCGGTGGAGATGGCGCAACGCGCCGAGGTCATCATCTACGCCATCTCGACCAATGTCAGCGGAACGAAACTGCGCGGCGACAAGATTATGGAACACTTCGCCGATGAGACCGGCGGCAAGGCCTTCTTCCCGTTCAAGATTCAGGACGTCTCCGACGCGTTCCTGCAGATCCAGGACGAACTGCGCAGCCAATACGACGTCTCCTACAAGCCGGCAGATTTCGCACCCAATGGCAAGTACCGCAAGATCGAGGTTCTCGCCGACAATAAGAAGTACAAAGTGCGCGCTCGGAAGGGATATTACGCGCCGAAGCAGTGAAGGAGTTCTCAGTTACCAGTTGTCAGTGTTGGCGGGAGGTTCACAACGCGGGCAACTGAACGCTGAGGGTCGATAATTCAATGGCTGACTCATGACGTTCGACTAAACTGACGACTGACTACTGGCAACTCTGTCATGGGCCGCATCCACGTTCTCTCGGAAAACGTAGCCAACAAGATCGCCGCGGGCGAGGTGGTGGAGCGGCCTGCGTCGGTAGTGAAAGAACTGCTCGAGAACGCGCTGGATGCCGGTGCTCGCCGCATCCGTATCAACGTCGAGGCTGGCGGCAAGAAGCTCATCCAAGTGACCGACGACGGCTGCGGGATGGTGCGCGACGACGCCATGCTTGCCTTCGAGCGTCACGCCACCTCGAAGATCCGCAACACCGATGACCTGCTGAGCATCGCGACCCTGGGCTTTCGCGGGGAGGCGCTACCGTCGATCGCGTCTGTGAGCCGCCTGCGACTGGAGACGCACGCCACGGAAGACGCCGCGGGAACGGTCGTTGAGATCGCCGGTGGCAAGCTGCTCACTGTCGAAGAGGCTGGTCTCCCGGTCGGAACTTCGATCACGGTGCGCGATCTGTTCTTCAACATCCCGGCGCGGCGAAAATTCCTCAAAGCTGAGTCCACGGAGCTCTCGCATATTGCGTCGCTGGTGACGCATTACGCGCTGGCGCATCCCGAGATGCACTGGGAGCTGCATTCCGCCACCAACGCGATGCTGATCGCGCCTCCGGTGGCGGACCACTCGCAGCGCATCTATCAGGTCTTCGGGAAAGAGACGCTCGATCAGTTGATTCCGCTGAGTGCGCTGCTGCCGCTGTCGCGCGTGGGCTTGCCGCAGCCTCCACCCTGGCGGCGCAGCGAAGAAGATGAGCAGCAGGAACTCGTCCCTGGCGAAGTGAAGCTGCATGGCTTTGTCTCGCGGCCGGAGATCCAGAAGCTCAACCGCAATTCGATTTTCATCTTCGTCAACGGCCGGCTGATTCGCGATCGCGTGGTGCAGCACGCGCTGACCGAGGCTTATCGCAATGTAATCCCACCTACGGTTTACCCCGTGGTGCTGCTGTTCCTGGAGATGCCGTTCACAGAGGTTGACGTAAACGTACATCCGTCGAAGACGGAGGTGCGCTTCCGGCAGTCGTCGGTGTTGCACGACCACATCCGCGATTCGGTGCGCGCCGTTTTGATGAAAATGCGTCCGGTCCCGGCGTTTATGACCGAGATTCACGCGCAGCCGACCGCGTCGCCCTCGCTCACCCCGGGGGCGCGCGATTTCGCGACGGACGAACTACAGGTGGCGGCTGCCGATGCGGCATTTGCGCTTCATCCGCCCGAAGTCCCGCCTTTCACTGCTTCGCTGCAATTCGAAGGCAGTGGATTCGCGGTCGAAGGCGACGCAGCCGTTCCGGTTGCGCGCTTTGGGCCGCAGACGTTTGGAAATCCAGCTTCGGCGACCGGCGCGACGACGGCTCGCGGAGAAAACGCCTGCTCCGCTGTTCTGGCCGACGACGATGCGCCCGTCGGGTTGGAGTCGCTGGCGACTCTGAAGCCCGTGGGGCAGATTCGCGACTCGTTCATTCTCGCCGTCAATCCGCAGGGGTTGTGGATCATTGACCAGCACGTGGCGCACGAGCGCATCCTGTTCGAAAGAATCTGCAAGCAGCGCCTGGCGGAATCGCCCGAAAAGCAGCAGCTACTGATGCCGTTAATCGTCGAGCTGACACCCGGCCAGATGGCGGTGTTCGCGGAAATCTCTGACGAACTGACTCGCAACGGCTTCGAGGTTGAACCGTTCGGCTCGCGGACCATCGCGGTGAAGACCACAGCGGCTGGCGTCGCGGCGGGCGCCGTCGAGCACATGCTGCACGAAATCCTCGAACAGTTCGAGCGCGAGGAGCAATCGCTGAACCTGGAGAAAATCCGCACCAGCATCGCTGCAAGCATTGCATGCCACGCCGCTATCAAGATCAACATGCCGCTGGAGCAGCACAAAATGGAGTGGCTGCTGAGCGAGTTGGCCAAAACCGATTGCCCCATGAGTTGTCCTCATGGCCGCCCCGTTGTTCTACGGTATTCTGTTAAGGATATCCAGCGGGCGTTTAAGCGCATCTGATTTCGCTTCCGCAATTCCATGCAGGAACAGCAACTACAACAATTGCGCCGAGAGAAGTGGCGCTTGAACGGGTCGCCCGTCCGGACGCTGGAGGAGGCGCGCGAGTTCATCGAGTCGGTGGGCTTCTGCCTGCTCTATCCGCAGCGACCTCCGGTTCTGGCGCCAACCTTCGTCGGTGCGTACAAAGGTAGCGACGAAAAACTGTCCACAGCACGAATGGCGTTTGCCGATCGCAGTGCGCGCGAGGCGAAAGAGTTGATGGTACGCCTGCTGCGTGACAAGGCCGCCTACGAGGCGAATGTTTTTCCCGAGAACAACTTCATCGTGTCCGCGGCGGTATTCCCGTACTTCTACGGTCTGGTCGGCGATCGCAATCCGCGACAGCCGCCGAAGTCGGGTGCGCGTTCAGAGTATTCACGGCTGGCTGTCGATACGTTTCACATCATTCAGAAAGAAGGACCTATTTCGAAGCAACGGGTGCGTGAGCTGCTCGGCGGAGACATCTCCGAGGCGGCGTTGGACCGCGCGCTCGATGAACTGTGGGCCAAGTTGCGCATCACTCGCATGGACTACAAACAGGACGAAGGCGTTTTCTGGGACGTGCTCTTTCGCTGGTCACCCCTGGCGGTGAAGCAAGGCATGCACGTCTCGTTTGCGGAGTCGCTGACAGCGCTGGTTTCGAAATACCTTGATTGTGTGCTGGCGGCGCAACAGGAAGAGGTCGAACAGTTCTTCTCGAAAATCATCGGCCGGGCGCGCGTGCGTGAGGGCATCCACGCGCTGCAGGCCGCGCGCGAACTCACTTACGTGCACGTCGCCGGGCGCGTGATGCTGCAGATTTCCTCGTTGCAACTTCAGGAAGCGGCTGAGGCAGCGGATGGCGTAGTCATGCCGAAGCCACGCTTCGAGCCGCTTCCGCCGCGGCCGGGTATGCCGCTGGTGGAGCGGCGGCCTCGCAAACCAGCGGCACGATCGAAGCCACTCCCTTCCAGGCGGGACACCGGTAAGGAATGAGCGCGACTCGCAAGTTGGTCATAGCTATCGACGGCCCAGCGGGCTCCGGCAAGAGCACGATTGCCGCCCGCCTTGCGAAGAAGCTGGGATACGTCAATCTCGAGAGCGGAGCTATGTATCGCGCGCTGGCGCTCAATGCGATGGAGCAAGCTGTCTCGCTTGAAGACGGGGAGGCGCTGCGAAAGCTGGCGGAGAAAACGCTGATCCGTCTCGAACCACGCGGTGAAGGCAATCATGTGCTGCTGGACGGTCGCGATGTGTCGCAACGAATTCGCGAATCCGACGTGACGGCGGCAGCGTCACGTGTTTCCATGCACCCGCTAGTGCGGCAGTTCATGGTCGCGCGGCAACGTGAGCTCGGTGCAAGTGGCGGCATCGTGATGGAGGGCCGCGACATTGGGACTGCCGTGTTTCCGGACGCGGGGGTAAAGGTCTTCCTCGATGCTGATGCGGACATTCGGGCCGAGCGGCGCGTGCTGCAGAACGGATCGCTCTCCGCGGAGCAGAAGCAGCAGGTGCTGGCCGAGTTGGTGGCTCGCGATCAGAGAGACCGCACGCGTTCCGCGTCACCGCTCATCCCCGCACCAGATGCGGTAATCATCGACACCACACACAAGAGCATTGACGAGGTAGTGGAGGAGATGGAGGGGATCGTTAAGAAAGTGGTTAGTGGATAGAGTCTAAGACAAAAGGCACGGATCTTTCTCCGTGCCTCTGTGTCCCCTTAGTGAACGAAAACTATCCCTTCGATATCCGGATATCCCCGGTGTCGGCGGTGATCTGCAGCTTGCTCACGCCGTTGCCGACCGTTCCGCTAGCGTGGGATGTGCCATTAGTCTCGCTCACCTTTATCGCCGCGAAATCGGACGTGATATCGCCCTTGCGCGTCGACGCTTCCAACTGGAAGCCCGCGTTGGACGGCAGCACCAGAGTGATGTCGCCGTGCTTTCCGGTGATGGTCATCCTGCCCATCGGCAACTTGCTGGCAGCGTGAACCTCAACGTCCCCGTTGTTGGTTTCGACCTGCACGTCGCCAGTGATGTCTTCCAGGTGAATGTCCTTGGAACGCGTGACCACCCGGATCGGCCCGCTGAGATCGTTGCCCCGTACCGAGTCGGTAGCGATCTCAATGTCGCCGGGCACTGAAGCAATTTCCATATCGGAGCGCGAGGAATTGAAGGTAACTGTCTTGGCGACTTTGCTCAGCCGAATGTCCTGGAAGAAGTCGCCGCTGAGATGGACTGCCCCGCCGCATTCCTCGATGCTCACATTGTCGATATGGCCCGTCACGTCGAGATCGCCGCTGATCTTGGAAGCGCGCAGTGAGCCCTTTTCAAGGTCCAGCTTCGCCGCTCCGGTAATATCGTCCAGCGTGACGTCGCCATGCTGCAACGACACCTTGACATCAGCCTTGCGGCCGTTAACGGTGACATCGCCGCGCTTGCTGGCGACATCGAGCACCGCATCGCGCGGCACGAAGATGTCCATGTCACTTTCCACTCCGTGCTCGCCCGCGCCGTTGGTGTTGGCGTTCAGCAGCAGCGCGCTGCCGGTGACGGTAATCTGCGGCTTAGTGCCGTCGTTGTATTTGTTGGCATCATTCTGGTTCTGTGCGTACAACTTCTTGTGCACGACCACGCGCAAGGTATTGTCGTCGGCGGGCGAGATGTTCAAACTGCCATGATCGCAGACCACGCGTAAATTGCCATGCGCAGGAAACGTTTGCTGTAGCGTGTCATCGAAGGTGTACGCCGTGCCAAAGATGCCACCAAGGTCGTCGTCCGTCTGGAGCTGATTGCGAACACCTCCCCAATCAATGTCGGAGCTGTAGTGCGCCGATAGCCCGACCGCGACGATCAGGACCAGGAGGAGGATCGTGCCCGCTCCCAGTCCGGTTCTGCGATAGCCTTGGCGGTCAGCCGTGTAATATTCGATCAGGCGAATGATGCCAAACAGAATAAGCAGAAGGGGCCACCAGTGTCCGAACCAGTGCCAGACCGGAACGCGAACCCCCATGTTCCGCAGTAGGAATACCAGCCCGATAATGATCAGCACCAGGGGGCCGGCAATCGAGCGGCGGTAACGATACGGTGGCGGTACGGGTCGTGGAGGATATTGACCAGCGCTAGCCATTTCGCACCTCCGGATCATCAGGTCGGTTCCAATTTGCGCCTGGTGTGACCGCGCCTGCCGGAGGAACCGGTGGCGGCGTTGCTACTGGAGGTTGCGTCGTTCCGAAACGCTCGTCCTGGGGTCTCCAGGCGGGCGGCCCGGCTCCGTACTCGCGCGGCACATGACCGGCCGGGGAAGCGTTGTGTTCGAGGAACAGCACCAAACCGATCACAATCAAGAATGCCGGCCAGGTACTGCTGAAATCCAACCAGCGCACGTGGGTTATTTGGTCGAGAAGAAAAAGCACGCCCAGTGTGATCAGGACAATGGGTCCCATAAACCCATGAGCGCGGCAACGGTTGCAGGAACAATAAGGGTTGTAGCGGTATCTCATGATGACCTCTTCACCAGCCTCTTCCGGTTCTGCGCATCAGGACGCGAATCCCGATAGCGATCAGCACCAGTGGCCAGAAGCGCCAGAGGTTGTGGAAGTGCAACACTCCTATTTCGTCGAGCAGGAACAACACGCCCAATCCGATCAGGATAAAGGCGCCAATCGGTACTCGCGACGGCGGACAGTATTCGACATCTGTTGGCTGGCCCTCCGGCACCTCCGCTGGATTGCCTGCGGCCGGAACAACGCTGGCAGCAACGCCAGGCGCCGGTTTGGCAGAACCAGTGGGCGAGAACAGGTTGTTGAGCCCGAACGGGTCGGGAGCCGGCATACCCATTTCTTTCGCCCGCGCCGTCTTGTAAGCCTCGATGGGCATATAGATCACGAACGCTGCGATCGCTATGCCAAACAGGCCACTCCCGTGCTCGGGGTTAGCCAGCCAGATGAGCGTGGCGAAGATCAGCACGTGGATGAAGCCCTTAGCGTATTCGCCGTTGTACATGGCGCCCACCCCGGGAATGAATCCCAGGATTGCAGCCAATCCAGGACTTGGCAGACCGGTTGAAGGTTGAGCACCCGGAGGCACGGCAGCAGGGCCGGGTGGCGGCATAGTGCCGCTCAAATGCGAGGCCAAACACTCCTCGCAGTAAATAACGCCGCGGACGTCTCGCGCGCAGGTGCTGCACAGTGGCTTGCCACAAGTGCGGCAATACGCGGTCGCGGGAACGTCGGCATGATTGGCGCAGTTCATGCGGTTCTCCTGTTCAGCCGGGCCTGATCGATCACTTCATCCATCGCTTGATTGCTAGAAGCCGGAGACGAGGCCAGAACCGGCTGGCCCACCTCGCGGTTGTAGTTCTGGTTACGGCGATCCTTGTCTTGCTGATAATCGCTCTTGGGCTGGGTCTTTTGCTGCGTAGGTTCCTCCTGCTTGTTCTGCGGAGTCGCGACCCGGCGCAGATCACGCACTCGCGTTTCGATTTCATACACCAGGCGGATGTTCTCGTAGTAACGGACCACCCGCGCCTGGGTGGAGTAATAAGTCTTCGTGATGCTCTTCGCGCTCAGGTCAACGTGCCGCAAATCGGCGACGCGGAAGCCCGCGATGCTGAGCAGCATGGTGATGGAGAAAAAGGCCATGCCAAACGACATCGCAAAGCGCGGCGTGACCACCGGAGCGAATACAGGAGACAGCTTGCCTTTCAGCCGCTCCAGCCAGCTTTCGCCTTTCGGGGTCTGGACTGCGTGCGGCTCGGGAATTTGTCCGATGGTCTGCGCCAGGATGTTGTGCACCAGATTGCGCGGCGGTTCGACCTCGTCCAGCCCCTTCAGCCAGCGCATTCCGATACTGACCTCTTCGACCATGGTGCGGCATGCCGGGCAAGACTCGCGGTGCGCTTCAAAGGCCGCCAGGGTCGAGCCGTGCAAAGTGCCATCGATGGCTTCAGCCAGCAGGGCCTCGACCTCGACGCATTGCATTCCGGGTTGGATAGGGTCTGCCATCAACTTACCTGCCTGTAATTACGTTGGAGGAGCCGTGCAAGTTCCGTTCGTCCCCGATTTATGCGACTTTTCACAGTTCCCTCCGGCACTTTGAGCACTATGGCAATATCCTTGTAGTCCATATCCTGCAAATCTCGCAGGATGACCGCCTCCCGGAGCTCCGGCGAAAGCTTCCCCAGGGCCTCGTGCACCATCTTTTGGGTCTGCTGGCTCCGCACCTGCTCCTCCGGCCCGGCGGACCGGTCTTCCAGTTTCTCGGCCAGCGTTAGGCCATCTTCCTGGCTTCCGGCCGGAGCGTCCAACGACTCAGTGACCCGGTCGTATTTTCCCTTACGAAAGTGATCGACCAGCAGATTGCGCGTTACCGTGGTCACCCAGGTCATGAATGAGGCCCGGGAGGTATCGTAGGTGCTGAGCGTGCGATACATCTTGATGAACACTTCCTGGGCCAGGTCAGCCGCGTCCTCCGCCGAGCCGGAAAAGCGATAGCAGATGTTGTAGATCCGCCGATGATACTGCTGGACGATGTCCTGCCAGGCCGCAGCGTCGCCGGCCACACAGCGACGGACAAGGGCATTCACGGCTTGGATGTCGTCCAATCAGAGCTCCCAAGGGGCGTGACTCCTGGCCCAAATCCCATTCACTGCTGGTCACTTATACGGGTTAGGCTGCCAGAAGTTCGATTGAGGCCGGCGGGTTCTCGGGTGTTTGACGCAGTCTGCAGTCCGCCCCAATTCGCCTGCATTGTAGCAGGACGGAGACCAGCGTTTCGCGACGGCAGCTGAATGTGAATTTGGGTTGCCAGAGAAAAGCTGCCACGGATTTACGCGGATTCTCCCGGATCAAAATTCAGAGCTTAAAGATCCTTGTTCATGGGTAAGTCCGCGACTAAAGTCCTTCGCGTCTCGGTAGTCCAGCGGTGGACTCGGGTTGTGACTCGGTCTTTACGCGACGGCCAGTCTCTACAACTTGTTTCGCCATCTCTGGCACTCCGTAAGATGGATTGCCAATCTTGACAGCGCGGCGCTGGGTTCCTAGAATGGGTGCGGAGACGTGTAATTCTTATTTACACGTAAGTAATTGTAAAAAAAAGAGTTACGCTTTGCCCGTAGAGTATGAGCACACCAGAAGGCATTGGACGGCGGGAACGCGAGATCCTCACGGCGATCGTGGAGACTTACATCTCCACCGGAGAGCCTGTGGGCTCGCGCACGCTAACCCGCGGCAATCGCGAGAGCCTTAGCGCCGCCTCCATTCGCAACGTGATGGCCGATTTGGCCGACGCGGGATTTCTGGAGCAGCCGCACACTTCGGCCGGTCGCGTGCCCACCACCAAGGCCTATCGCTATTACGTGAAGCAGCTCACCGGAGAGGCGCGTCTGTCACCCGCCGACGAGAGCCTGATCCAGGGAAATCTCCAAGGTCTCCAGGATGTCCAGGAGTTCATGGAGCGCACCTCGCATGTGTTGTCGTTGATCTCGCACGGCGTGGGCGTGACCGTGACTCCCGGCCCAGGGCAGCACAACGCGCTGGAACACGTGTATTTTCAACGCCTCGGCGACAAGAAAGTCCTGGCCGTCGTGGTTATGCGCAACGGTCTGGTTCGCGACCGCGTGCTGCGGCTGAGCAATGATCTTCCGGTGGCCGATCTGGAAGCCGCTGCGGCCTATATCAACCAGAGCTTCCGCGGTTGGGAGATGGAGTCGCTTCGCAACGAGATTGCCAAGCGAATTCAGCAGGAGCGCAGCGAGTACGATCGCCTGATGCGGTCGGTCGAGCAGCTCTATTCCCAGGGAGCGCTTACTACCGAGGGTGCGGCCCAGGCCGTGTTTGTGGAAGGCGCATCCAATCTAGTGATCACCGAGCAGGACAAGGAGCGGCTGCGCCAGTTGCTGGCCACCCTGGAAGAAAAGCAGCGCGTTGTCGATCTGCTTTCGGCTTATCTTGACGTGCGCCAGGAGGCGGTGCGCGTGGTTGTGGGTCTCGAAGACGCCATGCCGCATCTAAGTAATTTTGTGCTCATTGGAACCCCAGCGCGCTTGGGTGACGAAGTAATGGGATCGCTGGCCGTGATTGGCCCGACCCGCATGGATTACGAGCACACGATTACCGCGGTGTCGTACATCGCGCGCCTGTTCGATCAACTCTGGAACGAGTCAACGTAGAACAGCACGCGCCGCAGCGGCGGTGTGCTTGGGATAAGAAGCATTTATGCAAGCAAAGAAGCACAATGGAAGCTCCAGCGAGGCGGACTTGGAACTCGACCACGAGCTTCCGCCCGCCGAAATCGAGGACGATCCTGCTGCGCAGGGGAGCGTCGGCGCTACCGCGCTGGAGCCGCAGTCCGAACTGGAGCAGGTGAAAGCCGAACGGGCGGCGTATCTGGACCGCTTAGCCCGGCTGCAGGCTGAGTTTGACAACTTTCGCAAGCGCAATGCCAAGGCGCAGCAGGAATACCGGGACTACGCTCTCGCTGACGCGCTCAAGACGCTGTTGCCCATTCTCGATAGCCTTGACAACGCGCTGAAAACTAACGCTGCATCGCTGGAAGATTTTCACGCCGGTATCGAACTCATCGACAAGCAGTTTCATGACACGCTGGCCAAGCTGGGAGTACAACCCATCCCCACCGAGGGCGAGGCGTTCGATCCTAATGTCCATCAGGCCATTCAAATGGTTGATACCGATGAGGCCGAGGACAATCACGTGCTCGACGAGTTGCAGCGCGGCTACAGGTTGAAGGACCGTCTGTTGCGTCCTGCGATGGTGCGTGTGGCGCGTAATCCCAAACACTAGGTAAACACTTCTGGCCACCAACGTAAAACGCGACTATTACGAGGTGCTGGGTGTCTCCCGCACCGCAAACGATCAGGAGATCAAGAGCGCCTATCGCAGGCTCGCGCTGCAGTACCACCCTGACCGGAATCCTGACAATCCTGGCGCGGAAGAGCGCTTCAAGGAGTGCAGCGAGGCCTACGCGATCCTCGCCGACTCGGAGAAACGCGCTCGCTATGACCGCTTCGGTCATGCCGGAGTTTCCACCGGACCGGGCGGTGGTTACGGTGGATTCGACACCACCGTCTTCAACGATTTCCAGGACATCTTTGGTGATCTCTTTGGATTCGGCGACATGTTCGGCGGACAAGGTGCTGGACGCCGCCGCTCGCGCGCGCAAAGGGGCGCCGATCTGCGCGAAGATCTGACACTCGAATTCGAGGAAGCCGTTTTTGGCGTCAGCAAACAGGTGCAAGTCCGGCGGATGGAGGAGTGCGACCGGTGCAAGGGAAGCGGAGCGGCACCCGGCAAGGCGCCGATCAATTGCACCACTTGTGGCGGCCGCGGACAGATGCGCTATCAGCAGGGCTTCTTTGCCATCACGCGCCCGTGTAGCACTTGCCAGGGTTCAGGCAAGCTGATTGTCGATCCCTGCAATCAATGCAGAGGCCAGGGACGAGTGACGCGCGAGCGCACGGTGAAGGTCAACGTTCCCGCGGGCGTCGAGGAAGGCGCGCGCATTCTGTATTCGGGCGAAGGCGAGGCTGGACTCTACGGCGGACAGGCCGGCGATCTTTATGTTGTGCTGCACCCCAAAGAGCACTCATTCTTCGAACGCGAAGGCAAACACTTGTACTGCGTGGTGCCGATCTCGTTCCCGCAGGCGGCACTGGGCACGGAGATCCAGGTGCCGACCCTCGACGGCGACCACATGCTGAAGGTGCCCGAGGGCACGCAGACCGGGACGACGTTCAAGGCGCGAGGCAAAGGCGTGCCGGTGCTGAACGGCCGTGGACGCGGCGATCTGATCATTGAGGTGAAAGTGCAGACTCCGTCCAGACTCAGCCAGCGGCAGCGCGAGTTACTCGAAGAGTTGCGAACCACAACCTCGGTAGAGAACAAGCCGGTTAGCCGCTCGCTGTTGAACAAGGTGAAAGAGATGTTTCAGTAGTTCCTGAAAAGCGAACAGCGAAAAGCGAATGGGCGAATAGCGAATCCCCTTTGGATAAAGCCCTCCGAATATACGCTTTCTTTCTCCTGATCGTGACCGCGTTGCCGGCGGCGGCGCGGCTGGCGAAACCAAGAGAGCTGGCCCGCATCCTGCTGGTGCGCTATCAAAACCCCCAGCGCCGCAAACGGGCCCGCATTGGCGGGCTCATCTATTTGGGGCTGTCCCTGTTCGCCATTCCGTTCTTGCTGCGCGCCGAGATGCGCCAGGAGCGATGGCTCGTCATGGCGGTGCTGGTGGGCATGGTTTCGGCGCTGGAATTCCTGCTGAACAGCCGCCTGTTCAGCGAAGATGACCTCACTCGCCAGAACCGTGTATTCGGCGGAATCTATGCCGCGATTGCGATTGCCGTGGCCCTGTTACTCTTGACCCGATGACCCGACGCCGCTGGATTGCTGACGAGTTTTCCGATGACCGCGCTGTCCTGACCGGCGAGCATGCCGCGCATCTGTCGCGCACCTTGCGGGCGCGTGTTGGCCAGGAGTTCGAGGTTGCCTGTGGTGCCCGAGTGCGAACAGCGACCGTCGCGAGCGTGAGCGACGATCGCGTAGAGTTCGCGCTGGGCGAAGAAATCACGGCGAGTGCGGTTGTGCCCATCACGCTGCTGCCGGCCATCTTCAAATTCGATCGCATGGAGTGGGCAATCGAAAAATGTACTGAACTAAACGTGAACAGAATCATTCCCGTCGTCGCGCGCCGCACAGAGAAGCACCTGGCGCTCGCTGCTGCGAAGCGCGTGGAACGCTGGCGGCGCATCGCTCACGAAGCCGCCGAGCAGTCGCGCCGGGCATCACCTCCCGAAATCAACGAGCCGCTGAAGCTGAAGGAAGCGCTGGAACAGTTTCACGGTTACCCCATTTCCGCTGTCATCCCGAGCAATCCTTTCCACATTGTCATCCCGACCCAGGACTTCAGTTCGAGCGGAGGGATCTGCGGTTCTCCGGGACGCAACTTGAAGATCGTTCTCGCTGAAACGGAACGCGAAGCCACGCTCAGCGAAATATTGCGTGCGCACAACGATCTGACGTCGCTGGCACTCGCGGTTGGTCCCGAAGGCGGCTGGACCGCCGACGAACTGCAAACCTTCGAACAGTCGGAATGGATTGCCGCCTCGTTGGGCGAAACCATCCTTCGTGCCGAGACCGCCGCGATTGCCGCTCTGGCTATCGCACGGGCAGAAGTCTAGAACGCCGACGAAAGCGATCATCGGCGAAGATAACATCCGGCTGCGATAGTCGCCTGCCCGCCGCGGCAGGCGTGGGTTACCCTCCGCCGAAATGTGACTAAAGTACAGTTACCCCACCTGTACCTCCGTAACTTGACCGTGGCGTGCCAATCGGTACACTGGCGACTTGAGACTTAGTGTCTCTGCGCACGACGGCGCGTGAAAGCGGTCCGCTGGCGCCCTTGATCATTGAAAATCTGGGTACGGGGATGATAACCGGTTCGTCAACTCCCCTCAGACGAGGGTGACCTTTGTTCCTGTTTCAAGCCAGCCGACCGGAGGAACGATGGGTTATAAGTCTCTGCGGAATAAGAACTTACTTATAAACTTATGGGGTTCAATAGCTTGCAGGGAAAACCTTCGTAATCTCATGATTCTAAAGAATGAGGGGGGAGGGGGGTGGGTTATCAGTTAGGTAACAGGAAGTCTCAAAGTGGGAAAAACGGAATTACGGATAGGAGTTAGGGAATAGTTAACAGCAGTTGTCAATCGTCGAGAACCGCAGATCCCTCCGTTCGGGCTGAAGCCCTCGGTCGGGGATGACAACTTGGAGGGGACTGAAGTCCTCGGTCGAGATGACAAGGCTGCTAGGCTGAATGCCAGGAGCAAGAAAAGCGAAAAGCCAAAAGCGAAGAGCGGCTTTCTTACCAATTGCTCGGCAGCGAATCGCTAAGCTCGGTTGTCAGAGCCCACTCGATGGCTCTCTGCTGCTCGCGAGTCAATTTCATCCGGTCGCGAGTGAGATAAAAGACGTCATGCGCGACTGCGCCTTCGGTGTCAATCAGCGCGACCTCAATACTGCAATTCTCGTTAGCGAGGGTTGAGCTGATGGTGTACAGCAGTCCCGGACGGTCCTGCGTGATCACTTCCAGCAGCGTGCTGCCGGGAGAAGATTCGTCGTCATACCGCAGCTTGGTCTCGACCTTCAGCTTTGCGGGCTTGGTGTCGGCCTTCAGGCGAGATTCCAGCAGCGGATCGAGTGGCGCTTCATGCATCAGAATTTCGACGACCGACTTCTTGAAGCGCTCGCGCTCGGGAGGATTCAATTCCAACGTGTGAAATCGGTCTTTGAAGTAGAAGCTGTCAACGATCACTCCGGCGCGATTGGAAAACGCGCTGGCCTTGGTGATGTCCATTCCCCATCCGTAAAGGATTCCGGCCAGTGTCGAGAAAAGGCCTGCACGTTCGGCAGTCACGACCGTGAGCTCGTGCTGTCCGCTGACGCGGCGCACTCCGAGTTGCACCGGCTCTTTGCGCAGATGGCTTGCCATTTCGAGGTGCTGGATCACCTGGTCAGGCGAATGCGACATCAGGTAGCGTTGCGGCAAGCCGTCGAGGAACTTCAGCAGTTGCGACCGCCGTTTGGGGAGCAGCGCGGCAACACGCTCCACCTGTTCGGTGCAGACTTCGGCGTGGAAGCGCTCCTCGTCCACGCTGCGGTCGAAATAGTTGGCTGTGCCTGCGTACAAGCGCCACAGGTTCTCGGCCTTCCACGGCGTGAGCGCCTCGGGGTTCACCGACTTGATGTCGGCCAGCGTCAGCAGTGTCAGCATCTTCAGCCGCTCCGGAGTGCCGACCTTGCTTGCCAGCTCACGGACGGTTTCGGGATCGTAGATGTCGCGCCGGCGTAAGGTGGACGACATTTCGAGGTGAGTGGCAATGAGAAAGCACACGGTCTGCGCATCGTCCGGCGGAAGTCCCATTCGCTCCACCGTTGCCGCCGCGAGCTGCAGGCTGTTGTGAACGTGGTCCGTGCCCGCCAATCCTTTGCCGGTGTCGTGCAGTAGAAGTGCAAGGAAGAGCCGATCCGGACGCTCCAATTCGGTCAGCAGCTCGCCGAACGGCTGCAGCCACTCGACGTCGTTGTTTTTGAGGCGATGCAGCACCTCAATGGAGAGGAAGCTATGTTCATCCACCGTATAGCGATGGTAGAGATCGCGCAGTACGAGCGAGTCGATGGTCTCGAACTCCGGAATGGCGCGTGTCAGCAGGTTGAGCGAATGCATCACTCGCAGCGCCTCCGCCGCATGTGGCAGCACGAGCAGCTCGCGCAAGTGCTCCCACAGACGCGCGTCCTGCGGCATCGCGTCGGCGAGCGCCCGATAAGCATTCTTGAGTCGGCGCTCGGTTTCGAGGCTCAGCGCAAATCCATGGCGCGCGATAAAGGTGAACAGACGCAGCACGACGAACGGGTCGCGTGCGCCGACTGCCTGTTGAAGATAAACACGGCCATCCACCACAGAGAATTCTTCATTGGAGACACGCGAGCGCCAGTGCTGGAACGAACGGTACAACGACGAGCGGTCACCGGGAACCTGCTCCAGCAATTGTGTCGTGTTGCGATAATTGGTCCTGGCGTGACGGAAATAAAGCCGCATCCATTCGGCAGAAGAGATGGTTCCCAGATTGGTTGCGATTCCCTTGGCCGCCAGCTCCTCTTGCGCTTCCCACGAAATGAGGTTCTCGTCGCGCTTGGCGCGGTAATGCAAATAGCAGCGGCTGGCGGAGAGAAACTCTATTGCATCCATCAGCTCATTCCTTTCCGAATCGTGCTGCAAGCTCAACGATTCGGGCCGCTTGCGTCCGGAATCGAGCGCCGCGATTGCGCCCAGCCATCGCGACACGTGCGAATCTCGCAGTCCTCCTGGACCGTCCTTCAGGTTGGGCTCCAAATGGAAAGTAGTGTTGCCGAAGCGGAGGTGCCGCGTGCGCGTTACTTCTGCGAGCCGCTGCACGAGCACGTCGGATTCGCGCGCCACCAGTTGTGGCAGGACCGTTTCGCGGAGGCGATCGAAGATCCCCGCATCGCCAGTGAGGAAGCGACAGTCGAGCAGAGAGATGGTGAACTCGACGTTGTCCTGGTCGAAGCGAGCGCAATCATCGAGCGTACGGGTTGTCGGACTCACGCGCAGTCCGATGTCCCACATCTCCTGGCAGATGCGGCGGACCGGATCCTTCATCCTGCCGCGCAACGCTTCATTCTCTGCCAGGAAAAGAAGGTCGACATCCGAGTAGGGAAAAAGTGCGCGCCGACCGAACCCGCCCAACGCTGCCAGCGCAAAGCCGGAACTGGCGCAGGTGACAACGTGCTGCTCCCAGAGCTGCAAGGCGAGCTTATCGACGACTGCCGTGCGGTCACGTACCGAGGATTCGCCCGAACCGTTGGCTTCGAACTCTCCCCGCAGGCGCTCGAACTCCTGGCGGTAATACGCGCGCAGTGTGTAGTCGGTCGCCGGGCTGGACATGGTTCTGTAAACCGAATTCAGGTAGATACGTTCATAACGCCGTTTCACCGCGCTCATCGTTGCGGATGCGGATGGCATCGTCTATGCGCGACAGGAAAATTTTGCCGTCCCCGATCTTCCCGGTGCGCGCGGCATTCGTAATCGCCTGTATCGCTGAATCCACAAGGCGATCGGGAAGCACCGCTTCAATTTTCACCTTGGGGAGAACATCAACTGTATATTCGCGACCGCGATAGAACTCGGTGTGGCCCTTTTGCCGCCCGTGTCCGCGCACTTCAGTCACCGTCATGCCTTCCACTCCAATCTCGAGCAAGGCATCTTTGACGTCTTCGAACTTCGAGGGTTGAATTACAGCTTCCAGCTTCGTCATAAATTGGCCTTTGGAAATTCGTGATGATGCTCACCGCCAGACGCAACTGGCTAGGGCAGTGAAACCTCCCAGTAATAGCCCTCTTCGCCATGCTGCGTGAGGTCGAGACCTTGCACTTCCTGCTCTGCCGACACCCGCATGCCGATTGCGAAGTCGACAACCCGGAGAATGATGTACGTGCCGACTGTTGCCAACGCGATGGCGATCGCCACGCCGACAACCTGGTTCAGTATCTGGTGGAAGTTACCGTCGATCATCCCCAAAGGCAGCGCATTTCCCTGGGCGTCCTTGAATAACGGGTTGATGAGCTTGGTCGCGAATACTCCAGTCAGCAATGCACCGATGGCGCCGCCCACGCCATGAACGCCGAAGGCATCGAGCGAATCGTCGTAACCCAACGCAGCTTTCACGCGAGCAACCATCAGGTAGCAGCCCACTCCGGCGATCAGGCCGATCAGAATCGCGGGCATCGGACCGACAAATCCTGAAGCAGGCGTGATCGCGACCAGTCCAGCCACGCATCCGGAGATGGCGCCCAGAGCGCTGGGCTTCCCATTGCGAATCCACTCCGCTCCTGCCCAACCGATGGCCGCGGTCGCAGCCGCGAAGTGTGTAGCTACGAATGCGCTGGTTGCCAAAGCGCCGGCGCTCAAAGCGCTGCCGGCGTTGAATCCGAACCAGCCCACCCACAGCAGACAGGCCCCAATAAAACTCAGCACCACGCTATGCGGCATCATCGGCTCTTTCGGATACCCGATGCGCCGCCCAAGATATGTCGCGCAAACCAGCGCGGAAACTCCCGACGTGATATGAACCACCGTGCCCCCGGCGAAGTCGAGAGTAGGGAAGCGCCCGCCGAGGCTGGCATTCAAAATTCCTCCTTTGCCCCACACCATATGCGCCATCGGCGCGTACACGAACAGCGACCACAGCCCCATGAACAGCACCATTGCGCTGAACTTCATCCGCTCGGCGAAGGCACCGCTGATGAGCGCCGGGGTGATGATGGCGAACATTAACTGATAGATCATGAACGTCTGTTGAGGGATAGTGCCGGCGTAATCAGGATCAGGTTGCGCACCCACGCCGCGCAGAAATGCGTGGCTAATCCCACCGACGAAACCGTTCCCTGACGCGAAACAAAGGCTGTATACCACAATGGCCCAAAGCACGGTAATGAGGCCCATCATCGCGAAACTCTGCATCATGGTGGCCAGCACGTTCTTCTTGCGTACCAGGCCGCCGTAGAAGAGCGCGAGGCCGGGGCCGGTCATCATCAGGACCAGCGCCGAGCTGACCAACATCCAGGCATTGTCCGCCGAGCCTTTCGCATCGGCGATCTGCTGCTGCAACTGCGCGATTTGATCCGCTTGTGACGCTGCTGACTGCGCAGCCAACGTGCCGGTCAAAAAAATTAATAGAAGCAATGACAGAAGCTTCCGAACCAACCGCATGGAGTACTCCCATTAAAAGAGCTGATCTTGATCGAACTGCAACTCGCCTGAAGGAGCGTCTACTCGAACTCACCGGAAACAGCTTCCGAAGCGCGACAGAAACGAACCAAGGGCGCTGCCGCTTATTGCATTTCGGCGTATGAACTTGATATCTGTTTTTGCGGCGAATGAGAAATTCAAACTATTTATGCAGGGTATTAGTTCCGGTTATCGCGGAGGTGGGATCAATTCAGATCACGATCTAGCTGCACAAATCGCATGGAGGAGCCGCTGGTTGATTGCTGAGTCCTGATCAGAACGGTATATCTTCGTCCGTGATCTCTGCCCCGGAGGGCGCTGCCTGCGAGGGCTCAGGCTCGGCAGTACGCTGGTCGAAGCCGCCGGACTTCACCGCTCCGCTGCGACCGCCACCTTCGCCGCCGGCATCGCGTCCTCCGAGCAACACTAGGTCGTTGATAATGATTTCAGTCTTGTACTTCTTCTGGCCAGTCTCCTTATCGTCCCAGGAGTCACTGTGCAGACGGCCTTCGATGTAAACCTTGCCGCCCTTTTTCAGGTATTCGCCGGCGATTTCGGCAGTGCGCTGGAAGGCGACCAGATTGTGCCACTCGGTACGATCCTGCCAGTTGCCATCTTTATCTTTGACACGATCAGTAGTGGCCAGCGAGAACCTCGCCACCGCCATGCCGGCTTGGGTGTACTTCACTTCCGGATCTTTGCCGAGGTTGCCTATGAGAATAACCTTGTTGACGCTCTTTGCCATAAGTGCCTCTCCTGTGTCTACTGCCAATCAAATATGTCACGCGCAATTTCTTTTGTCATGCCAAAACCAATTTGTCGCGGTCGCCCTTTTGTATCATGAAGTCCAACAAGCAGCCAATCCTGACTTGTCAAGAACCAGAGGGGGCACGCACCGAGCGCCCTGATTGCCGTGTTGGAGTAGTATAACTTCACGCTAGCGGAGTACACGCCCAAACTCGCTTGCCAGTCCGATCCCGACCTCCTTATTGTCATCCAAGCAATGCGATTTACGCCGAGTGATCGAGGGAAGTGCGAGGATGCATCTGGATGTTGTGCTTTTTTGCGATATCCATGATGAACGTTGTGTATTGCATAAGCTCGTTCACCGGAAGTGAGGTCGTCGCTCGCAATTTTGTCAACGATATCTGCTGCGCCGACTGTTTCAGCTTCTTGAGCCCCCATTCTATTTTTCGCTTCACGAACTCAGAACGCGTTTCGACACGCCTGCGTAGCAGCATGTCGCTGCGCGGCAGTTCCCCAGGATAACTCCGGTACTTCGAGCGCATGCCGGTTCGTTGCAGAACGGCGAACTTGGTGATCCACAAAGGCTTCTCACGCTTGAGCATCGCGTCGATCGTAGCATCTATTCGGACTGCAAGTTCTCGATCTATTTGGGCCCGATCCGCCCGCTTGCCGGGGATACCGGTCTTTTTTCCGCTCAGTGATGGAACGTGCTGGTCGAGCCAGTGCGGGTCGTTGACGCGCAGGTATGCCATGCTGCCTTCGCTGAGCAGGACTTGAACTCGGTACTGCCGGCTGAGCGACTGGAAGAATTTGCAGAGAGCGGCGAGATTGGCGCGGCGGCACCGTCCCACTATTCGTACATGGGCTACACCCTCCGGCCGGAGCGGCTCTTGCAGGAGAGCTTGCCCGGGATGGTGCGGCAGCTTCGCGAGGAGCATGTGGACGTAGTGGTGCTGGTCCCGGTTTGACCTGTGTGCTGCTGGAGCACCTCTGGAAAGCAGAGGAACCGGGCGCGGCGGACTGGCCGAATTGCGGCCAATTGGGGCTGCGTGGCGTTGTTGTGTAACCCTGCGCGGAACATTCCGGAGGATATTCTGACAAGATGGGCGGAGCATGTAGCGAACGAACCTGGCTACGGGAACGTGTCGCAAACCCAGGAGGAAGGCCGCCTTGTAAGTGACGATGGATTGCTGCGGATTGATTGGCCACGCCTCGTTGAGGGCGGCGCGCCGGTCTCGCTGGATCTTCTACTCGTGACTGCTAACGACCCAAGGATCACCGTAGCTTCGCCGACCTATCCGGGCGTCGAGACGATTGCCAACGCATGGAACGCAGCGGCGAGCACGTATGCCGAATATTTCTGGAAGAATCTCGACAACGGGATACGCACCTTTCAGGACGATGAAATACAGGCGCGCCTGCATCCCCGAGGCCAGGGGCACGCATGACGCTCGATGAAATAGTCCGTGACTACATCCGCGAATACCGCGACGACGCGAGCGCGGAGATGCGCTTCTTTGAAATCCAGCGCAGCCCGTCAGCGACTATCCGCAAGGCTGCGCTGTGTGAACTGCCCAGCGGCAAGCGGCATCCTCATCAGCGGCGCATCTCGAAGGCTCTGCTCGAACAGGTGGAGGCGCGGCTCCAAGCGGTCGGGCGCAAGTTTGCCAAGACTGCCGACTTCTCCGCGCTTCATCGACTTGTGAAAGGCGAGATCGGAAGCATCAAGGGCATTGGAGCGCTCACCGTGTACGACATCGCGCATCGGATCGGGGCCCATTTTGGAAAGGCACCGCAGATGGTATATCTGCACGCCGGAACAAGAGCCGGCGCGCGGGTGTTCAACATTGGCGGTGATTCGGTTGATCCAGGGATATTGCCCGAAGCGTTTTCACGCCTGGCGCCCTCCGAGATCGAAGACTGCTTGTGCATCTATAAGGATGAACTTCGCGACGGCGTACACTCGCGAACTGCGCGTCGCAAGTCCGGATGCGCTGTTGCAGTTCGGCAACGGTGCGCTTGGGAGTGATTTTGGGGGCTTGAGTTTTAGACACGATAA
>Ga0181532_10000782_pt1 | contig 31779 bp, 33 predicted proteins | sample PEATcosm2014_Bin_33_FD_119768 | JGI IMG/M metagenome (GOLD analysis project Ga0181532, IMG submission 119768) | Peatland microbial communities from MTU Mesocosm Facility, Houghton, MI, USA - PEATcosm2014_Bin11_30_metaG | ecosystem: Environmental > Terrestrial > Soil > Wetlands > Peat | place...
ACAACCTATAATCAACATGTTCGGCTCCTTCCTCCCGAGCCTTGGTTGCTTGGCCGCTATCAAGTCTACTCAAGTCGAGGGAGCCGACATTGTTATGAAATCAAGTGTCGGCGCCAATGCGGTTGCCGGATGCTTCTCGGGAGTAATCTCCCACATGCCGGTTTCGGGACCGCGAGGACGAAGTGCTGAAGGACTCCCCCGATTACTTTTGCACTGCCGTCTATACGGGAGCAATGCGGCGTAATTTAAGAAAAGGGAAAGGCAGGACCGAGAGATCCTGCCCTATTGTCTTGCTTCAGCTTCCCAATCAGCATGGCTCTGGGCAGGCTTAAGGCCGCCACAGGAAGCCGTGATTCAGGTTATTTTCGTCAACATCCAAGCCGACGACAGCCCCCTCCCCGTTGTTGCTGTTGGTTTCTGTACCTTGGGGAAAGCCGCCTTTACCCGCACCCGGGGCATCGAAATTGGTGAATTTCCCGTCAGGAGCGCGCTCGAAGCCGTGAACGACGTTGTTCGCATCGAAGTAGGATCCCGCGATCGCACCCTCCAGGTTGATCCTGCCGTAAAAGGTGCCCTGGAAGTAGCCTGTGCCCGCCTCAGGATCATCGACGACGGTCAAAGAACCGTCGGGGTAGCGCACAAAGGTGTGAAACACGCCACTCGAGTCCTGGTAGTATCCAGCGATCACGCCCAGGTCGTTGATGCTTAGAGCGAGGGTGCCGGTGTAACCGCCTTTTGCCGCTCCGGGCCCGTCGAACTCTGCGAATTTCCCGTCCGGGTCGCGCACGAAGCCGTGGAGAGTGTTGCTCGCATCTACGTAGTATCCGACGACTGCGCCCTCATTGTTTAGGCCGTCTGCTCCCGAGTCAGAATAGGTGCCAACCGAACCAGGTGGATCGAAGCTCGTGAACTGGCCGGAGGGTGACCGCACAAAGCCGTGCGCCACATTGTTCCCGTCAAAGTAAATCCCTGCGGTTTCTCCTTCCAGATTGAGGTCCGCAAACACGGTGCCCTGGAAAGCGCCTGTGCCAGCTCCCGGAGCGTCGAATTTAGTGAAGGAGCCGTCGGGGTAGCGCACAAAACCGTGAAACACATAGTTGGAGTCCTGGTACTGCCCCGCGATTACGCCCAAGTCATTGATGCTGTAGGCTACGGTACCCTGGTTGAGGCCATGCCCCAGGCCCGCTCCGGGGGCATCAAAGGAAATGACTCTACCGTCGGGATTGCGCAGGAAACCGTGCGGCACGACGTACTTGTCGGTGTAGAAACCCACGATCACGCCCAGATCGTTGTTGGCTTGAGCGAGAGTGCCGCAATCCGGCGCGCACGCCGGGGAAGACACTTTGGCCGCACCCGGGGCATCGAACTCAATGGGCTCCTGCGCCGACGACTGGATCGAGGTTGTGAGTGCAGCTAATGGGCACAACGAAAAAACGAGATTGATAATCCTGAATTTCATGTTCTCTCTTCCTTTTCGACTTGAATTTTGAACAACCGAAAATGCCGATATAAAGGCCTCAGTCTTTACTACCCACGCCGTGCAAGAACGCGGCGAGTGTGCGCCCATTGGGTCGCAGCGTCGATGCACTGGCGGTGAAATGCGGGTCAAATGGGGGTCAAACAAATAAGTGACTGATTCCAAAGCTGGTTGGTATGGGGGAACATCATGAAATCCAGCGCGCACGGCGTGGCGGCAAGCCTCGCTTGGCGCTTGACTACCGCTGTAGTAAACTTGCCCACAACTTCCCGGAACTCCCCTTTTCCATGAAGGACACGCAGCCAGGCCGCGTTCGCCTCGGAGTCTTTGAACTCGACCTGAAGAGCGGAGAGCTGCGCTCAAGCGACCAGAAGACAGTCCTGCAGGAACAACCGCTGCAAATCCTGCGCATGCTGGTCGAGCGCGAGGGCGAACTTGTCAGCCGCGAAGAGATTAAGAAGAAGCTGTGGCCCAACGACACCATCGTCGAATTCGACCACAGTATCAACGCCGTCATCAGGACTCTGCGCAAGGCGCTGGGCGACTCGGCCGACCAGCCAAAATACATTGAAACCCTGGCCCGGCGCGGCTACCGGCTGATGATGCCGGTGGAGTGGGTAGCCGCTGACGACTCCTCTGATCCCAGCGTCTCGCCAAGACCGGGCGAGAAGGCTGGGGCACCCGCAGGCCCGAAGGGCACTGCCGTGCGCATGGAGCTCGTGCCAGCGGTGCTGACCGGCAGAACGGTCTCGCACTATCGCGTGCTGGACATCATCGGCGGGGGCGGCATGGGCGTGGTCTATCGCGCCGAAGACCTCAAGCTGGGCCGTCAGGTGGCGCTGAAATTCCTGCCCGAGGAGCTGGGCAGCGATCCGCAGGCGATGGAGCGCTTCAGCCGCGAGGCGCGTGCCGCCTCGTCACTCGATCACCCCAACATTTGCCCGATCCACGAATTCGGAGAGCATGAGGGTAGGCCCTTCATCGTGATGCAGTTGATGACCGGCCAAACTTTGCGCGACCGCCTGGCAGCTGTCTCGGAAGAGCAGCGAGCGCTCCCGCTTGAAGAACTTCTGGACATTGCAATCCAGGTGAGCGAGGGGCTGCAAGCCGCACATGAGAAAGGGATCATTCATCGTGACATCAAGCCGGCCAACATCTTTATCACCTACAAGGACGTTGTGAAGATCCTCGACTTCGGACTAGCCAAGCTGATGGAACCGGGCGAGGAGACTGAGGCGAGCCACTCCGAAGGTGTCGTCCCGAGCGCCGAACGGAGTGAGGCGTCGAGGGACACCCATACTGCCAAGGATCAGAGTGGAGTAAGGGTCCCTCGACTCGTGGCCCAAGAGCAGGGCCGCTCGCTCGGGACGACCGACAGTAACGGTCCCGTGGAAGCCTCCCTCACTCGCACCGGTGTTGCGATGGGCACGGCCGGCTACATGTCGCCGGAGCAAGTGCGCGGCGAAAAGTTAGATGCTCGCACCGACCTGTTCTCGTTCGGACTTGTTCTGTACGAGATGGCGACGGGCCAGCGCGCCTTCAGCGGCGGAACCGCCGCAGTCGTCCACGAAGCGATACTCCACCAGCCGCAGGTCCCGGTTCACGATCCCAATTCCAAGCTCCCGCCCGAGATGGAAACAATCATCAACAAGGCGCTGGAAAAAGACCGCGAGCGGCGCTACCAATCTGCGGCGGAGATGCGGGATGACCTGAAGCGATTGCATGGGGGTGCCGACGCTGCCGTACAGAAGCCCAGACGATACAGACCGGCACTGCTCTTTTGGGGGGCGGCACTGACGATTGTTCTTCTTGCCTTTGGTTGGGGATTGCGCTGGTTCAAAGGTCAGCCGAATCGCATGCTAAGGGTGCACCCGGTGGGCGGCCCGATCCAGTCGGTCGCGGTGCTGCCATTCCAGAATCTCTCCGGAGATTCCTCCAAACAGTATTTCGCGGATGGCTTCACCGACGAATTGACCACCGATATCGCAGAGCGGACCAAGATCAGGGTGGTTTCACGCACCTCTGTCATGCGCTACAAGGATTCCAAGAAGTCTCTTCCCGAAATCGCGCGTGAATTAGCAGTCGACGCAATCGTGGAGGGTTCAGTCGTGCTGTCGGGACAGCAAGTTCGCATCACGGCGCAGCTGATCCAAGCATCGACCGATCAGCATTTGTGGGCGCACAGCTACGAGCGCGAAAGGAAAGACCTGTTTTCCATACAAAGCGAACTGGCGGCCACGATTGCGAGTCTGATCGGCAGCAAGACAGAGGGGGCAAGCCTCCCCGGCGTCCGACCTTCTGCCTCTCCCGAGCGATTTAGTGCCGCGACCTATGAACTCGCCTTGGAATGCGGGAATCTGAAGAATACCGCCAGCGAAGTAGGCGTCACTCGCGCGATCCAGTGTTATCAGCGTGTCTTGACCCTGGATCCGAAATCCGCAGCCGCCTACGCCGAAATCGCCCTTTGCTACCTGATGCTGGCTGATCCGAGAGCGCAGTCGGCGGCAATCAAGGCCGTGGATCTCGACCCCTCACTTCCGGAGGCACATTTGGCCCTCGCAGAATTCAAGGCCGTGCAAAATATGGACCTCTCGGGAGCTGAGAGGGAATTCCAGCAGGCACTCGCACTCAATCCCAGCTATGCGCACGCTCACGTCAGTTACGCCGACGTATTGGTAGGCGCTGGTCGGATGACGGAGGCTGTCGCCGAGGCAACGACGGCACGCGAGTTGGACCCGTTTTCGGCAAGGGTCGCCGTGTTCTCAGGCAGAATTTTCTTCTTTGCGAGTCAATACGACAAGGTTATCGCGGAAGAGAAAGCGGCTTTGGATCTGGATAGCAACGCGTACCGGGCTCCGTATTGGACGGGTTACGCATACGAGCAGAAAGCCATGTACAAAAATGCGATTGCGGAATATGAGAAAGCGCTGCCGAACGACTCTCATGGCATTTTCCTGGCAGCTCTGGGCCGTTCCTTTGTCTTGTCAGGAGATTCCAGGAGAGCTGCCGAGGTAAAGCGCAAGATCGAGCACCATTCCGAAAAAGATTTCATGTGGCCCTACGATGCGGCGATGTTTTATGCGGCCCTGGGCGACAAAGATCGTGCTTTCGAGTGGCTGGAAAAGGAACGGAGTGGCTGGCTGATGTTTATGCGAGTCGACCCGCGCCTCTTTGCCCTGCGCTCCGACCCGCGTTTCGAGGACCTCGCTCAACGCATGGGCCTTCCAACGCCGCCGGACATGTGACCTGCGGTGCCTCGTTGTAACATCCCCTTTGCACTAACAACCGGGTCATGGACTCTGAGTGCAAACATCAAGGACGCCCGAGAGCTACAGGTCCACCTCCACATAGGCGATGTCTACGACCAAGTTGTTTTGATAGGGTCTTATGAACGACGCGATGTGGCGGCATTAAGAATTTCCGCCGGAGACTTGCCCACGTTTCGCCCGGCTTGCATCTGCTCCCGCCCCGACCGGAATCAATTCCAACGGCCTCGGATGGAGCGCCAGCAAGGGAATCCGCTGATACCATGCGGAGTTTAGGAAACCTGCTGCTCCAGGAAGCCGATTTTTCGGGCGCTCGCAAGATGTACGAGCAGGCATTGACGATACGAACTTCGGCGGGCGAAGAGCTCAGTATGGCTGAGACTCAGCTCGGGCTCGCACATTTGTCGCTGGAGGAGGCGCATTCTCCAGTCGAGCAAGAGGCGACGATCCGGCAGGCGCTCGAAGTTTTTCAGCAACAAAAAGCTCGCGACGACGAAACCCGGGCTTGGTGTATTCTCGCCCGCGCGCTACTCGCGGAGGGTAAAGCGACGGCAGCAATTGAGGCGATGCAACACGCTCGGTCTCTAGCGGCCAAGAGTCAGAATCCTGAAATCCGCTGGCGCACCGCCATCGCTGCCGCCCGCATCGAAACCGGCAAAAAGACAGCGCCCACTCCGCACTAGGGATAGCGACACGGAAGGAGTTGGCCACCATCGTCGCAAAGTCTCGCGAGCTGGGTTATCAGGGGATTGAACTTGAGGCTCGTCTTGCACTCGCCGAAATCGAAATAAAGGCAGGACAAATGGCGGCGGGACGTGCACACCTGACCGCGAATCGAAGTAGAAATCAGTTCCTCGCTTCTCTGTGCTCGTCACCCGACGGTCATCACCTGGCATTTAGCCAGACGACGTGGGAGAGCAATGCCTGACATCAAGCCGGCGGCGAAGAAGCTCGGGCTGAGTACCGTGAACTGGCAGGTATTTCGCCGTTCCTATGCGACCTGGCTGGTGGAAGCGGGAGCGGACCCCAAAGCCGTGCAAGGGCAGATGCGGCACTCGCGCATCGGTCCAACCATGGACATTTACGCGCAGATCGTCGGGGCGGCACAGCGGCGGGCGGTCGCGAAACTCAGTGAAATGCTTGCGGGTAACGTCGGCAATTGGGACGAAATGGGACGTAAGGGACGTTCCGGTGACTTGCAAGTAATTGAAAACATGGTGGAGCTAGTCGGGATCGAACCGACGACCTCATCGTTGCGAATTCTCAACTCTGTCCGAGATGGTGCGACACCGGAGAAGCCCGAGTGATGCCGAGAGGCAGTGTTCATGCTGGTTTCAGGCATGTTCGCTGCCTCTCACCTATTCCTGAGCGACACCCTCCGATACAGCCCGATGCGGGCAGGGATGGCAGGGTTACGACACAAAGAACGACACAAATCTGTGGTAATTAGCCAAACCTCACGTTTGCGGTACACTTCCGGTTATGACTTGTTCTACTCAGATTCCGACGCTGACTCTGGAAGAATTCCAAAGTATGTTGGTGTCGCTGCGCAAGCGGACGAGTCTGCGCGATCTCGGTAGACTGTTCGGAGCTAGCGACATGGCCGTGCTGTACTGGTCACGCGGCGAGCGCAACCCCAGCCGCCGCACCCTTGCTCTGGCGTCCTTGCTTGCCGCTGTTACAGACCCCTCTCGCGAGCTTGGCACTGGGCTGCCTGGTTCGCCGTACGAGCCGCGCAAGCGGAAGCCCCGCACTGCTCCTGCTGCCGCTGCTGCTGCTGGCGATGACCTTGATCCTTTTAGTCTCCGCGCGCGGCGCTGGTCCTAGTCCTGGTCCTGATGGCGTCGCCCGGCACTTAGTTGTCCAATGTCCGGCAAGCGCGGAGACTGCGACTCGTTTGGAAGCAGATTCCGAAGAAAAAGGGCGGTGCGAAAGCTGCGAAGAGTGCGAAAGATGTCGCAGGGCTGGGAAAGACGGCAAAACTGCTGTGAAAAACTGCCGTGCTGCCGTGAAAAACCACAAAGCTGCAGCGGTAGTTTCTCGGTAATCCTTGCCATGCGTTCATCATGGAGCTTTTCCATGCCGCATCGGAGGCTCTTGCCTAATGCGTCATGGATTGTCGTAACGACAGGCGAGGGGTATCGTCCTGCCGTGTCGCCCCTTTTCTAGGTTTGCCGGTATCACACGCGCCTGCGGCGCAGGTCACTGACAGACCACCAGCCGCAGGCGTAAAAGTGTGACGAGTATATCGGGAGAAGTTTCCCCCGGCCTTTTTTCCCACCCACTCCCGTCGAGTCCGCGAGAAACAAGACCCTCCACCTCTCTTCTCCCCAGCGCTCGACTGCTTCCGTCCTGTCAATTTCATTTGCGCCACATGGCGAGGAGGTAACGCCAATGCACAGCAAAGAGCAATTTCACAATTCACTTTCCCGCACAATCTCACTCACGCCCATTGCGGAACTGGCTATGGCGATTCTGCTTGCGCTGATGGTCACCCTGACCCAATCGGTGCAGGCCCAAACCTACCAAGTGATTCACTCCTTCACCGGCGGAGCGGACGGAGGAAATCCCTATGCCGGTTTGACGATTGATAAGGCGGGTAATCTCTACGGCACCACCCCATCTAGCGTGTTCAGGCTGTCGAACAAGGGGTCCGGCTGGACATTCAGCCCGCTCTACACCGGAGATGGTTCGGAAGCCAGAGTAATCTTCGGACCTGACGGCACCCTCTACGGCACGACGACGGGCGGAGGTAGCGAAGGCGACGGTACGGTTTTCAATCTGAGACCCTCACCGAAAGTCTGCAAAACCTCGCTCTGCCCTTGGACGGAAACCGTTCTTTATTCCTTCGGGGGAGGCACTGACGGAGCCGAGCCCGGATATGGTGACCTCGTTTTCGATCAAGCCGGTAACATCTACGGTACGACAATCGAGGGAGGCAGCACGAATCCTCTCGGGCCTTGTGGCCGCCGGGGGTGCGGAACCGTCTTCGAACTAAGTCCATCGAATGGTGGCTGGATCGAGAGCGTTATTTACGCATTCATAGGCAATAACGGGGCAAGCCCTCTTAGTGGCGTGATCTTCGACCAATCCGGCAATCTCTACGGTACTACTTTTCAAGGAGGTGAAGGCTCTTGCAACAACGGAACTTGCGGCACAATTTACGAGTTGACCTACTCAGGATCCGGCTGGGCAGAGAGTTTTCTCTACAGCTTCACCGGATCAGGATACCCCTATGCCCCCTATGCCGGGCTGATCTTCGACCAGTCGGGCAACCTGTACGGCGCCACCAGTGGCGGCGGCGGTACGGTTTTCGAGCTAACGCCCTCCAATGGCAGTTGGACACTGAAGACGCTTTACAGCTTTCCTGGAGGCGAACAGTGTGGGCCGCGGGCCAGTCTCGTCATGGACGGGGCGGGTAATCTCTACGGCACAACCACTTGCGATGCCCCCAACGGGACCGTTTTTGAGTTGACGCCCTCGAACGACGGCACTTGGACATACACCTTGCTCCACGGGTTTACTGGCCCTGACGGCGAATTTCCGATGTGTAACGTGGTAATCGACGCCAACGGCAATCTGTACGGCACCACGTCTGCGGGCGGATTGTATGGCTACGGTGTCGTCTGGGAGATCACGCCGTAAAGCCTTGCGTGACGACCCCGGTTCCATCCCATGAGCAAGTGGGATATACGAACGCACGCGTCGCAGTTCGAGCTTTGACTTGGGCAGCGCATAGCGAGGGGAGTTTCGAAGAATGGCTTTCGACGGATTGAGGAGAGGATATCGGGCTTTCCATGACACAACCACGCGGGGTGTCAGACTGTTCGCGGGCCTCCTCTTGTTGTTCATTGCAGCAATGATAGCGGGAGTGCTATCCGATTATCACGATGAGTATGTGTTCAACCATCTTTCGCCTGCCGAGCATTTGCGCATTGCCAAGAGGAATTTAGAAATTTCCAGTCTGGCTATTCGTCATTTGCAAAGTATTCCGCAAACCGCTCCCGAATACCGTGAAGTGCCTGCGCTCCTCGCCAGCATCCAGGAAGACGAGCAAACGCACCTGCGTGCCCGCCAAGAGGAACAGGCGCGCACCCTGAACCAGCCGCCCAGACGGGAGGCTACATGGCTTGACGACTATTGGCCAACTACTCTCCGTGTGGATACCGACATGGACTCGTTTTGGTTGAAAGACGAGGAGCGGACCTGCCAAACGTATCCTGACGAGAAAGGCAGGGTCGCAGTTGTCGCCTGCAATCTCACGGGTTCACACCGAGATCACAACATTCCCGTAAAGTTCTGGGGCGGTGTTGACAGGGGTGTTGTTTCTGACTGGAAATGCCGCAGAGAAGAGGACAATTTCGTGTGTAGAGCAACTGATTGATGGTCGTCGAGGGTGCTTGAGCCTCACTCACGCGCTGTGCCGAGCGTATCTCTGGTTCGACTTCTCCAATTTCTGCAGGTTCATAAGATACTGTACGGCACTTCCGTGGATAATGACCGACCTAATAGCAATTTAGACGCGTTTATGATGGCGCGAACGGGAGAATCACCGATGATGGACGAACTAGAGCAGCGGATATTCATCCGATTCTTAACAGGCAAACTCAAGGAGTATTGGCGCGAACTCGCGGCTCATCGGATATTTGCCGAAACCTTGAGAGCTAACGGCTATCAAGACGTGGATAAGATATTAGCAGCCGCTCGCGCCTATCCATCTTTGGCGGAAGAGATGGATCGGCACTTCGCATGGCTTGATAAACTGATTCCACCGCTAGAGTCAGAAATTCAGGAGAAAGCCTTGCTGGAATACCTTCAGAAGTGGCAGCCGGACGGCGAACCGAATTAGACGTTTGCACACGACCCTCTTGTGCGCTAATATGCGCTCTAGAAGATTCGCTGCATGTCGAGACGCGCCCCTGACCGGGCGCTTTTCTATTTGGTATCAGGATACTGCGTCATCAGCGAAAGACAAAGCGGCAAGTCCTGGTAGTCAGCCAGGTGTCCTCGCGACATAGTAGAGGTCAGGCACAACTGGCCGGTCTTCGTGTCGAGTGCGAAGAATCCGGTCCACGGAAGCCCCGTCATGCCGCTCTGCGAAGCGGGAACCGGAACAAACCTTTGACACGCGACGGTTCCCTGGGTCTGCGGGGGCGAGGCCCTCTCTTCAGGAGAGCAACCAGAGATCTGTAGCAGCAACAGAGATGCAAGGAGAAACGCAAAAGTTTTCATGGGTACGGGGGATTGTACCTTAACGCAACTTGGCTGCATTCTAGGCCGCGCCGTGAATCGGTTTTGGCTCTCGGCCTCAGTTCCCGCAAGCTACTTGCGCTTTGCGCGAGGCTAAAGCGTGCTTGAGCCTGCTCGCGTTGAACGAACAGGCCAGAAGCCGAACGTCCAATTTTGGACGTAGCTCGTTTAAGGGGTGGAAAACCACAATCATGAATCACCACCACCACTGCCGCCGCGCCGTCATCCGCTTTCACTCATCGCGTTCAGGGTCTTTGCCTCCGTGCACATGCCAGGTCAAACTATGCGGAAACAATTCTCCCTGCCGGCGCTTCATGCAGCCAAACCGCGTCACAAAGCCGGAGTGGAAGCGATTCCCCAAAAGGACATCGCGATTGCCGTCGTTGGCGGAGCGGCCTTGATTGCGGCCATATTGCTGCAAGTTAGGAACTTTCGTAATTGCCTGTCATAGAATTAGTAATGGCCCGAAAGTTGCCCTTGTCCGACTTCCGCGCGGTTCGACACAAGCTCGAGCCCCATGAATTTGCAATCAGTGAAGGACAGGACGTTGCACCGACAGACCTAGTCGATGAAGCGACCTGGGCCGGCATCATTCATTTGCCAGATGATGTCGCAATCCGTATATCGGACCATAACGGTCTCCGGCTCGCATTGCTCTATAGTCTGTGGGGCGACTGGATCACAGCGACCGGCGATCCCGAAAACCCTGACGAGCTTTTCAGCTGTATGCTCGGCGCAGGTGATGCACTCCAATGTGCCAACTTTCTTTTCCTACATGGCTACTACCGGGCCGCGATGGCCGAACTTCGCGTTGCGCTGGAACTGGTCATGATCGGCGCATACGGCAATCTAAGGCCGAATGACCCCTATTATGTCGTCTGGAAAACCAGCGGATCGGAACTTGGCTTCACGCGCTTTAGAAAGCGTATGTACGGCATACTTCCCGGCAACCATTGCAAATGGCTTGTTGCTGATGAAGAATTCCCGGATAAGACATTTCGCCAATTATGCGATTTCACGCACTCCCGCCCAAACTCAAGCGACGGTGCGCTTTGGCAAAGCAATGGCCCCGTGTATGCGCACGAAGCAGTGATGCTAACATTTTTTACAACGGTGTCGGTTTACGCGATCTGTTATCTTCTTGTACGCATTGCGCGGCCAGGCTTTGCCCTTCCCTCGGATAGTCGAATCCTTTTCGAGGAAGGTTGGGTGCCAAACCGAGAAGGTATTGCGAAGGCTTTTCAGCAACTGTACGGAGAGCGCGCCGCTGTTCTCCCGCGCTAGCCATAAGACGCCAGAACAGTGCTTGAGCCGAGGCCAGAGCTTCAGATTTTTGGTTCGTGGGCTCACTGTTTTTCCACTGTTCTGAGCAAGATTGTAGTGCTCCCGATTAGCTGCTATGTTGTTTCATCTGGTGACACGAAACACAGCAGTTTTGCTTTTCTGTTGAACAGGGTAGATGAGGGTTATACGAAATGTTCTTTATGGAAACGCTCTATCGGGTTGACCCTCGCGGCAAATCCTTCGCTGACGGGACTCTCGCTTCCGTTTCGGACACTGAGTATTACCAGCTCTCAATTGACGTCGTTTTTCATGCCGGCAAGGACAGTTATTTCGTCCGTGAGAGGCATGGGTATTTCGATGACCGGCAGAAAAAACTTGTTCATCATCACCTAACCTTGAATCCCGACGAGGGATTCCCCACTGTAGAGGACGCTCTGGCGGGATACGATGCGCAGCTGAAGCACCGGGCTGCGCAAGGGTTCGTGCACGCGTTTTCGCCACGAATTCCCGAGGGAGGAACACGGCACCGGGTATTGGAGCCAAACGCGCAATCGCTGCTACCCACCTAGGAGCAACCATGAGTGGGACGGGCGAGAACCCGTTGCTTGAGGGCGTTCTGTCGAAGGGGGCCAAGTTTCGACGAAGAGGGCCAAGACTATTTGTTGGCACTCTTCGGTCATGTTTGGCACCCTTCGGGAAGTGCCCACTCCCATGCGCCGGTCATGCCGCATTTGCGGGACTGCACTCTCAGCTCTTTCTTGGCGCGTTTCAGAGTCCGTCTGCTGATACGCTCCTGCCGGGCTTCTGTCTCAACATCCTTTGCCGAACGTGCGCCTTGGGCGAGCGCACGCGAAAGGAAGTCTTTGGCCTCTGCCATCGCTCCGGTTTCTTCCTCGTTCGATTCCGGCGCTAACAGCGCAGCCGCCGTGAGTTCGGATTCACCCGTCCATCTAAACGTGCCATCGGCTTCGATGCTGTACCCCAGAGCCGGACCGAACTGACCGAGATTCGACTTCATCTGCACAAGCGCACGTTGTCCTGGGTCATCCGGCGAGCAGCCTGCGAGCAATTCAGTTCTGACTGCGGCGCTAAGGTCAATGCTGCCAAGTCCACGGTGAATGGCCCTTCCGCTTGGAGCTTTGCCCAGATGCCGCACGAGCCAGTTGCAACAACGGTGCTCTTCGGCCAGGCGAGACAGTCCATCCATCACTGGGCGCGTTTCATTGGAGCGGTGTGCGTCCACCTCTGCGCCTAGGTAAGACTGGATCGGGTCAACAATCACAAGCTGTGCCTCAGTCTTCTGGAGCGCATCATGCAGTAGCGAAACGTCGGAAAGTCTCACACTACCCCGGACAGCGCGATTACCTTCCCCTGTTAGCGTGCCTTGCAGAATGTGAAACCGCTTTGCGTCACCACCCAGAGAGTCGAATCGAGGTCGAACTACGTACTCTGGACTGTTTTCAACACTGAGATAGAGCACATTCGCCGGATCGCGGTGTTCGCCTGTGTACGGCACTCGCCCCGTCGTTATCGCGGCGGCAACCGCGAGAGTGATGTACGTCTTACCCGCCCCCGGATCACCCGAAAGCATAGCCAACATGCCGTTAGCCAAGTAGGGCTTCCAGAGCCAATCGACTTCCTTCGCTTCCACTTGAGAAAGCGTGAGAATCTCAGCACGGCGGGACAATAGGTGCGGTTCATAAGGCAAGAGATTCCCATCTAAGTCACATCCAGCTCGTAAAGCGTCAACCTTTCCCGCGAGTTGTTCCAACAACTGGTCGGGGTCGGCCCCAGGTTCCTCAGCATGGCCTCCAGTGCCGTCAGTAAGCTTCCGTATCTGGCGCAGTCGCGAAAGACGAATGACCGTTTCGGCATGACGCTTGATTAAGCCGGCATGTAGCACGACCCCATCAATCAGGCTGGCGATGTATGCGACTTCGCCTACTGCCTCAAGCCTGTTGTTCTGCCGTAAGGATTCCACCAGCGTAAGAATGTCGAACGCTAGTCCTTCCTGATGGGATTGCAGCATCACAGCGAACAATTCCCGATGGGCAGATAGTGCGAAGTCGGGAACGGAAAGGCAGTCCAGGGGGCCGCGCATGAAGGTGTTGTCTAGGAGTGCCGCGCCCAGGCAGGCACGTTCGGCCTCTCGCGAATACAAGCCGTCCGTCATCTCGGGTTTGCCGTCGGCGCGATGGAGAAGTGTTGGTTTGGAGAACCGTCGTCTTCGCCGGGCCTCGTGCCGGACAGAAGTAAAGCTAAGGCCGTTGCGATTCCTCGGTGTCGTAACGCTTCGTTGAGACAGGACAGCACGTCGGATACCTCGTCACGCACTCTCCTAGGGCAAGCTGCAGCGGTCACTTGGCCTCCGCCAGAAATCGGGCTAGCTCGTCCGGGTGAAAAAGCAGCCTGCGGCAGATTCGCACCGGGCGAAGTTTCTGCTTGCGAACCCACGCCCGGATCGTGTGCGGACTGAGCCGGAGCAGGTCGGCCACTTCCATTAGGGTCAATAGCCGCTCGGCGGTCACTTAGCACCTGCGTTGCTCTTGTCTTTCTTGCCGTTGAGGTAATCGTTCAGAGCCGTGGGCGTGATGAGCACGCGCCGCCCGACGCGCATCACCTTCAAGGCTCCTTCTTTGATTGCCGCGTGGATGGTGCGCTCAGATAAGCCGCACTGTTCTGCGGCCACCTTTACAGAAAAGCTGATAGCCATTTTGCAAGTCTCCTCTTGACTTCTTGCACAGAATGGCACAGACTTGTATTGATATGAAAGTGCAAAAACATATCAACTCAGATGGGCCGTTCTGGTATCGGTGCAAACGGGTAGACTTTCACGCGGAGACGGCAACGTGGGAACTGAGCCAAACGGGAAGGTATGCGCTCTTGGAGGCGTATCAGAAGGCTCCGCATCGTCAACTCGCGACAGCTACCGATGACGACCAACTTCGGGCGTTCGTGAAGGCCTGGGGGCCACTGAGGGGGAGGTTGGACGCTTGGAGCGGGAGCGACCCGATTGACAAGTATCGCAACGAGCGAGACAGGCTGGCGGTAATAGTGAAGCTCCTTGCGTCCGTTGCCCAACCGGAACCCCAGAGAGATGTACTTCTCGAACTGGTGGGACTCAGCGAGAGAGATCCGGCTGTCGAGATCATGTTGAAGAGCCTCAGGTTCTACTTCCCTATTCCCGGCGAGTACCCTTTCGATTTCGACCCTCATATCAAACCATGGCTCGAAAGGGCGACTCAGAATGACATTCAAAAGGCGACAGAGTACCTTGTCAGCGGTTTCCCGCTGAGAGGCAGACATACGTTCACCGTAGCGAAAGAAGGCCGCAAGAGCGTTGTTCGAGCTTCGCTCGGCGTCGTTTCCCTGGGAGACGCCCTCGAATGGATGGTCTGGCAGGACATGTTTCAAAACCATCCGTTTCAGTTCTGTGCGGAGTGTCGTGAGCTTTTTCAACCTGACACACGGCATGAGAAGAAATTCTGCTCTCCCGAGTGTGCGCACCGGAAGACAGCAAGGGAGTGGCAACAACGCAAACGCGATAACAGGAGGAAATCCAATGGCACTCAAAAAACGCGGTAAGACGTGGCACACACACTTCTTTGTAGATGGGCAACGCTTCCGTCAGAGCCTCGACACTAGCGATTGGCGCGAAGCACAGTCCAAAGAGAAAGACCTCATCGCGGATGCAAAGGCAGGCAAGCTCTCTCCGACCAGGCAAGGGTTTGCAAGGCTCTCTTTCCGCGAGGCTGCGGAGCTATTCCTGCAAGATCGAATCCCGCAATTAGCTCCGCTGAGCATTCGGACGGAACGGGAGCGTGCGAAGGTCGTTAATCGGACGTTCGGAGAAATGCGGGTGTCCCAACTCACGGCGGATACGGTTCTGGCCTTCGTGCGTGAGCGCAAAGCGGCTGGAATGGCAAACGCCACAGTGAATCGTGAGCTAGACATCATTCGCGGAGTTCTGAAAAAGGCAAAACGCTGGCACCTGTTCGCTGACGAGATTCGGCCTCTTCCTGTTCGTCAGAGTATCGGGCGAGCACTCGGATATGACGAGAAACTCCGCCTGCTGAAAGTTGCAGCCTCTCGCCCCGAATGGCAGAACGCGGCCTGGGCTGCCTCTCTCGCCCTAAACACGACAATGCGAGGCTGCGAGATCAAGCAACTGCGCTGGCGCGATATTGACCTCATGGAAAAAACGCTAACTGTGCGCAAGAGCAAGACCGAGGCGGGCGAACGGGTGATTCCGCTTAACGCCGATGCGTGGAATGCCGTTCTTTCGCTGTACAGGCGCGCACAAGGGCTTGGAGAGGTGTTGCCTGAGCATTATGTGTTCCCCGCGTGTGAAGCCTCGCATTTCGACGCCACACGCCCACAGGCAAGCTGGCGCACCGCATGGCGCAATCTTCGCAAAGCTGCGGGGCTGCCTACATTACGCTTCCACGATCTACGTCACCATGCCATCACTGAGCTTGCCGAGTCCCAAGCGAGTGACAGCACAGTCATGGCGATTGCCGGGCACGTCTCACCCAAGATGCTCCAGCATTACTCGCACGTCCGCATTCAGGCGAAGCGCACCGCCCTCGATTGGCTCTCGACACGGCGGGCGGATTTGGCGAATTTGGAGAGCAAAACGGGGGGTTACGACACAAAGCACGACACAAAACCGCCTGAGATGCCTGAGCAGCTTCCGCAAGTGATTGAAAATATGGTGGAGCTAGTCGGGCTCGAACCGACGACCTCATCGTTGCGAACGATGCGCTCTCCCAGCTGAGCTATAGCCCCACGTCGGATGTGCGAGGAGGATTCGCACCGTGGTCGAAATCAGGTTCCTGCGTTTCTCATTATACAAACAAACGCAGGCGCTTCAAACGCGACCTCCTCCCTGCAAGCAAAGTAAGTACGTTGACGCCACTGCACCCCCTACGTATAGTCCGATGCATGTTCTGGTTCTTCGCTCTCTTTTTCGTATCAGGGTTTTGCAGCATTCTCTACGAGCTGATTTGGTTACGGCTGGCGATGGCGGAGTTCGGAGTCACGACGGCGCTGGTCTCGATTGTGCTCTCCGTTTTCATGGGCGGTCTTGGAGCCGGATCCTGGATCGGCGGGGCGCTGGTCCAGCGCTATGGCGAGCGGATACGATTTCACCCGCTTCGCTTGTATGCCTGCAGCGAGCTCCTGATTGCCGTTTCGGCGCTGATGGTCCCACTGCAGCTGGTTTGGGGAAACCATCTGCTGGGGCGAATGGCCGACCGGCTTCCGATCTCCTCAGGAACGTATTATCTGGTTTCTGGCGCCTGGCTGGCGCTGACGCTGATTCCATGGTGCGCCTGCATGGGCGCGACCATACCTTTGGCAATGTTCGCCATCCGCAAGGGCCGGGGCTACGACTCGCGGCGTTCCTTCAGCTTCCTTTATCTGGCGAACGTTCTAGGAGCCGTCGCTGGAGCCATCGTTCCGCTTTTCCTTATCGAACTCTATGGCTTTCACGGGACTCTGCGCATTGGCGCGGTCCTGAACACCTTGATTTTCGCGACGGCCTTCAGCCTCACGCTCAAATCACCTTCAGGCTCCGAGGCGCCTGCTGTGAGGCCGGCACGAAAGCCTTCGACTCAAGCCGCCAACAGTACAGCAGTGCTGCTCTTGCTTTTCACGACCGGCCTCGCAACCATGGGCATGGAAGTGATTTGGATCCGGCTGTTTACTACCTACATCGGCCCGGTAGTTTACGCCTTTGCGAAGATCCTCGCTGCGTATTTGGCAGCTACGTTTGCGGGCTCTCAGGTGTATCGCTTCTGGAGCCGCCGCTATAGGACTGAGAACACTCTCCTGTGGGTTTCGCTCGCCTTCTTCGGCTTGCTTCCGCTGTTGACCGCTGACGGCCGCTTGCCACTGAACTCCAATCTGCGGGTTTTGCTCGGGGTCGCTCCATTCGCAGCGGTGATCGGCTTTCTGACGCCGGGGTTAGTGGACCGCTGGTCAGCGGGCGATCCCGATCGCGCTGGCCGAGCCTACGCAGTCAACGTCGTCGGCTGTATTCTGGGACCGCTGCTCTCGGGGTTCTTCCTGCTACCGTGGTTTGGAGAGCAAAAGTCCATGCTGCTGTTGGTTCTGCCATGGTTTGCCATGGCGATACCGCTGGCCCGCCGCGGCGGGCGGGCACCGCGGGGACTACTCCAAACTGCAACGGCTGGCGGCTTCATTGTGGCAGCGCTCGCGCTGTTTTCCCTCACCCAGGATTATGAGGTCGATTATCCGGATCGTGTAACGCTGCGCGACAGCACAGCCACGGTGATCGCCACTGGTTCCGGCATGGAAAAACTGCTTCTCGTCAACGGAGTCGGCATGACGTCGTTGACTCCGGTCACCAAGATGATGGCCCACCTGACGCTGGCCTCGCTCCCGGAGCCTCCGCGCAACGTGCTGATCATCTGCTTCGGCATGGGCACCACATTTCGCTCGGTGATCTCGTGGGGCATTCCTGCGACCGTCGTGGAACTTGTCCCTAGTGTGCCCAAGCTGTTCACGTACTATCATCCCGACGGCGACCAGGTCCTGGCATCGCCGCTGGCGCACGTTGTCCTTGACGATGGCCGGCGTTATCTTGAGCGCACGCCTCAGCAGTATGACGCCATCATCATCGATCCTCCGCCTCCAGTGCCGGCGGCCGGTTCCAGCCTGCTGTATTCCCGCGACTTCTATGAGGTGGCAAAGCAGCGGTTGCGTCCTGGTGGAATCCTCCAGCAATGGCTGCCGCCCGAAGCCGATGTTGAGGACCAGGCCGCGATCACTCGCGCCCTCACCGACGTTTTCCCTTACGTTCGCGTGTACGGCTCTGTGTTTGGCCCAGGGCTTCATTATCTGGCGAGCATGAGCCCGATCCCTGAACGCACGCCCGAAGAACTGGTGGACCGAATGCCAGCCAGCGCTGTCGCCGACATGATGGAATGGGGACCAGCGCCGACGCCGGCGGGACAGTTTGCTCTCATGCTGCACAACCAGCCTTCGCCGGCTTATGTGATCGCCCGCTCTCCTGGTACTCCTGCGCTTCAAGACGATCGCCCGGTGAACGAATACTACATGCTTCGCGGGTTTTTCCCCGAGAAGCAACGCACAGCGGAAGTCGTCTATTAGAACGTAGTTCCGGGCAGAGCTAGCAGCAACGTGTCGCTCTTCGCGCTGCGGACGCAAGCTTCGGGTCGCTCAACAATTCCGCAAGCACCACCAGCACCATTACCACCTGCCGCTCGGCCAGCGCCTGGTCAAGCAGTTGGCCTAATCGAGAAGAGTTGCACCCCGGGCATCGCTTTCCGCGTAAATTGCTCTCGCTTTAGTGTAAAAAAGATGTGCGCAACACCTTGGCGCTTGTGGGGTTTACAACAATGTCAGTCACAGTACCTCTCCCGTGCTGCGATTGATTTCGCCTCTGGATAAGAGAGCGGAAGCCCATATCCAAGGCGAGAGGAGCCTCAAGATGAAAGCACGGCGGCGGTTTGGATGGTTCTTGGTAGCGCTGCTGTTGGTGTCAATTTCGGCGGGAAGCGTCCTGGCACAGGACCAGGTGAACGCTCCGCCACAGCAATACCCTAATGCCGGAAGCAATGCTCCCGGGCAGAATGTTCCGCCACCGGGCAACGCTCCCGGGCAGAACGCGCAAGACCCTCCGGGACGCGTGGCGCGTCTGCAGTACACCTCGGGTGAAGTTTCGATGCAGCCCGGCGGCGTGAACGACTGGGTCGCAGCCGGCCTGAATCGGCCGCTCACCACCTCGGATCGCGTGTGGACGGACAAGGACTCGCGCGCCGAGCTGAACGTGGGCGACGGTTTCATCCGCATGAGTTCGGAGACCAGCGTGACGCTGACGAATGTCAGCGACCAGACGGTGCAGGTTGAACTGGACCAAGGCACCCTCGAAGTTACGGTGAAGCACCTGGAGAAGGGTGAGATCTACGAAGTGGATACGCCGAACTATGCCTTCACGGTGATGAAGACGGGTGTCTATAAGTTCGACGTTTTTCCCCATGGAGATGAGAGCTGGGTGACAGTGCGCAGCGGCTACGGCGAAGCCACGGGCAAGGGGCCTGCGGTGCGGGTCAACTCCGGCCAGCAGGTCCGTTTCCGCAACGACCAAACGTTGCAAAATACCTCTATCAGCGCGCCCGTCCCTGATGGCTTCGAAGAGTGGGCGCAGGTGCGCGACAAGCGGCTGGCTGATTCCCTGTCCGCGCGCTACGTTTCGCCGGGTGTGATTGGCTATCAGGACCTGGACGCTTACGGCACGTGGCAGACGGCCGCTCCATACGGGTCGATCTGGGTGCCGACTTCGGTCCCTGCGGGCTGGGCGCCGTACCGCTACGGCCACTGGGCGTGGATTGCTCCGTGGGGCTGGACTTGGGTGGATGATGCTCCCTGGGGATTCGCTCCCTTCCATTACGGCCGGTGGGTGTATTGGAATGACGCGTGGGCCTGGGCTCCGGGACCGCTTGGCTACTGGAATCCGTACTATGCTCCGGCGTTGGTCGGCTGGATTGGCGGACCCGGCTTTGGCGTCGGCTTCGGATGGGGCTGGGGTGGTGGTTGGGGCTTTGGTGTTGGCTTTGGTTTCGGCTGGTTCCCGTTGGGCTGGGGTGCGCCATATTATCCCCGGTATTGTGGATGGGGATATGGGGGCTGGTACCACGGCGGCGGTTGGGTGAGCAACGGCTACCTGCGCAATGTCAACGTCACCAATACGAACATCACCAACATTAACAACGTCACTAACAATTACAACAACCATAATCTCGTTGGCCCGAACGCGAACCGGAACATTCCGGGCGCAGTGACCGCGGCTTCAAAGTCAGCGTTTACTTCAGGAGCTGCGATCAACAAGGTCGGCGTGACTGTGCCTAAGTCCGCTCTGGGCAGTGGCCAGTTAATGCACACCGCTGACGTGTCGCCAACGCGGCAATCGGTCCTCGGGGGTAGCACGGCGGCGCGTGCGGTGCCTCCTGCATCGGCGACGGGCCGCAGTGTTGTGACCCACGCCACGCCTCCAGCGGGACCGGCTCGCTTCGGCGGGAACCAATCCGCGATGGCGAGACCGAATGCTGCTCCTTCGTCGCAGGGCAATGTAAATGCTGCGCACGCAGCGAATACAACGCCGAGCGCGAATCAGGGGAATGCCGCGCACAATGTGCAGCGTCCACCCTCTGCGGGCGGAGCGGCCAACACTCAGGTCGCGCGGGAGGCCGCCCCATCGAATCCGGCGGCGCACTCCGTACCTCGTCCGCCGGCAAGCAACGACAGCTTCGCGCGGGGCAACAATAGTGTGAACGGCCAAGCGGCGGCCAGCAATTCTCAGCACAGCTATAACGGGAATTCGCCGGGCAGCTCGACCGCCAGGAACAATCAGTCGGTACCGCGGCCGCCTGCTAATTACACCTATCACGCGCCCAGCGGAACGACCCAGCAGTCGGCTCCGTCGCATCAAGCGGCGCCGTCACAGCGTTCGTCCCCGAATGGCAACTCGGGCTCGCATAGCGGCTCGAGCTCGCAGTCTCGGGCCTACGGATCGGCCTCTCGCCCGCCTGCTAATTACACCTATCATGCTGCGCCGGCGTACTCGGGCTCTTCGTCGTACGCTGCGGGGCGGTCGGGTGTCAGCGGATACAGCGGCAACCGCAGCTCATATCCGTCGAGCACATATAGCTCTGGCCGGAGCTACGGATCGAGTCCGACGTATGCGGCCCGTAACTACGGTTCTTCCGGATATTCGGCGCCACGCTCCTCGGGCGGCAGCTATCACTCGTCGGGTGGTGGTGGCTACCACGGCGGAGGCGGAGGCTCGCACTCCGGCGGCGGAGGCGGCCACCGGTAATCCTTTTTCAGGAAGCGATTGCAGCACGGGCGGCCCGCAAAGGCCGCCCTTTTTCTGTGCCCTGCGACCGATGTGCCTGTGACGGCTGAACATCGATCACCGCTTCAGCAGCTTATAATCAAAGTGTGACCCGGTTGACCGTGAAAAAAATAGCCGAGGCGAACTTCCCCACCCGCTGGGGACAGTTCCGCATCTACGGCTTTGAAGGCATCTCCGAGGCCCCGGCCGCCAGCGTCTCGCCGAATGGCGCTGAAGGGGCAGCGTGCGAAGAGAATAGAGAGCCCAGCACTGAAGGCGCGGTTGCGCTGGTGATGGGCGACATCCATTCCATGCCGCCGCTGGTGCGCATTCACTCGCAATGCCTCACCGGAGACGTGTTCGCTTCCATGCGCTGCGATTGCCGCCAGCAGCTTGAGCTGGCGCTTTCGATGATCGCCGACGCTGGCGCTGGTGTCCTGATCTACGAGCAGCAGGAGGGCCGGGGCATCGGCCTGATGGCGAAGCTTCAGGCGTACGAACTGCAGGACAACGGTCTCGACACGGTTGAGGCCAACGTGGAGCTTGGCTACGACAACGACTATCGCGAGTACAAGCTGCCGTCAGAAATCTTGCGGCAGCTAGGCGTGAAGGAAGTACGCCTCATCTCCAACAATCCGGACAAAGTCGCCGCGGTCGAGGCCGCTGGAATCAAAGTGGTGGAGCGCGTCTCAGCCGAAGTCGAGCCTTACGAGCATTCTGAAGCCTACCTGCGCACAAAGAAAGAGAAGATGGGGCATTTGTTCACGGGGTGGTAGAACAAACGTTGCATAGCAGTCAGTGTGTCGCCTTCAACTCCCGCTCCACTGCCTTCTGGTTCTTTACCGGCAAGTTCTTCACTGCGGCTTGTGCCAGCGCAACGTACACCTCGCGCGCCTCAGGAATTTTCTTCAGTTCTTCCAGATGCTTTCGCACCGTCGCGACATCCCCGCGCACGAGCGGACCACTGAAGGCCGACCCCGCACCCTTCGTCAGATAGTTTGCCCACGTCTGCCGCAACAGCGGGAGCACTACCGCCCTGATGTCTCGCTTGCGGATTCCCGCTCCCGTCGCAACCTGCTCCAGCGAAGCCATCAACGCAATCACCAGCGGCGAGGCAAAGCTGCCGAAAGCGTGATAGAGGACCTTGTTTTGCTTGCGAATCGGAAACGCATCCCCGCCAAGGCGTTTGACGATCTCCCTAGCTGCGCGGGTTGCGACGGCATCGCCCTCCACTGCAAATGCAACCCCAGCCATCTCCGGCACGGAGCCACGCACGAAAGTCATCATGGGATGGACAGATGCGGCCCGCGCGCCCTTCTCGCGCAGAGGAGCTAGTTCGTCGCTGATGAGCGCGCCGCTGGAGTGAAAGACGATTCTTCCCTTCCAGTCCTGTGCGCTAGCCAGTTTGCGCGCGACTTGCGCAATGCGGTCGTCCGGCACGGTGACCCACACCAGAGCAGTGTCGAGCGGTTGTTTGCCAAGCTCCACCAGGCGGGCTTTCACTCGGCGCGCTAGAGCTTTGGCGTAACGTAGGCTGCCGCTCTTCGCGCGTACAGCAATGAACTTCACCTCATAGCCTGCCGATGGCAAAGTCAAAGCCAGCGCAGTGCCGAGGTTTCCCGCTCCGACAATGCTCACCGTGAGCGGGCGAGCTGTAGCCGATTGTTTTGGCACGGCAGGCAGAATAGCAGATCAGGCGTCAGACGCGGCGTGGCGAGTTGTGACGACTCATGACAGCTGGCTTATAGTGATTAGACCATGCCCGCAAAGAAACCTGTCCCCCGCATGTCGAACCGTAAGGCCGCCGCATCGAAAACAAAATCCCGCGCGAAAAGCGAGGTCGAGCTTCTGTCGTCGAAGACCGTCTTCGTCGGCCGCGTCTTCAGCGTCACCTCGGATCGGGTGAAAGAGCCGAACGGCATCGTCGCCCAGCGAGACGTGGTGCGTCATTCTGGCTCGGTGGTCATTCTGGCTGTGGACGACCTCGATGCCCAGCCGAGCGTTCTGCTGGAGCGCCAATATCGCTATGCCGCAGAGGATTATCTGTGGGAGATACCAGCGGGGCGGATTGATCCGGGAGAGTCGCCGCTCGGCGGGGCCAAGCGTGAATTGCACGAGGAGACGGGATATCGCGCGAAGAACTGGAAGCGCGCATTGTTCTTCTATCCGAGCCCCGGCTTCGTGGACGAAACCATGACGGTGTACCTCGCCCGCGGATTGACGCCCGGCCCGGCGCAGCCCGAGGAAGACGAGTCCATCGAGTGCAAGATGATGCCGCTTTCGCAGGTAATCGAAATGATTTTCGCGGGCAAGATTCGTGATGGAAAGACGATCGCGGCCGTGTTGTGGCTGGCCGAATCTCGCCGACGCCGCTTATCTGCTTCTTGATTTCTTTCCCAGAACGGGCATACTGTTTGCCATCAGAATGACCACTCTTGCCAGATTCCAAAACGACCCTGCCCGGCTAAACATGCGATGTTCAGGCTGTCGGCGGCGACTGAAATTCGACCGCTGCCAAGCTGTCTACTCTCTTGGCAACACCACTTTAATGGCCGTACAATTAAGACAGGCTGTTCAAACAGGCCATATCCTGCCTGCCATAAGTCGCCGAGGAAAGACTCCTATCTGCACCTTGGCTTCTGGGCTCGACCTGATTGACGCAAATTGAAGACCAGCATCTTCGGGGTGGAGGTGCTGATGGGCTATGCCCGGAGGAAGACGAAAGTGAGACTGAAAGGCACCGTGAAGTGGTTCAATAACGCAAAAGGCTTTGGCTTTATCGGCCGCGAGGATGGCAGTCCGGATGTGTTCGTGCACTACAGCGCGATCAGCACGGAAGGATATAAGAGCTTGCAGGAAGGCGATCAGGTCGAGTTCGAGATTGTCGACGGCCAGAAAGGTCCGCAAGCAGGCAACGTAACGAGGTCCAGTAACGGGTCTTAGCTACGGTTCAGGAAAGCCCAGCGCGCCGGCTGGGGTTTTGTGTTTTGAGTCCGTTCGGCCGTGTAGCCCCGCGGACTCTGTTCCCGCACGTTACAATTCCGCTCGGGTATTCTGCGTGGACAACAAGGCCATCGCCAACATCTTCTACGAAACCGCTGACCTCATGGAGATCAACGGCGACGACTCCTTCCGTATCCGCTCCTATCGCCGTGCTGCGGAGGCCCTAGAAGGCTTCCCTGAACGAGTCTCTGCGCTGCTGGATGAACCCAAGAAGCTGCTGGAAATCCCCGGTGTCGGCAAGGGCATGGCGGCCAACATTCAGGAGTTGTGCCGCGATGGCAAACTCGCGCTTCATCAGGAACTAATCAAGAAGTACCGGCCGACCATGCTTGAGTTGCTGAAGATCCAGGGGCTCGGCCCGAAGACCATCGCACTGCTGTGGAGCGCCTTCCAAGTGAGCGATGTTGCCGGGGTGGAGAAGCTCGCGCGCGAGGGCAAGCTACGCGAACTGCCGCGCTTGAGCGAGAAGAGCGAACAGAAAATCCTGAAGGCAATCGAGAGCTATCGCCGCATCACTGGGCGCTTTCTGCTGGACGAAGCCGACCGCACCGCGCAGAAGCTGACTGAACACCTGAAGCACATCAAGGGCATCGAGAAAATCACCCCCGCAGGTTCGCTGCGCCGCGGCCGGGAAACTGTCGGCGACCTCGATATGCTCATCACCGGGCCGTGCTGCGTTGACGACCAGCAGCGCGCCGAGCTCATCGAGGAGATTCTGCGCTTCCCGGGTATTCTCGAGGTGCTCGCCAAGGGCGATAACAAGGTCAGCTTCAAACTGCGGAGTGGAATGCAGGTGGATGTACGGACTCTGCCACCCGAATCCTACGGCGCAGCAATGCAATATTTCACCGGCTCCAAGAACCATAACGTTACCTTGCGCCAGCGCGCGCTCAAGATGGGCTTCACGCTCAACGAGTATGGTCTGTTTCGCTTGGACAACAACAAGCGCGTCGCCAGCGCCACGGAAGACGATATCTACGGCAAGCTCAAGCTGGACACCATTCCTCCCGAGCTGCGCGAGAACTGCGGCGAAATCGAAGCCGCTGCGGAACACAGGCTGCCCGAGCTGATCACGGCCGAAGACATTCGCGGTGAAGTACACATGCACACTGTCGAAACCGACGGGAAGTGCACCATCGACGAAATGGCTGAGGCCGCGAAGGAGCGCGGATACAAGTACATCGCCATCACCGATCATTCGAAGAACCTGGCTTTCGCGAACGGCCTGGATGACCAACGCGCCGAGCAGCACATCGCGCGCATTCGGGCCGCCAATGAGCAGATGGAAGGCATCACGATCATGGCCGGGATTGAAGTTGACATTCTGGCCGACGGCGCGCTCGACCTCAGCGACTCGGTGCTCGAGCAGATGGATGTGGTCGTAGCCAGTGTCCACTCCGCCTTCAACCAGGAGGCACAACAGATGACCGACCGTCTGTTGCGCGCTTTGGATAACAGGAACGTCTCGATTCTCGGACATCCAACGGGACGATTGCTGCTGCGTCGCGATGCCTACCCGTTCGACATGGAAGCGGTGCTTAAAACGGCCCTGAAAAACAAGGTCGCGATGGAGTTAAATGCCTACCCGGATCGTCTCGACCTTAATGATGTGCATTTGCGCATGGCGCGCGATCGTGGAGTGAAGATCGTCATCAATACCGACGCGCACCATACATCGCATTTCGAGAAACTCAAATACGGTATTCTTCAGGCGCGACGGGCGTGGCTTACGCCGAAGGATGTGCTCAATACGCTGCCGGAGAAAACTTTCCGTAAAGCGATGAAGCACCAGTGGCCATAGGCGGGAATGTAGCAAGCTCTGGATTACGGTCTCGAGCCAAATAGAAGCAGTGGTCAGTTTTTCAGTTGTCAGTTTCGCAATGAAAATTGTTAACCTGTCATCCCGAGCGACGAGCGCAGTGAGGAGTCGAGGGACCCCTATTGTCGCAACCAATCCCCAATTTGTTGCTGTGCCATGCGTCCACATCATGAAATCCTGCCGCTATAGGGGTCCTTCGACTCCGCGACCGCCCAAGAGAACGGGCGGTCGCTACGCTCAGGATGACAACCCCTCAGGAGGGATTCATGGCTGAGAACAAGGCTTCGCGCAAGCCAGCCACACCGCAATTCGACGCCGGTCACGTCCCTATCACCGAAGAGTTCGACACCGCCGAACGCACCTTGCCAGCTTTCGCTCCGGTCGCCATCGCGCTGGTGGTCGTTGCCATTGCCGTGGGCGTCATCGCATTCGTCTTCCGCGCCAAGCCCGTAGCGCAGGGCGGGATTGACGCCGTTTACGTCAGCCAGCCAGCCAACATGACCAACTCAATGGTTCTGCTGCAAGTCACGCTACGCAACGTTGTCGACAAGACGCTCTACATCAAGACGATCACCGCCAATCTCAAAACCGACCAAGGCGACTTGTCGGACGACGCCGCTGCTCCGTCGGACTACGACCGCTACTTCATGGCTTATCCCGGGCTCAAAGAGCACAGCACCGAGCCGCTGCGGGTCGAGATGAAGATTGCGCCCGGCGCCGAGCAGAAAGGCGCAGTGCTGGTGTCGTTTCCGGTGACGAAGCAGCAGTTCGACGCGCGCAAAGACTTGAACGTCACCATCGAGCCGTACGATCAGAGGGCGATCGTGCTGCGGGAGAAAGCAGCGGAGGCGAAGTAAGTGGGATTCGGATAGAGCGGGCCTTCAGGCCCCGCGTTCACCGGCAGGGAAAATAATTTATTTATACGGTATCCGGCAGCAGTTGAACCCAGGTTTCGACGCCCTGCATCCGCCCTCGGGAATTCCCGTTTTCTCGGTCAGTTGCGATATCGCCTGTTTTCGCCAGTTGACATCCGTCCTTCTTGACTGGCACTGCGTTTGTATCTGTAAGGTATTATGACGCAGCGAACATCGCTAATGTAATAAGAGCATTGTTAGGCCCTTGCTGTCAGCTAATGCACGCTGCTCGCAGCAGGTAGGAAGGAAATCGCATGAACACTCCAGTGACGACACAAACCACAAGATACCGGTACCGGATAACGAGAATTCAATTCAACGATGGGCGTTCGCTACAGCCCGGAAATCTGGTGGTGTTTGTGGGTCCGAACAATGTCGGCAAGAGTCGGTCCCTGAAGGACATTTTATCAATCTGCGGTCCCCCACAAGGCAAACCGTTGAAAGAGTAGCGTCGCTATATAGAAAACTGGGCTTACGCTGCGCCGGTATTGAGGATTTTGATGTGCTTAACGATCGAGGCGAGTTCGGGTCCCAGCTAGATGCTCTAGGTCTGACCGAGGCGGAGACGGAAGACATCCTCTTAGCGCGCGATGCTATAGCCAGATTCGTTGAGAAGCAGCCAGTCTTAGAGCGAGCGAACGCCGCCACGTCTAAACTGCGGGATCTGCTCACGGTCACCGAATCAGAAATGACAGAATCTTGCCGGAAGGACGAGGCATGTGTTGCGCGGATTGTGCGAAAAATAGCGAACGGCTGTGCCTCCATCGCCAGTGCGTCGAAGCCATGGAATTCGTTTAGGGAGCGCGGGCGAGACCTCCTGTCCAAAGAACTCCAAGCTACGTTCGACCATTTGGCCCAAAAGTGCGCACGTCACGGCTTGTACATCAATCCGTATGGTGAATTGGAGTCGCTGCTTGTTGATCAGGGTATCGAATATACAACCGACAAGAAGGCGTGGATTCAGAGAGCGCTCGCGTTAATTCCCAATTTACAGGTCGACTCGTCAAAGAGAATGTGGAAGCTACCAGCAGAAACTCATCGACACTTAAAGATAAACGACGGGGCCGACTCAGAGTTTCAGCAAAATTAGCCTTGAAAAGAGAAGTTCTCCTACCGTCGTGGCCAACGGGAAGGTTACATTGACTTCTATGCTCGGGCGCCGCGTCAACCGGTAGTTGGCGTAAAACCGTCTTATCACAAGCAATCAGGCCTGAAGGCCCGCTCTACCCGATTGCGCATAAGAATGCTTTACGGCGTAACCGGCGTCGGCGCGCCTTTGGGTGTGGCCAGATAACCTGTGATGCTATCTTTGTTCGCGGAGAAAACGACCACCTCGTACAGCAAATGGTCGCGTCCGGTATAGAACTGCAAAGGTTCTCCCACGGTGCGATCCTTCTTCTCAATCGTACGGTCGTCGGCCATTACGTTGACCGTAAAGCGGCTCTTCTTCGGATCCACCTTTTTCAATTGCAGGCTCACCGTTGAAATCGGGGTCCTGGCTCCCTTGTGCAGCGTGAAGTCGTAATAATTGCGCTCACCCTTGCGCTTCAGCATATCCAACTCGCTGGAGTTGTGAGCGATCAGTCCGCTCTGCACGCCGAGGTCGCCCATGGCGCGCTCCAGTTTGGCGTTGGTGGCGGCCAGGTCGGTCTGCGTCTTTTGGATGTCCGTTTTGGCAGAGCCGACTTCGCTCTTGACGCCACTTACTTCAGTATTGACGGCAGCGATCTGCTGCCCTTGCTGGTTTTGCTCAGCAGTCAACTTGGCCGCGGCCGCTTTTTGTTCGCGCTCCAGTTCCGCGGCGCGCTTGGCCATTTCCTGCTTGGTCATGCCCACTTCCGTGGTCAGCGCCTGTTTGAACTCCGAAGAAGTTGCATGGATGCGACTATTGAGCTCGGCTTGTGCGGTTTCCAGCGTCTGCTCCTTCTGCTCCACGGCCGCCAGCCGTCCTCGCATGTCGTACAAAAGGTACAGGGAGGCAATCAGATATATCGCAGCAATCGCAAACAACACATACTTCAGAATCTCACTCCCTCGCGACGCCACGGGTGCGGACTCGGGATACTCTTCGTGAGGACTACCCTCAACTTCTTCTAATAACATCAATACATCCTTTCCACTGTTAATTCTGGGGGAGCGGCAAAGCTCTGTCAATCAGTCTTCCCCGCCGCAAGTCTTCCCGCTGCTTCGACGGCCAGCTTTCGTAACAACCCCAAATCAGGTCGATTTCTTCTCTCTGAAGCCGAAACTTGTCCGCTTGATCCGTGCGCAATCCGCGGTTGCAGAATTCTCCACTACAATCGAGATGTGAAGACCTGGGACGTTGTCATCATCGGCGGCGGCGTCATTGGACTCTCGCTGGCGTGGCGCTTGCAGCAGCACGCGAGCGTCCTCGTCGTCGAGAAGAGCGAACCCGCGCGCGAAGCCACGCACGCCGCCGGAGGCATGGTTGCGCACTGCGATCCGCATACGCCGCGCGCGTTAGCAGACATGGTCGCGGCCAGCGCCCGCATGTATCCCGAGTTTGTGCGCGAGCTGCGCGACGAGGCTTACGAATCGCCCGACCTGCGCGAAGTTGGAACCATTGCATTCTTTGCAGCCGACGAATCGCCGAACTGCGATGGTGCTCGCGCGCTTGACGACGATGAACTCTCGCGCACCGAGCCGCTGGTGACGCATCGCGGACGCGCCTACTTTCTGCCCGAACGCAGCGTCGATCCGCGCAAGCTGGGCAGCGCGCTGGAAAAAGCGGCGCGGCATCGCTGCGTTGACTTCGCCACCGGCTCGCCCGTGACTGAGGTCGCCGTGCTCGGCGGCCGTGCGACCGGCGTGCGCACCACCAAATCCTTTTACGCCGCGGGCGCCGTTGTGAATTGCGCGGGCGCGTGGGCGGCGCAGATCAAGCCCTTCGGCGCGCCTACGCGGCCGGTAAAAGGCCAGATGGTCTGCGTCGTGCCCCAGCCGGGAACGCGCCACTCCGGCCCGCTCATTCAGCATGTCATTCGCACGCCCGACGTGTACATCATCCCGCGCAGCGACGGACGCATCGTCCTCGGCGCAACCGTCGAGGAAGCAGGCTTCGACAAGCGCGTTGACGCCGATACCGTCCAGCGCCTGCATCAGGAGGCCGCGAAGGTCGCGCCCGAGATCGGCCAGATGCGCATCCACGATGACTGGGCAGGATTGCGTCCCGGCTCACCCGACGATCTTCCCATTCTCGGCACAACTTCGCTTCAGGGCTACTTCGCCGCGACCGGGCACTATCGCGACGGCATCATGCTGGCGCCGATCACCGCCCACCTTATGACGCAATTGCTAACCGGACATCCCACCGACATTGATCTTGCGCCCTTCTCGCCGCTGCGGTTTGCCAGTTAGGTCACGGTTTAGTCGCGCCGGATGAGGGGTCCGGCGTTGCGGCCGTTTGTGGCTGCACCAGTTTGAGCTTGCGGTTAATGCGGGGCCAGTATTGACGCAAGAGATTGCCACACGCGTTCCCAAGCATGTCGTTGCCAAAACGGCTAAAGGTGTTTCCGGCGGTCCGGTAGCTATCGGGGTAATACACGTTTGCCAGACCTTCGGCCCCCGCCATACCCAGCAGTCCCGACCAGTTGAACACCGGGTCGCCCGAATCCGTTCGGGTGACGAATACGCGACGTATGGCATACATGACGGAGCCTCCGAAGCCGAGGTCGTTCCGCACAAAGAAGCGCGGGTCCTGGTGCAGCCCGGAAGCCAGCAGGAAGGTCCCAAGAGCCTGCGAGGAGGACCTTCGGGCCATCGCCGCTCCCAGCCGCTTCCAGTAACCCTCAGCGCCCGAGCCGTAGCCGGCTGGTGTGTCGTGCGCCTGGTTTACACCGGCGCTCAAGTTGGACGCCACGAAAACACTGAGCGAAACGCTGTTATTGATGAAGAGCTTGAATTTCTGCTCAGGCGACATGGGGGCAGTGCTTGTGGCGAGATTAGGGAACACAATCGATCCTCGCTGCAGGAGGCTGACAAATTGAGCGCTGCTTTGCATCGCATTGTTGCCTTGCGCCGTGGCCTGCGCCTTTGAGGCTGAAGGCGCATCCGGCATCGGGTCAGACTGATTTTGTTGCTGCGCCGCACTGAACTCGCACAGCGGGTGCATCGTCAGGGCGAGCGCGAGAACCAGGCGGAGCGTCGGCAGCACCCTTAAGGCAGGTGATCGCCGTATGTTCCTTCCGCTGTGGACGGTGGTCACGACTGTGTGTTGCATTGGTTGGCCTGGCCTTACCCCAGAAGGACCGACGCGTGGACGTTTGTGTGTAGCGTAGCCGAAAATACGGTTCTTCGGCCACATAAATCTCTCCCGCTGAGACCAATGTCACAGACAGTTCTGCCAAACCGGTGTCAGAGCAGCATCCGACAGCACGGTTTGTGCCGCAGAGCTTTTACGCATCTGCTGGTTCACCAGACGCGCAAAACGCTGCTTTACCACTTTCACCAGAGAGGGATCGCCTTTCTCCGGTTCGCTCATCAGCAGGTGGAAGTGCTCCGGCATCACGACGTATCCATAGACTACGAATTGGAGCTGCTGTCGCGCTTCCTCCAACAGGCGGAGGAGCAGGTCGCGGCGATAAGCTGAGCCCAGTTGCGGTTGGCGGCGATAGCAACTGCACCTAATGAAGTGCAGGTGGTGGCCGCCATACCAGCGCTCCAGTCCTTGGGTCACGAAGTACAGGATAAGTCCGGGCCTGGCGACTAGCTGTGATGCCGGTCTTAGGTCATTGTGATCTCCCACTCCGTCGAAAATCATTCCCATCCATCTACATCCCACTTTCGAGTGCCGCTGGGCTTATAGCTGTAATGGTGACGTTGTAACCGAGCTTGCGGCGTGCGCGCGCCAGAATCCGGGCGCGTTG
>Ga0181532_10000786_pt1 | contig 31731 bp, 28 predicted proteins | sample PEATcosm2014_Bin_33_FD_119768 | JGI IMG/M metagenome (GOLD analysis project Ga0181532, IMG submission 119768) | Peatland microbial communities from MTU Mesocosm Facility, Houghton, MI, USA - PEATcosm2014_Bin11_30_metaG | ecosystem: Environmental > Terrestrial > Soil > Wetlands > Peat | place...
CACTATTCAAATCCCATAGCCAGCAGCTTCCTTCAAGTCGCTGTATCGAAAGCGCCCACGCACTCCAATGTGATTCATGGTTCCTCTCAGGGGCGCTTCCGATACAGCCCTAGGACTTCGGGATAACCTCGCAGAGCCGGAAGGATCTTGGCTATGGCGTGATCTGAAACACAACACCGTTGCCGTTCGCCCCGCCAGTTGAGGCCGTGCCATAGATATTTCCGGAGGCATCGAAGATCAAGCTTCCATACGGATAACCTCCATCGGCCCCACCTGTGAAGTCATGCAGTGAGGTATAGATCCATACGCCGTTCGACCGGGTCAACTTGAAAACCGATCCCTGCCTGCTTGCACCATCCGCGGCGGTGGTTCCGTAGAAGTTCCCGGCACCGTCCATCGCCAGGGTGCGGTACGAGCCCCCGACCGATGAGCCTTCGAAGGAGAAGAGAGTACTGAAGTTCCAGCTGCCGCCGCCAACGGGCATCAACTCGAAAACTGTGCCGGTTCCGCCCGCTCCGCCAGCTTGCGTCGCACCGTACAGGTCGTCTGCGGGGTCCAGAATTATGCTGGAGGTAGGTGTCAGTCCATCGTTACCGAACTGGAAGCTCTGGAGAACCTTCTCTACCCAACTCGAACCGGATGGCTGCAACTGGTAAACCGCTCCCAGCCCGTCTATCCCACCAGCAGAGGTTGTCCCGTACAAATTGCCGGCCCAATCAATCGAGGGCCCCGTTAGCGGCGTGCTCCCGTCAAGGCCATCAAAGCTGTTCACAACACTCTCCGTCCAGCTGCCATTGTTTGGTGTTAACTCATAGACCGCCCCTAACAGGTCTGCGCCGCCATCCCTGGTGGCTCCGTAGAGATTCCCGGCCTGATCGAAAACCACGTCTCCGTAAAGAGGGTCGCTGCCATCGTAGGTGCCAAATTGGTAGAGTACAGTCTCTTGCCAGGGGCCGAAGATGCCTCCCAGCTTGGGTTCCACCTTGTAAACGGTGCCGCAACCGTGCAACTCACGGCATCCCTGTCCGTTGCCGCCGGAGTGAGTAGCGCCATAGAGAGCGCCATCCGGGCCAATCGTTACTCTTGAATATGGACCCCCGCCGTCGTTGCCTTCATATCCGCGAAAGGTGTAGAGCAGAAAGAAGCTCCAATTGGAGCCCGACCGCATAAGCCGATAGACACTGCCCCAGCCTCCACCCGCGCCAGCCGATGTAGTGCCGTAAAGATTTCCAGCGTGATCCATCGTTAAACCGGCGAGCGGATTGGTCCCGTCGGTCGGACCAGCGAAGCTATACAACACGGTATAAGTTTGTGCCTGCGCCATCGGCACCGCCGAAAGGCCCATTGCGAGGCCCAGCGCGATAGACACAGTGCACAGCGCCATGTTCCACGTCTTGAGTTTCATGCTCTCTCCTCCTTCTTCCTCTCTTTCAATTTGTCTATGGCGATGGCAGCGAGTCGGCGGGACCTGTCAGCCGACTAGCTTGCGGGAGCGTTCAACGTTGCGGCGAGTGTGCGCTGTGAAGGGATTCAGGAACAATGCACGCGAGGTGAGTTGTGGGTGAGTTGGAGGTGATTACCCAAGTGCTTGAAGCTAAATGCGGGTAGGTTATGTCCGATGTGCCCCGGTTTCACTGCATCAGTTAAAATCAAGTAACTCTATTGTCACTCGACTACCTCGGTAGTACACTCCCCCCAAACCAGACACAATTCTCGTGGAACACACCGTGCCAGTTCGTGTGCGTTTCGGAGGCTTCGAGTTCGACCTCAGCACCGGAGAGTTGCTGGGCCCGGAGCAGACCGTCCAGTTGAGCGAGAAACCCTTCCGGGTGCTCCTGGTTCTGGTCGAGCGGGCTGGCGAACTGGTCACTCGGGAAGAAATCCAGAAGAAGCTGTGGCCCAACGACACCATCGTCGACTTCGAGCACGGGATTAATACTGCCATTAAGGTCCTGCGGCGCGCCTTGGGCGACTCCGCCGACGAGCCGAAGTACATTGAGACCATTCCACGCCGTGGGTATCGATTCAGGGTGCCGGTGAAATGGATCGAACCCGCCGAGTCTTCCAAAGACGAGGATTCCAGCCACGACAATTTACCTTCATTGCCGCGTGCTGGGATTGATTCCGCAAGCCTGATCGGCAAAAAGGTTTCGCACTACCGGGTGCTGGAAGTCATTGGCGTCGGCGGAATGGGTATGGTGTACAAGGCCGAAGACCTGAAGCTCGGCCGTCGCGTGGCTCTGAAGTTCCTGCCTGAAGAAGTGGCTAGCGACGCAGTTGCCCTACAGCGGTTTGAGCGCGAAGCGCAAGCCGCTTCGTCATTGAATCATCCCAACATCTGCACCATTTACGAAATCGAAGAGCATGAACGACAACCCTTCATAGTGATGGAGTTGCTGGAAGGCGAGACGCTGCGCGACCGCATCGCCTCATCCGCAACCAAGGCCGTTCCGCTTGATCGGCTGCTGAACATCGCCATTCAGGTTTGCGATGGCTTGCAAGCCGCGCACCAGAAGGGCATTGTCCATCGGGATATCAAGCCGGCCAACATATTTCTGACGGCGCAGGGAGCGGTGAAGATCCTCGACTTCGGACTGGCTAAGCTGATGGCTGTGGGCGACGGCGAACCGGCGGCAGCCACGCAAACCCAAGCTAGCGAAGATTTGACAAGGAACGGCTCTAGCCGCTCGGTTGCGTTGGTTTTGAGCGAGCCTGAGCCCGCGACGGACTCTTATCTCACCCGCACTGGCTCGGCCATGGGCACAGCCGGGTACATGTCGCCTGAGCAGGTGCGCGGTGAAAAGCTGGACGGGCGCACCGACCTGTTTTCCTTCGGGCTTGTGCTGTATGAGACGGCCAGCGGACAGCGCGCCTTCACAGGTGAGACCGCGACGGTTGTGCATGAAGCCATCTTGAACCGATCGCCGATTCCATTGCGCGAGCTAAACTCCACGCTTCCGCCGAAGCTCGTCACATTGATTGACAAGGCGCTGGAAAAAGACCGTGAGCAGCGTTACCAGACGGCAGCGGAGATGGCAGCGGACCTGCGAAATGTACAGCAGCATATCTCGACGCGATCACGGGGTTCAAGATGGATATTTGCTGGCATAGCTGCTGCCGTACTTTGTGCCGCTGTGCTTCTACTCCTTAGGTTCAGCCCGCGTAAGGAGCAACCCGCGAAAGAACCCACCGTGCGCCAACTCACACCTAGCTCTGCGGATGGTCCAATGCTCGGAACAGTTGCGCTTTCGCCGGACGGAAAGCATTTGGCCTATTTGGACAGGATCAAAGGAGTTTCCGTACTGCAGATCGACACCGGAGAAAACCGATCCTTACCCGATACTACTTCATTTGTTCCCAATAGTTGGCTAGCTGACGGGGACCATTTGTTTGTATCGAAGCTAGGTGCGTCTGGGACCTGGAAGATGTCAACTTGGGATGGGACAGTCCGAAAGCTCGTCGAAGATGGCATCCAAGCGTATCCCTCACCCAATGGGCAGCAGCTGGCATTCACCAACAGTAAAGACGAGATCTGGATAATGAGTGCCAGTGGGGAAGCGCCGAGAAAGATCGTCTCCAGCGAGCCTCAGTGGCTGCTTCAAAATTTTGCATGGTCCCCCACGGGCAGGCGAATTGCCTACGACAAGTTCAAGGTTAGTTCGGATCGAGAAAAGGGGGAGCCGCAGATCGACGTGAGTCTCGAGAGCTGCGATTTAGAAGGCCGCTGCTCTACCCTCCTGTCGGACTCAAGATTGCAACTTCGTTGGGACGGAGAAAGCAGCACGCTGGTCTGGCTACCTGATGGTCGCCTCGTTTTCACTATGGCAGAGTTGCCGCCGCTCAGCAGCTGGGATTTCAATCTATGGGCCTTGGCAGTTGACCCAAACACAGGACGTCCACAAGGGAAGCCGCAGCGACTGACGAGTTGGACGGGATCCAGCCAAAAAGCACTTACAGCCTCAGCAGACGGAAAACGTCTCGTCTTTCAGCAAGCGCATCCCGAAAACATCGGGAAAATTGCGGAGATTCGATCCGACGGAGGTGGCTTGGGACCGGCTCGACCACTCAAAGCAGACACTTGGTACAGTGAAGCGCAGGCGTGGACTGCCGATAGCAAGTCGATTATTTTGAGGGGGCACAGATACGGTAAAATTGGAATCATCAAACAAGACGTAGATGGTCATAGTCCGCAGCCTTTGGTTTCGGGCGCCAGTAGCTATGACACTCCGGTGGTATCGCCCGACGGGAAATGGCTACTCTATACGGAAAATCTGGAAGATGGGACGGCGCGGCTGATGCGAATGCCAATCGAGGGCGGCCCAGCCATGCAGTTACTGCAGGGAGATTACAGCTACCGTTGCGCATCTGTAGCTGCGAGCCTATGCATTCTCTCGGAAATCAGTGGCAAACAGGCGATCTTCTCGCTACTAGACCCTTTCAAGGGACACGGTCGGGAAGTGGCGAGGGCAGATATCAATAGAGGCTTCCACAATTGGAGTCTTTCACCAGATGGGAAGAACATTGCACTCGTGGAATGGGGCGAAGATCGGGTCCGCCTTATCGGCACGGATGGCGGCGACGCGCGAACCTTGCCCCTGAAGGGCTGGGCCGGGCTGCAGTATGTGAATTGGGCAGCCGATGGAAGGCACCTTTACCTCTCGGGCACACGAAATGTTAACGATGCTCCAGAATGGGCGATTTTCGAGGCGGACTTCGCGGGCAATATCGAAGTGTTGATTCGGATGTCAAGCGACCAGGGATGGATCTACAATCCGGCACCTTCGCCCGACGGACGCTACCTTATCTACAACGAGCGGACCTGGCCATCGAGCGTCATGATGCTGGAGAACTTCTGACCTTGAGGTGCTGGCGCATCTTCATCTCGGCCGGGCGCTGGCGATGATTGGCGACAAGGCCGCCGCACGCAAGTCATATCAGGACTTCCTCACTCTCCGGAAAGACGCCGAATCCCGACATCCCCATCTACAAACAGGCAAAAGCCGAGTACGGGAAGTTGCAGTAGCCCGCTATACAGCCGATACAGCCGGCCACAATTAGGTTCGCTAGCGTTCACGACATACGCCCTTAGTCTTTCGTTCTTTGAGGCTGTCATTCTCGACGCACTCGTTCGCGGGGGAGGGCGCGAAGCGATCATTTTCGCTGACGTGCAGGGCGTTCGCGCCAGTTTAAGCGAGCAGGGGGCGCGTCGGGTTGGGAAGGACTACGAAGTTGAGCCCGTCTCCGTTTCGGGAGGAGTTTTTCATCCGAAGCTTTCAGTGTTCGGCGCTGGTGAAGAGTGCCACCTGCTTGTCGGTTCAGGTAACCTCACTTTCGGTGGATGGGGCGGAAACTGCGAAGTCCTTGAGCATCTGCATCCCAGCTTTGCCGCTGACGCCATTGAGGACGCAGCGAATTTCTTTGATCTGATTCCCGTGACCGAGCGCATCCGGCATTGCGCCGCCGAACAGTGCGACGCCATAGCCGTAGAACTTCGTCGTTCGATCCAAGGCAAGCCTCGCAATGGCGACATCCGTATTTTTCACAGCCTGGATAAATCCATTTCAGACCAGCTTGTGCAGACCGCGGATGACCTTGGCGGCGCGGTGCGGATGGTTGCTGCAGCGCCTTTCTGGGACGACGGGTCGGCAATTGCTGACCTATGCAAAGCGCTGGGACTCGATCACGTTCTGGTGCATGCTCATTCCCACGGCTGCGTCGAAGGAACCGCAGGCTCAAACTGGCCATCGCGCTGTCGCAGCCTTGTGCAGGCGATTCGCCTTGAGGTAATGGAGGCACAAGGCCCCCGCCGGCTTCATGCCAAGGCATTTGAAATATTGTGCAAGCGCGGCCGTATTGTCGTTTCCGGCAGTGCGAACGGTACTGCCGCGGCCTTGACGGCAGAGCGCAACATCGAGGCCTGCGTTGTGCGCATCCAGCGCGAACGCACGGTGGGATGGAAATTCAGCCCATCCGATCCGCCGGAGTTACAGGCAGCCCTTGACGATCAGCATAGTGACGACGAGGCGCGGCTCGGCGTGTTGCGCGCCGTTCTCGAAGGAGATGAAGTCATCGGCAAGGTGTTGACACCTACGATGAAGGGACCGGTTTCCGTCTTTTACATCGATAGCGTGGGACCGCAGTTGTTGGGAGACGTCAGCCTGACCAGCGACGCCACATTCAGGATTAAGGCACCGGGTTTGGAGGAGAAGTCCTGGCGGGGAGAGCGGCTCGTCATCCGTGTCCGGAGCAAAGAAGGTAAACAGGCCGAAGGATTCGTGTCGGTGGCGAGCTTTGTAGACATAACCCGTCGAGCCGGAAGCATCGGGCGGCGACTCTTCGCGATGTTGGCCGGCACCGAGACCCCGGCTGATGTCGCTGCCATCATGACCTGGTTCTATGAAGACCCGCAGCGCCTTGCGGGGTTGGGACCTGATCGCCGAACCGGTGGTGTTGCTGGCGAGACTCACCCTCACCGGTATGTCACTTCGGTTTGCCAAGGCGATGGTCTACCCCAAGCTGACACACCAACTCGTGATGAGCTTCGCAGACGAAAGGATGGCATTTCCGCAATTCCTTATTTCGGACTCGCAGGCGTGTTAAGGAAGCTCACTAGATCGCCGATGTCGTTGGCCTCCAGTGTTGGCCACGGCGTTCCAAGCTCTTCAGCGCGTTGGTTCATTCGGGGTCCATGTCGCCATAGCGCTGTGACAAAGGTAACCGTGGTGTAAGCGTCTCCTTCTGCCTTCAGCCCAGGCCCCAAGTTCGTACCTTCCGCCATTTGTCCGTGACAAGTTGCGCAGCCGCGTTCGGCAAAAACGCGTCGTCCGACCAATGCAGATCCCGCTGGCTCGAAGTACCGCAAGCTGGCAAGAAATGCCAGGAGATCCGCCAACTCCTGACCTTGAAACTGCGTGGGAGGGTTTCCCCTCTCACCAGCCGCTCGAAGCATCGCGGGGGCGTGGTTCCACATTACGCTGGAAAACTGCGCCATGGTAAGGGGAAGGTCTTCCTCCGGCCCCAACTCAGGACCCACACTGCCGCCCCTCCCACGCACCGCATGGCATTGAATACATCTGCTTTGAAACACACTCCAACCCTGCTGTGCATCGCCCCTCACGTCCGGCGTGGTGTTAGCCGCGCGGAAACGGCGAGCACTCACGTAGGCAATCAAATCATTCATTTCGTTACCAGAGAAGCGAGGCCATTGTCCCAAGGTGCTCGCGATAGGAGCCATCATCGATCCGGCATGGTTCAACATCGCCCTACACCAGGCATTCGAATCGCCTCCCGTGGCAACGGCGGATAATTCGGGCGCTGCTTTGCCGCCGATGCCTCCTACTGAATGGCATCGACTGCAGCCCTTGTCATTGAATACCTCCTGGCCGACGCGGGCATCTCCGGGCCGGTCAATGCTACTGGCCTGATAGAGGAACGCCAGGATATCGGCCATCTCCTGCGAGTTCAACTCGGGATAAGGCTTGCTTTCCCCGCGGATCTGTCGCCACATGTACGGACCATGATTCCACAGCGCGGTCGCCAGCCATCCCATCGCGGGAGTTCCAGGCCGGCTCCCGGAGAGTTCCGGGGCGGTTCGCCCTCCTGATCCACCCACGGAATGGCAAATACCGCACTGCTTGTCGCCGTAAAACAGTGCCGCCCCCTTCTCAGGGTCGCCAACAATGTATGGGGCACGCCGCGTGGAGGGTAGCCGTCTAACCTGCACGAATATGGCAATGACCAAGGTCACGGCGACTAACGCTACAGGAAGCCAGAAGAAAAGCTGTTTGCGGCCAGTGAGTAGTGCCATAAAGCCAAATTCCTTGCAAGCGCGTGAAATTGCGAACATAAGCCCTGAGCCCGTGCAGGGTAGTGGGTTACTTGGGATGTGCCCGCCGAAATTCCCAGACGAATCCGGCCAGAAACATCACGGTGGTAACAGCCCAAATCATTGGCTGTTTCACAAATGAAGTCGGATCCCATCCAATCGCTTCATTTGCGGCTGGCCTGTACACAACATAGAAATAGACGCCCATTACGATTGGCGATAAGGCACCAGCCATGGCTACGGCCACGGTTCCAGCGACAAGGCTCTTTAGGAAAACCATATTCCTCTCGCTTTCCGTCCTAGAACGCGTTGGAGTCTTCCCAGATCGGCTCCGATCCAGGACAGTTACGTCACCGCCAGAGACTCCCGCGGAGGGGTTTGCCTTCGACGCTCTGTCAGCGCCGATTGGATGAAGGTCATTTCCCGGCCCAAGATCTCCGTGGCTTCGCTGCACAGGTCCGGCCGCTCGAACATCAGACGGAGAAAGTCCTCTCGCGGAACGTGCACCGCGTCAACTTCGCTGGTGGCTAACGCGGTCAGAGTGTAAGGTCGTCCGGTGAAGCTGGATGGCAGCCCTAACACCGACCCGCTGCCAAACAGCCGATCCAGCCTAGGCAGGCCCTTCACGCTCATACACACTGTGCCGCCGACCACTAGAAAGACGCCGGCATTTTCACCGTGCTCGCTAAACAGAATGTCGGCGGCGGCGAGACGCTTGTTTTCGCCAATCTGGGAAAGACACGCTTTAAGGACATCCGACGCTTCTAGGACTTTGCTTTGCTCACCCGCACTCATGATCCCACGCTTATGCCACAATCTGTACAGCCACGCGGTGATCGCGATCACTCCTGCGTGTGAGCGGACAGGGCATCGCTTTCCACCGCATTGCCAGATGATGTTCCGCTGTATCCTCCAATGCGGTACCTCTCACGGCGCCCTGTCTGCAGCCATGATCCTGGGCTGAAGAAGCCGCACGTGCGCTCGAAAGCCTGACCTGGAGCAGTCTTTCACGATTCTGCGGCACTTCGGCTTCACCCCTGCCAGTGACCCTCTCTTTGATTCTGTCTTGGGCAATCAATCAGCTTTTGTTGCGTGAGGGGTCGCAACCCGGGGATGTTGAGAGACACCCCTATCACCGGGCATAGTGATGGAGATCACAGCCAAATAGTTCGTGTAGACCAATACTTCTGTCCCATTATCGAGTTGCTGTGGGGACAGAGGCACTCCATCTTTTTCTTGCTTCGCCCCCGCAAGGAGGTTGTGTATGGGTCGGCTGTCATCTCGCGCTGGTAGTACATTTCTGCAGTTCCTCCTTCTAATGGGCACCTTGATCATTCCGTCGCGCGAGAGCGCCGCGATTCCGGCGTTCTCACGCCTATACGGAACTAGTTGCAGCACCTGTCACATTGACTTTCCCAAGTTGAACGATTTCGGCAAAGCATTCAAAGATGCCGGATTCAAGTTTCCCAAAGACGACGAATCGATGCTCAAGATCCCGCCGGTAATGCTGGGAGCGCCGGCGAACGCAGAACTCTGGCCGAAAGCGATTTGGCCGGGAACGATCCCAGGCATCCCGCCGATCGGGCTGCGCATGAATAACTATTTCCAATACACCGGCACAAGCAGTGGGAAGTTTGCTTCACTGACCCCGGCAGGCACCTTACCGCCTTTTGTCCCAACCACAGACTTTGAGACTGGCTTGTTTAGTATCTTCACCGCCGGCAATTTCGGCAGCGACATAGCATTCTGGGTTGACGACGACATCAGCGTCAGCGGAGCCAACGCGAGCGGCGAGCTGGGCGATGGGTATCTCAAGTTCGTCAATATCGGCCGCCTGATCAAGCTGCCGAAGAACTCCCTTAACTTTCGCGTCGGTCAGTTCGAACTCGAATTGCCGTTTACGCAGGCCCGCAGCATTTGGATCAGTCCCTATGACATTTATTCGCAAGCCAATATCGGTGCTATGAACTCACTGGTTCCGCTGCAGCAATTTGTCAACAACCAGTTCCAAATGGCAGATGTAGGGAAGGGTGTCGAGTTCAGCGGCGGACTGCACACGGGGGGCTACAACTACTCGATTGCGTTCATCGACCAGAACACCAGTGGAATTGGGCAGGATCAGAACCCAGGCAGTCCCTATGTCCCCCAGGCGACCGGCAGCAATCTGGGCGGCGTGGGCGTCGCCTCCGATGCAAACTTCAAGGACATCTACGCCAGTTTCAACTATCGCTTCAACCTGGAGCATGACAAGGAAAGCCGTAAGGCGATCCAGGCTGCCGGTCCCACTGGTCCGCGCGATCATACCTATTTGAATTTCGGCACCTACTATTTTTATGGACGTTCGGTGCAACGGCTGCTGGGAGCAGCTTCCGACGGCACGGCGGCACTGGTCACCGCCCGCGAGCCGTTTTACCGTGTCGGCGGCAACATGACCTTCAACTATCGCTGCTGCCTCCAGTTCAACGCTCTGTACATGTACGGCCACGACAATAACCTCTTGCCGATCGATGCCGCTGGCGATCTTATTCCGTTGCAAAACTTGAGCACCGCCGTGCCAGTTGGCTTTATCCACAGCACGCCGGCGACTTTCAGCGGCGGCTTCGCGGATGTGGAATGGCTCGCCTATCCTTGGATGATGGTCCTGATGCGCTACGACGGCGTGAATTCGACGTCGGATCGGATTAATGGGCTGCAAACCAACCCTTCCTTTACCGGCGCTCCATTCAACGCTCCATTCGCTTCGACGCGCAATCGTTTCACGCCGGGGGTACAGTTCCTGATCCATGCCAACATCAAGGCGTCGTTTGAGTATCAATTCCGCCCATCACAAAGTGTCGTTATCGCCACGAATCCAGTGACCGGTTTGCCGATCGCATTGAATCCGTTCCACACCAATACAGCGGTAGCGGGGCTGGAGTGGGTGTATTAGTTATTTCATTGTTGAGGATGTACAAATCTCGAAAGGATTATTCATGATGCGCAGTTTTCTATTGATGGTTTTGCTCATCGGCGCCGTGGCTGTCACAGCTGTCGCCGGCACAATCGAAGGCACCGTCTCTCCTGGAAAATCCTCGGTGGTGTACGTGGACACCATCCAGGGCAAGACGTTTCCGGCACCATCGCAACAACCGATCATGGACCAAAAGGGCCTGATGTTCAGCCCGCACGTCATGGTCATTCAGGTGGGGACGACCGTCGAGTTCTTGAACAGCGACAGTGTGCAACACAATGTCTTCTGGCCGTCGATCAGCGGCAACAAGAAGCTAGGCCATAACCTCGGCACGTGGCCGAAAGGGGACAAGCGCCCCTTCAAGTTCGATAACAACGGCGTGGTGTCGTTGCTGTGCAATGTGCACCCGGAGATGGCGGGCTACATCGTTGTTAGCCCGACGCCATACTTCGCGGAGACCGACGCCAGCGGAAACTACAAGATCGAAAATGTTCCTGATGGCAAGTACAACGTAGTTGCTTGGCATGAAGGCATGAAGCCGCAGACAAAATCTGTGGATGTCTCTGGCACCGGCAAGGCCGACTTCACCCTTTCGAAGTAGAAGACTAGGGGCGAGCATCGCTCGCCCGTTTTTCACCAGCAGAGCGCGTCTTGTCTCCAGAGAGGGTCGATGTTAGGTCGTTTCGCTAACAAGAAGGTTGATCGGGAGTGGTTGAATACCAATTTCCCTTGCATGATGGCGTGTCCTGCACACACCAATGCCGGCCGTTACGTCTCTCTGATCGCGGAGGGCAAGTTCGAAGACGCGTACCGCTATGCCCGCGATCCCAATCCCATGGCGAGCATTTGCGGACGTGTTTGCGCACATCCTTGCGAAACCGCGTGTAGACGAGGCCAGATTGATCGACCGATCTCCATTCGCGCTCTCAAGCGCTTTCTGACCGAGCGGCACGGCCCCGAGTCGCGTCATCCGGTAGCGCCTACTACGCGGGCTGCGGAGAAGCTCTCCTACAAGGTTGCCGTGATCGGCGGAGGACCGGTTGGTCTTTCAGCCGCACACGATCTTGCGTTGATGGGTTATTCGGTCACCATCTTCGAAGCTTCGCCGGTCGCCGGTGGAATGCTATACCTCGGAATCCCTGAGTATCGTCTACCGCGAAGTGTGGTCGAGGCGCAGGTGCGCGAAATCCTCGAAACTGGAGATATCACGCTGCGCCTGAACTCGGCCGCCGGGCGCGACTTCACCGTCGGAGAGTTGCAGCGGCAAGGCTTCGACGCGGTACTGATCGCGGTCGGTGCACATCGCAGCCGTGACCTGTCGATACCCGGCGTGGATCTCGATGGCGTGCACCGCGGCATCGAGTTTCTCCTCAACGTAAATCTCGGCTACAAGTTCACTATCGGCAAGAGGGTGTTAGTCATTGGCGGAGGGAACGTCGCCATGGACGTCGCGCGATCGGCCGCGCGTGAGGTACTCCGCCAACACGACGCACCGGGCGAGATGACCCCGTCAGAAGACAACGCCCAAGCTGTCGCTGCACACGAGATGATGGACATCTCGCTATCGGCACTGCGCATGGGCGCCCGCGAAGTGGGCCTGGTATGCCTCGAGCAGCGTCACGAAATGCCTGCCGCGCTGGAAGAAATCGAAGAGGCAGAGACCGAAGGCATCATTATGCATCCTGGCTTTGGGCCGAAGCGCGTCCTCGGACGCGACGGCAAGGTTGTTGGTCTGGAATGTCTGAAGACGATGCGCGTCTTCGACGAGAACCGCCGTTTCAGCCCTGCCTTCTACGAAAACAGCGAAACCCAGTTTGAGTGCGACACCATTATTCTTTCGATTGGCCAGGCGCCCAATCTCGAGTTCCTGCGTCCTGATGATGGCGTCCAGGTCTCGCCGCGCGGTCTGATCAACGTGCATCGTGGAACTTTGATGACCTCCGCGCCGGGCGTGTTTGCCGGCGGGGACTGCGCCTTCGGTCCGCGACTGATTATCGATAGCGTCGGCGATGGAAAACGCGCGGCGGTTGGTATCGACGAGTACCTGCGCGGGTATAAGCATCGCGAGCCGCAGATTGAGGTGCACGTCCTGGACCGGTGGCAGATGGCGGTGGACTACATGAACCTCAAGCGCCAAGCCATCCCCATGCTGCCGCTCGACCGCCGAACCGGCATGACGGAAGTTGAACTTGTCTACACGGAACAGGAAGCGATGGCCGAGGCTCAGCGCTGCCTGCGGTGCTACGTCAACACAATCTTGGAAGGCAGCGAACAGGATGGCACAGATTGCGTGCTCTGCGGCGGCTGCGTCGATGTTTGTCCTGAGAATTGCTTGGAACTGGTTTCGCTGGATCGCATTCAGTTCGACACCAACGCTATCGATGCGATCGCAAACTCTCCGGAGGCCTTCAGCTTCGCGTTGGAAAACATCCAGCCCGACGAGTTAGGCAGCATCACGGGAACCGCGATGTTGAAGGACGAGACCCGGTGCATCCGCTGCGGACTATGTGCCGCGCGCTGCCCCGCAAGCACGATCACGATGGAGGCGTATCACTTCGTCGCGACTGAACCGACCGGGCTTATTACGATTCAAAGCTTTGATGGACCCAAGCCAGCCGAAGCGAGTGCCAAAGCATGACCATGAAGAGGAAACATGTCTGACGACGCTAAAGCAACGATACCGCCCGACAGTGCCGCTGAGATGAGCCGGCGGAATTTCTTTATCAAGATGGGCGTCGGGTCGGTTGCAGTGGCAGCTCTGGGCACGGCGGCCTTCTCCTATCAGTACTTGTCACCGAATGTCCTCTACGAGCCGTCGCCGATTGTCGATGCCGGAAAGCCGGACCACTACCCACCGGATTCGGTCACGCTCGATCCGGTGACAGCGATTTATGTGGTGCGCACCGCAGAAGGCTTCTTTGCGCTGTCGGCCATATGTACCCATCTCGGCTGCATGACGGCTTACAAGCCTGAGCTTGGCATCATTGCCTGCCCCTGCCATGGCAGCAAGTTCAAGACGGATGGAGTGAAGATCGAAGGGCCAGCCCCACGGCCGCTGCCCTGGCTGCGCATGTGGCTCAGCGATGATGGCAACCTCATGGTCGACCGCTCCAGTGCGGTCGCAATCAAGCAACTAGTGAGGGTCTAATCATGGCGAATGCCCTCAATCACCTGGTCGAACAAGTACGCGAGAATCGCGTCTGGCGCTCCATCTTCCGCAGCGGAACTGGTGAGAGCAACTTGCATCGCGCGTTGTTCGTGCAGCAAAACGTTTTTCTGCACCTCTTCTCGGTGAAGGCACGCAAGCGCACGCTGGAGTTCAGTGCCACGTGGTATCTTGGCGCGCTAACCTTCGGTACCTTCCTGATTCTGGTCATCACCGGCATTCTGCTGATGCTCTACTACCATCCTTCGGTCCCGCAAGCCTACGCGGACATGAAGGACTTGCAATTTGTGGTCTCCTCCGGAGTCTTCCTGCGCAACCTGCATCGCTGGTCGGCTCACGCCATGGTCTTCCTGGTATTCGCGCACATGTTCAAGGTGTTCTATCGCGGAGCCTATCGGCCGCCGCGCGAATTCAACTGGGTGATTGGGGTGGTGCTGCTTCTGGTGACGCTGTTACTCAGCTATACCGGCTATCTATTGCCGTGGGATCAACTCGCATACTGGGCAGTTACGGTTGGCAGCAACATCGCCTCTGCGGTTCCTGTGATGGGGAGCAAGATTCGCTTCCTGATGTTGGGCGGAACGGCTGTGAATGCAAACGCATTGCTTCGCTTCTATGTGCTGCACTGCGTGATCCTGCCGTTTGCCGCCGTTCTGTTCATCGCCGTTCATTTCTGGCGGATCCGTAAAGACGGCGGAATTTATGCCGGCGAACCTGCAACCGAGGTGAAGAGCGAATGAGCGATCCCAAGGACTTCGTTGCGGTCTTGGATTCCGACGCGCGAAAAACGCCACGCCGGATTGCCTTCATCACCAAGCGTACTTCACCGCAGGTGCGCGTCAAGGATGAAGACCGGGTGATGACTTACCCTGAAGCGTTCTTTCGGGCAGCGGTCGCGATCGGAGTGCTCGCCATTGCACTGGTCGTCACATCGCTATTGTGGAACGCTCCCCTTGAGGGGCTTGCCAATCCGATGCACACGCCTAATCCGGCGAAGGCGCCCTGGTATTTTCTCGGCTTACAGGAGTTGCTGCACTACTTCCCGCCGGTCGTGGCCGGCGTTCTCATTCCTGGCCTGGTAGTCATGGCTCTCATCGTCATTCCGTACTTCAACATCAACGTCGAAGCCGAAGGCCTCTGGCTGCGGGACAAGGCCAAGCGCATGCGGATCTTCGGCGTTGTCGTCGTAATCTTCTGCTTTTTCCTGGCGGTGTTCGATGTCTGGGTCGCTCTGGTTCCGACGATCATCGTTGCCGCATTCATGTTGCTGGCAGCGCGAACTGCTCCGCAGACAGCTCAGGGATTCCGGCTATGGCTGGTGCAAAAGCCGCTCTCCTTCTGGATCATGACATGGTTTCTGGTTGAGCTTTTTGTGTTGACCGCCATCGGAACATTCTTCCGCGGCCCAGGATGGTCCTGGGTCCTGCCGTGGAGGGCTTGAGCGTAAATGACGAACATGCTCAAGTCGGTCTGGCGGTTCTTTTTCGGCGACAGCGCCCGCGCTTTTGGCTCGGTAAGCCTCATCCTGCTGGTACTGCTCGCCGTCTCACCGGCCAAGAATCATTTCAGCCAGTGGCGTTATTATCAGAAACAATACTTACATCTCATCCGTGGACGCGCCGATGCTGTTACGCTGGAGCGCCACTTCCAGGGCGGAATCCAGCAGATTTGGATTCCCCAGCAGCAGGTGACCGATCGCTGCACCACTTGCCATCTGGGACTTAAAGAAGCCAGCCTTGCCGATGTGAGTGCTGTAGCATTTCGCAAGCACCCAGTCGTTCCCCACTCGTTGACCGAGTTTGGCTGTACGACTTGCCATCGTGGACAAGGCCCGGCGACCACGGTCGAAGAAGCGCACAACAGCACCGAGCAGTGGGAACAGCCGCTGCTGCCGGCGAAGTATATCGAGGCCGGCTGCGGACAATGCCATCTGGAGAAACAAACAGCCACGCCGTTCCTGAATCAAGGACGGGAGCTCATTTCACGCAACGGTTGCACGCACTGCCACACCATCAAGCGAGGCGACGGGACATACATCCTATCCGACGATGGCCCTCCCTCGCTGAAACACGTCGCTGATAAGACGACCCGCGAGTGGATCTATGCCTGGATCAAGGATCCCCATGCTTATGCCAGCACGGCGACGATGCCGAATTATCACCTGAGTGATAACGATGCCCGCGACATCTCAGCATTCGTGATCGCGCAGAGTACGGCGCTCCAGCCACCCATCCAAGTGCAAGCCGATGCCAAGGCGGCAGAAGATCCTGCAGCGGGTACTTCCCTTTATGGGCAGTCCTTCTGCGCGTCTTGTCACGCCATGCAGAATGCTGCGGGGAACCTCGTCGGAGGCAATGTCGGGCCGGAGCTCACCGGCATCGGCACGAAGGCAAAACCGGAATGGCTCCAAGATTGGGTGGCCAACCCCAACCACTACGATCCGGACACGATGATGCCGCATTACCGCTTCGATGCTAACCAAGTGGCCACATTGGCCAGCTTCCTGGAGTCGAAGACGGAACCGGATTTTGCGGCCAACGTCCATCTCGAGCCTGCCACGGCGGTGCAAATCGAGCACGGCAAGAAGCTGGTGATCGAGAACGGCTGTGCGAGTTGTCATGAGATCAATGGCATCAAGAAGCCCGAAAACTTCGCGCCTGAGCTGAGTCGCATCGGCAGCAAGCCACTTTCGCAAGTGTTGTTCGTGGAAGGGGTCGAGCACAGCTTGCCAGGCTACGTAGCGGCGAAGGTACGCAACCCGCGAGCCTTCGGACCATCACTGAAGATGCCGCAGTTCAGCTTAACGCCGCAGCAGATCGATGCCATCACCACCGCCCTGCTGGCGCAGACCGACCAAGCGCAAACGCAGCCACCCGCCATGCGCATCGCGTCCGTCCAGCAGACAAAGTATGAGCCGGCGGGACATGCCGGGCAGCTCATGCGCGATCTACGCTGTCTCACTTGCCACGTGATCAACGGGCACGGCGGTGACATGGCGCCCGACCTCACATGGGAGGGCACGGCGGTACAGCGGGAGTGGCTGACGCAGTTCCTGAGAAATCCTGAGACTCTGCGGCCTGCGCTGATCCGGCGCATGCCGAAGTTCAACCTCACAGAGGAAGAAATCAATACCGTCGCCGACTACGTGATGACGGCCTATCAGACGCCGGAGTTTGATCGTGATTCGCTGCCGGCGTCAGAGTTCACGCCGGCGATGGTAGAGCAGGGGCGGCAGCTGTTTTACTCGAAGTTTGCCTGCCAGTCTTGCCACATTGCGGACTTTACAAAAGACAAGGGTTACATCGGTCCGGCTCTTGCAGGCACCGGCAAGCGCTTCAACGCAGCATGGGTGTATCACTGGCTGCAGGACCCTCAAACGCTGCGTCCGGGAACTATCGAACCCAATCAGCACATGACCCTCGAGGAGGCGCGCTCGCTAACCGCATTCCTGATGTCGCTCAACTCGACCGGTTCCAAGGAGGCGGCAAAGAAATGAAGCGCGCGCTCCTCGCTACTTGCACACTGATGCTACTGACCGATGGTTGCTCGCACAAGACCAAGCAGCAGCCAGCCTCACTTCAGCCCACGGCCGCGGGAACCGCAATTGTCGAGTCCAGTGGCGGCAAGCAGATTGGCTACATCGGAATGCCGCTGGACCAACCGGTGGTGGTCCAAGTGAACGGCGCTTCTGGGAGCGCGGTTGCCGGAGCAGCCGTGTACTTCACCGGACCAACGGGGGTCACCTTTACTCCAGCCTCAGCATTGACTGACTCCAGCGGACAGGTCACCAGCACTGTCTCGCTCGGTCAACAAGCCGGGCGATACAAAATCGTTGCCAGCACGCCGGATGCGACCGGAAAAAACCTCCAGCTCTCGCTGGACGAAATTGCGCTTGGCTATCAGCAAACTGTAGGAGCTCAGCTCAATGCGCAATATTGCATTCGCTGTCACGATCCGGAGTCGACGCCGCTTCGGGTCTCAAACATGGACAATCTGTCGGTAAAGCCGCATCCCTTTACCGACGGGGACACGCTCAACAAGATCAGCGATGCGGAGCTGATTGCCATCATCAGCCACGGTGGTCCGGCTTTGAACAAATCGGCAGAAATGCCGCCCTGGGGATACACGCTTTCCAAGAGCGACATAGCTGCGCTGGTTTCCTATATTCGCGCGGTAGCCGATCCACCCTATGAGGCCGGCGGAGTCGTGTACGCACAGAGATAAGTTTGCCGGGGGAGTGAGAGTTGCTGTCATGAAGTTGTTGCAAGGCATTACAGTCCAGGTCGGCGCGCTGGCAGCGAGTGCTCCCCTGCGCGCACAGGTTGTCACCCCGGTGGAGCTGTCCGATCCCAAGGCGCAGCACCTCCAGCAGCGCCACCTGAAAACCTTAATGGCTATCGGCACCGAGATTGAAGCCCATAAATTTCCTTATCCTTTTTACTTCAGCCGTGTTCTCGACGTCGACCTTCCCAAGATGCAGCTTGCCGACCAGCGATCCATCCGATTCGACGTTTACAAAGGTCAAACGGTGCTGGAGATCACCGGCAACTACTATGCGGCTTATTCTGCGGACCGCATGGATTCTTACGAACGATTGAAGGAAACCTTCCAGCAGGTAGTCATGCCGTTGCTGCAAGTGGAGGCCCCGCGCTTTCCGGATGATTCCGAGTTCTCCGCGTTTGCCATCGAGGTGTCACACCACGTCCGACAGAAAGTGATGGGCGTAAGCTCCGAGATTCCCGAAAACGTTACTGTCATTATTCCAGTTCCGGTTGCCCAGAAACTTGTGGATGCCAAGAACGACGATCAGAAGCAGGCCGCTATTTTGGAGGCGAAAGTATTTCTGAATGGACAGCCCATTTCTCTATGGTTGCAGGAGGGGGCTCCCTCGGAGGAATGGAAGGAAAGAAATACTGCAGAGCCAGTGAAGAAAGCGACCGTCGTCGAAACTGTCGCCGCAACCTCGAATCCCGCGGCATCGAACACCGTTGCCGCCAACTTGATGAAGACCTCGCCAGCGCCCATGCGGATCTTCACCCAGCAGGAGCTGTCCAACCTCGAGCATCAGAACTATGACGCGATCACCCTGATGACTAAGGGCCTGGCAACCGAGGCACACTTCTTGCCTTATGCGGCACCAAGCTTCATCGGATTTCGCCAGGGTGCGTACCTGCAGCTCTCGATCGCTACTCAGCTGGATGCCGCTGCGGGAACCTCTCGGTACAAGCTGGCGGCGCTGGCTTTTGATAATCACGTGTCTCATCTAGTGCGGCCGTTGCTGACTTACTTTCCGCAAGATGCGGATTTCGACGGAGTCGATTTCAGCACTATGGTCCACGTTGCCGATGGCTCCAGTCCGTTGGCGGTTGAGTTCTTCTTTCCCTTTCGGATGATGCGCTGCTTCGCCAACTATGACTGCACGGGCCAGCAACTTCTCGATTCCGGAACCGTCGTGATTAACGGAGAGCGTTCCGCTCTTGATCTCCAAGTCGCGGAGGGCAAGAACTAACAGTCAGAGACTCAACACATCCGGATAACGAGGAGAATGCAATAAGGCGCCCTTCGAATGTCTAGGGACGCTCCTGATGGCTTAGAAATTGCTCCTGAATCGCGGGCAATCCAAAAAGGCAATGCCTCCGGATTGCTTCTGATAAATGCGCTTGTGTCTGGGGAATACGCCGCCCCGGATGCGGAGCGGTCGGCTGGGCAGTTGAGCGCTTCGCCCGGCTCACTTAATGAAAAATCGCTTCTCCATAAACTGAATGCCGCATGAGCCGGAGCCGATCGGACAACTGGACAATCACAAAGCCGCTTGCGCTTTGCACTTCGCGTATTACAACTTCTGCCGGATACATACGGTGTTGGTTGGCCTCGTAGTAATGCCGGTTGCCCGGAAGTACGATTTCCAAGCGTCTGAATGCCGGCAGCTTTCGCGCGCCTGCGGATCATCCGGGTAAAACTCACTTCTGCTGCAGCGGGCTGAACTGGTGGTCTACGAATCCTCACTTGGCCTAGTGATTTAGATCACAGAGTTTTGGGTTGCTCGCAAGGTACGCTGCAACTCACCCAACGTCGCAATCAGGCGAGGTTGGGGCTGAGGGATTCCCTGCTTGTCGTCCAAGCTAGGCGGATACGGCTACCGGCTCATCGCTCCTGCTCAACGTCTGGAGAGACACAAATTCCTCATCCCTGAGCCGCGAGCCGACGAGGTGATAGTAGAGGTCGTCGGCTGCGGCGTCTGCCATACCGATGTTGGCTTCGTTTTTGACGGTGTACCCACCCGCGCCCCGCTCCCGCTTACTCTTGGGCACGAAATCTCGGGTCGCGTAGTTGCAGCAGGCGAGCGTGCCGGGGAATGGGTGGGCCGCAACATCATCGTTCCTGCCGTGATCCCCTGCGGAGACTGTGCTCCCTGCCGTGCCGGTCAGCCCACGATTTGCCGGCGGCAGTTCATGCCAGGCAATGACGGTGATGGAGGTTTTGCGACGCACGTCCGCGTCCCAGCCAGGGGCCTTTGCCCAGTCCCCGAAAAGCTGCCGCCAAGCATCAGCCTCGATCTACTGGCTGTCGTGGCCGATGCGGTGACCACCCCTTTCGAGGCGATTCGACGGTCCGGCTTAGGAGCGGACGACGTGGCTGTTTTTGTCGGCGTGGGAGGGGTGGGCGGATTCGGCGTACAAATTGCCGCCGCTCTGGGTGCTTCGGTTATAGCCATTGACGTTGACCAAGCCAAGCTTGCGCTGGCGGCCCAGCACGGCGCTTCGCTGACTCTGGACCCCGGTTCAACAGACGAGAAAGGGCTCAAAGCTTCCTTGCGCTCCTTTGTCAAACAGTCCGGGCGCACGGGTATCGGGATGAAAATCTTTGAGACCAGTGGAACGCCGGCAGGCCAAATCATCGCGTTCGGACTGCTGGATTACGGGGGATATCTGGCTGTGGTCGGCTTCACGCCCAAGAAAGTGGAACTGCGGCTCTCCAACCTTATGGCGTTCGATGCCACGGCGCGTGGGAGTTGGGGTTGCCCGCCGGAACAGTACCCCTCCGCCCTCGCACTGGTGCTCACGGGAAAGGTGGTTCTGGAACCTTATGTGGAGCGCCATTCGCTGGACGAGGTCCCCGCCCTGCTGGAGGCGGTGGCTCGTCATGAAATTCGAAAACGCGTGATTCTGGTGCCGGATCACGAGAGCTCGCGGTAAAGGAGATACGATCGTGCATGACCACAACCTAGTGGAGTCGTTTCCCAAGCGCTTCATCCTGGTGGAGCAACGGCCAGTGAAGGACCGGTCAGGCGCGCCCGTCGCAGGACTGCACAACCTCTGGATCACACTAAACAATCCCTCTGAGCTCAACAGCTACACCACTGACATGGTGAAGGAAATCATTCTGGCGTTACGCGCCGCCAGCAATGACAGGGCGGCGGTGGCTGTAGTTCTGACTGGCTCGGGCTCGCGCGCTTTCTGCACCGGGGGAAACACGCGTGAGTACGCGGAAGTATACGCTGGCAGTCCCGGGGAGTACCGCCAGTACATGCGCCTGTTCAACGACATGGTGACAACCGTCCTGCAATGCGACAAGCCGGTGATTTGCCGGGTGAACGGAATGCGTGTCGGCGGAGGCCAGGAGGTTGGCATGGCGTGCGATTTTTCCGTCGCCAGCGACCTTGCCATTTTCAGTCAGGCTGGCCCGCGGCACGGGTCTGCGCCAGACGGCGGATCGACCGATTTCCTGCCTGTATTTGTGGGGATGGAGCGAGCCATGTTCAGCGGCACGCTATGTCAGCCGTGGAGTGCGCACCGCTTCTACTGGCTCGGAGGTCTGACCCAGATCGTCCCAGCGCTCAAGGTGGACGGGCAGTGGATAGCCAATCCCCTGGTGGTTACTGATCGCGTGCTCGATGAATACGGGCGGCTGTTGATCGGCGAAGCGAAGACAGGAGCCGAACGCGAACAAGGCAAGTCGTTACTGGCCAAAGGTTCCGTGGATCTCACCCTTCTTGATGAGGCCGTGGATGCATTGTCCACCAACCTGCTCTACACCATGCCCGATTGCCTCACCAAGACCATCGAGAGCCTGCGCAAACACAAGCTGGAGCACTGGGACCGCAACCGCGAAAGCAACCGCGCCTGGCTCGCACTGAACATGATGACGGAGGCGCGGGCTGGTTTTCGTGCCTTCCATTACGGCAGCAAGGAGCAGCGCGAGGTGGACTTCGTATTGCTACGGCAGCGACTCGCCGAAGGCGTGCCTTGGAGCGATGAACTGATCGAGCAGATCGCTCCATGGACGGCCAAAGCTGTGGCCGCAGGTAGGCAGGGATGAGCGCCAACAACAAGGCCAGGTTAGAGTTCGAACACGACGGGCAGGTAGCCCGCATCGTCCTTGACGCTCCCAAAGCCAATATTGTCGATCAGGCGATGATGGTAGGCTTGGCGTCGGCCTTCGCCGGCCTCGCGGCTCGGCGCGATCTCAAGGCCATCGTGCTCGCCGGCAAAGGTCCTAATTTCAGTTTTGGGGCCAGCGTTCAGGAGCATCTCCCAGAACAAATTTCCGTGACGCTCACCCGGCTTCATGCCCTGCTGAGACAAATCGCTGAAGCCCCCGCGCCTACCATTGCAGCAATCCGGGGACAATGTTTGGGCGGAGGACTCGAACTGGCGTTGGCCTGTGACCTGATCCTGGCGGAAGAAAACGCACAGCTCGGCTGCCCGGAAATCCAGCTGGGCGTGTTTCCTCCCGCAGCATCGGCTCTGCTGCCGGTGCGCATCGGAGCCGGACCGGCAGCAAACTTGGTATTGAGCGGCGCCAGTGTGACCGGAGCTGCGGGGACGGCAATTGGTCTGGTGGCTCGCACCGCGGGTCCTGATCAACTGGAGACGGTGCTTACTGACTGGTTAGCAGCCGAATTTCTGCCCCGCTCGGCTTCTGCTCTGCATTTCGCGGCACTGGCGGTGCGTCGCCCTCTGGTGAAGTCACTGGAGCAGGACTTGCCGGCCCTGGAGCGGCTCTACTTGCAGGACCTTATGAGCGAGCCCGACGCGGCCGAGGGGATCCGAGCCTTCCTTGAGAAGCGGCCGCCGCTCTGGCGACAGTCGGGAGCGACAGCGTGAGCCCGGAACTCACCAACCTGATCACGCATGCGCAGGAGTTGAACGACGACTTCGACATGACAGCCGTGCGGACCTGGAAGCAAGCTGAGTCCGGCCGCAAAGCAATTGGCCACATGCCCATGTATGTTCCGCGCGAGTTGATTCATGCCGCCGGGATATTACCGGTGGGCATTGTGGGCGCGGGGGAGCGATTGGAAATCATCCGCGGAGATGCATATTTCCAGAGCTACATCTGCCATATTCCCCGCAGTACGATCGAGCTTGCTCTCAGCCGCCGGCTTGACGTGCTGGACGGCATGCTGTTTCCCTCCATTTGCGATGTGATCCGCAACCTGTCAGGCATGTGGGCCATGCTGTTTCCAGAACGCTACGTCCGTTATGTGGATTTACCACAGAATTTTGAGCCTGGGGCAGGGGGTATTTACTGGCGTCGTGAGCTGGAGATACTACGCGAGGATTTTGGCCGCCTGAGCGGCCGTCCTATCGAAGATGCGGCCTTGCGGAACAGCATCGCCGTATACAACGAAAACCGCTCTACCATCCGCGAGCTGTATCGCGCCCGCAGCCGCCAGCCTTGGGTTTACCCGACCTCAGAAGTGTACGTGCTGTTGCGAGCCGGAAACCTGCTTCCACCCGAAGATCACACCGCGCTATTGCGCGAGTACTTGCACCTGGCGCCTTTGGAAACCGACCGCCGTGATCGCGACCAGAGTCGGGTAGTACTGGTGGGCATGTTCTGCGAACAGCCGCCACTGGGTCTTCTGCTTACTCTGGAGCGCGCAGGATGCTGGGTCGTGGATGACGACCTGCTTCTGGGGCTCAGGTGGATCCTGGGTGACATCTTGTGCGCCGGCGATCCATTACAAGCCTTAGTCGAGGCCTTCCTTACTCAGAGCGCCGAAACTGCCGCACGCTACCTGCCCAATGGGCAACACGGACTTGCACTCGTGGATTCGGTGCGGCGCAATCGGGCGGAGGGCGTCATCTTTTGCTCGCCCAGCTTCTGCGATCCCGCCCTGCTGGAACAGCCCATGCTCATGACCAGGCTCGACCGCGAAGGCATTCCCCACACCCAGTTCAAATACTCGGAAGACACCGGCCAGTTTGCCGTCATCCGCGAGCAGGCGGGTACATTCTCCGATTCCATCCGCCTGTGGAGCCAAGCATGACTGCTGCATCTCCCAGCCCTCGCGTCCCCACCGAAGGCGACAAAGAACCTAGTATGCTCCTGCAAAAGCAGATGATCGCAGGCCATTACACCGCGCTCTCACGTGCTCCGCAAGAGGGTCGTAAGGTCGTTTACACCTTTGTTCCCGGCAATCTCACCGAACTGTTGCGCTCTTTCGATCTGCTTCCAGTGCTTCCTGAAATCAACGCACTTCAGTCCGGCATGCGGAAACTGTCCGGCGACTATATCGCAGAAGCGGAGAAGCACGGGCACAGCGAAGACGTCTGCACTTATGTGAAATGCGATATCGGGATGCTGAAAAAAGGCAACATTGGTCCCACCGGTGAAAGGCTGCCTCCACCAGACTTGCTTCTGCTCTCCTATACCGGCTGTTTCACGTTTATGAAGTGGTTCGAACTGCTGCGCCAGGAATACGACTGTCCGGTGGCCATGCTCCATGTCCCATACCAGTCGGAGGGCCGGATTCTGCCCTATCACGTCGAGTACATCGTCCAGCAGTTGCGTACGGAAGTGATTCCGAAACTCGAACAAGTTAGCGGGCGTCGCTACGACGAGGACCGCCTCCGAGATATGCTGCGGCTCTCGGCGCAGGCAGAAGATGATTTGGTCTGGGTGTTGGAATCGGCCAAGCACGTGCCCTCGCCTATCGATGCTTACTTCGGCGGTGTGTACTACATCGGACCAATGTTCACCGCATTTCGTGGGACCGCGGAAGGAGTGTCGTATTACCGGGTCCTGCGCGAAGAGGTGGAGGGTCGCCTGCGCGAAGGCTTGGGTCCGCTGACGCCAGAGGGATCGCAGGAGAAGGAACGTTACCGCCTGGTAATGGAAGGTCCACCGAATTGGACCAGCTTCCGTGAGTTCTGGAAGATGTTTTATGACGAAGGCGCCGTGATTGTGGCCAGCAGCTATACCAAAGTCGGAGGTTTGTACGATGGCGGCTTCCGTCACGACCCCCAACGCCCGTTGGAGACGCTGGCGGAATACTGCCTGGGCTGTTACACCAATCTCGGATTGCCGACTCGCCTGGCATTGCTGGAGCGCTACATTCGCGAGTACCGCGCCGACGGCTTCATGATCAACAGTATCAAGAGCTGCAATTCCTTTAGCGTCGGTCAGCTCCTGATATTGCGCCAGTTGGAGCAGAGGACAGGCGTTCCCGGTGGCTTCATCGAAAGCGACCTGGTTGACCCACGTTACTTCTCGGCTGCGAATATCAAGAACCGCATCGAGAGCTATTTGCAGATGCTTGACCAGAAACGCGCAGGCGTGAACGCATGAGTACGTTGCGAACCTATGTTGGCATCGACCTTGGTTCCACCACCACCAAGGCCGTTGTGCTGAATGATGCCGGTGACGTGATTGGGCGCGGCATCACCAACAGCCGCAGCAATTACGATGTCGCCTGTCAGGTGGTACGGAAGGAAGCCCTGGTCCGCACCCGCTTCACCCTTACGCGGGAGGCAATCAGCGGCGATCCGTCTTTGGCGGAAGTCGAGAAGGCCTTTCTTTCCTCGTTGCAGCGCAACTTTCTGCTGCGCCAGCACCTCGACCAGTTGGAACGGCTCCAGGAAGCGCTGCTAACCGCTGCCGATGATCCGCGCCATGGCGCCCATCGGCGAGAACTGAACGCCACGGTCGAAAACATCGTGGACAGGATGGTGGAGCGCGCCGCCGTCCACTTCAGCGAACTGGCAGTGCGCAAGAGTGACTTCTTTCGTGATCTCGCGACTGCCGATTACATGCAACTGGCGGAACAACACAGCGATCCCCGCGGAATCACCTTTGACATGCTATGCGGTTTGTTCGACGCCGCCATCCTCATCGTGGAGAATGCAACTACTCAGGGTAGCTTCGAAACACAATTGCGAGGCGCGCTGGAGCCTACGCTGGAGGCGGCGACCCTGGTGGTGCGAGAGAAAGCTTCGCGACTGCGCGAAGTGGTGGAGGCGACCTGCTGTGCAGACATCGTAGAGGCTGGCACGGTGGGCACTGGATATGGCCGCCAGAGGTTGCCTTTTCCCAAGGAGCAGATTCGTAGCGAGATTCTTTGTCACGGACTGGGCGCACATGCCATGTTTCCCGGCACCCGGACTGCGCTCGACATCGGTGGGCAGGACACCAAGGCGATCCAAGTGGATGCCGATGGGTTGGTTGTCAGTTTCCAGATGAATGACCGATGCGCCGCCGGATGCGGCCGCTATCTCGGATACATCGCGGACGAAATGAATCTGGGCTTGCATGAGCTGGGCCCCCTGGCGCAAAAAAGTCACTGCCGCGTAAAAATCAACAGCACGTGTACGGTGTTTGCCGGGGCCGAATTGCGGGAGCGGCTCTCCCTGGGCCAGAGACGCGAGGACATTCTGGCAGGCCTGCACCGAGCCATCATTTTGCGTGCCATGTCGCTGCTCGCGCGTTCTGGCGGGGTCAGTGATGAATTTACGTTCACTGGCGGTGTAGCTCGCAATCCCGCGGCCGTGAACGCTCTCCGCGAACTGGTACAGGAGAATTACGGCGATCGGACTCTGAATATTTCCGCCGATTCCATTTACACCGGCGCTCTGGGCGCGGCTTTGTTTGCCCGGCGTGCTGCACAGGCCAACGCATGACACCCGCCGCCATCCCGTCGCAAATCCGCGCTCCGGAGGGACAGATTACCGCTGGCGTCGACGTGGGTTCCAGCGCCGTGAAGATTGTGGTCTTGCTGACGACCACGGACGGTGGGACCGAGGTCCTTGAGTTGCTCACCGAGCGCATACGTCGCCGCGAATTGCGCAAAGTAGTGAATGACGGATATCAGGCGGCTCTCCGCGCAGCCCGCGTGTCTGCGGACGAGGTCTGCTATGTGGCCAGCACCGGCGAAGGCGAGTTGGTGGATTTTCGCCGGGGACACTTTTACGGTATGACCACCCACGCCCGTGGCGCAATCTTCCTTATGCCGGAAGTACGCGCCGTTCTCGACGTCGGGGCCCTGCACGCGCGCGCCATGCGGATTGACGAGCGTAGCCGCGTACTTAGTTACCGCATGACAGGCCAATGCGCTTCCGGCTCCGGCCAGTTTCTGGAAAATGTCGCCCGTTACCTGGGCATTGCTTTGGACGACGTGGGACCTCTGTCTTGCCGTGCCAGCAACCCACAAGTGATCAGCAGCATCTGCGCGGTGCTGGCGGAGACCGATGTGATCAACATGGTCAGCAGGGGAATCGCCACGCCTGACATTCTCAAAGGCATTCATCTTTCCATGGCCGGCCGCTACACGAAGCTGCTGCGGGCGATTGACGTGCGTGGGCCAGTGGCAATCACGGGTGGTCTTTCGGCAGACACCGGCCTGGCACAGGCTCTGCAGGAAAAATCGCTCGAGGATGGCCTGCACGTGGAAATCCGCACGCACCCCAACTCCATCTATGCGGGCGCGCTGGGAGCAGCTTTGTGGGGAGCGTACCGACATCGCATGCTGGCCGACCACGGGGAGGCGCCGGCATGATGAGCGTTAACGAACTGGCGGGCAAGAATGCCGTTGTTACCGGCGGTTCGGGAGCAATTGGCAGCGCCATCGTTCGGGTCTTGCAAGAAGCTGGTGCGGTGGCAACTTCACTTGACTTCTCGCCACCGCCCGACAAAGACATTCCCTGGCTGCATTGCGATGTGCGCAGCGACGATTCCGTGGGTTCCGCAGTACAGCAGTTCTTTAAGCAGAATGGACGGCTCGATCTGGTGATTCACGCGGCCGGAATTTCCCGTGAGGCCGTCGTCTGGAAGCTCGCAGTCGAAGATTGGGACATGATCCAGGCAGTCAATTTGCGTGGTGCCTTCTTGCTGTTGCGGCACACCATTCCACTGATGCGCCAGGGACAGGGTGGGCGGGTGGTCCTGATCGGGTCCATCAATGGGTCGCGCGGCAAGTTTGGCACCTCGGCCTACTCGGCCAGCAAGGCGGGACTGCTTGGCTTTGCCAAGAGCGTCGCCCGGGAAACCGGCCGTTTTGGAATTCTGGTAAACGTAATCGAGCCGGGCTGGGTGCGCACACCACTGACCGAAGCATTGCCAGCAGCCGCCCGCCAAGCCGCGGAAGCGGAAAGCCTGCTGGGGAGCCTACTCGAAGTTTCCGATGTTGCCGCCGCAGTGCAGTTTTTGTGCGGTCCGGGCGCAAGCCGCATTACCGGCCAGATTCTGCGTGTGGACGCGGGACAATTCCTGGGAGGCGCCACGTAGAGCGAATTGGGAGGAGAGCCATGGCGACTGACAGCATGGAAGAGACAGAAATGTCGGAAACTGATGCGGTGCTGGTGCGCGCTATGCGCACGGATGATCTGAATGCCGTGGTAGCGATTGATGCTGCGGCGAGCGGACGTCGCCGCCCGCGCTACTTTGAGCTTATGCTCCAGCGGGCCATAACCCAGGCGGCCCTGCAGATTTCCCTAGTGGCGGAAGTGGACAGCCGGGTTGTTGGCTTCGTGATTGGGTCGCTCTACTATGGAGAGTACGGCATAGCGGAGCCCTCGGCTTCCATTGATGCAATCTCAATCGATCCTGGAATCCGGGGAAAGAACGTCGGCAAGGCACTGATGCGGCAGTTGCGCCTCAATCTTGGGGCACTGCGAATTGCTACCTTGCGGACCGAAGTCTCTTGGGATCACTTCGGCCTCCTGGGATTCTTCTGGAGCCAAGGGTTCAAACCCTCCAGCCGGCTCTGTCTGGAGTGCTCTCTGGATCCAACGAGACCCGAAGACCCCGATGACGCTTAGAGCGGTTTCAGGGCGAGCGTATCCGGGTAGAGCGGACCTTCAGGTCCGCGTCCAGGTTGCGCCGAAGTTCAGTCTTTGAAGGGGCACAGCTTCAGCCGTGCCGTTATGTGTGTTGAGAGTTTGGTTTTAGCCCCTGAGGGCACTCGCATTTCGTCGCAAAGACCAAGGTCCCTCAACCGCTAAAGCCATCACGATGACAGAGCTTTTACGGCACGGCTGAAGCCGTGCCCCTTCAAGGCGAAAGGGCTTGATGAATAATCCTGCTAAAGCGCCGCTCTACTCGAGCCTCGCTGATAGAGCAGTTCGGAAGCCGCTCTAAGGAGACGCATCTTGACCCACAAAGTGAGAGTTGCCATGAAAACAAGGAAACTTGCTCGAAAAGCCGTCAAGTCCGCTGCACAAAACACACAACCACAGCTCACGTTGCGTTGTTCTCGCTGTGGCCGGCCAGCCGGGGAGCATGACAAATTCTGTGCTGAATGTGGGCTATTCCTGCGCGATGCCTACCTCGATCACAGGCTCCTGCTGGCGCTAGCGGAAGAAAGAGACGGCCATAGCCGCGAAGCTCGTCAGCAACTGGAGCACCTGTTGCAAGCCGACCCGAACCATGTGCTCGCAAATCACATGTTAGGCACATTCTATTTCCATCAAGGTACGATCGACCTGGCTATCGAGCGCTATCAGAAGGCCGTGGCAGCGGCTCCTAGTTTCGTCCTGGCGCATTACGATCTGGGGGTTGCGTGGTATCACCGCTGCAACATGCCGGAAGCCATCCGCGCCTTTCGTCATTGCCTGGAGCTTGACCCCAACTACAACGCCGCCCACTATCGATTGGCGGTATCCTTGTTTCACGCTGGGCAACTGGAAGAAGCCGCGAATCACTTCAAACAGTCCATCGCACTCACGCCAGAGTACTTGATGGCGCACTACCACATTGGCGTGATTCACGAGCGGCGGGGCGAAATGGAAGCCGCCGAGCGCGAGTTCCAGCGCAGTCTCGACGAGGCCGTGGGCGAAGTGAGTAGTCTGTTCCATCTCGCGGTAATTCGACGCAGCCAAGGGGATGTGAAAGGCGCGGACGATCTTGTGCGGCGAGCCCATGAATTCGGTCGCGCCCAAAGCATCACCTCCTGACTGGGAAGACACCATGAACCCAGACCAAGAAAGCACCCTTATCCATGATTGGGCACAGGCTGGCCCGCGAAGAGCACGTTATCCGAGTCATGTGATGCTTGACGACGAGACGTTGCGGGACGGTCTGCAAAGCCCATCCGTCACCGACCCTTCGCGGGACACAAAAGTCGAACTGCTCCACTTCATGGAAAACCTGGGCATCGAAACCGCCGACGTTGGCCTGCCCGGCGCCGGTGTCCACCAGCGCGACGCTGTTCTGCGCCTGTGCCGCGAGATTTCAGACCAGAGGCTGCGCATCCGGGCTAACTGCGCCGCTCGAACCCTGATGGTGGACATTCAACCAATTGCGGAGGTCACGCAACTGACGGGCGTGCCCATTGAAGCCTGCGTCTTCATTGGCAGCAGCCCCATCCGCCAGTACGCCGAAGAGTGGGAGTTATCGGATATTGTCCGTAACACACGCGAGGCCATCCGGTTCGCAGTCCGTGAAGGGCTGGAGGTAATGTACGTTACGGAAGACACGGTCCGCTCTTCTCCCGAGCACCTGCGCGTTCTGCTGACTGCAGCAGTGGAAGTCGGAGCCAAACGCCTTTGCCTCTGCGACACCTGCGGCGCGGCGGTTCCGCAGGGTGTGTGGAACCTGGTCACGTGGGTGAAAGCACTGATTGCGGAACTGGGTGCCGACGTCGGTATTGATTGGCACGGTCACCGCGACCGCGGTTTAGATCTGGCCAACAGTCTGGCGGCGATCGAGGCCGGCGCTACCCGGGTTCACGGCACAGCACTTGGCATCGGCGAGCGCGTGGGCAACACCCCAATAGAACAGCTACTGGTCAATCTCAAGCTGCTGGGCATGCGTGACGACGATCTTTCACGCTTGCCGGATTACGTGCAAGCGGTCTCTTCGGCCACCGGAGCTCCCATGCCGATTAACATGCCCATCGTTGGACGTGATGCCTTCCGCACGGCTACCGGAGTACATGCCTCCGCAGTCATCAAAGCCCAGAAGAAAGGTGATGCATGGTTGGCTGACCGGGTTTATTCGGGCGTCCCGGCTGCGTGGATTGGCCGAACGCAGGAAATCGAAGTCGGGCCCATGTCGGGTGTCTCCAATGTCGTCTGCTATCTCAACGATCGAGCTCTTCCGAACACACCGCAAATCGTGAAGGCCATACTGGATCTAGCAAAACGATCCCGCCGCGTTCTTGCCGAGTCGGAGATACTAGAGGCGCTGCGTGCCGTGAATGGATAAGTTGGTCCCCTTAGGCAAATGTATGGATCCGTCACCGTGATGCAAGCGAGAAATGAAGGTGACGGGTGGTCCGCGCAAATGTATACGACCTCGTCGGAGCACAAAAACCCGTCAACCGTGTGCTTCCGTCTGACGTTTACCGAAAACTGATGATTTTGGAACGGTGACGCAGATGGAATCAACAACATACGAAGAGGGCCACGGACTGCAGACACCGCAGTACGAGTTCATTGATAGCAGGGAGCTAGGCAAGCGGTGGGCTTTGCCTGAGTCCTGGATTCGGGAGCAAGTACGCTCGCGGTCCGCTGACCCGTTGCCGCACGTTCGTTTTGGCAAATACGTGCGTTTTCGCTGGTGTAGCCC
>Ga0181532_10000789_pt1 | contig 31572 bp, 23 predicted proteins | sample PEATcosm2014_Bin_33_FD_119768 | JGI IMG/M metagenome (GOLD analysis project Ga0181532, IMG submission 119768) | Peatland microbial communities from MTU Mesocosm Facility, Houghton, MI, USA - PEATcosm2014_Bin11_30_metaG | ecosystem: Environmental > Terrestrial > Soil > Wetlands > Peat | place...
ACGCCGCCGGCAAGCTTCGCCAGGCGTTCCTGGAGCTTCTCGCGGTCGTAGTCGGAAGTGGTTTCATCGATCTGGGTGCGGAGCTGCTTGATGCGGCCTTCGATGGCCTTCTGGCTGCCGTTGCCGTCGACGATGGTGGTGTTGTCCTTATCCACCGTGACGCGCTTGGCGCGGCCCAGGTCATCCAGGCGCACACCTTCCAGCTTGATGCCGGTTTCTTCCATGATGGATTTGCCGCCGGTGAGGATCGCGATATCTTCCAACATGGCCTTGCGGCGGTCGCCGAAGCCGGGAGCCTTCACCGCGCAGGCGTTCAGGGTGCCGCGCAGCTTGTTCACCACCAGGGTGGCCAGGGCTTCGCCTTCGACTTCCTCGGCGATGATCAGCAGGGGCTTGCCGGAGCGCGCGATCTGCTCGAGCAGCGGCAGCAGGTCCTTCATGTTGCTGATCTTTTTCTCGTGGATCAAGATGTACGGATCCTCGACCACGCACTCCATGCGATCGGCGTCCGTCACGAAATAGGGAGAGAGATAGCCGCGGTCGAACTGCATGCCGTCCACGGTGCTCAGCTCGGTGACCATGGTTTTGGATTCTTCGACGGTGATCACGCCATCCTTGCCGACCTTCTTCATGGCATCGGCGATGATGTTGCCGATGGTGGCGTCGCTGTTGGCCGAAATGGTGCCGACCTGCGCGATCATCTCACCGGATACCGGCTTGGAGAGCTTCTTGACTTCTTCGACGGCGGCTGCGACGGCCTTATCGATGCCGCGCTTGAGAGCCATCGGGTTGGCGCCGGATGCCACAGCCTTCACGCCTTCGCGGAAGATGGACTGCGCCAGGATGGTGGCGGTAGTGGTGCCGTCGCCGGCCACGTCGGAGGTTTTGGAGGCCACTTCGCGCACCATCTGGGCGCCCATGTTCTCCAGGGGATCTTTGAGCTCGATTTCCTTGGCCACCGTGACACCGTCTTTGGTGATGTTGGGGCCGCCAAACTTCTTCTCGAGGACCACGTTGCGGCCCTTGGGGCCGAGGGTGACCTTCACGGCATCGGCCAACTGGTTGACGCCGCGGAGGATCGCCTGACGGGAGTTTTCTGCGTATACGATTTGTTTTGCTGCCATAGTTTTTTTGCTCCTTAGGACGCCTTTTTGGCCACTTTGGGCTGGCCTTCCAGAATGCCGAGAACTTCATCCTCGCGCATGATCAGGTACTCTTCACCATCCAGCTTGATGTCGCTGCCGGAATACTTGCCGAACAGGATACGGTTGCCGACTTCGACGTCGAGCGGTACCAGCTTGCCATCTTCGAGGCGCTTGCCCTTGCCGACGGCAACGACTTCGCCTTCCTGCGGTTTTTCTTTGGCGGAATCGGGGATGTAAAGGCCACCTTGCATGGTTTCCTTCTCCTCGATCCGTTTGACCACGATGCGGTCATAGAGCGGACGAATCTTCATTATTTACGACCTCCAGTTTCTGTTATGTCTTCGGGGTGACCGGAATCCGGGTAAAACGGCTTCCGATAAGCTATTATTAGCACACTGCGGCATCGAGTGACAAGATATTCCCGTAAAACATTGAAAACAATAACAAATATTTTGCTTGACGAGAGCTAGTGGAGAGCCTGGCCGGGTGGGGCGGGGCAAGGTCTCGACAGGCTACGCCCACGTTATAATAGAGGACGGAGGAATGGCCGAGCGGTTGAAGGCGGCGGTCTTGAAAACCGTTAGTGGGGCGACTCACTCGGGGGTTCGAATCCCTCTTCCTCCGCCATCTTAAACTGTTGATTCCACTGTGGCGCTCTTGACGTTTTGTTACTTCGTGTTACGATCACCACATGGAACAACGCCTGACGCTTTACCGGAGGCACACTGCGCTGTGTCTCCACGCATATCCCACCGACGACAGAATCTACGATCCCGAATCTGATCGCCATGATCCGAACCGCCCGGACTGCAACTGTCCCATCGTCGTTTCCGGCAAGTTGAAGAACGAAGAAGGTCGCATTCTCCACCGCTCGACCAGCACGAAGGACTGGAACGAGGCACGCCGATGCCGAGACCTTTGGCTGAGTTGGGGCCAGTCCACGGCTCCTGATAGTCCACTGGCGAACTTGAATCCGAACACCGTAACCATTGGCGAAGCGATTCAGTTCTTTCTGGACTTCGGACGTGCGACGAACACAAAGGGCAACAGCACCGACGATAAATACGCCGTCCTTTTGGAGGGCCGAATGAAGCCCTACTGCACCGCTCATGGAATCCGATTCGTAAAGGAATTCGATGATGCGGTCACGGTGAAGAAATTTTTTATGTCCTGGCGCAATCTTCAGCCAACGAGAGGAAAGAAGAACGTTCCGGCAGACCCAAACAAGCCGCTGGCTCCGAATACGAAACGTGCGGAACTCGAACGGTTCCGCAGTTTCCTTCGCTGTTGCCAGTCGAACGGCTGGATCAAAGCGAACTACGCTCTGCCGCCGCACATCAAGATGGGCAAGGTGGACGTGAAGAAGAAAGTGGCCTGGACGCTGGATGAGTACGCCAACATCGTGAAGACCCTGGAAAGTTGGAAGGACGAGTACGGAAGAACGAACACACCGAAAGCGAAAATGCAGCACGCCTTTGCTCTCTGCTTGCGCTACACCGGGCAGCGCATCAGCGATGTTTCGATGTTCGGCCCGGACAACATCGTCAACGAAATTGGTGACGGCGGCGAGACGATGTACTTCATGGAACTGACGCAGATCAAGACCGGACAACAAGTCAAGATTCCAGTTCCCGGCAAATTGGTCGATCTCCTTCGAGCCTTGCCACTTCGGGGCGAGTTGCCCGAAGCGTTCGTCTTCAACACGAATAATCGCACGATCACCTACGGCACGAAGTTCTGGTTCTGGACGGGCGAGAGCGACGTGGAAGGCAATGCGAAGGCGTGGAGTGATGACATCACCCGTGTCCTGGTTCGGGCGCAGCAGGAGCCATTCAAGCCGTTCAAACATCATTCGACTCCGCACACATTTCGGCATTTTTTTGCGATTACCATGCTGGCTTCCGGCAAGGCCCGAATCGAAGACGTTTCTCGATGGCTTGGACATTCCAGCATCCGTATCACTGAAAAACACTACGGCCATGCGAACGCCGACTTGAACAAACGTTCCCATGCCGTCTACCTCGAAGCACTGGCAGCACTGGAAGGTGAAGACCAAAAACCGAAGCCGCCCAATGCAAGAAAAATTTTGAGAATGCCGAAAGCTGGATGATGCTGCGGCGATCCCGACACTGGATGGCACAGGGCCGGGACCGTGCCGCCCGTTCCTCTACAGCTTCAACATTGAGCGAATCTTGGCCTTAACAGCCTCGTAGGGATACCGGATGATCTTACCCTGATGGAGTTTTCCGGCGACATCACGAAAGTTGTCGAGAACCCAATCTTCCGAAACGTCGAGCATGTCGGCCAACTGCTTTACGGTGAAACTATTGCCTTCGATGATCTGGACAACGCACAAATCTACGAAACCTGGATCAATACCTGTCGTCACGGCTGGTGACGGGCCGCTGAGTGCAACGCCCATGCGTGCCAGCTTCTCTCGAATCCTCTTTCTCATTACTTGCGACTGACCTGTGACGAACAAATGTGGTGATCCGGCTCATCTTGAGGTCTTTTCCTGAAATGGTTTAAGGGAATCCCGGTTGAATTTCGGAGTACCCTTTACTATTTCAGCACGACTTCCTATTTCGTCAAGTTTTGCTGGATTGCGACTCCTTCCGGCTCCTGCGAAATACAGGGGTGGGGTCTTATAGACCTTGAAAAAGGGATTCCTTACGCCGGAACCACTGTCGAAAAGTCTCGCCCCGACGCAGTGCGGTTTCGGATCGGCTGCTGGTCGGCGGTCTGTCGATCCCTCACCGAACACGGAAATCCGCATTTCCACGAAAATCGCTTCGGTGCTACGCAAAAGTGACCCAGTAGCGCTTGGCTGAAGTGACCCACTCCGGGAACGGGACTGGGAACAGGACCGAGATCGGGGGGCCATCATCCACGTCGCAGGCGTGTTGGTTTTTGTCGGGGGTGGAGGGAGGAGGCGATATCATCCACGCCGGAGGCGTGCGGGTTGGTTCTCCATCATCCGCGCCGGAGGCGCACAGCATGCGGCTGCCAAGCGCTAGCTTACTACGTGGACTGGACGCGTGTGAGCTTGTGGCGGAGATATTCGAAGTAATCCGGGCTGACGCGCAGTTCCAGCACTTCCTCGATGACCGGCAGAAAATAAGCCAGCGAGCGAATGGTGCCCAAGGGTGGCGTATCGGCCGGCCGGATCAGGCGGCGCGTCGCTGCCAGCACCAACGCGTTTTCGATCACCTGCACGGACAGGCCGCGTTCATACAGTTGTGCCGCCAGGAGCCGGTCGGCGCGGCGGACCGTTCCCATCGTGCCTGGTGTTCTGCGATACGCCTCCAGCACTTGGCGAATGTATTCTTCCTGGCCGCGGGTGTCCATGATCGCGTCCTCAGCCCTGCAACTCGCGCAACGACGGACCGTCAATGAGTACGGTGTGGCAGTAGTGCCGCAGGCGGCTCAACAAGGCTTCCACCATGGCTCGGTTGCCCAGAAAGTTAGGCCACTCGTCATAGCCGAGATTCGTGGTGATGATGGTGGGATGCTGGCGGTAGCGCTCCTCCATCAGCTTGAAAAAGATGTTCGACTGCTCCGGTTTCAGATTTAAGTAACCTAGCTCGTCAACCAGCAAAACGTCCAGCCGCGCCAGACGCTTGAGCAACTGCCGCGTGGAACGATCCGCCAGCGACGCATACATTTCGTCAAACAGGTCCTGCGCCTTGATGAATTGACAGCGGTAGCCGTTCTCTAATGCTTTCAGCAGCAGGCCACAGGCTAATCCTGTCTTGCCGACGCCGGTTTTGCCGACTAGCACGATATTCTCCGCCTTGGCGATGAACTCCAGCTCTGCAAACCCGCGGATCTGTTTACGGTTCACGCCCGGCTGGCGGGCGAAGGGGAAGGTCTCCAGGGTCCAGCGCTCGGGCAGATTGGCGCGGCGGATGCGCCACTCCAGGGCGCCTTCCTGCTTGGCCTGCCACTGCGCGCGCACCAGGCGCGTCAGGAACTCCGAGTAGCTGGTGTCGCCCTTGTCGGCGGCCCGCAACTGTTCGTCGTAGATTTCCAGAATGCGCCGCAGCTTGAGATTTTTCAGCAGTTGTTCCAGTTCTTCAGTCATCTTCCTCGGGTCCCCTATCGAGCAGAAAATATTCGCGCGTGACGCGCCTGAGGATCATGCGTTCCAGCCGGTCCAGATCGTAAAGACCGTAGCGGGTGGCCTCTCGCACCGCACCCAACAGCGGGTCGCGTGGATACTCCCGCACGAACCGCAATAGTTGCCGCAGGGCAAGCGTGATGATCTTGCGGCTCCGTTGCTTCAGCCCAGCTACATAGTCGGCCAGTTCGGGCGCGGCAGTCAGAATCGCGTTCTCTTCCGGATGCGGATCGGGCCGCGGCGCCCTCTGACCTCGCGGCGGCCGGTGCTCCGCCAACGTGATTCGCTGGTGCTCGGCTTCGGCGATGCGGCGGTGCGTGACCATGCGGCGGGCGTCCAGTTGAATCTCGATCTTGTCCTTGGTCTCGCGCACCTCCACGCGGCGGCCAATCCAGTCCACCGGGACCGAGTAGCGGTTGGTGTGCAACGCGATATAGCCTTCGATATCCACCAGGCGCTGATGCAGGCGGTAGACTTCGGGAATCCAGGCCGGCAGCGGCTTCAGATGCAGCCGCTCGACGGCGAACAACTCACGCGGAACCGCGCGGATATGTTTCTTGTAAGTCGAGTTGACCTTATCGCACCACTCCCGCGCCCGCTGATTCAGATCCTCCCAACTGCTGAAGATGCGCCCGGCCAGGAAGTTTCCCTCGATAAAGCTGAAGGGTCTCTCCACCCGCGCCGAACGGTTCGCATTCCCAATCGCGTGCGCCACGAACTCAAAGCCGAACCGCTCTCCAAAGGCCGCCATCTCCGGCACCGGCACCATGTCGCGTCCGCTGCCGCGCAGCACCACCACGTGCGTGTTATCGATCATGACGCGGCTCGTGGCGCCGCCCATATAACGCAGGGCATCGGTGAGAAAAACCTTGCAGTCGAAGCGCTGGAAGGTGGGATAGCATTGGAAGAACAGCATCCGCGAGTAGCACAGCACGGCCGAGGCGGTCTGCACCTTGCGCTTCTTGCCAGCGAGTTCCAGCTCGTGCGGAGACGTGTCATGCTGTAGCTCCTCACCAGGCGCAAAAACATACTGGCCCGCCGGTACTGGCGGCGCGTATCCGATTCCGTGCCGGCGGCAAAACGCTGTCAATGCGGCATAGGACAACCCCACGCCTCCGGCCACCAGCTCCTCATGGACTCGCACGAGATTCCCCTTGCACTGGTCGAAAAGCACCAGGATCTGTTGCCGGTAAGGTTCGGCTTTCTCTGGCCGCTGCAGCTCCGGCACTATGGTGGAGTTCAAGCGCAGGACTTTGCGTACGGCTACACGGGAAATCCCCAGCACCCGCGCGATCTCGCGTTTCGCTACGCCCTGCGTATGCAGTTCCAGAATCGTGGTGCGTTGTGCTTGGCTCAACATGCAGCGCCTGCTCCGGGAGAAGGTTTTCGTCGATGCGCTGAAGCTGTTTTTCAATGCGGTCAATCTGCTGCCGCGCCGCGGCGCGTTGCGGCTGATCCAACTCCACGGCCGCCCCGCCGGCGAGCCGCCGATGGGCGCGATTCACAATCGCGGTCACCATCTCCAGATCGCGGATCAGTTCGGCGCTTGGCCCGGCCGAGGGTTTCTCCTGCCGCTGCGTTTTGAAAAACAACGCGGGATCGTCCAGAATGCGTTTGCGGACCGCGGCCGATCCCCGGCGCCAGGCGGCATACAGTTGGCCCGCTTCGCGTGTATCGCAGTGATGCTGGGCGAAGATCACCGCCATCCGCTGGCAATCCTCCAGGCTATGGCGCGCTACCGGCACGAGAAACTTCATCGCCACCTGCGCCGCGATCTGGCCCTCGCGCACCTGCTGCTGGATGGCCTCCGGCAAAAGCTCCACCAACGCCAGCCGCCGGGAAACCCAGCTCACGCTGCGATCGAACCGCCGCGCCAACTCATCCAGGCTGTAGCCGAAACGCTGCTCCAACTCCTGAAGCAGCCAGCCTACCTCCAGCGCCGTTTCGTGCCCGGCGAAACGCAGCGAGCGATCCAGCAGAACGGCTGCGGCTTCGCTCATCGGCCACACCACCGCTTCCACTGTGTCCCGCCCCAGTTTTTCCAGCGCCGCGATCCGCTTGTAGCCGTCGATGACTACATAGCGGTCCGCCTGGCCTTCCGCTGCCACCACTACGATGGGCGTTTGCTGCCCGCTGTCCGCCAGCGAGGCTACCAGCCGCCGCTGCCGCGCCGGATGACGCACGCGCAAATGCTCCCAGCGCCGGTCGAGTTGGTGAAACTCCAGTTGCATCGACAGGCTGAATGTAAGGTGAGTCTCGCTGGCGATCAATATGCCCGGATTAAATGCGTGCCTGTTTCCATCGCCGCTCCCGCTCTTGGACCCGCTCCAGTGCTCGTCGGCACGCGTATGAACAAAAGCGTTGCAAAGGACTTCGCCGCTGGTGAACGAATCGCTCGTAGCAGCCCGGCCGGTCGCATGTGTGCTCGAAAGAAATGTTCCGGAGTGATTACCCTCGCGGCCTCGCTAACTGTCTCTGGCTCTGTTGCTTTCCGGCGTTTGACGCGCTCCCGGTAGCGCCGGCTTTGGCCGTTGCGTTTCTGTTGGCCCGCCGCCGTTTCCCGGTATCGTTGCTGCGCCTTCCACCGCGACCACTTTCGCGCCGCCTCCCGGCAACGCTCGCTGCAATACCGTTGGCGCGCACGACGGGGATGAAATCGCTGCGCGCACCCTTTGAGCAGACACTGCCGCAGCCGCGGCCGGCGTGCCCGGCGTTTCCGCCGACCGGCCACTTGATTTTCGCGATGGCCTGTAGGATTCTCGGGAAGGCCCATGGGAGGTGATCACTCCCAGAAGCTCCTGCCCTGGAGGGGAACGTACTCCTCTCCGGGGCGCAGTAAACCTCCGGCTCACAGCAAAATCAACACTGTAACGGAAAACAGCGGGCGGGACCTCGCGGGGCGCCCTCCCTCCAACACCCCAAGTCGTGGCTCAGCTACAAACCGCCTGGGTCATTTTTGGAAAGCACCCCTGGGTCGCTTCTGGAAAGCGCCAAAGAAAATCGTTGCTACTCCGACTTCATGTACATATAGCAGCCGTCGTCAACATGGCAGCTATACTGGTCGCCCGTCGTCACCGCTCGTCGTCGCCTTCTGTTTCAGGTTTGCGAGGAACTTCTCGAAGTTCTCATTTTGCTCACGGTAGCGGTTTCTGGCGGTCTCAGGGTAGTCCGGTTCCTCCGCTTGGCGCAGAAGGCGATGGTATTTCATGGCCTCTTGGATCGCTGGCGTGTAATTCTGCGGCGGCTTCCCTTCTACGTCCACATAGTGAACCAAGTGGCTGGCAACACGAAGAGCGGAAGTCATGCTTCTGTTTTCCTTTCGGCATAAGTCTGGCAGCGAGTGGCGGATTATCTCCGCACGAAGGCGCACCAGGTTCGATAGATTTTGATTCGAGTTCATGATCCTGACTCCGGTGAGATGCGGTCCTTCGACTTCGCATACCGCAATTGCGCCTGTGCCCGATACTCTGCCCGTTTGAGCATTGCGGCGGCGAGAACGGTCATGGCCTTCAATAGCTTGTTCATCACGTCATCCCCGACTTCTTCGGCAATCTGTTCACGTCGTTTCTTCATTTCCTCTTCTGATGACAATTTCGTCTTCTTCATAGTTCGTCTCCTGTCTTACTCCGCTCGTCGCTCCCGCAAGTAGCCTTCCTCCGCAAGTGAATCCAAGGCGTACTGCACGGCTGCACGAATAAATTTGCAGCGGTTGAAATCACAAAGCTGTGGAACCTTTGCGATCACGTCGTCAATTTCGGCCACGATGTGTTTTGACAGCCGAAGTTGAAGGGCGTGGTCAAGGTCAGTTCTTGCTGGCATGATCTTTCTCCGGTAGGTGGAACGTTCTGGCTTCCACGATCACTTTCTTCAGGAGCACAAGCTCGTCAATCATCGCTTCCATCCTGGCAAGTCGATTTCGTTCCAGTCTGGTTTTGATGGTCTTTGGATTTGATGGAAGTTCGTTCTTTGAATGTTGTTCTTTCGTCCATTCGATAAAGTTCATTTCGGTTCCTTCTTTCGTTTAGGTAAAGTTCTAGTAATACGACGCTCTTTTGACCGTCGTTGGCATCTTCAAAATGGTTCCGGGGTCTCGCTACAGGCGATTGCCACTCGCTACTGCCCGGAGCCGCTGGCTGCAAAAGTTGTGGTCTACTGTTTCCTCCTGAGTTGTGAACTCGTGATGGTGTTGTCAATCGTCCACCGTGGGTGAAAGGTCTTTCCGGTGTAACTACGGACGGCGGCAGCTTCTCCGTCGCCCTCCCCGACGACGTGAAGATCAAACTGGCCGGAAGGGACTACCTTTTTCCAAATGCCCGGAGCCTCCACGAAAAATGTTTCTTGGTGCTGGACAGGAACATCCAAAACCAAGTTGTAGTGCAAGAATGACGCCCGTTCTGGCACAGCAATCCAGCGGAGTCGTTCGGTTTCCGGCATCCTGCTCCAATGTTTTCCAAGAAGGCACCGGGCCACCTTCATGTCGAAAAGGTTGAGCCGTTGATAACACCAGGACGGCTCCAGGTTCTTGAGGTTGAAGTTCGCCACGGCATAGATACTCCCCGGCGTCTTCTGGAGCATTTCGAGAAAGCCGCTCTTGTATTCGTTTCCCAAACGGAGCAACGGAGCGACTTCGAGCATGTAATTCTGGACTTCCGGCATCGGACGTTTCATGAGCGTTTCCACGGTCATGGGAACAGCCGGGAGTCGGGTGATGTTCGGTTTTGTATTCGGCATATTTTCAGGGCCGAACATATATAGAACTTTCCGTAGCTCGACACGTCCGCTGGCATTCCCGTACCAAAAACGTCGCCGTCATCGCCGTGGAATCAGGCTGGAAAGAAAGGACATGTTTGGCTAAATTTTGTGTCCCAAAAACAGATGTTTATGGTACAATGAATTTGTGAGAGTTGCCATCTACGCACGCACGAGCACGGACGACGGCAGACAGGAGTTGACGAACCAGACGAGAGAACTTCATGCCTACGCCGGGCGCATGGGATGGACAGTGGTTGCGGAGTTCCACGACCAAGTGTCCGGGCGAAAGGCGGAGCGGCCACAATTGCAAAACGCTCTCGAAGCTGGAAGGAAACGCCAATATGACGTTCTTCTGTTTTGGTCGCTGGATCGTCTGAGTCGGCAAGGAGTGTTGCCGACGTTGTTGTTACTCAATCAACTCTCGCAATACGGCGTGAAGTACCGGAGCCTACAGGAACAGTGGATCGACTCGCTTGGCGCATTTTCCGATGCGGTCATCGGAATTCTGGCAACCGTCGCTAAATTTGAAGCCGAACGCATATCGAACCGTGTCCGTAGTGGACTGGAACGGGCACGTTCGCAGGGGAAAGTCCTTGGCCGTCCTCGTGTGGTCGTGAATCGCAGCAAAATTGCCAAGCTACGGAATCAGGGATTGAGCGTTCGTCAGATTGCGGCCAAGTTAGGCAACAGTCCGATGACGGTGCAACGTGCGCTGAAAGCAGCCGGGTAAGCCAGTTCAAACGCCTACAGGAAGTTCGATGTGTATGGGCGTGGGTTGCTTGAAGAATCCCACTACAATCGTCCCAATGACCGACTGAAATCCGTTCGCAGTCGTCTTGAACAGGTACACACCGGGCCGAAGCGACTTCAACCGGAATCGTCCGTTCCTGTCAGTGCGCCCTTGTGTGATTGTGCGATCTTCCGAAGGGCCACGTACCTCAAAGAGAACGTTCTCCAGCGGACGGCCATCAGCTTTGCACACGATGACGCCCTGGACACGCTCAACGTAGAACTCTGTGTCCAGTGGCACGATGATGTGCTCAGTAGGAGATTTGGCGAAACCTTCCAGATCGGCGGGATTGAATCTTTCTCGTTTAACGCCGACATCGCTGCGGTCATCGGGCAGCACGAATCGAAACAACAGTACGTGTTGCACGTACTGGATGCCGGGATGGAATTCGGAGCCAAACCCGAAGTTCGGCTTGAATCTCCACTGCTTCGCTGCCGCCGATGCCGCTGCAATCAGCGATTCATGCGGGATGGGCTTGCCTGGAGCGTACACCGGACAAGTCTTGACGACCTTGCCCTGAACATCCACGATGACGCCGATCTGAACTGTGCCGCTCCAGTGACTTTTCCTGGCTGCTGCCGGGTATTCGGGAGTGGGGCCACCGATGGAAACCTTGTCGAAATGTGAGATACGAGTGGGGTGGTACTCAGCGAACCCGCAGTCCTGCTGACCGTTGGCCGTTCCACAAGCCAGAGCCAAGCCGACGAAACAAATCTTGTGCAGGAGCAGCATACGGCCTATACTCATTCGACACCATACCAACTTTCGTTGTTCCGCTAAAGAGGTCGCCGCCGAAATCGAGAGCGGTACAATTGGTGAAGCGGAACGGGTGGTGTGGTGTGGAGCAAATCTCCATCAGGTCTGCCGTCAGGCGTTGACCTCATGAATCACGCCCGTTCCCCGAAACTGTTACGATCACGGTTACGATGGCGGTGAAGTCGGGAATCAGCGGTGAAATCGGTCATGAGCGGTGTTGAATCCACGCAAGTTACTGATTCTAAATGCGATACAAGAGTCCGAATCCCTCTTCCTCCGCCAGGTATCAAAACGGCTGCCGTTGGCGCCTAAGTCTGCATCGTTTGTGTGAGTTGCGCGGTTCGAAAGTCGTAATTGCGAAAATGGCTCCCGGAACGGCATCCGCAACTCCCCGCCCTTCCCGGTCGCGGCCTCCAGGACGAGCCGGAGGAGTTTTCGCTGCTCCGCCACCGGCTGCTTCAGGAACAGGCCAGCGGCTTTGGCCGTGAGTGCGATCAGCTCTATTGCTTGGCTTACGGGCGGTAGGGCGGCAGATTGAGCCTCGGCGAGCCGACAGCGCAGACGATCCTGTTGTTGGCGAATTTCTGCGGTTTTTTTTATCGTAGGTACTGGCGTCGATGCGCCCGTCGAGCCGGTCGTCGTAGAGCACATCCGGGCGGTTTTGGAGTCGATTCAGTTCAGCTTGATCGCGCCGCAAATTTTGCTCGCGGGCGGCAAGCTCGGTCGCGTCACGGGCAACCAATTCCTCCTGCAACCAGTTCAGAATTGGGCTCGGAATCACGAGTTCGCGCAGCCCCTGCGCGAACTGGCGTTCCAGCATTTCTTCGCGCGTGTACGGCTCCGCGCACTTGCCCTCTACAGCTTCACCGGCGGGGCCGATGGCGGGCAACCTTACGCAGGTGTGATCCGCGTTCTGCTGGCAATCTCTACGGCACTACCTACAATGATGGCGCAGGGCGGGGAGGTCTACGAGCTGGATACCGCAGGCCAGGAGACAGTGCTTTACAGTTTCACTGGCAGTACCGACGGGGACGGCCCCGAGGCGGGGGTAATCCGCGACTCGGCTGGCAACCTCTATGGGACCACTTCCGCTGGCGGAAAAGGGTCTGGGCCGGCGTGGTCTTCAAGCTGACACTGAACTAACACTGACCGCCGCCGCCCTTATACAGCCGCCAACCCATACGAATGCTCCACGTGTAACCGCGAGGCGCGGTATCAGGCCGCACTGGCGCAGCCGTAGACGCCGCCTCCCGGGCGTGCCCGCCGCAGCGCTTGCAGAATTTCCGCCGGCGTGGATCGAGCGCGGGCGGCGGGCCTGGCAAGTTTCTGGGTGCCATAGCTCGCCCTTGGTCGCCCCAGCCATCGCCGAAGCGCCTGCCGACACGGAGCGCGCCGCCAGTTTGCCCGAGACGCCGCGGAACGCGCCCTCGTTCGGCCAGCGTAGGAACGCCTTACGCAAGAAGCACGCCGCCTAGCAGGCATGCCGACCGAGCACTTGCCGAATTTCCGCCCGCGTAGATCGAGCGCGCGCGCGGCGGCGGGTTCTGGCTGCCGTAGCGCTCCCTTGGTCGAACCATCGCCGGAGCGACTGCCGACGCGGAGCGCACCGGCAGCTTGCGCGAACCACCGCGGAACACGCCCTCGCCCGGCGGCGTGGGAACGCCCTGCGCAACCAGCGCGCCGCTTCGCGTTCAAGACAAGGTCCTTGATGTCTTCCGATGATAGATCTGAAGGACAGGCCGGAGGCCTGTCCTACTCGCACCGCAGCGTGATCGAAGGGTCCACGCGTGCCGCGCCTCTTGCCGGAATAAACGCAGCCAGTACCGCAAGGGCTGCCAGCCCAGCCACGGCTATAGCGAGGACCGCTGGATCCCGCGGCTGGACCGTAAACAGATAACTGCCCAGTAGCCGCCCGGTGGCGAGGGCGCCGCCGGCGCCGAGAATCAACCCCGCGCCAATCCACGTCAGCGTCTGCCCAACTATCGTGCGGACCACTCCGGTCTCATCCGCGCCGAGCGCCATGCGAATGCCGATTTCCCGAGTACGTTGCGACACCGAGTGCGAAATGACGGCGAAGATGCCGGCCGCCGCGAGCAATACGGCGACCGCCGCGAACACCGCCAGAAGCAGCAGGACGAAACGGCGGTTGGCTACATCCTGGCCGATCAGATGATCCATCGTCCGCACAGCGGCCAGTGGCTGATTGCGGTCCACAGCCCAGATCTCTTTCCGGGCGGCGCGCGCCAGGGACGCCGGATCGAGCGAACTGCGCAGCAGAAGTGTGAAGTCGCTGGTGGCCATTTGCGAGTAAAGCAGGAACATCTCCGGCTGCGGGCCATAGGCCAGAGACAGGTGCCGGACGTCGCCCACAATACCCACGATCCGAAATTGTTCCGGGATGAATCGATAGTCCCATCCTTGCGGCGTCCGCACGCGCACCACGCGGGGCGTCTCAATCACCTTGCCAACGGGGTCCTCGCGCGGCCAGTAGCGCCGGGCCATCGACTGGTTAATGACGCCCACGTCGTGGTCGCCGCGCGCCAGCAGCCGTCCGCTGATGAGCGGGATTCCCATGGCTTCGAAGTAACCAGGAGTCACGGCCCGAGAGCCGGCCTCACCGATCTCCTGCGCGGCGCCCGGCAGGCTGAAGCCCTCCCAGACGCTGTTCTTAGTCATGGGCATGGTATTGATGGCCGCCGCGGCGCTGACTCCTGGCATGTTTTCGAATCGGGTCAACACATCCCGCACGAACTCCGCCCTTTGTGCCACCTCTATGTACTTGTTTTCGGGCAGTTCCATGTCGATCGTGAGCAGCCCGTGAGTGTTGAATCCGGGATCGACCGAGAGCAGCCGGAAGAAGCTCTTCGTGAGCAGCCCCGCCACCGCCAACAGCACCAGCGAAAGGGCCACCTCAGCCGCAATCAGGATGCCTCGCGCCCGCTCCCCCTGCCCGCTTCGGCTGCCCAAGAACCGCGCGCTCGAATCTGGGCGCGAGGCCCGCCACGCCGGCAGCATGCCAAACACCACGGCCGTCACGAGCGACAAGACTGCGGCGAAGCCCAGGACAGTCCAGTTCAACCCGAGGCCGCCCATGGCGAGGCGTGTGCTGAACGCCGTGTGCACCGGCACCGTCCTCACTAGCAGCGGCATCCCCCAGACCGCCAGCAAAATGCCTAGCGCTCCGCCAAGGAGCGAAAGCGCCAAGCTCTCCACCAGGAATTGCTTCACCAGACGCGCCCGGCTTGCGCCCAGCGCCGAACGGATGGCGATCTCCCGTTGGCGCCGCACGGCTTGGCTCAACAACAGATTGGAGACGTTGGCGCAGGCAATGAGAAGCACGAAAACGACAGCCGCACCGAAAGCCGTCAGCGTCTTGCGGTCCCCGGATATATCTTTGGACAGCGGAGTGACCATGGCCCCTGCTCCGCGATTCAGTTTGGGATCAGCCCGCTCAAGGGCGGCGGAGATCAGATTCATATCCATCCTCGCCTTCGCCACCGTTACGCCGGGTTTGAGCCTGCCGATCACACGCAGGTAATGCCGGCCGCGGTCCGGGTTGGGAACCAGCGGTAGGTAGAGATCCGGCTCCTCCATCATGCTGTATTGAATCGGGAAGCGGAAGTTTATGGGTAAAACGCCAGCCAGCGTGTAGGGCTGGCCATCGAGAATCAGTGTGCGGCCCAGCGCCTGGCGGTCGCCGCCGAAACGCTGCATCCAAAACCCGTAGCTCAGCACCACGGTCTGCACTTTGGGATCCAGCGCGCCGACCAAAGGTGAAATGCCGAGCATGGAAAACATCTCCGGTGACACGCGGAAGGCATCCACGCGTAACGGTTCGCCACCGCCGGTGAGACTTGCGGAATCATCTGAGTATGCGGCTATGCGCTCGAAGGCCCGGGTCTGTTCCTGCCAGTCGCGGAACATGGGCCATGAGGTATTGTTCCCGCGCCCCTTATTATCAGTGGCATACACGGACATCAGACGGTCAGGGTGGGGATAGGGCAGCGGACGGAGCACGACCGCATCCATCAGGCTGAAAATGGCGGTATTGGCGCCGATTCCGAGAGCCAAGGCCGCAAGCGCGGCCGCTGTCACGCCCGGGCTTCCTCGCAAAACCCGGAGCGCATGCCGAAGGTCCTGGAACATGCTGTCAGCCTCGCACGCCACCTACCAATTTAAGTGGCGTGTTTACAGTGGCGTTCAGAGTATGATTGTCCGTTTCTGGGACCGGCTACAAACCGAGCGAATCAAGGCGCTACTACGCGGCGAAGGGTTTTTGTTGGAAACGGAGATTGCGCAAGGCATGGAGCGCAGAGAGCGGACAAAGTACGCCGTGATAGAGCACCAGCTACGGCATGGCTGTTAGTGCGGGTTCCGTACTCGGAGCGCGTGCGGGTGCGTTCTGGCTGCCGTAGCGCCCTCGATCGATCCAGCCATCGCCGAAGCGACTGCCGACGCGCAGCGCACCGGCCGCACGCCCGAAACGCCGCGGAACGCGCCTTCGTCCGGCTGCGCAGGAACGCCCTGCGCAAGTAGCGCGCCGCTTCGCGGGCGTGCCGCCCGAAGCGCTCGCAGAATTTCCGCCGGTATGGGTCGAGCGCGGGCGGGAGGCGCTAGTCTACCTGCCGTAGCGCGCCCTTGGTAGATTCAACCATCGCCGAAGCGACGGCCGACGCGCCGGCAGCTTGCTCGAACCGCCGCGGAACGCGCCCGCGTCTGGCCCCTTCATGAACGCCCTACGCACGCAGCACGTCGCCTCGCGGGCGTGCCGGCCGAAGCGCGCACGGATTTCCGACGGCGCGGATCGAACGCGTGCGGGCGACTTTTGACTGCTTGCCGCGAGGCTGACGGCGGGGATTGCTCACTCCCTACTCATGAATTCCAGCAGCATCGGGAGCACCTGGTCCACCTTGTCCAACTCCTCGGGATGAGTCAAACCCTCGACCAGCGCCACCCGTACCCGTGTCCCGTCGAGTTTCCCTTTATATCGCGTGACGCCTTGCATTCCAGTGGCGTTGGCGGTGCCGACCAGCCACAACGTTGGGCAACGGATGTCTGCGGGCTCAACGGGCGGCCATTCGAGCAACGCGCCGAGCCACGCGAGAACGACCTTGACTTGGCCGCCGCGCCACGCGGGGCGATCCTTTTCCGGGATCTGCGCGACGTCGAGCGTGCCGGCGCGGTCAGCGTCCATCACCGGTTTCCAGCGCTGCTGCATCTGTTGAATCATCCTGCGGAAGTTGTCGTCAGCGGACGGCCCAAAGGGGACCCCGATGATAGCGAACCGTTCCACGCGATCGGAGCGGGCGGCGAGGTATCGTCCGATGTTGCCGCCGTAGGAGTAGCCCCACAGGCTGAAGCGCTGGGCGCCCGCGGCGTCGGCCACGACGAGAATGTCCTCACACAAGCGATCGATGGAGTACGCCGCCGGATCGGTGGGCTTGGCGCTCTCACCATGGCCCCGAATATCGATCGCGATCACGCAGAAGTGGCCGGTAAGGCGTTCGGTCCAGCCGGCTTTGTGCCACGCCTGGCGGTCCTGCCCTCCGCCATGGAGGAGCACGAGCCCGGGCCCGCTGCCCGTGACGTCGTAGGCGATGTGTGTACCGTCGCTAGAAGTCGCGAAGTGAGTATCCATGGGCGCACCTGCGGCAAGCGGGGTGAACACTGCGCCGAAGAACCGCGCGGCGGAGGATCATTCACCCAGTTTAGACGGTGTCGGCCCAGGCGCGCGGAGACCAGGAAAACAGCACGGCAGTTTCAAGCGCGGCTTACGCAGCCAGCACGCGGAATTTCCGCCGGCCCGGATCGAGCGCGAGCCGGCCGCCGGCGAGTTCCGGCTTCGGCAGCTCGCCCGTGGTCGATCCAACGGTCCCGCGGCGACTGCCGACACGGAGCGGAGCGGCAGCTTGCTCGCCGCTGAACGCGCCCTCGTCTGGCTGCGCAGGAACGCGTCAAGCAAGCAGCCCGCCGCCTCGCGAGCGTGCCGGCCGAAGGCGCGCAGCATTCCGCCCGCGTGGATCGAGCGTGTGTGGGCGGGCGAGTTCTACTTGCGCAAAGCGCGTTTTTCGGCTCCCCTTTGTTGGTGTCGCGTTCTGTCGCGCTTAGGAATTGCCATCGTGTTCAAGCAAGCAGCGTCCAATGGCGGGGAAGCACGACAGATATCACCAACTGAAATTGTCGTCAGTTAACCACTGGATAATCAGGCGATAGCGTTGTTAAGCAGTTGCCCGAACGGTACGATTACGTTCGTGGTCCATACACCGTGTACTCACTTCCGGTATGACGGGGACGGCTTATAGAGATCACGAATCCAAACTTGAGGTGTGACTCGACGATGACGACTTTCTTGCGCAACCTGTGGAACGACGATCAAGGTCAGGACCTGATCGAATATACCCTGTTGATGGCTTTCGTAGCTCTGGCCTCGGCAGCCCTTTTCATCAGCTCCGGCTCCAGCATCAGCAAGATCTGGAGCACGACCAACGTGCAGTTGAGCACGGCGGCATCCGCGGCAGGGAGCTAGACGGCGACACCCATCAACGATAAACCGCCGGCGCCAGAACGACGTGCCGGCGTTGGAGGCAGGCGCCAGCAGTTCTGGCTGGCGTAGCTGGCCTTGGTCGCTCCCAACATCGCCGACGCGACTGCCGAGAGGCAGCGCATCGCAGCCTGCCCGGACCGCCGCGGAACGCGCCTTCGTCTGCGCACGAACGCCTTACGCCAGCAGCCCGCCGCCTCGCGGGCGTGCCGGCCGAAGCGCTCGGCGAATCCTCCGCCGGCGTGAATCGAGCGCGTGCGAGGGACGGCCCTCGCAGGAACGGCTTACGCCAGCAGCCCGCCGCCTCGCGGGCGTGCCCGCCCGAATCGCCCGCTGAATTTCCGGCGGCGCGGATCAAGCGCGTCCGGGACGGCGGTTCTGGCTGCCGCCACCCGGTGTGGGTATTCTGCGCCGGCCGGTTACCAGGCCCATCCCTCCAAGCTGAATCCGTGGAAGCCATACAGGCATCCACAAACGGAAGAAGGAAGTTTGCCGGAGCGACCGGCGAGGAGGAAGCTAATGTACGTCATCACAGGGGCCACAGGCAACACTGGAAGCGTCGTAGCAGAGAGATTGCTCGCAGAGGGAAAGAAGGTGCGCGTGGTGGGGCGCGACCCGAAGCGGCTGGAACGATTCACGCAGAACGGTGCAGAATCTTTCATCGCTGAGGCGACCGATGCGGGCGCGCTTGCGAACGCGTTTGCGGGCGCAGAGGCCGTGTATGCGATGATCCCTCCTAATATTGCTTCCCCGGACGTGCGCGCCTACGAAGAGAGCGTGAGCGCTGCCTTGCGCTCTGCGATCGAGAAGAACCAGATAAAGTATGCCGTCGTTCTGAGCAGCGTCGGAGCGGACAAATCGCATGGAACGGGTCCTGTCGCCGGGCTTCACCGTCTCGAAAAGAAACTCGAAGGAACTCCCGGGTTAAATGCCCTCTTCCTGCGAGCCGGCTACTTCATGGAAAACCTTCTGCCCCAGGCCGGCGTGATTAAGTCCATTGGAATTATGGCCGGCCCAGTCAAAGAGGACTTGCCCTTGCCAATGATCGCAACGCGCGATATCGGCGGTTTTGCAGCCGAAGCCCTATTGAAATTGGATTTCGTCGGAAAGAGCACGCACGAACTGCAAGGGCCTCGCGACGTCACTTACGCGGAAGTTGCGAAGATCGTGGGCGCCGCGATTGGCAAGGCTGACCTTGCATATAAGCTCGTGCCTGCGACGGAGTTGAAGCCCGTGCTGATGCAGAATGGGATGTCGTCCAACATGGCAGACCTGTTGCTGGAGATGGCCGATGCGCTCAATTCGGGCCACATGAAGATGATTGAACTGCGCTCTGCAGCGAACACGACTCCGACCACTCTAGAAACTTTCGTAGCCGAAATCTTTTTGCCGGCATATCGAGGAAAGGCATCCCGCGCGTGACGTTTTTCTGATCGATCTTTGTCAGGTCAAAAAAAACAAAAAAAAGGCGCTGCGCCACAGAAACTTCAAATCGGCCTGGCCGAGGTGCGGCCAGGGCATCCGTAGCGTGGTGCCCCGGCACCGGCAGGTTGCCCAACCGATGAGTGTCGTTTTCGGGACTCGTGGCGGCCGTTGTGATGCATTTTGGCACGACATTGACGCACCGGCGATCAAGCAACCTCATGAGAGCGTAGCGCGACAAGCCACCAAGGCAGAATATACAGGGCCAGCCAGGTACGCCACAAGAAACTGGTCGCGGAGTTCAGCCACGTGATCGGATCGCCGGCCAGCATGACCAGAACGGCCACGGCGATTATCCCGTGCGTGAGAGCCCGATAGATGTGATAAGTGGTGTCCTCGACCCGCTTATCCACCTTCCCGCGAACCAGCACCTGAATCCCAAACGCCACAATCGCCAGGACAAATGTCACTCCCACGTCTACCGGCCCCCACCATTTGGGAAAAGCCGTCGTATCCTTCGCTAGACCCTTGCCAACGGGAACGGCGAGTTCTGGCTGGCGTAGCTCTCGCGTTTCCTGCTCATGTGGATTACTTCCGGATGCGCCGTAACACAGGACTTGGCCGCCTTCTGATCGGCTACACTGAACTGAATCAAGCGAATGCCGCTATCAACAGGCACAAGACTCGGTTGCGACCAAGACCTCGAAGACCGAATTCTCCGAACGCTTCGCGCGCGAGGCGCGCGCGGTGGGCGGCGCTGAACCATCCGAACCGGCATCCACTGCCGGATGAACACTCCGAATGTAAGAGCCCCACTTCTCGCATAGGCCGCGAGAAATGGGGCGCCCGGCCAAACCTCCCCCATAAAAAGCTTTTCCGCTAGGGGACGGTGAAACCCAGGTTGCTCGTCAGCGTGGTCCCTCGGGACGTGACCACCTGCACTACGCCGCTGGTGGCGCCAGTGGGCACGGTGGCGGTGATTTCGTTACTCGAGACCACGTTGAACGCAGCCGCGACGCCGTTAAAAGTGACGCTGGTCGCGCCCGTCAGCTTGTTTCCCAGGATCTTGACGGTCGCGCCGACTCTGCCCGAAGTCGGCAGAGTTTCCACGAACGGGCCCAGACCCATGGACAAGCTGAAAACGGTACCGTTGCAGGTCGGGCAGGTTAGATAATTGGCCCCGCCAAGTTCGGTCACCCCGTAGAACGTCCCGTTGGTATCCTGGATGAGCATCGGACCGTCATAGGAGTTGTTACCGACGATGCCGTCGGTGCCGTCGAAGCTGTGCTCCGTGGTCAGTGAGCCGCTGGGGGTGATCTGGAAGATCGTGCCATAACCGTTGGCCCCACCGCTTCCCGCCAGCCCGTAGAAGTTCCCGTCGGTGGCCAGCAGCAGCGCCACGGGTTGGGCGCCGTCCACGCAATCGCCGCCCGCGGGGCAAAAGGTGTAGAGCGTGGTCAGCGCGCCGCTGGGGGTCATGGTGAAGAAGGTGCCGGCGCCGTTGCCGCCGTTGCTGGTTGTCCCGTAGAGGTTCCCGTCGGCGCCTGGAACCAGCGCGGTCTTCGGGTTCGCGCCGTCAGGGCAACCTGAGACGCTGCAAAAGGCGTGAAGCGTCTTAAATTTGCCTGCCATGGTGATGCTGAAGATCGTACCGGAGCCATAGGCCCCGTTATCTTGCGTGGTGCCGTAGAGGTCTCCGCTCGCGCCCTGCACCAGTGCAGTATAGGGAGACGAACCTCCATCCAGGCAGTTACCTTTCGTGTCCTGCGTTTTGCAAAAGGAGTAAAGCGTGGTATAGGCGCCTCCCAGGGTGACTTTGAAAATCGTGCCCTGGCCGTATGCTCCGGCATTCTCCGTTGTCCCGTAGAGGTCCCCGTTGCTGGCCTGCACCACCGCCGCGTCGGGGCTATTCCCATCCGCGCAGTTTGGCAAGGAACAGAATGGGTAGAGAACGGTGATGGCGCCGCTGGGAGTGACTTTGTAGATCACCGAGCCGGGCAACTGTGTGGACCCGTAGAAATCCCCGTTGGTGGCCAGCGCCAGCGCCGCCTGGTTTCCGTTGTAGGGGTCGGAGGTAAAGTCCTGAAGGATCGTCTCCGTCCCGCTGGTGCTGATTTTGAATACGGTGCCGTAGAAGCCCGTCCCGCCCGCGACCGTGGTCCCGTACAAATATCCGTTGGCGCCCTGCACCAGCCCGTTGGGATAGCTGCCGTCGGAGGGGGTGCCATAGACTCCTCCGAAGGTGTGCAGCGAGGTAAAGGTTTGAGCCTGCGCCGGAATTGCGATCCCGGCCAAGACAAGTGTGACCGCGAGTGTCGCGACGATGCGAATGGCTTTTTGCTGCCGAGGGTGCTTCTTCGTATTCATATGTTCTCTCCGTCTTGCTGCAAGTCCCGGCTGGCTGAGTGCCTGCCCGGCCGTTCAGTTAAGACGGCGCAGGATGCCGCCAAAAGCTGACACGCGATTTTCAATTGCAAATCGTGGCAGTTTTTCCTCCCGATTTGCGCCGTCTCTATGTGGGGTTCTGTCCGGTGCACGGTACTGAACCGTGCAGTACCCGCGCCGCCGGGTCAGGCTGGCACACGAGGGTTTATGATAGGGCGTGGCGGAATCCGGGCAAGGGGAGATCACCCAACTCCTGGCGCGCTGGGAGCAGGGCGAAACCGGCGCAGTCGAGGCGTTGGCGCCATTGGTCTACGATCATCTGCATGCCATTGCGGAGGGCTACCTGCGCAACGAGCGGCCCGATCATACATTGCAGCCCACGGCGGTGGTCAATGAGGTCTTCGTCGACCTGCTGCGTATGCGCCGGCTGGCGCTCAAGGACCGCGCGCACTTCTTCACATTCGCCGCGCAGCTCACGCGCCGCGTCCTCATCGATTCCGCGCGCAAGGCCAAATCGGAAAAGCGCGGCCTGGGCTGGCAGCGCGCGCCCCTGGACGCCGAGCTGGCCTGGCTGGGGGGCGAGAGCGCCGAGTCGTTGGATCTTTCGCAAGCGCTCAACGATCTGGCGGAATTCGATCCGATCAAGACGCGCATGGTCGAACTGCACTATTTTCTCGGCTGCACCATGGATGAAACCGCCGATATCCTGGGGATTTCCAGCCGGACGGTGGCGCGCAGCCTGCTTTTTTCCCTGTCTTGGCTGCGCGAGCGTCTGGCCTGAGGCCTTGTGGAGCACGCACTCGTGCGTGCCGTGTTCACACTCGTGTGAACACCTCTTGTGGTTGGTTGTGCGATGAACCCTGCTGAACTCGGGCGCTTTCACGAAGTAGAAGAAATCTTCTACGCCGCGCTGGAGCTGCCGCCGGGCGCCCAGCGCGACGCGCTGATCCTTGAACAGAGCGGCGGCGACGAGAACCTCTGCGCGCGCGTCGCTCTCCTGCTCGCACATTGCGAGCACATCCGAGCGGTGGCGCCCGCCCCCGCGCGGCCGTTGCCGCGGTTCGGCGCCTGGCAAGCCGTGAAGTTGCTCGGGCGCGGCGGCATGGGCACCGTCTACCTGGCCGAACGCGCCGACGGCGCTTTTCAGATGTCGGCGGCCGTCAAGGTGGCGCCGATGGCCCTGGCCTCCCACGAGATCGAAGAACGCTTCCGCCGCGAGCGCCAATTCCTCGCCAGTCTGGACCATCCGAAAGTCGCCCGCCTGATCGATGGCGGCGTCACCGAGACGGGCCTCCCTTACCTGGTGATGGAATTCATCGGCGGCCTGACCATCGACCTCTTCTGCGATGCCCACCAACTCGACACGCGCGGCCGCATCGCCCTGATGCGCCAAGTTCTGGACGCGCTGGCCTACGTGCATGGCCGTCAGGTGATCCATCGCGACGTGAAGCCGTCCAACATCATGGTGGATGACTCGGGCAACGTGAAGCTGCTGGATTTCGGCACCGCCCGCCTGGTGGACGTCACGACCGAAACGGCACTCACCAAGACGGGGGTCTTCGCCTTCACGCCGGACTATGCCAGCCCCGAGCAGGTGCGTGGTGAGCCCGTTGCCGTGACTTCCGATCTCTATTCGGCCGGCGTGCTGCTCTATCGTTTGCTGGCCGGCCGCTTGCCTTATCGGATCGCCGACCTATCGCCGGCCGGCGTGGCCAAACTCATCGCCGGTGCACAGCCCGAGCCGTCCAAGCTGGACGCGCCGCTCGACGCCATTGTTTCGAAAGCGCTGAGCAAGGATGCCGCCGCTCGCTACCAGTCCGCCACGGAGATGGATGCCGACCTGGCGCGCTACCTGGTGGGCCAGCGGGTGCGCGCGCGGAAACCGCGTAAGAAGTTTTGGACCACGGTGACGATGGTGTTGGTCATAGCTGCCGCTGTTATTTTGGGGTGGCGCGTACTGCGCGTTCCGTCTCACCAACTCATCCCTTTTGACACAGACGTCCCGGACGCCATGCAACCGGCGCTCTCCAGCGATGGCAAGTGGCTGGCCTTCGCCTCACCCGGAAAAGATGGGACGCATCCGGACATCTGGATCAAACCTATGCCGAACGGCGGGGCCCAACGCGTTACCGCGGGCGACGCGGCGAACGACGAACCTTCGCTCTCGCCCAACGGCCGATGGCTTGCCTTTCACTCCACGCGCGCACCTGCCGGGATCTATTTGCAGCCAGGGGTACCCTCGGGTTCCGGGGGCGCGGCCCGGTTGCTCATTGAGGGCGGCCGGAGCCCGCGCTTTTCGCCGGATGGCAAGTGGGTCGCGTATCTAAACACGACCGAGAACGGCGGGGACGTCCAGGCTTTCAATACGCGCATGCTATACATCATGCCGGCACAGGGAGGCGAGCCCGTGCGGCTGGCCAGGAACGCATCGTCGTTCCAGGGATTCGCCTGGAGCGCCGACAGCCGGAACGTGCTCTTCCTGTTGCTCGACGAGGGGGGTACGGCTCGACTGTGGAGCACCCCACTGGATGGCGGACCCGCCGCCCTGATGCCGGAATTCGGCGAAGTTGTAGATTTGTACGCACGTGCGTGCGCCGTGACGGGAGAGCGGTTCCTTTACTCGTACACGGACGGTAAGGAAAAGGCCGCGGCGCTGGGCGAATTCCTGCTCAAGCCGACCCTCCGTGCCAGCCGGTACTCCAGTGCGCAGTCCCATGAACAGTTGACGATTTCCGGTTGCGCCGCATCCGGCGCGGACATGATCCTGGCCGATGGAGTCGACAACCAGTCAAGCGCTTGGGCGCTGCCGATTGACGCGGAGAGCGGTGCCGTGGGCGGATCGCTCACGTCTCTGCGTGAACTGGCGCACGGACCATGTCGCCCGCAATTCACCCCGGATGGCGCGGCGTTCCTCCTTGAGGCGCAAGGCGCGGCGAGTCTCCTGCGGGATTACTGGACCGGAAAGGGCAGAGAATTCCCGGGGGCACGGACCCTCAGTTCCGACGGTCTCTTTGTCCTCCAAACGAGCGCCCGGAGTGCCGGCACGGCTCCAGAGATCTCAAGAGTTCTGAATCTGAAAACGGGCGACTCTTGGGGATCGATGGTTGGCGGCGGAGTGGACTGGGATCTCTCGGGTGACGGCCAATGGTTACTCAAGACAAGCATAGAGGGACACCGCACGATCGTGGCCTGGGATACGAGAACCTCCGAGCATAAGCCGATCTACTCGCATCCCAGCGCGAACTTGTACCTCGCCAGCTTCTCGAACGACGGGCGCTGGGCGGTCTTCACGTCCGAGGAGGGCGCCGGGCCGCCGCACATGTGGGCCGCGCCGTTCCGCGGCTTGCAGGATGTTCCGCTCGCGAACTGGGTGGACCTCGGAGTAGGCGATTATCCGCGCTGGTCCCCAGGCGGAGGCCGCATTTACTTCACGCAGGTACATGACGGGTTCGAGTGCATCTTCACGCGCGCCGTCGATCCCGCGACCAAGAGACCCGTGGGACCCGTGACCGAGGTGCAGCATTTCCACGGCCGGATGACGCCAAGGGGCCTGGCGCCGGGCACCTTTCGCATCTCGGTAGCGCAGGACAAGATCGCGTTCGCTCTGGGCGAACAGGTCCACCAGTTGTTGCAGTGGAAGTAACGATTTTACGCACGACAGGCCAACTGCGGTTCTTCACATCTGAGCCACAGCCGGTCTTCCACTTTCAGTGCCGATCTCGCACGCGCCGCCCGGCCGTGATACGGTCGATGCGGGAGCGCGGAAGCGGCGCAAATATCAGCGTGCCGTCGGTCGCCGGGAAGATTTCCAAGCGTCACCGATGGCGCGCCAAGCGCCCTAACGAGGCCGAAGTCGCCAACTCCTGCATCGTCGGGCACCCTTCCACTACTTTTTGTGGATCGGCCCCCAGGAACCTTAGGCACGAAGCACGTCGCCTCGCCGAATTTCCGCTGGCGTGGATCGATCGCGGGCGGGGTGGGCGTTTTTTTTGGGCTGACGTAAGCCCGACCTTGGTTGATCCAGCCATCGCCGAAGCGACTACTTGGCACGGCGCCCACCGGCAGCTTGTCCGAACCGCTGCTGAGCGCGCCCTCATCTGGCTGCGCACGAACGCCTTACGCAAGAAGCGTGCCGCCTCGCGTCCGTGCCCGCCGAAGCGCTCGCGGAATTCCCACCGGCGTAGATCGAGCGCGTGCTGGCGGGCGCGTTCTGGCTGCCGTAGCGCGCCCAGGTCGCTCCAGCCTTCACGTGCCGAACAGCCGATCCGTCGGCGCGGGCACGAATATTTCACGGGGCGTACGGCCAACCCGGCACCGTACGAAAAAAGCACGCTGCCTCGCGGGCGTGCCGCCGAAGCGCTCGCAGCATTTCCACGGGCGTGGATCGGGCGCGTGCGGCTGAGGATCGGGTTTGTGATGGCACGTCGGCGGTAGGCCACCTTGTTTCAAAGGCCACATTGTCCCCGGTGATCGAGGTAAGCGTAAAAAAGCAGGCCTGTGTCTCAATGGGCCCCGAGATGTGACTGTCCTAGTACGAAGTTAGTCGTCGGTGAGCTAGAGCACGACTTGGGGAAAATGAATCTTCAGCTTATAGCAAATGTAGAGAACCAGGATCGCGCCCAACGTGGAGAAAATGAGGCCGGCAGGATGATACCGTTCGTTCCTCGGGCGCGAAAACATGTGGGTAACGTTCGGCTGCGCAGTCAGCCCGCTGCTTCGTGGGCGTGCCGGCCGAGCGCACGCAGAGTTTCCGCCCGGCGCGGATCGAGCGTGTGCGCGAGGGCAAATCTTGGTTCGCGCACTGAAAAACCACAGTTTTGGGTGCCCCCCTGTTGGCGTCGCATATCGTTGCATTCTGCGGGATCCTCGGGGATTCTTGCGCATCGTGGCGATGGCCATGGTGGCCGAAGCGGCCGCTGGATGGGGCGGGCTGAACTCCTGGCTACTCGACGGTGAAGTTCGTCGGGCTTTCGGTTGTGCCGCCCGCGTTGGTGACCGTGATCGGCCCTGTCGGGGCGCCGCTCGGTACCGTCGCACGAATGAAGTTAACGTTGAGCACTTGGAACGTAGCGCCGACTCCGTTGAAGGCCACCGCGGTGGTGCCGATGAAGTTGTTCCCGCGAATGAGCACGGTGGAACCGACGGCGCCACTGGCGGGATTGAACGCCGCGGCAGCCGGGCTGGGCGCGGGCAGGCCGGCATCCAGGCTCCAGATCGTACCGACGGGCGTTTTGCCGTTAGAGAGAGTTCCGCCGAGGGCAGCGGTGCCGTAGATCTTGCCGTCCGCGCCTTGAATCACCCCTGCCTCCGGGAGGCTGCCGTTGGCGCCGTTCAGCGAAAAGTTCTGCACGACAGCGCCGTTGGCAGGCGACATGGCAATGATGCTGCCTGGGGCCGTGCCGACTTCCACGAGCGCGGTCCACAGATTTCCATCCGAAGCTTGAACGGTATTGCCGATAGCAAAATCCGACGCGAGCGTACCGAATTGCGGCAACTCTTGGAATCCGCTGCCGGAGGTGTCAATCTCGAAAAATTGAGCCTCATCCTCCGCGACGCGAAGCAACGGACCGTAGAGCTTACCGTTGGAGGCCTGGAACAGCCCGCCGTCTGAGATTGTAGGTAGAAATTTGAAAAGAGGGAAAGTGGCCAGAACGGTGAATTGTCCGCCGGATGCAAAGCGGAACACGCCGTTGCTAATGGTCCCGAAGAAATCTCCGTCAGAACCTTGGATGATCCCGGAAGGTCCTTCGCCGTCGGTAGTGCCGTTGAGCTGATGAAGAGTAGTGAAAGTGCCGGGCGGTGTAAAACGGAAGATCGTACCGCACCCGCCCATCGATTGACAAGTGTCCATGCCGGTCTCCAGCGAGATCCCAGTGGTCCCATAGAGGTTGCCGTCATGCCCCAGCGTGAGGCCCCCGGGCCCGCTGCCATCCGCGCAATTGGCAGCGGAACAGAAATCGTGGACCACGCTGAAGTCCTTACCGTCCTTGCCGATCCGGAACAACACTCCTTGGTTCTGGGCGCCGCCGTCGCCCGTGGTGCCATAGAGAAACCCATCGTTGGCCTCCAGCAGGCCAGATGCGGGGTTGTCTCCGTTCACGTAGAGCCCGCTGGCGTTCGCCGTAAAGGTGAAGAGCCGGGTGAATTGCCCGTCGCGTGTTAGCTTGAACAAAGTGCCTCCCTGCGGGTTCGAGCTGCCGACAATTGTGACTTGGGCCGCGCCGTAAAAATTGCCGTCGGAGGCCTGAATCAGCGCGTTGGGCCGGGAGCCGTCGGGACAAACACCGACTTGGGTGTTAGGGCATGCAAAGCTAAAAAGTTGGGTGATGGTTCCGGTTTGTGCGCGCGCGGTGGTCGCAAAAAACGCACTCGGGACCAGGATTAGCGATAAGCTTACGATATGTTTCATGGGAATCCTTTCTCAGCGGCCAGCATAACGCGCCCGCGGCATCTTATCCGTTGGCATGAGGTAAATCCTTTGTAAAAATCCGGCCGAGGAAGCGTGGGCTTAGAATACTATTCAGGAGCATAAGTACTGTAACGAATCTGTCATTTGACCTTAGGGGCCTTTTCGCGGTGGAGTTCGCCTCCCCCAAAAAGACGTCTAGGGGGTAACGATTGTCAATATCGTTAGCGCTCGCACGCATGCCTTCCACCGGCTAAAGGTTGTTTTGAGCGATTAGCTTGTGGCGATGTAACTTATTCTCCATTTCAAGACTTGACATCTTCAAGGGCAAGTCACTTACATCGGACGACTAGCTAGAGAGACAACGCCCGAAGCATCACCGCATCTTGAGATGCGCTCGGTTTCGCCCGTGGCCAGCTTACGCCCGTCCGCGGCGGCCTCGTGAGGGGCCGCGCCACGCCAGCATCGCCGGCCCTCCGGCGACGGGTCCAGGCGCGTTTTAGGGCCGTCTGTAGGGGCCACGCCCCGACGCGCCGAAAACCCACGGTGCCGCCTGCCGCGAGCGTCGCCTCCGGCGTGAGTGCGCCCGAGCAGCGCCCATCGGTGAGCGCCGCGCGCAGTCGGTGCTGAGCCGGCGCACGAACGCCCTGCGCCAGCAGCCCGCCGCCTCGCGGGCGTGCAGCCGATGCTCGCGGAATTCCGCCGGCGTGGATAGAGCGCGTGGGCGAGGGCGACGACTTCTGGCTGGCGTAGCTCGCCCTTGGTCGATCCAGCCATTGCCGAAGGGACTGCCGACGCGTCGCGCACCGGCAGGGCCGGTAGATCTGGTGATCCATGATCGCTCCTCAATTCACCCTGTGCTCAAGGTTAAGGATGGCGGCCGGGTGTATACTATGCCCGAAAGCCGGGAGCCATTCCAGCTAGAAGCGGCACGGCGCTCGGCTCCTGAACGCCTTTTTACAAGAGGAGTGTCGTATGGCACGAAAAGTTGGGGACGTCATGTGGGAGATGCTGGCGGGGGCTGGCGTCAAACGCTGCTACGGCATCGTCGGGGACGCGTTGAATCCGGTGATCGATGCGCTACGGCGCAACGGGAAAATCGAGTTTATCCACGTTCGTCATGAAGAATATGGCGTCTTCGCCGCGGTCGCCGATGCCTACCTGAGCGGCAACCCCGTGGTAGTGTGCGGTACCGCCGGCCCAGGCGTGACGCACCTTTTCAATGGACTGATGGACGCGCGCAAGGAGGGGGCTGCAATCATCGCCATCGCGGGCGACGTCGAAACTAAGCTCATGGACACCGCCGCCCTTGAAGAGCTGAACCCTTACAAGTTTTTTGATACCGCGTGCCTCTACGTGGGGCGGGTCGTCAACCCCGAACAGGCGCGGGCCGTGGTCACGACCGCGATTCTGACGGCCGTTGTCGACAGGGGGCCGACGCTGATCTCGATGCCTGGCGACATCGCCTCGGCGAAAGCGCCGGGCCCTTCTTCTCACCAGATCACGATTCCCGCTTCGCCTGTATTTCGCCCAGCCGACGCGGATCTCGACAAGCTGGCCGAAATGATCGATGCTGCGAGCAAGGTGGCGGTTTTCGGCGGCGACGGCTGCCGCGATGCGCGCAACGAGGTTCTGCAACTCGCGGCCAGACTGAAGGCGCCGGTCGGATACTCCTTTCGCGGTAAGCAATGGCTGGAGCATGACAATCCCAACGCCGTCGGGATGACCGGCCTTCTCGGCTACGGCGGGGCCTATAAGGCCATTCACGAAGCGGATCTGCTGCTGCTGCTCGGCACCGACTTTCCGTTCTCGGAATTTCTACCGGGCGATGACGTGAAGAAAGTCCAGATCGATAAGAACCCGAAACACATCGGACGCCGAACAGCCGTTGATTTGGCGCTGGTGGGCGACATCAAGCTGACCGTTACCGCGCTGCTCTCCATAGTTTCCGACAAAACCGACAGCCGCTTTCTCGAAGAACACATCGCCGAGACTAACTCGTTCCATGAACTGTTGCAACACTACGTCCAGAAGGGACCGGGAATCAAGCCGATCCGTCCGGAATTCCTGACCGCGACGCTGAGCGAGCTTGCCTCCGACGACGCGATGTTTTTCGCGGACACCGGCACGGCCTGCATCTGGCTGGCGCGGTATGTGAAGGGCGGGACGAACCGGCAGATCTTCGGCTCGTTTTCATGGGCCTCCATGGCGAATGCCGCTCCTAACGCGTTCGGTGCGCAACTGGCATACCCCGGCCGCCAGACGATCGCGCTGTGCGGCGACGGAGGGTTCACGATGTTGGCCCTCGGCGACCTACTGACGCAGGTGCAGCGGAATACGCCGGTGGTTCACATCATCCTCAACAATGAATCGCTGGACTTCGTCAGCATCGAGATGCAGGAGGCCGGCATGGTCCCGTTCGGCGTCGATTTCAAGAATCCGAATTTCGCCAAAGTCGCCGAGGCGATGGGCGCGAAGGGCATCCGCATCGAAGATCCCGGCGACGTCAGAGAAGGACTCGCCGCGGCGCTCGCGCACAAAGACGGTCCGGTCGTGGTGGATGCGGTGGTCGATTCCTACGCGCTGTCGCTGCCATCGCATATCCCCTTCCATACGGCCGAAGGCTTCACCCTCAGCTTCGCCAAACAGGTATTGAACGGGAAGATGGACTCGGTGATCAAGACGATCAAACGCAACGTCGATCTGGTCTGATCCACCGGTGGCGGCAGGACCGGAACAGCAGACCTGGAAGTATCGGGCATGACACTGGCTTTCGGCTCATAGCCCGTACGAACTGCGCGTGAGATTTTTGCGGCTAGGAACTCGGCAGCAGCTACCTAGCGGAGGTCCCTGCAAAGCGCTCGCCGGCGCGGAAACCTCCCACGTCTGGCTGCACCCGAACGCTTTACGCAGGCAGCCCACCGCCTCGCGGGTGCGCGCCGCCCGGAGCGCTCGCAGACTTCCGCCGGCGTGGATCGAGCGCGAGCGGGCGGGCGGCAGTTCTGACGGCGTAGCTAACCCTTGGTCGATCCAGCCATCGCCGAGGCTACTGCCGCCACGGCGCGCACTACCGCTTGCCCGAACCGCCGCGGAACGCGGTCTCGTCTGGCTGGGCAGCAACGCCATACGCAAGCAGCACGCCGCCTCGCGGGCGTGCCACCCGAGGCGCTCGCGGCAAACCGGCGTGATTTGCTTCGGGCAGGATATCATGATTGACAAGCGAGGAACGATATGAAGGAACTCTTCACCAAGACT
>Ga0181532_10000790_pt1 | contig 31569 bp, 25 predicted proteins | sample PEATcosm2014_Bin_33_FD_119768 | JGI IMG/M metagenome (GOLD analysis project Ga0181532, IMG submission 119768) | Peatland microbial communities from MTU Mesocosm Facility, Houghton, MI, USA - PEATcosm2014_Bin11_30_metaG | ecosystem: Environmental > Terrestrial > Soil > Wetlands > Peat | place...
GTGTCCGCATTGTGTGGAGCAAAAAGAAAAATTTGGCGCGTCGTTCGAGTACGCTCCTTATGTGGAGTGCGGCATCAAAGGCGAAACCCACGGGAGATCGCAGGCTTGCATAGATGCGAACATCCAGCACTATCCCACTTGGCAGTTTCCGCCTACCGGCGACCGCGTGGAGCGGATTTTTAGTCTCGAAGAACTGAGCGACCGAACTGGGTGTTCGTTACCGTGACCGATTTAATGCAGCGTCTCATGAGCTTCGTCGCGCTTCTGGCGGTGTGCGGAATCGCAGTGTCTTCGGTGTCGCTGCAGCATCATTACGCGACCTCAAAGACGGCGTACTGCGAAATTGGGGAAACGTTCAACTGTGACATCGTGAACCGCAGCGAATATTCGTCGATCCTTGGAGTTCCGGTGGCGCTGATTGGGATGCTCGGGTACGCGGCATTGGCGGGGCTGGCGACGGTGTATCGCGAGCGGCGGGAGACTCCGGCAATGCTTTTCGGCGCTGCCTCCGCGGGCCTGGCGTTTGCTTTGTACCTGACCTACATTGAAGGGCGCGTGCTCGGAGTCTGGTGCATTTTATGTTTGACCTCGCTGGCATTGATGGCGACGACAACGGTTTTGACGGCGGTGATCTGGGCGAAGCGAGATAGAAGTCAGTAACCAGTACCCAGTTCAGTAATCAGTATTGGAAATGCCAGCCGAGTCTTTTTCCTGAAAGCTGAGAGCTGACAGCTCGATAGCCCGTTTACCCCATGTCCCGGCCCACAACGCGAAAACTAAGACTGCTAAGTACGAAGCCTGCCAGCGCCGCTGCCTTGCCGGTTTCGACCGGCAATTTGTGGCTGCACGAACTCCGCAGCCAGATCTTCGGAAACATGCGACTGTTACGGGTTTGGCTGCCTCCGGATTACGACGGTTGGGGCGCGATCCGCTATCCGGTCCTTTATCTGAATGACGGGCAGAATCTCTTCGATCCCGTAACGGCTTTTGCGGGAGTCGACTGGCACGCGGGAGAGACTGCGGCGCGGTTGATCAGCGAACAGAAAATTCGGCCGCTCATCATCGTCGGCATCGACAACACGAAGAACCGGGCTAACGAATACATTCCGTACAAGTCAAAAGATCCCAGAGTCCCGAATGCGAAGGGAAGATGCTACCCCGAGTTTCTGCAGCGTGAAGTGATGCCGCTGATCGAAGAGCGTTATTCAGTATTGAAGGGGCCGGACAATACGGGATTGGGCGGCTCCTCTCTCGGGGGCCTGATCACGCTCTACACGCAACTGGCAGCGCCCGGAGTATTTGGCCGATTGCTGATCGAGAGCCCGTCCCTATTCGTGGCCGACCGTAGGATTCTGGAACAGAGCCGTAGCTTTCACAATTGGCCGGCTCGCACGTACCTGGGGTTGGGAACGCGAGAAGCCGGGAACGCGGAGACAGACGCGAGGATTGTCGACGACCTGCGCGAATTGGGAGCGATTCTGCGCCAGGCTGGCCTGGACGAAAATCGGCTGAAAGTGCGCATCGCTGAAGGCGCTACCCACAACGAATCGGCCTGGGCGGCGCGGTTTCCGGAGGCGCTGGAGTTTCTTTATTCGGATTGAGCGAACCGAATGCGGAGGGACAGCCGCCCCCGGTTGTCCAGCGTCGTGAAGCGCCTCTCCGCTGTTGAGTACGAGGCTGAGCAAACGAAGTGCCGGGCGAGCTGTGTTCGCCGGACAGCCAGGGGCGGCTGCCCCTACGCGTTCGCTGCTTTAGCGATGAGTTATTATTAACGGTCTTCAACTACTCAAGTCGTAATATAGGAGTGATCCATGAAGGTTCGCAGTCTGGTGGTGTGGTGTGTCCTGATCGTGGCGTTTGGAATCTCGGCGGCGGCGCAATCGTATAGCGAAACTCAGTTCAAGGGAATGAAGTGGCGCGACATTGGGCCGTTTCGCGGCGGCCGCGTGCTGGCTGTGACTGGAATTCCCGGCAGTCCTTTTACCTACTACTTCGGCGGAGTCGCCGGTGGCGTGTGGCGCACCACCGATGGCGGCGTGAGCTGGCAGCCCATCTCCGACGGAAGCATGATCTCGTCGATCGGCGCGATCGCCGTGTCGGAATCGAATCCGAACGTGATTTATGTGGGGACGGGCGAGTCGTGCCTGCGCGGAAATATATCGTATGGCGACGGAGTCTACAAGACGACGGATGGCGGCAAGACCTGGCAGCACATTGGATTGAAAGACACGCAGCATATTGCGCGCGTTTGGATCGATCCGCGCAACCCCGACCATGTGCTGATCGCCGCGCTCGGTCACGCCTACGGGCCGAATACGGAGCGCGGTATTTTTCGCACCACCGACGGCGGCAAGACCTGGGACAAGGTTCTCTACAAGGACGACAAGTCGGGCGCCATCGATCTCGCGGTCGATCCCCATAACTCCAACGTGATGTTCGCCGCTCTTTACCAGATTCAACGCACGCCCTGGAGCCTTGAAAGCGGCGGCCCGGGCAGCGGATTGTACCGCTCGACCGACGGCGGAAATTCCTGGAAGCTCCTCGAAGCAAAAGGCCTGCCGGAGGGCATCCTGGGGCGCATCGGGGTCAGCGTTTCGGGCGCAGATTCGAATCGCGTCTACGCGCTTATCGAATCGAAACAGAGCGGGCTGTATCGTTCCGATGACGGCGGCGAGACGTGGTCTCGCGTCAACGATGACCAGCGGCTCACGCAGCGCGCGTGGTACTTCACGCATATTTTTGCCGATCCCAAGAGCGTGGACACGGTCTACATGCTGAACACCGGCGCCTTTCGCTCGACCGATGGTGGGAAGAGTTTGAGCCTGCTGCCGGCTCCGCATGGTGATCATCACGACTTCTGGATCGATCCGCAGAATCCGAATCGCATGATCGACTCGAACGACGGCGGCGCGACCATCTCCGTCGATGGCGGCAAGAACTGGTCCACCCAGTACAACCAGCCGACGGCGCAGTTCTACCACGTGTCGGCGGACAACGACTTTCTCTACAAGGTGTATGGTGCGCAGCAGGACAACACGACCATCGGCATCCTCAGCCGAACCGACGAGGGGTATATCGGGCGTCAGCACTGGTTCGATGCGGGCGGCGGAGAGAGTGGCTACATTCAGCCTGATCCGCGCGACTCGAACATTATTTATGCAGGCTCGGGCAGCGGCGTGGTCACACGCCTCGATCGCCGCAGCAATCAGGAGCGGGACATTACAGTTTGGCCGGAAGAGACTTCGGGACACGGCGTTGGCGATCTGAAATATCGACTTGCGTGGACGATGCCTATCGTGATCTCTCCGCATGATCCCAATGTGGTCTACACCACCGCCGAGCGCGTCTTCAAGACGACCGACGAAGGCAAGAGCTGGACTGCGATCAGTCCGGATCTGACGCGCAACGATAAAAGCAAGCAGGTTTCCTCCGGAGGCCCACTGACCAAGGACAACACCTCGGTCGAGTATTACGACACCGTGTTCACGATCGCGGAGTCGCCCGTGCAGAAAGAGCTGCTATGGGCGGGGACCGATGATGGCTTGATTCACGTTTCGCGCGATGGTGGCAAGAACTGGACGAATGTAACGCCTAAGGGAATTCCGGAGTGGAGCCTGGTGAGTCTCATCGAGGCTTCGCCACACGATGCGGGTACGGCGTATGCGGCGGTCGACACGCATAAGCTCGATGATATGAAGCCGTGTATCTTCAAGACGACGGATTTCGGCAAGACCTGGACCAAGATCAGCAGCGGCATTCCGGATGGCGCCTACACCCACGCCGTGCGCGAAGATCCGGTGCGCAAGAATCTGCTGTACGCGGGCACTGAGATCGGGGTTTACGTTTCGTTCGATGGCGGAGCGAACTGGCAATCCCTGCGGTTGAACTTGCCGAACACTCCGATTCACGACTTGATCGTGAAAAATGACGATCTGGTGGTGGCGACACATGGGCGCTCTTTCTGGATTCTCGACGACCTCACGCCGTTGCGCGCGGCAGGTACGCAGGCAGCGACCGCAGCGATGCTCTACAAGCCGCGACTGACCTATCGCTTGCGCTGGCCCGATTTCTTCGAGCGGCATCAGCCGGTGGGCGACAATCCGCCGACGGGCGCGATTATTTATTACTACTTCCCAACCGCGCCGAAGGGCACAGCGGTGCTCGAATTTCTGGACGCCTCGGGAAAAGTGGTGCGGCGCTACTCCAACGAAGAGAAGAAAGAAGCGGAAACGCCGCCCGAATGGCCCGACCAGACGCCACCCGACGAAAAGATTCCGACCGATGCGGGCGTGAACCGTTTTGCCTGGGATTTGCGCTCGCAGGGGCCGACACCGCTGCCGGGAGAGCCCGGAGCGGAATTCCGCAATCGTGGATCGATGGTGCCGCCGGGCTCGTATCAGGTGCGACTGACGGCGGATGGAAAATCGTACACGGCGCCGCTGGAGCTGAAGCTGGATCCGCGGGTGAAGGCGTCGAACGAAGACGTGCAGAAGCAGGTTGAGTTGGGAGGCAAGATCGTCGCGCTGGTGACTGAGATTCACGAGGCGGCAGTGACGATTCGCGAAGTGCGTACCCAGACGCGCGGGTTGGCACGGCGTTTTGGTGAGGACCAGCGTTACGCGTCTTTGGTTTCGGCGACCAAAGACTTCGATAAGCAAAGCTACGATCTGGAATCGCAGCTAATCCAGGTGAACTCGAAGAGCTCGGAGTCGAATCTAAACTATCCGGTGCTGATCGATGAGCGGCTGCACTCGCTGCTCGGCAGCCTCGAGTCCGCGGATGCCGCGCCCACGAAGCAGCAGTATGAGGTTTTTTCGGGTCTGGAAAAAGAGGCGCAACCGCTGCTGGCGCAGTATCACGAGCTGATGTCGAAAGACCTGCCAGCACTGAACGAGATGGTGAATAAGCAGAATATCCCGGCGGTGTACGTACCGGCAGGGAAGTAGAAGCAAGAACGCGGAACGCTGGAACGATGGAGCGCCGGGCGCCCTCGCCCGGCCTTTCACGCAGCTTGTGCGCGTCCCGGACCGCCCGCATCTAATCTTTCGGACTGACGGAAAAGACCGATAATGTTCCGCCTCATGAAATCATTCTCCGGCAGAACGGGACGACTCGCGGCAGCGACCGTTGTGTTGGCCTTCCTTTCCCTGTCGCAGTGTTCCATGTCCCAGGTTCCCGTTCCCGTCCCGCCCCAGGCCCGTCGCCTCATTCTGAAAGATGGCTCTTACCAGTCCGTCACCAAGTATGAGGTTCAGGGCGAGCGCGTCCGCTATTTCAGCGCCGAACGAGGCGAATGGGAGGAAGTCCCGAAATCGCTGATTGATTGGGACGCAACCGAGAAGTTTGAGCAAGGACGCGATCCGGGTAGACTCTCTCCGGAAGGGGTCGAACTGGACAAGGAGCTCGAGGCCGAACGGAAAGCCGAACAAGCCCGTTCACCGCAGGTTGCGCCCGGTCTGCGCCTTCCCGACGAGGGTGGCATCTTCCTCCTCGACACCTACGAGAACCAGCCACAGTTGTCCGAACTGCACCAATCGGGTGGCGATGTGGATAAGAACACCAAAACGAATGTTCTGCGCGCGGCGATCAATCCGCTGGCCGGCGCCAAGAAAACGATCGAACTTCCCGACGCGCACGCGAAGATTCAGTCGCACACCACCGTGCCTTCGCTCTACATCAATATCGATTTGAACAACAATAGCGACGCAACGCCTGCAACTGCGCAGGCCGCTACCGGCGAGCCTCGGCCGCCCGCGCCCAGCAACAACGACCGCTTCAAGATTATTCGTGTCGACAGCAAAGGCAACAAGCGTGTTGCCGGTACTATCAAGGTCGCGGTCACCGGAACGACGAAAACCGACGAGCGTTTTGTCCCGGCCACGGTCACCACCATGACTGGAGGCTGGGTAAAACTCACACCCACCGAGTCTCTCGTGCCAGGCGAATACGCTGTCGCCGAGCTGCTGGGAAAGGAAGGAATCAACCTCTATGTGTGGGATTTCGGCGTGAACCCTTCCGCGCCCGCCAACCCATTTACGTGGAAGCCGGACCCGAAAGAAGCGCAGCCGAAGACGGATCAACCAGCGGAGTTGCAGAAGCGAGAAAAACAGTAAACGAGAAAACGGCGGGTGGGAGCTACGATTCCATCAGCCCGCGCGATGCCACGCCGATGTTGTCGCGGGTCGTGTTCTTCACCATGTACATCATCTCGTCCGCCTGGCGAATGATGTCGTGCGGGGTTTGCGCATCGTTCGGAAAAGTTGCCAGTCCCATACTGGCGCGAAGGTTCAGATTCAGGCCCACTTCGCTGCAGAAGGCTCCGGCGCGCAGGGAATCCTGCAGACGTTTCGCGACCACCACCGCTTGATCTTTGCCGGTTTGCGGCAGCAGCACTACAAACTCGTCTCCGCCATAGCGGAAAGCAAAGTCAATCAGCCGCAACTGTGCTTTGACCAGGTATCCGACTTCGGCCAGCAGGCGGCTTCCCACCAGATGTCCATGCGTGTCGTTGACTTGCTTGAAATGGTCGAGGTCGATGAAAATCACGCTGAACTGGTAGCCGAACCGTGCCGAACGGTAGACCTCGGTTTCGAGCGTCTTGTGCAGATGGCGCGCATTGAACAGGCCCGTGCAATCGTCGGTAATGGTTAATTCCTGAATCTTCTCGACCGCCCTCGCATTCTCGATTGCGATCGCGGCGTAGTCGCACAAGGCCTGCAGGAAGAACAACTCCTGCTCACTCATTTCCACGTTCGCGTTGACCAGTTGGATCACGCCCAGCACGCGGTGTCGCGAGCGCAACGGCACGCAGATTACGGAGCGAGTCTGCAAGCGCGTCATCTCGTCCAGCCGGGATGAGAAACGCGGATCGTTCTGCACATCGGGCACGATCAACGCCTGGCCGTGCTTGGCCACCCAACCGGCAATTCCCTCGCCCACCTTCAAACGTACCTTCGACAGCACCTCCGCGGCCGCCCCTACCGCGATGGCGAAATAGAGTTCATCCTTTTCCTCATCCACCATCAGCAGCGACCAGGTATCCGGACGGAAGTATTCCGCCATCTTTTCCATGATGGTCTGGAGGATCGAATCAAGGTTGAGCGACGATGTCAGCGCTTTGGCGACATCGTGAAAGATTGTCAACTCTTGCGACAGGCGAATTGGCGACGTGCCCGCTGCCTCCGACATGAACTCCCCGTTCGAGTGGATGGATACAAAATTATAGGTTTGGTCGCACCACCCGGGCAACGTACGATGGTAACCGGTATCCAACACGGCAACTCGCCGCGCCCGCAAACCTGCAACCAGTCTTACCACATCATGACCAGTTTCTCGGGAGGCGCTGGAATACCCTATGATCTTGCTTCTCGACAGAGTAAAATTTCGTTCGCCATCCAACGAAAGCGAGAGACTGGTTTGCCTTCCTTCGGTGAAAAACTGAAACTGGAGCGGGAGAAGCGCAAGATCACACTGGAGCAGATTTCCAGCTCCACTAAGATCGGAACCCGCCTGCTGCAGGCTCTCGAAGAGGATAAGTTCAACCAGTTACCCGGAGGCATCTTCAACAAGGGCTTCGTCCGCGCTTATTCCCGCTGCGTTGGCCTCGACGAAGATCAAACCGTCGCTGAATACCTGCAGGCTACCGGCGACGCCCCGTCCGTTTCGACAGAAATCGCAGAGGCGGAGCAGGACGACGGTGCACGCGAAAATACGGAGAACATCCGCCACTTGGACGCCAGCGCCGGCGCCCCCACTCGCCAACTCCCCTGGGGCGTGTTCGCCGCAGTCCTACTGGTAGTCGCCTTGGCACTCTCCCTCTGGAGCCATCGCCAGCGGGAGCACGCGAGACAGCCCGATCGGTCAACTCCAACCGCATCCGCGGCGCAGGCGCCAGAGGAGCGGTCATCAGGTCAAGTAGCGGGCCAACTACCGGTCGCAGGATCGGGCGGAGTTGCAGGCGAAAATAGTGATGCCGGCTCGACCGCGTCGGGTTCGCCGACCACCGCTTCGCGGACTGGAGGATCCGCATCGTCGATCGTCCCCGAAGCATCTCAGGGCTTGACGCCGCCAGAACAGGCGCCTGCGGTTCCCGCCGCAAGTCCGGGCGAGTTTACCGTCGTCATCCAGGCCCGTGAAGAATCCTGGATCTCGATCACTGCCGACGGCAGAACGGTTTCGTCCGAACTCCTGGCCGCCGGCAGCGAACGCGCTGTGCGCGGCCGCAAAGAAATCATCGTCAAGGCCGGAAACGTCGGCGGCGTCGACTTTCGATTCAACGGAGAGAAGCTCCAGGTCGGAGGAGGTTTCGGGGAAGTCAAGACGGTTACTTTCGGTCCTCGAGGAATCGTACCGAATGTTCCGGAACCGCCTTCAACGCCTTAACTTGTCTCTTTCTTTTGTTCCATTTGCCACACTTCTTCAACCGTTCAACACCGACGGGCTCCCACTCAATGTCAGGTCCCTTGGTCACCGGCCAATTCCGTTGCGCTCAGCCGGTCATCTCTGGTACCGTTTTAGGGAACGTTAAGCTACTAATCAAACTTGGATTGAGCCAGACTTGGTGAAGAGCCCGTGGCTCCGTATGCCTCCCTAATCGGAAGTAAAGGCTCGAAGTTTTCTTGAGGAGATACCAGCTTGCCAGCAACCAATCGTTTTCTGTTTACCTCGGAGTCCGTAACCGAGGGACATCCGGATAAAATCGCCGACCAGATTTCCGATGCCATTCTCGACGCCTGCCTTCGTGATGATCCGAACAGCCGCGTCGCCTGCGAAACCCTGACCTGTACCGGCTTGGTCGTGATTGCCGGCGAGATCACCACCAAGGCTTATGTTGATTTTCAAAATCTCGTCCGCGGCGTTGTGCAATCGATCGGCTATGACAACGCCGTGTATGGCTTTGACTCCAACACCTGCGCCGTAATTTCCAGCATCAACAAGCAGTCCGGCGATATCGCCATGGGCGTGGATACCGGCGGTGCCGGCGACCAGGGAATGATGTTCGGCTACGCCTGCAACGAGACCCCCGAACTGATGCCCCTTCCGATTTCACTCGCCCACAGGCTCTGCTTGAAGCTTGCCGAAGTTCGCAAGAATGGCACCTGCCCCTACCTGCGGCCCGATGGCAAATCCCAGGTCACGGTGGAATACGACTCGCAGCGCAAGAATCATGTGAAGCGCGTCGATGCGGTGGTCGTCTCCACCCAGCATTCCGAAAGTGTCGGCAACGACGAACTGCGAGCCGACATTCTGAAGCACGTCATCCAAACCGTAATTCCGGCCAACCTGCTCGACGAAGACACCAAGTACCACATCAATCCGACCGGGAGGTTCGTTATCGGCGGCCCCATGGGCGATTCCGGCCTGACCGGCCGCAAGATTATCGTGGACACGTACGGTGGCATGGGGCGTCACGGCGGCGGCGCGTTCAGCGGCAAGGATCCAACCAAGGTGGATCGTTCCGCCGCGTACATGGCGCGCTACATCGCGAAGAACATCGTGGCCGCCGGCCTGGCCGACCGCTGCGAAGTGCAACTTGCCTACGCCATCGGAGTTGCCGATCCCGTCAGCGTCCTGGTGGATACTTTCGGAACCGAGAAGATTGATGCCAATCTGATTCCAGATCTGGTGCGATCAAATTTCAAACTGAAGCCGCGCGAGATCATCGAGACGCTCAACCTGCGCCGTCCGATTTACCGTAAGACCGCGGCGTACGGTCACTTCGGCCGCAGCGACAGGGATTTCACCTGGGAAGCAACCGATAAAGCCGCAAAACTGGCGACTGACGCAGGCTTGAAGCGGGAGCCGGCCGGAGCCAGGAAATAGCTCTTTCACCACAGAGGCACAGAGACACAGAGAAAGTCGGTTTGGGTTTTTCCGGTATTAGGTTTTCTCTGTGACTTCGTGCCTCTGTGGTGGGTTCTTCTTCTGCAGCGTACGAGCTGCCGATATTCATTCAGCGTCATCATCCGGGGATAGGGAGAAAAATGGCTACGACATCGATTAGCAGCGACGTTAAAGGATTTGAACTGGCCGATCTGGGCAAGAAACGCATCGAATGGGCGAACCAGTCGATGAAGGTTCTGCAGATTATCCGCAAGGAATTCATTAAGAACCAGCCGCTCAAGGGCATCCGAGTTTCGGCCTGCCTGCATGTGACGGCCGAGACCGCAAATTTAATGATCGCGCTGCGCGACGGCGGCGCGGACGTGGCACTGTGCGCATCGAACCCGCTGTCCACGCAAGATGACGTGGCTGCCAGTCTGGTGCGCGACTACAGCATTCCGGTCTTTGCCATCAAGGGCGAGGACAACGACTCCTACTATGCGCACATCATGGCGGCGGTCGATCACAAACCGCAGATCACCATGGACGATGGCGCCGACCTGGTTTCCGTACTCCACACCAAGCGCACCGCGGAACTTGCCAACGTGATCGGCGGCACCGAGGAAACAACCACAGGCGTAATTCGCCTGCGCGCCATGGCCAAGGAAGGCGTGCTGCGCTATCCGATCGTGGCGGTCAACGACGCTGACACCAAGCATCTTTTTGACAACCGCTATGGCACCGGGCAGTCGACGATTGACGGCATCATCCGCGCCACGAATTTCCTGCTCGCCGGGTCGAAGTTCGTGGTCGCCGGCTACGGTTGGTGCGGACGCGGCCTCGCTTCGCGCGCACGCGGCGCGGGCGCGGAAGTCATCATCACCGAAATCGATCCGACCAAAGCGCTCGAAGCGGTTATGGACGGATTCCGCGTCATGAGCATGGAAGAGGCCGCCAAAATCGGCGACGTTTTCTGCACCGTCACCGGCAACAAGAACGTGCTCGCCAAGCAGCACTTCGAACACATGAAGGATGGCGCGATTATCTCGAACTCGGGCCACTTCAATGTTGAGATCGACATTCCGTCGCTCGAAAAGCTGTCGTCCTCGAAGCGCACCACGCGCACCTTTGTCGACGAGTACACGATGAAAGACGGACGCCGCATCAACTTGCTGGGCGAGGGACGCCTCATCAACCTCGCCGCTGCCGAAGGGCATCCCGCGTCGGTGATGGATATGAGTTTTGCCGACCAGGCGTTTTCGCTCGAGTACATGGTGAAGAACTACGCGTCATTAGAGAAGAAGGTATACACGGTTCCAGTCGACCTCGACAAACGCGTGGCCAAGCTCAAGCTGGAATCGCTCGGCATCAAGATCGACCGCTTGACCTCGGAGCAGGAAGAATACCTAGCGAGCTGGAACGAAGGAACGTAGTTCGTGATGGCGCGACGGGCGTTCTCGCCCGTCCACCTCAAAATTGAACGAGTGGAGGGCGGCCGCGATCCGCCCTCAGGTTTCGTATCAGGGTATCGCTTCAGCGATACCGTAACTCCCCCAAAAATCGAACGCCCCTTTAGCGGGCCGCGCCGCCCACGCCCCTCAAGTTTCCCGCCCGCCACGCCGATGAAGCCACAAGAGGGTTGCACGTGGCAGCAAACTCCGAAGTCCTCCTGGTCGACGACAGCAAGTTTCTCCGCATGGCCAACGAGCGCTTTGTCCAGAGCCGGCTACGAGGTCAGCACCGCCGCCGACGGCGAAGAAGCTCTGAAAGTAGCCAATGACATACTCCCGCACATCATTGTGCTCGACATGCTGCTGCCTAAGATCAGCGGTCCGGACGTCCTCACGGCCCTGAAAGCAATCCCGCCACCCGGGACAGACTTTCCGAAGTAGGCGGCAGCGCCTTCGTTGAGGGCGACTCTGGAGTTCGATAAGAGCTCCGATCGCCCGACGGCCGCGATAGAGACGGTGCTCGGGCGGGTCGATCACGGAAAAAACCCGGATCGCCACTTGCGGGCATCAGCCGCCAAGGCTGGCCGCTGACGACGGCCCGACCGGGATCCAAACACCCACGAAATTCCACTCCCCGGCGCTACAATGCAACCATGTACCACTACAATCCCGCAACCGCCCTTGAAGAGCTGACCGAAGACGCAACCCTGCCCAATCCCGTCCACGTGCGCGACATGATGCTGCGCCATAAGCTCACCGCCGACCAGTCGCTGGAGCTGAACCGCATCTTTCTCGAATACCAGAGATTCTTCGGCGAGGCGCAAAAGCTAGGCAAAGAAATTCTGAAGCGACTGGCAGCGTAGTTCTTCACGCTCCGTAGCGGCCTCGGCGGTCAAGACGAGAGTACTCACCGATGTCATTCCCCGGCGGATAATCAGGCCTTGCCGCGGATCTTAGCCCACCACCAGCGCACGCCGACGAACAGGAATCGCCAGTCGTGGAAGAACTCGGGCGCCTTCCGCTCGAACGCATGGCCGATGAATTGGAAAATCCATCCGACAAGAAACAGAGCCAGCGCGTAAAGCCACAGCCGGTGGAAGAAGATGCTGGCAACAAAAACCGGGATCGAGAGCAGGATGGTCGGGATGCCCAGCGTGTGACACACCCGGTTTACCGGATGCTGATGACTGGATCCGTATTGCGCGATCCACTGCTCGTCGGTGCGTCCGCCCAGCACGCGCAAGATGATATCACGATCGGCGCCGGGAAAGAGCTAGAAGGAACTTAAGGCGGAACGTTTCCACTTATTGGTCGCGACGCAAACATAAACGTACTTCGCGTCCGCGCCAATTTGCCCGGCCGTGCAAGGGGCCGATGAACTGGAAGGCGTGTCCAGATTTACGTGGAAACTTCCCGTCGTATAAACCCCACTAGCGTTGACTTGAAGGTTCCCGCCAGTCACTGTATTAATCGTCAACTGGCCATTCGCGTCGTTGATCACGCGGACGTTATTCTGAGAAGTCCCAAAGCCGTTCAGGTCTATGTACGGCATGGCTGAGGTGTTGGCAAGATTCCCGACGTCAACCGAGCCATTAGTTGGATCGCCATTCAGTTGAACACTTCCAAGATACAGACTGGATCCAACGATATTCCCTAAGCCATCGACAGAAAATAATACTTTTCCATTGTTGGCATATTGCATGGCGTATTGCCAGGAGGAGCCTGGGTTATTCTGGATGAGAACGCCAGTGCCAAGGGTGCCAAATTCGGCAGTATAAACAGCACCGATGTAGTCTCCGTTCAAATGGTCCAGCACGCCTTCCTGCACATCGATGCCGTAGGTAAGAACGTTCTTGATGGGATCCACAGTGGTTGAAGAGAATTCCGTGGCAGAAAGAAATCCACGTCCCTGATTCTGAACATTCACCAGGATTCCAGATGAATCTGAGTGTGGACCGTTTTGCCGGACCAGGATATTCAAGCCGTCAACTTCGCCAACCTTCCCACCCGTCCACCAGTTATCTTTGGCGAAATTTATCGTCAATCCAGTCTGGGCAGTTGCCGGGCCATTTCCACCGCTACCCAGTGCGTTCCCCGTAATCGTTGCCGCCGAGCAAGGCTTGCCAATGCAATTCATATTAACCGGACCGACGACCAGAGGGGGATGTTTATCCGTTGTCTGAGCGTGCACAAACAGACTTATCAGAACCAAGGCCAGAGTGAGCAAAGGCTTCAGGAAATGCTGCATAGGATCCCCCGAGGAAGTTTGATTATGTTTCGGAATGGCTGTCTTTCCGAGAAGAACGGCTGGCAGATTTTGGGCTGCCAGCCGTTTTGTCAATCTCCGCGTGGACGTCGGTTAGCGGCCGCCGCGGGATCCACCACCGTGGAACCCTCCGCGGTTGCCAGCAACTGTGCCGCGCGCCGTGAACCCGCGTCCAACCACCGGAGCGTGCCCCGCAAAGCCACGACCGCCTACAAAGCCGCGAGCGTAGGGGCGACCACCATAATATGGATGTCCCCAGCCGCCGTGGTACCAGGGGCCTGCACCGATAAACACTCCGCCACTAAACCAGCTCGGGCCATAGTAGCCATAGGGCGCGCAAGCGTACGGATAGTCCGGGTAATAGCCGTAAGAGCATACCGGCGCGTCGGCCACATAGCCGGGCCCAACGCCGATTCCTACTCCGACTCTGACCTGCGCCTGCGAGTACGCGAGCGGCATGGCCAGTAAAGCAAGCAGTGCGACATATCTGAAGTATTTCATTGTGAACCTCCCTTTCGTCTCCTCAGCGATTGGTTGCTTCGATTCGCCGGAGCTTGAGGTCCTTCAGCTTTTTTCTTTCTGAAGCGCCTACACATTTGAACTCGGATGGGGGAGAAAAGTTGCGGGAAACCGAGTGGCTGATTTCAGCCATCCTGCTTGAAATCAACCACTTGGAACGGGAACAGGCGAAGAGGAGTGCAAAACCGCGATTTGTGAGATGTGTTTTCTGAGTTTGCGGCGGCGTGCTCTTCCACGGTGGGCCAACGTCGCGTTGCTTGGTGTTGTTGGTGGAGCCGGCCTTCAGGCCGGCGCTGAGACGAGAAAATCAGGAGGGCTTTAGCCCCTGTAGAGAGCGCCACCGGGCCTAAAGGCCCCGTCCATGGGCTCCGAACGCGGCCCTGAAGGCCGCTCTCCCACGCTGGCGTGAACGCCGTCGCGCAGCACACACCATCGTTTACAATCGAGGAAGTCTCTTTCGATTGGAAACCATCGCCATGCACCGCTGGTCGCAACTCTTCATTCCTACTCTTCGCGAGGCTCCGGCTGATGCCGAAGTCGCAAGCCACAAGCTGCTGGTCCGCGCCGGTTACATTCGTCAACTGGGTGCCGGGATCTATTCGTTTCTGTTCATGGGCAATCGCTCTACCCAGAAGATCATGGGCATCGTCCGCGAGGAGATGGACAAGATCGGCCAGGAGTTCTATCTGCCCACGCTGCATCCGCGCGATCTCTGGGAGGAGAGCGGGCGCTGGACGGTGATGGGCGAAAACATGTTTCGCCTCAAAGATCGCAAGGGCGCCGACCTTTGTCTCGGCATGACTCACGAAGAAGTCATGACCGACATCGCCCGCAAGGAATTGCGCAGCTACAAACAGCTGCCGCAGATCTGGTATCAGATTCAGACGAAATTCCGCGACGAGCCTCGTCCCAAGTCGGGCTTGCTGCGGGTGCGTCAGTTCATCATGAAAGATGCCTACTCGTTCGACATTGACGCGGCCGGGCTCGACGTTTCCTACCTCAAGAACCACGACGCCTACTGCCGCATCTTCGACCGCTGCGGACTGAAGTACATGGTGATCGATGCGCACTCGGGCGCCATGGGCGGATCGCAGTCGCAGGAATTTATGGTGCGCACTCCGGCGGGCGAGGACCTGGTGGTTAGCTGCGAGAAATGTAGCTACGCGGCGAACATGGAGAAGGCCACTTCGAAGCTGGCTCCAGTCGAAGACCTGAAGGTCGAGGGCGATGAGCGGCCGCTCGAAGTACACACTCCGGGACAGAAAACGATTGAAGACGTGGCGAGGTTTCTGGGCGTGTCGCCAGTGCACACGATCAAGACGCTGGCGATGATGATTACCGCAGTGGAGCCGGAAAGTGGGAAGACTCGTGCCGTTCCCACCGCGTGGCAGCCCGGCCCCGTATCACGAGCCGTTGTCCTGCTCATGCGCGGCGATCACCAGATGAACGAAGTCAAGCTGTCGACGGCAGTAGGCGGCAAAGAGACGCGTCCCATGCAGGAGGAGGACATTCGCGCACTGTTCCATTCGCCCGCTGGGTACCTTGGTCCGCTCGGCATCAACTGGGCTAAAAATTTGGATGAGCCTGGCAAGCCGATCCTGCTGGTCGACGAAGCACTCAAAGGCCGCACGAACCTGATCGGCGGAGCAAATAAAGAGGAGTACCACCTCAAGAACCTGACTCCGGGACAGGATTTCCAGCCCACGGCCTATGTCGATCTGCGGAGCGTGACCGCTGGCGAACAGTGCGCGAGTTGCGGCGCTCCGCTGCGCATCGATACCGCGGTTGAGATCGGACACATCTTCAAGCTCGGCTACAAGTATTCCGAATCCATGGGTGCGCGCGTGCTTGACCGCAATGGCAAAGAGGTCGCGCCGATCATGGGGAGCTACGGGATTGGCATCGAGCGCATCCTGACTGCGGCGGTTGAGCAGAATAACGACGAAAATGGGTTCTGGCTGGCGCCTTCCATTGCGCCCTTTGACGTGGTGGTGGTGTCGACCAACTCCAAAGACGAGGCCATCCGCCGGGTTTCGGAGGACGTGGCCCGCCAGTTCGAAGCCGCGGGGTACGATGTTTTGCTCGACGACCGGGACGAACGGCCCGGGGTGAAGTTCAAGGACGCCGACCTGGTGGGCATCCCCTTTAGAATCAATGTGGGAAAGAAGGTTACCGAAGGCACCGTGGAAGTCGTTCGGCGCTCGACTCTGCGCAAGGAGGACGTTAAGATTCCTGTCATAACCGAGTATTTTCGGGGTCTGCGTCAATGACTGGCTCGGGCCGCTCGCTCGCGGCTTCGAACCTGGCCCTTTACGCATGACGGAAGGTTCGCGATTGGGTTCTTCGCAACCAGCGATTTGGCGATCGTTTCTTATGGCTTCTTTGAAATTAATCTTCGGCTTGGGCGTTATCGCGGCATTCCTTCTGGTGTGCTTCAGACTCATTCCGCCGTATTTCTCGAACTACGAGCTGGCGGATGCGGTCAAGACCGAAGCGGTACAGTCAACCTACACCACGCGCTCGGAAGAAGATATTAGAGCATCCGTCATCAAACACGCCCGCGACTACGATATTGACTTGTCGCCCAAGCAAGTGCATGTCATGCGAAACGGCGGGATAGGCAATGGCACCCTCGCCATCGAAGTCGATTACACCGTTCCACTTGAACTGCCCGGCTACTCGACCGAACTCGATTTCCATCTTTCGTCGAAAAATTCAGGCGTGTATTAGAAGCAGCTCTCGGCTCTCCGCTAAGCAGCCATTTTGTGCCGCGCGAACCCTTCACTCTCCACTCTCCACAAATGCTAAGCTTCTCAGCCAGGGACATAAAACGTGCCTGAGACAGACACAGTTAGCCCCCCGACACGGAGAGACGAGTTGCGCGATGCGCAGTTCGCCATGCGTCTTTCCTTGATTGTCGGTCTGGCAATGTTGATCGGCAAGACCACGGTCTATTTCATGACGCATTCGGCGGCAATTTTCTCTGATGCCGCCGAGTCGGTCGTGCACGTGATCGCCGTCGGTTTTGCCAGTTTTAGTCTTCGTCTCAGCACCAGATCGGCTTCTCCTCAATTCCTCTACGGTTACGAGCGCATCACTTTCTTCTCCGCTGGATTTGAGGGAGCGATGATCGTCGTGGCTGCCATCGCAATTCTCTTTGAGTCAATCCGGATGTGGATCACTGGACTGCAACTGGAACGCCTGGGAACGGGCGTATTGCTGGTCCTGACCGCGGGAGTGGTCAATGCGGGTCTCGGTTACTATCTGCTGCGAATCGGCCGGCGCACCAACTCACTCATTCTCGAAGCCGATGGCAGACACGTTTTGACCGATAGCCTGACCAGCTTCGGGGTGGTGGGAGGACTGGGGCTGGTGCTGTTGACGCACTGGAAACCGTTCGATCCGCTGGTAGCGATCGCCGTCGCCGCAAATATCCTCTGGTCGGGAGGGCATTTGGTGTGGCGTTCGGCCGTCGGGCTGATGGATTATTCCGATCCCGCGGCGGGCCGGAAAATTCGCGACACGCTGGATTCAATTTGTGCGGAACTGTCCGTTCAATACCACGGCGTACGCTTTCGAACCACCGGATACCGCCAGATCATCGAAGTTCATTTGTTGTTTCCGCGCCTGACATCGGTCAGCGAGGCCCACCGCCTGGCAACTATTCTCGAAGAACGTCTGCCGGCCGAACTGGGGATGCCCGCCGAAGTCACGACTCATCTGGAGTCTCTGGAGGACCATGCCGACGTCCATCACGAACAACACTACACAGGGAAACCTGACTAATCTAGCGCCGGCGCGGGAGTTTCGCGCACATTACCTGCCGCCCATTGACACCACGAATCAAACACCACAAATCACTTTTCCCTTTTCTCAGCACCTCATCAGCGGAGGGCCCGGCCGGTGGTCGGGGCAAAGCGGAAAAAAACTTGTCTTGGCCGCGCCATTTCTGCATCCTGAGACGGACCGACGGGCGACGGAAGTAGGCCGTTGTGGGGGCAGTTCCTTTGGAAGCTCGAATATTATTCACACGAGGAGGTTGCACAAGGAATATGGTTCCTCATGGGTGAGTCATCCCCGGGTAGATCAGCATATGCCCTGCTGAATCGTGACGTGATCCTTGACGAGCGGATCAACCGCGTCCGAGCAGTGGCGGATTTCTTCGGAAAGTTCGTTGCTCCAGCGGCGCAAGGTCCGGATGGTACCCAGAACAATCCTTTCCACGCAGCTTGCTACATGGGGTGGGACATATTTCCGACATACGGAGGTCCGAACGCTGGAGAACCCGAACTGCACAGCGCGTGTCTCGGCGCTATGTCAGAGATACTCTCACTATCTTCGGGGCTGTGCCGATTGAGTGCACTCCATGGACGAAACCAATGGCGTCTCTATCATGCGAAACGCGTCGAGAGCATCGTGGACTCGTTCCTCCAGAGAACACCCGGATTGACGCCTCGCGTCATCGAGTATGAGGCTGCGGCGCGCTCAGGCACGGGCCAGTAAATATAGCTGGCGATAACAGGCGTGTCTGTTGAAAAAGGAACCAAAGCAGTAATTTCCGTGAATTTCAGCGTCTACGGCGAACGAACATTCAATAACTTACGAACAAATTTCGCTGTCAAAATTCCCTAAAAAGAGTTTTTCAACAGCGTAGGGCCCGCCCGGGGGGGCGGGGCAAAGCGGAAAGGAACTTGTGGCGGCAGTTCCTTGGAAGACACAGGCGTAGGCGATTGCGCTCACGATCCGGATTGGCTGGGCTCGGATTCCCGTCGATTCGTGGGGTCGCCTCGGAAACTGCCCCACCCACACCTCGTCCATGGTTTGACACGCATCCAAATGGTTGTAGGGGTTGCCTGGTGATTTAGAATCAATAACAAACGGAGCCTTGGCTCCCAAAATCAGTTCGGACCGAGAATTGCTCCTGGGCATGATGCACAGTTCTCTCCATGGCCATTAAGCTGAAAATCCCGAGAGTTCGAAACGGCGGGCAGAGTGACGAAGGCCGCAATCAAGGCCGCGGCCAAAGCCGCCGGTCGTTGCGTGACCCCATCATGCGCTTTGCCCTGCTCGGTTTTCTCTCGGCGGCGCTCTTGGTGGTCGGCTTTTTTGCCTACTGGTATGTAAAGTATGACCGCATCATCGAGCAGCGCTTCCGCGGTCCGGCGTTCGCCACTTCGGCGAAGATTTTCGCCGCTCCGCGGGTGGTGAGGATCGGAACCAAGGCGACCGTCTCTGAACTTGCCGCGAATTTGCGTCACGCCGGCTATTCCGAAAAGGACGACGAATCTTCGCTCGGCAGTTTTCGTCTACACGGTGGCTCGATTGAAGTGCTGCCCGGCCCTGAGTCTTACCACAGTCCCGAACCGGCCACCATCACCGTCGCCGACGGGGTGGTTTCGACCATCCATAGCCGCGTTACCGGCGACCTCGCTGCCTATGAACTCGAGCCGCAGATGTTGGGTTCGCTGTTCGACGCCGAGCAACGCTCCAAGCGTCAATTAGTAAAGTACGACGAAATTCCCAAGGTCGTGGTGGAAGCGGTAACGTCGATCGAAGATCGCCGCTTCTTTCAGCACAGCGGCGTCAATTTCATGCGTCTGGCTGAAGCCGCCTGGATCGATTTCACCCATGGGCGCCATCAGCAGGGCGGTTCGACGATCACCATGCAGCTGTCACGCGCATTTTTTCTGACCCCGGAGAAAACCTTCAAGCGCAAGCTGATTGAAATGCTGATCGCGGTGGAGTTGGAACAGAAATTCTCCAAGCAACAGATTTTCGAGTTCTACGCCAATCGCGTCGATTTGGGACAACGCGGATCGTTCACCATCTCGGGGCTGGCTGAAGGTTCACGGTCGTATTTCAACAAGGATCTGAAAGATATCACCTTGCCGGAAGCCGCGCTTCTGGCCGGTTTGATCCAGGCGCCCAGCCGTCTTTCGCCCTATCGCCATCCCGAGCGCGCCCTTGAGCGCCGCAATCTGGTGATCGAGTCCATGGTCGAAACCGGCGACATTACGCGCGAGCAAGCCGACAAAGCCAAGGCAATGCCGCTGAAACTAGCTCCGCCGAACGTGGAGGCCAGCGATGCGCCGTACTTCGTCGATATGGTTCGCGACACCGTCGTCAGCAAACTGGACGAGCGCGAGATCAACGAGCAGCAATATCGCATCTACACCACGCTCGATCCTGAACTGCAACGGGCGGCCGCGCAAGCGGTGGAAGCCGGTATCCAGTTGGTGGACGACCAGGTCACGAAGATGCGCACCAGGCGGACCAAGGTCGGGAACAAGTTTGAAACCACCGTTGCGCCCGGCCCACAGGCGCAGGTGGCGCTCGTGGCCATGGACCCTCACACCGGCGAAATCAAGGCGCTGGTCGGCGGACGAAACTACGGGGCGAGCCAGTTGAACCACGCGCTCGCCAAGCGCCCGACCGGATCGATCTTTAAACCGTTTGTGTACGCGGCCGCCATGAACACGGCGATTGACGGCTCAACCGCCGTGATCACTCCGGCGTCCACGGTTTCCGATCAGCCGTCGACGTTCGCCTACGGCGATCAGATCTACGAGCCGCGCAACTACAAAGAGGAGTACCACGGCGACATCACGCTCCGCTACGCGCTGGCGCTTTCGCTCAACAACGCGACCGTGAAGCTAGCGGAGGAAGTCGGCTACGACAAAGTCGCCGATCTGGCCCGGTCCGCCGGAATCGCATCGGTGAAAGCCACGCCGGCGATGGCGATCGGCGCCTACGATGCCAGTCCTGTCGACATGACGGCGGCATACACAAGTTTTGCCAACGGCGGCACACGGCTTTCACCCGTTTTCGTAAATTCCGTGCGCAACTCCAAGGGCGACATCGTCGTCAACTTCGGAACCGAGAAAAAGCAGGTGCTCGATCCGCGCATCGCCTTTGTTATGACCGACATGCTGGAAGGTGTCATGAATTTCGGCACCGCTGCCGGGGTGCGCGCCCGCGGTTTCACCGCCCCGGCGGCGGGGAAGACGGGTACTTCGCACGACGGCTGGTTCGCCGGCTACACCAGCAATCTGCTTTGCATCGTCTGGGTGGGATACGACGATTACAGCGACATCCACCTAGAAGGCGCGCACACTGCCGCTCCCATTTGGGCTGAGTTCATGAAGAAGGCGGTCACGCTGTCCCAGTATGAGGACGTAAAGCCTTTTACCCAGCCCCAAGGCGTCGTCGATGTCCAGCTCGACAAAGTCACCAACCGCCTGGCGACGCCTGCTTGCCCCGACGATTACACAATTGCCTTCGTGGCCGGGACCGAGCCTCGCGATACCTGCGACCAGAGCGGGGGGGTACAGGGGTTCTTTTCCCGGATGTTTGGCGGAAATTCCGAAAAAGCGCTGCCTCCGCCCGCTGCGAACGGGAACCCACAGGCGGCCAATGGTGTCCAATCTGAAGAAGAGGCAAAGAAAAAGAAAAGCTTCTTCGGCAAGATTGCTGACGTGTTCAAGGGAGACAGCGCTTCCCAAAAGGATGACAAGAACGCGCCTGCTCCGTCTAAGAGTAGTGGCAGCACGCCGCCACAGTAGGATTGTAGTAATCATACAGAGCGCCCTAATATCGCAAGCCCGGTTCCTGGCATCAAACTTGCTAGCGATGTAACGCCGTACGCTGAAATGTCATGAGACTCTGACTTTCTGTAGGTCCGGCCGGGGGTGGGATATGTTTTCCTGGATCCGTATCAGCTCTGTCGCAGTTTTCTTCGCTGCTTTTCTCGTTCTCCCATCGCAGGCCCAGACCACCGAACAGTTGCAAGTCGGCCCTCCACCGGTCCACCGCGTAGATCCGCCCCCTCCCGGGGCATCACCGGAGGAACTCGAACAACGCGGCGACGACCTGCGCACGGATAAGAACTGGCTCGATGCCCTCGACTACTACCAGGCCTCCCTGAAAGGCGCGCCGGCGAATGCCTCGCTGCTGAACCGGATGGGAATCTGCCAGATACAGCTGCACCGTCTGCGCGAGAGTAAGAAGACTCTGGAGCGGGCCGTCCGGATTGATCATCGGTTTGCCGACGCATACAACAACCTCGGGGTGGTCTATTACGAAACGGGCGTCCTTTATCACTCGGTTAGCGATTTCGGCAGGGCAATCAAACTGTATGACAAAGCGATTGCGCTGAGCGACGAGTACGCGTCTTACTACAACAACCGAGGCGCCGCATACTTTGCCCAAAAGCGATACGAGCAGGCGGCGGCCGACTACTCGACTGCGCTCCAGTTGGATCCGGACGTTTTTGAACGAACCGCAAAAGCAGGTGTGCAGGCCATGCTGCCTTCTCCCGAGGACCGGGCGCGATATGAGTATGTCGTCGCCAAGCTCTACGCCAAAATGGGAGTCACCGACCGCTCGTTGCACTACCTGAGAAAGGCAATGGAGGATGGTTACAAGGGCATCAAGGACGTATACAAAGACAATGAATTCAGCACCCTGCGCAAAGATCCCCGCTTCGCGGAACTGATGGCGACGAAGACACTGGCCATCACCGATTAGATCCGGATAACTCGCTGGCCTGGAATGGGTTAGGGAAAATCGAAAAACCGCGCGAAACTTTTGTGGTGAGCCGGGGTTTTCAACGCCATTGCTCCTGAAAACAAACAGGGTGAGTAGGGAGAACAAGCACCCACCGGTTGCCGAACCCGAGCACGCCCCAAGCAAGCAACCGGTGGGTGATTCAGCATTCGGCATTTAGCACTCAGCACTCAGCATTTTGGCCCTCAGCTTCTCTCCGAAATATATTCCTCGACTACCCGCTTCCACTTGCCCTGCGCTTTCAGAATGTATTCGACCGCGTCGCGAGCCGCGCCATCTCCTCCAGCGTGTGACGTGGCCCAGTGGGCAGCGGCTTTTACCTCGGGCCGCGCGTTCTTCACCGCGATGGCCAGGCCACATTTGCGCATTGCCGGCAGATCAATCACGTCGTCGCCAACGAAGGCAGCCTCCGACGCGGTGATGCCGTCTTTTTCAAGAATCTGCGCAAAGACTGACGCCTTGTCCTGAATACCCTGACACACGTGATCCATCTTCAGATCACGCGCGCGCAGTGCAACGGTTTCGGAGGTGCGCTTGGTGATGATCCCGGTCTTAATTCCGGCGAGGCGCGCCAGTGAAATAGCGGTGCCGTCGTGCGCGTGGAAGCCCTTGGCCTCGATCAAACTCGTGCTCTGGAGGCCGAAGCCGCCCTGCCCGGCCTGAGTCGCGGATTTTTCCAGCACACTCTGCTGAACTCCGGATTGCGAGCCTCCAGGCGCGGGGAAAATCCAGATCTTGCCGTCAGTAAGAACGCCGTCAACATCGAAGAGAATGAGTTTAATTTTACGGGCACGAGCGGTAGCAGATGATTTGGGCATCGCCGCGATTCTAGCAGGCACAACTCACGTAGGGACAGCCGCCCCGGCTGTCCATCGCGCGCGCTATCGCCGGATCGGCGGTCGATTCTCTAATCTGCGCCGCCGCCCACAGGCGCGGCTGGACCATTTTCACCATCCATCAGGATTTCCAAAATTATGCTTCGGTGCTGCCGCTGCGTTTGCACGCAGTCTGAGCCAAGACCAGCACCCAGCCGCTCGACGGCCTATCTATGGACGCGTAAGCCCTGACACCGGGAAATGGCGTCCAAGCTTCTTGAAGTCGTGGTCGGCGGTAACGAGAGTGGCGCGATGCTGCAAAGCAAGAGCGGCGGCGATGCAATCCGCATAGGGAGTCTTGTGGAGAGCCTTCAATTCGCCAGCTCTGAGGGCCTGAGAAAGATCAACGGGGACAAGCTGAATCGGCAGGCGGGAGAGGCCGTCGAGGGTTTGGCGAACTTGCTCCTGGCTGCGTTTCTGCCAGAGGCAATAGAAGACCTCGCCGAGGTTCATAACCGAGACGAGAACAGTGACCTGGTGCCGCGCAGCTGCATGGAGCAACTGATCGACCTTGTGAACACCGGGGCCAGCTTCCACAAAATCGAGCACTGCATTGGCATCGAAAACGTAGGATCCGGTCATTTCTCCAGCCGGTGTTCACGCTCACGAGCTTCAACGAGTGAGTCTTCGCCCTTGCAAGACCCTCGGAGCCTGCGGATTAACTCCTCCGTCGCGGGTTGCGTGTGATCGCTTCCCTGATCGCGAGTCGCCTGGCCCTCGTAGCGGACATCAAATCCTCGCTCCTTCAGGATCTTGACGGCTTGATGCGAATTTGTAGGGTCATTCGGAGGCACTCCTGCCGCCTCAAGAATTAGCGGCCTGGCAGGCAGTTCCCGCCCCTCGACGATCACGGTCCACTTTGCCGGGCGAGCCGCACGCAACCTTTTGGCGGCTGCGGTGATGTCTTCCTTGGGTGAGAGCCGAGACCCTTGGGCTGGGCATGAGTCGGTCCTCCTCGGCAGCTTCTTAGTTCGCTTGGATTATTCATATTCATCATATTCATACTCACAGTCAAGGCAAGCACCTCCTTGGCTGACCCAGGCGAACATTTTACGAAACTAGAAATTCCCGCTACAATCTCTCCCATGCCGTCCGCCGTCTCTCCTTCGCTGGCTTGGGCTCATCCGCTGGTTCAGGAATGGTTCACGGCGCGCTTCTCCACGCCGACCGAACCGCAGGAGCAGGGCTGGCCCCACATTCTCGCCGGCCATACCACGCTGATCTCGGCTCCCACCGGATCAGGCAAAACGCTGGCCGCTTTCCTCGCCTGCATTAACCGCCTCGTCTGCAAGGCGCTGGCCGGCGAACTGCGCGATCGTACCGAAGTTCTGTATATATCTCCGCTCAAGGCGCTCGGCAACGACATTCAGAAAAATCTCGAAATCCCGCTCGGAGAAATTCTGCAGATGGCCGGCGATCGCGGGCTGCTGATGCCCGAGATCCGTACGGCGGTACGCACCGGCGACACGTTGATGAAAGACCGGCGCCTGATGCTGAAGCGCCCGCCGCATATTCTGGTCACGACGCCTGAGTCGTTCTACATCCTGCTGACCGCGGAGAAAAGCCGCGCCATTTTGCGCGATGTTGAAACCGTAATTGTCGACGAAATCCACGCCGTCGCCGACGACAAACGCGGCGTGCATCTGGCGCTTTCGCTCGAGCGATTGGAAGCGCTGACCGACCATCCGCCCGCGCGCATTGGCCTTTCCGCGACGCAGAAGCCGATCGAAGAAGTTGCACATTTCCTCGCTGGAAATTCTGATCTGCGAAAACCGCGCCCCGCTCCCGTGATCGTCAACGTCGGCCACAAACGCAAGCTCGATCTCGGAGTCGAGGTTCCGTCTTCGGAACTTGGCCCAGTTGCGTCAAACGAAATGTGGGACGAGATTTACGAGCGCATCGTGCAACTGGTGAATGCTCACCGCTCGACGCTGCTCTTCGTGAACACGCGGAGGCTGGCCGAGCGCATTGCCCATCAACTGGGCGAGCGCTTGGGCGAAGAGAACGTGGCGGCGCATCACGGAAGCTTGGCGCGCAAGCTGCGTCTGGAAGCCGAACGAAAACTGAAGGAAGGCCAAGTGAAGGTGCTGGTGGCGACCGCATCGCTCGAACTTGGCATTGACGTAGGAACCGTGGACCTGGTGTGTCACATCAGTTCGCCGCGTTCGATTGCGGTTGCGTTGCAGCGCGTAGGCCGTTCGGGCCACTGGCGCGGCGCCGTCCCTAAAGGAAGATTTTTTGTCACCACGCGCGACGATCTGGCGGAGTGCGCCGTACTGGTGCGGGCGATTCGCGGGGGCGATCTCGACCGGCTGATTTTTTCCGAAGCTTCGCTCGATGTGCTGGCGCAGCAGATCGTAGCGTGCTGCGCCGCTTCTGGCAGCGCCGCCACGGCAAACAAAGCGGGCGATCAATCCGGCGTTAGCACTGACGTTAATTCAAACGACGGATGGGATGAAGACGAATTATTCGCGCTCGTGAAGCGGGCCTATCCCTATCGCAACCTCGCCCGCGAAACCTTCGACGCCGTGCTCGCCATGCTTTCCGAAGGAATCGCCTCGCAGCGAGGACGCTACGGCGCCTACCTGCATCATGACCGCATCAACCGCAAACTGCGAGCGCGCCGTGGAGCGCGCCTGGCGGCGATTACCAGCGGCGGTGCGATTCCTGATAATGCGCTTTTCACCGTGGTCGCCGAACCAGACGGTGGAGTCGTGGGAACCGTCGATGAAGACTTCGCCGTGGAAAGCATGGCGGGAGACGTCATGCTGCTCGGTAACACCTCGTGGCGCATACGCCGCGTGGAAGCGAAAACGTCGCGCATGTTAGTCGAAGACGCGCACGGCACTCCACCCAGCATACCGTTCTGGCGAGGCGAAGCTCCGGCGCGCACCGCCGAACTTTCACAGCAGCTAGGCGAATTGCGCAAACAGATCAGCGACCGCCTGCCCGGCGTGCTTCCCGTAGAGGGATGGCGGAATCTGCCTGTAGTCGCCGACACCGTGAGCTGGCTGCGCGAGGAATGCGGGCTTGATCTATCCGGCGCCGAGCAACTGATTCAGTACACGCTCGAAGGCCGTGCGGTGCTGGGCGATGTTCCGACGCAGATGACCATCATCGCCGAAAGATTTTTCGATGAAGGCGGCGGGATGCAGTTGATCATCCACGCGCCCTTCGGCGGACGCATCAACAAAGCCTGGGGACTGGCACTGCGCAAACGCTTCTGCCGCGGCTTCAATTTCGAGTTGCAGGCGGCCGCCACCGACAACGGCCTGAACATCGCGCTCGCAGAGCAGCATAGCTTTCCGCTGGCCGATGTTTTTCAATTTCTGGCGTCCGAGAGCATGCCCCCCATCCTGGAGCAGGCAGCGCTCGCCTCGCCGATCTTTCAAACCCGCTGGCGCTGGGATGCAACGCGCGCTTTGGCTCTGCTGCGTTTTCAGGGCGGCAAGAAAGTGCCCCCGCAAATCCAGCGCATGCGCTCCGACGATCTGCTCGCCTCGGTTTTTCCAGATGTGGCGGCGTGCCAGGAAAACATCGAAGGGGACATCAAGATTCCCGACCACCCGCTGGTGCGCGAGGTAATGAAGGACGTGCTCACGGAAGCGCTCGATAGCGAAGGTCTCGCCGAGGTGTTGCGCGGAATCGAGCAGGGAAGGATCCGTTGCCTGGCCGTCGATACCCCTGTGCCGTCGCAGTTCTCACACGAAATTCTCAATGCGAATCCCTACGCTTATCTTGATGACGCACCACTGGAGGAGCGCCGGGCGCGAGCCGTTGAGATGCGACGTGTGTTGCCGGCATCCGTGCTCGAAGAAGTCGGCGCTCTCGATCCCGCAGCCATAACGCAGGTGCAGCAGGAGGCATGGCCGGATGTGCGCGACGCCGATGAACTGCAGGATGTGCTGCATACGCTCGTGATGGTGCCGGCGCCGGAGGGAAGCTCTCAGCTTTCAGCTGTCAGCTCTCAGGAAACCAAACCCCAGCTCACCGCCATCTGGAGTGGATTCTTCGATCGCCTGCAACAGGAGAATCGCGCCGTCGTGGCGGAAGCTACAGGCAAGCGCTATTGGATAGCTGCCGAGCGAGTCGCATGGTTCCAGGCAATGCATCGTGTGGTGACGGGGCTCGGCCCCGTCCCGGCGGGGCGAAGCCCCGCGACCACACAAGCGCCGAATTTCGATGATGCCGTGCTGACCGCAGTGCAGGGATGGATGACGCATCTCGGCCCAACCACTGCGTCGGAAATCGGCGACCTGCTGGGACTACCCGCGGTTGAGATCGAAAAAGCTCTGCTCCGCATCGAAGCCAGCGGAGCCATTCTGCGCGGCAACTTCCGCCCTACTGCTTCGCGTAAAGACGATTCGCGCCCCGCGGCATCCGCTGCCAGCGAACTCGAAACCGAGTGGTGCGAGCGCCGTCTGCTCGCCCGTATTCATCGCCTGACCGTCGCCACCTTGCGCAAACAGATCGAGCCGGTAAAAGCAGCGCAGTTCATGACTTGGCTTTTGCGCTGGCAGCATCTCGCTCCGGGGACGCAAGTGCGCGGCGAGCATGGGACGCTCGAAGTGATCCGCCAGTTGCAGGGGTTTGAAATTCCCGCCAGCGCGTGGGAACGGTTTGTGCTGGCGCGCAGAATTTCGGATTACGATCCCGCGCACCTCGATCAACTGTGCCTGACCGGAGCAGTCGGATGGGGCCGCCTGTCGCCCCATCCGGCGACTCTTGAAACCACCGGAACCGATGAGACAGGTCGCGAAAACCGGCGACGAGTGATTCCAACGCGCGTCGCGCCGATTGCCTTCTTCGTCCGCGAAGATGCCGACTGGCTCCGTCCACACCACCCCGGCGCGGAGGACTCCACCACTTCGTTCCTGAGCCCGGTGGCGCAGGCGCTGCTCGAACTTTTAAAGCAGCGAGGGGCTCTGTTCTTCCCCGACATGGTGCGAGCGACGGGCCGTCTCAAAGCGGAAATCGAAACCGGACTGTGGGAACTGGTCGCAGCCGGCCTGGTGACCGCCGACGGATTTGAAAACCTGCGCGCGTTGGTAACACCGAAAAGTGCCTCTGGCGGCGGCCTGGCAAAAATGCGCCGCCCGCGCCATGCGCCCGGACGCTGGTCGCTCCTGCACAGCGAAGGCGCCGATCGCGACCGCAGCGTCGAATCCTGCTGCTGGATGTTGTTGCGCCGCTACGGCGTGGTCTTCCGCGACCTGCTGGTGCGCGAAACGAATCTGCCGCGATGGCGTGAATTGCAGATCGGATACCGTCGTCTCGAAGACCGTGGCGAGATTCGCGGCGGGCGCTTCGTCGATGGATTTCTCGGAGAGCAGTTCGCGCTTCCAGTGGCCGTCGAATCCTTGCGCGCCCACCGCAGGTTGCCACAGAATGCAAATGCCGAGCGCGTCGTCATAGCCGCCGCCGATCCGCTGAACCTCGTTGGAATCATCGTTCCCGGCGAACGCATTCCCGCGATCTCTGGAAGAAGCGTCACGTTTCGCGACGGCGTATGGGACGCGGAAGATGCGCTGCTGGCGTCCGGCTACTAGAAGTAGCGCTGGAAGGCTGGTACAGCGCGGCGCCCCAGCAACACATTCTATGCAGTGTCATCCCGCGCTTCGCTCGGGATGACAAAATCTGGTGAGTTGGGCGTTGAAGAGAGGGGCGACACTTTCGCCTGGCTACTAGGTCACGGCAAGTCTAATTTCAGCAGCGCCTGCGGATCCAAATACACACCCTGCCAGCGTAATGCCAGATGCAAATGCGGCCCCGTGGCGCGCCCCGTGCCTCCGCTAAGCCCGATCGGCTGTCCTTTACTCACATCGTCGCCTTCTTTGACGAGAAAGCTCGACAGGTGCAGATAGAGCGTCAGCAGTCCCTGGCCATGGTCGATCACCACGAAGTTGCCTTCATAGAACATAGGTCGCGCCAGGATGACGCGTCCGCTATTTACGGCTGCGACCGAGGTTCCACCCGGCACGCGGAAATCGAGTCCAAAATGGGTGCTCTGCACCGAGCCATTGAAGACACGCTCCGCTCCAAACACGTCGGAGATCTCGGCATTCACCGGAGCCGCGAACGACCCTCTCCATTCGCGCCCCCGGCTGAGGGTTTTAAAAGCTTCGGCTTTGGTCTCCTTGTCCTGTTCGATCTGGCGCAGATCTTCGGCACTGGGCGCAGTGTAGCGTCCGGGAACTGACAGCACCACGTGGCGGGGATAGCTTTGGTGTTGCACACGAATTTGTTTTTCGAACGAGATCGTCTGTCCCGCATATGGTCCGGCGGATTGCCCAGCGGAAGTCTCGGAGTGAAGCTCGATAGGATAAGTTCCCGGCTTGGTTTCCAGGCTGACTCCAGCGAGCGCGAACCATGATTTGCTGCTCGCGTCAAAGCTGAAGGCAATCTCATGTCCGAGCCAGTTGGCCGAAAGCGTGCGAACCGGCTCCGGCGTGTTGACGCGGAAAAGCACCGGCGCTCCGTTGACGAGGCGGGCGGGCTGGTTGACGACCGTCCATTTGCTGACCGCCGAGTGAGCGGCAGTCGCCGCCGGTGAGCTTGCAGCTAGCGAAAGCAACAGCGCAAGCGCAATGAATGTCGAGGGATGGAAGAGGCGTTCGCGCATCGGTTTCGGGCTGGAACCGACCGGTTCTAGTCTTCGTCTTCTGCTTCTTCGTTGATCTTGATGCGGAGCGACTTGAGGAACTTCATATCCTGATCGCTGATCTTGAGTTCAGGGTTGGTGCTGAGGGTGGAGACCAGGGAAGTCTTGTCCGTGGTGTGTTCACCTTGCTTGCTTACGCCGATGGTGGCTTCGAGAACCAGGAAAATGTCGTAACCGCCTTCTTTGATGCGGGCAACGACTTCGGCGATCTGCTCGGAATCGGACAGAGTCTCGTTGATCGCTTCTCCAAGATCTTTCATGAGCTGCTTCAGTTGCTGATCCACGAGTCCCCCTGGAATCGGACGCCGCTGATGGGGACATCACAAGGAGTTGTGACGCCGCCCACCGCCATTGTACGCCCGGCCGCTGCTAAAATCGACTTATAGTGACGGCTACCGGCCAAGGATTAACCGACCAATGATCGAGCGACCCATGACCGACGGCCACTGGATGAGAAAGATCAAGTTGATTTTCCGTGCGGCTGCCGACCTGTTGGAGCGCAACCGGATGGGCGCGGCGCTGCTGGCGGGGATCCGCGCGTCCGCCCGATCCTTCGGACAGGTGCTGCACCAGCTTTGGCTGGAAGTGACTGGATTCACGTTCCTGGCGATGGCCGCAGTCGGGGCCATGGCCGGCATGCGCGAATACGGCAAGTACCAGTCTGGCCACGCGGCAGGGCCGGGACGGTTGCTGCTTGCGGTATGCTTCACGATTTCCTTCGCCTGGTTCGGGTTGAGTTCATTCTGGCGGATAAAAAGAAAAGCTAAAAGCTAAAAGAAGAAGGGCAGGGAAAAGTGACGGTACTCAAGCCGGCCGAACCCGCAATCAAGCGTGAAGGCGGGCTTCCAGGCCAAGAGACGTCTTCGCACATCCCCGTACGCCCCCTCTATTCGCAATCCGATCTTGCCGCCTGGGACTACGACCGCGATGTCGGCTATCCGGGCGACTTTCCTTACACACGCGGTGTGCAGGCCACCATGTACCGCGGCCGCCTCTGGACGATGCGCCAGTACGCCGGCATGGGCGATGCCGAGGAGTCGAACAAGCGCTACAAGTATCTGCTCGCGAACGGCACGACGGGACTATCGGTGGCCTTTGATTTGCCGACGCAGATTGGCCTCGATTCCGACCATCCGCTGGCCGTGGGAGAAGTCGGCAAAGTTGGCGTGGCCATCGATTCGATCGAAGACATGCAGCGCCTCTTCGATGGCATTGACCTGACCGCGATTTCAACATCGATGACCATCAATGCCACGGCGTCGATTCTGCTGGCGCTATACGTGGCCGTGGCGCGGCGGCAGGGCAGGGATATTCGCAAGCTCTCCGGCACCGTGCAGAACGATGTGCTCAAGGAGTACATCGCGCGCGGAACCTATATTTATCCGCCGCAGCAGGCGATGCGGATCATTA
>Ga0181532_10000792_pt1 | contig 31512 bp, 16 predicted proteins | sample PEATcosm2014_Bin_33_FD_119768 | JGI IMG/M metagenome (GOLD analysis project Ga0181532, IMG submission 119768) | Peatland microbial communities from MTU Mesocosm Facility, Houghton, MI, USA - PEATcosm2014_Bin11_30_metaG | ecosystem: Environmental > Terrestrial > Soil > Wetlands > Peat | place...
CGGCTTGCTCCAGAGCACCCGTCTCCCGCCGCGGTTGACGACACGGAGGCAGTCTACAAAGAGCTGTTGAAGACCCACAAGCCCAGCCAAATGGGGTTGTTTGGGACGTCTGCGGGAGCTATTTTGACCGCTGAAGTTGCCTCCCGCTTGCAGCGAGATGGCCTGCCCCTCCCCGCGGCGCTGGGAGTTTTTTCGGGGACCGGCGATTTGAGCCAGCCGGCGGACTCAGACGCACTATTTACCATTTGGGGATGGCCTGGGCACCTCGATCCACCCTCGGGGCATCCTCGCGCGTCTGCATACGTGGGAAACACCGATCCCAGAGATCCGGTGCTCTCCCCTCTCTATGCCGACATGCACGGATTCCCGCCCACGCTCTTCGTGACCAGTACGCGGGACCTGCTGCTGAGCGGCACGACCATCCTGCACAGGGCTTTTCTTCGGGCCGGGGTGGAGGCACAACTGGTGGTCTTCGAAGCGCTGCCGCACGCCTTCTGGTATGACTACCACTTACCGGAGACAAAGGAAGCTCTGGCCCTCATGGCGAAGTTCTTCAGCGAGAAGGTGGGCAAGTAGGCAGGTGGGCAGATCGGCAGGTGGAATGTAGGCTTGCGTTTCTCGTGTTAAGAGGGCGTGTGGCGGAGTCCCAATTTCAGATCCCAGATTTGAGATTCTGGAAGCTAGTGCCTCTCGAACGTTAAGTCTGGACTCCTCGACCGCTCGATTAATCGACTTCTCGACTCCTCAACCGCACAGCTTTTGGGCTTCCACCACTTCGTCTCTGTGCCTCTTCGACTCCTTAACTTTTCGACTCCTGAACTCGCGACTCTCGAATTTCGCCGGTCGACTCAAAAATCGCACAACGATTCGACGAAAGCGGCGGAGCCGTCGCGCAGCCAGCCGTCGAGTTGTGCCGGTTCTTTGAGTTGCTGCCCGCGCGTCCGCGGCACGGCGACAAACCGGCATTTCAATTCCGACAAGGCCGTCATATCTCCCCAGAGCTTTTCAAATTGGGCTACTGGAAAGACGTCTTCCTGACCTTTTCCCCAGCGCTTCTTCACATCTTTAAGGGTGATGTAAGTGGGCATGCGGGCGGCCAAGTTGCGGATTGAGGCGTTGAGAAGTTCCGGGTTTGTCAAGTCGCTGCGGGCAAGTCCGAATACGGCGAGGAGTTGGTCAATGTCGATCCAATAGCTAGCGCTGTTGTACCACGACAGGCGCGATTCAACTTCTTCGCTGGGGAGGGCAAGGCCCTCGATCAGACGCAGTCGGCCGTCGACGTGGGCCAAGCCGCCGCCACGGTCCTCGATGTGGCGGGAGATCACTTCGGTGGTAAGAGCCGCCCCCTGCTCGATGTGGTAGCCGAGCAAACCGGCGTCGGCATTGGCTCCCATGGTATCGATATTGTGAACTAGCAGGTATTTCAGCCGCGGCCTTTCTTCGAGCAGTCGCACCAGTGTGCCATTGCGGATAAGGTTCGGCACCTCATACCAATGGCCGACGGGATGCAAGCACTGAAGGGGCACGTTGTCGGTGTAGCTCGAGCCCTCGCCCATTTGTCGCGCCCAGGCGATCAGCGAAGCGTGCAGACTTTCTCGCACTTTCTGGGCCTGCTCGTCGAGCAACTGTTGCGGCATTTCCTCCCAGGCAAATCGTAGGTCGCGCTCCATGGGCACCAGTCGCAGGCCGATGGCTCGGCCAGGCGATAGGAGCAACGGGCCGGTGTAGCCGTAGTTTACTTCGGCGCGCAGCTGAGACTCAATGGCATCGTGCGTCAGGTAGCTTGTGGTGATGATGTGGGGCAGCAACGTGCCGTACAGACGATTGGTCTGGCGGCTCTTGGCAAGGTGCGCCTCAACGAAAGTGCGGCGGCGGACGCCCAACTTACAGAAGGGATTGAGAGCCTTGACAACCCCCGCGCCCTTCGTCCAGCGGCTCCCCACACCACCCGCAAACGAGACCACAGCCACCATTCCGGCCGCCAGCGCGTCTCCGCCGATCTCACGGTAGTGCGGCGCCAATTCGCGCCTGGCGTCAAAAAGGTCATCAGGGCCGAGATCGGTAATCCGGCTGCTCGCAGGCAGGCGGTTTTGCGCCAAGCCGACCCTGCCGCTGCGCAGGTCCGCCTGGATCTGCTCGTGTTCCATCCGGTCGAAGGCATGCGCCTCCAGGAGGGCTTCAAGGCTTTGCGCACGATCCGACTCCTGCGCGCGGTGCGGGATCAGGTGCTCGAAGACGTGCTGCACCATGCCCTGGAACTCCGGGAGTTCGTGGCAGGCGGCCGTAAACCGCTCCAGTTCGGCGCGGCGTGCGGGTGAAAGCAGGCGGGACTCAATGCGCAGAAGCGGCGGGACGATAAGTTGGTAATAGGCCGCCGGCATCAGTGCGGAGTTTCCCCGCAAAAGCGCTGCCTCAGTTCCACGTTCGTTAATCGCAAAATCATAAACGACGGGCTCCATGGCAAAAGGAACGGATGACTCCATGCGGCGCCGGGTTTCGCTCATGATAGCTTGTAGGCGCTCCTGACCCAATCCCTTCCGGTCTGGATTAAAGAGAAATCCCATGCCGCCGCCCGACATTCCGCCGAGCATCCAAAAACCCCAGAAGTCAGCACCCATTTCCGTGCGCACGCGGCGAATCAGAGTGTCCGTGTAGAGATTTCCGGCCCAGGGAATAATGGTCTGTATGGGACCCTCGAAGTTGTCTTCGGTTGAGGCGCCAATCGCCTTGATGTTGCCGTCCTTCAAGTGGCCAATGAGGTCGTCTAGTATGTGAATGGCATCGCCCCGCGCGCGCCATTCGCTCTCCGAACGAAGCAGGTACTTCTCCGTCACCATCTCCAGAATCGGACCTACGTCCTGCGCCATCCCACCGTGCACAAGCACGAGGCTGCGTTGCAGCTTATCGCGTGTTTCCTGCGGGACATCTTCAGGGCGAAAGATGAGATGGTCCGGAAGCAGGCAGCCGCGACTAATGCCGAACTCCGGATCGCCTTCCCGTGCCAGGACACCGTAGATGAGTTTAATTCCGGGCCATACGCCACCGGAATCCTGCCAGCCGCCGCCCGAGCCGCCCAGCCATTCGCCCAGGATAGCGCGTGCTGCCACGAGGCGGCGGTCCCGCTCTTCCAGGCCCCCGGTGAGGGCGTGAATCTGGTTGGTGGCGCGCATGCACACCGAAATGAGCGAGGCAAGAAGGCTGGTGGAGACGGCCAGGCGCGATCCTCGCGGGATGTCATTCACTTTGCTTACGATCTCGATGCCGCACCCCGCTCTGCCGGTGAGACGGATCAAAACATCAGCCAGCGGCTGAGTGGCGCCCTCCATACCGGGCGGAACAATGCCGGAGGCAATCACCGCAGCCTTGAGCAGGCCGAGATAGTCGCGGGCGAAATCGAAAACTTCAGCGATGGTGCTGATTTCAGCGCTGCTCTTGAGGTCCGCACTGACTAGACGCAGCACCGGTTGATCGATGACCCGAAACCATGCTTCCACGGGCGGCTTCGGAGTGCCGGAGCCGCGCACGCTGAGGTCAATCGAAATGTTGAGCACCCGGGCGCCTTCCGGGAAATCCATCCCCAGGAAGAAGATATCGCTCCAACCACTGTGGCTTAAGTCCATGCGGACCGGCGTGGTCTCACGCAGAATAGGAAAGAGTTGACTCGAGGCGTCGCGGGTCAACATCTCGGGACGAATGCGCAAGGGCACGTCGTCGGGGTGAGCGGCTCGGAACATCCACTGATTACCGCGCACCGAGCGGACACTTCGGCGCACCTGATCGGCAAGGGTTTGAAAACCCAGGGCGCGATAGCCCGCGGCCAGCGCGCTGGAAAGGGGGGCGCTCGGCCCCTCCGCCGCTTGCTCCGCCAAGAATATATCAAGCGCCTCATCAAAGCGGCGCTTGAGAAGATTGACGTAGCCCCCGAAAGGAATTCGGGACCGTGGTCCGGTCCCGCCCCTTACGAGAATGTGAAAGCGGTGTATTGCGTACAGGAAGAAGAGCGCACGCACCCGCTCGTACAGATTGTCGCTGGTGCGCCGGAAACGGTCGAGCGCCTCGCATTCGGCTAGCAATTCTTCGAGCGGCGAGGCGAGGCAAAGACTTTCCAGCGAGCAATTGCGGGTTTCCGGATCGCGGGAGGTAATGACGCGAATCAATCGGCTCATAGGGCGGCTCACAACACGCTTCCGTAAGCAGGAAATGTGGGAGTGGAAGTAGTGTCATCCTGAGCGCAGCGAAGGATCTCTGCAGTTGATCGTAGTTCGGTGCGGCAATAAGAACTGCAGAGATCCTTCGCTGCGCTCAGGATGACAGAACTCACTTTCTTCTGTTCGTGCTAAACGGGCACTGCTTGCTCCCCGTCCTATTATCCCCGGTGCGCAGCCATTTCGCGCTCTACCAGCAGTTCCAACAGGTGCGACAGCACCTCGTCGCGCTCCCGCCCGTTCAGCGCCAGCGCCAGTTGTGCAATGAGCAAGCCGTAACGGGCGCCGAGATCATACCGCCTGCCGGTGTCTTCAAGCGCCAGATACTGCTCCTGCCGGGCCAGCTCAGCCAGAGCAGCCGAGAGGGTGACCGGACCCGCATTCTGTTTGGCCAACAGACGCGCAACCAAGTCCATTACCGTAGGAGTAAGAACGTGTATGCCGAAGAAACACAGGTAGTAACCAGCCCTGATACCCGGCACCATCAGCCGTTGCTCAGCTTCCGTCGGAGTGGGCTTTTCGATTACTGTCTCGACCCGATAAAGCCCCTGACGGCCGGGTACCCGGCGCCCAGCCACGGCGCCATACCGGGGCAACAAACTTTCCCGGGTAGGCTGCACGCCGGACGCCGAGCACGATTCGCTCTCAGCAAGTTCTACAAGACGCTGCACACCCAGGGTCGCGGCGCTTACATACAAATGGTCCCCGACCAGGTGCAGGAAAGGCTCGTTGCCAACGAACTCTCGAGCGCAGTAGATGGCGTGGCCGTATCCTCCCGGGCGCTCCTGTGGAACGAATCGCACTGCACCTGCCAGGCTTCCGGCGGCTTGTGCGTATCGAGCCTCATCGCCGGGCCACACTACGACACAAACTTCGCCAACGTTCGCGGTGAGCGCCTGCTCGATGAGGATGCCGAGAACGGACTTTTCAACTCCATCGTGGATTAGAGTTTGCAGCGGGAGGGCACGCTGATTCGCTCCTGCCGCAGTGATGACCGCTTTCCTGACCCTCAATTTGGATGCTCCCCTTCCGTGACTTTTCAGCGCTCTGCCAAGATCGGCTGAAGACTGCCGCCAGCCGTGGCATCGCTCAGCCACGACGGCAAGCATTATACCCGCACCGCCGCAAAAAGGAGAATTTCGAACAACTAGTTAATAGACGTGTCAATACTTGACGCCACGTGGCCTATACGATGTACTAGGGATGTCCCGAGGTGGGAGCGCGATAATCTCAAAATAATCTGCTCTTCGTCGGTAGCTGATCTCCCGGATTCGTGTTGGATCTGAGGGGAGTAGCTATCCCTGTCGGCGCTTTTCGCTCGGCGAACGCAAAACGGGGCGATGCCAGGGTGAGTGACTGCGCCTTGGACGACTGCTGCAGCAGCAGGCATGTCGTCTCTGAGGAATGCGCCACAGCCGGCTGACAGGGCGCGCAGGCAGAGAGCAACTAAGGCTGCGCCCGGGAGAGACACGGTACCGGCGTTGTTACGTGTGGCGTGGGCAATGCGGGAGGGGGAAAAACTATGAGCACACTTATAGACGACTTATCGCGGGTCATTGCCAGCCCTGTCTCCAGACGACAGGCATTCAAGATGGTCAGCGGTGCGGTGGGTGGCGCTTTGCTGGCTTCCCTGGGCCTGGGAAGGGCTACCCGGATGCTGGGAGCGGGCGGAAACAATCAACCGTGTCCAGATCACGGGGTGAGGTGCAACGGGCAGTGCTATCAGCAGGGCTATGCTTGCTGCGGCCCCACGGCTTGCGACCGGAACCATCAGTGCTGCAGAGACCACTGCTGCGACAACAAGCAAAGCTGCTGTGGATCAAGCTGCTGCAACTATGGTTCGACCTGCTGCGGCAACAACACCTGCTGCGCGTGTGGGGTTGCCTGCTGCAACGGCAAGTGCTGCTCCAGCCCCAAGGCGATATGCTGCGGTGGCGCGTGTTGCCCGGAAGGCTATCTGTGCTGCGCCAACAAATGTGTAAAGACCCGGCCGTCCGAAAGCTGTATTTGTAGACCGGTGTAAGGTCTCCAACTCATTTTGGTAAGAACTGGATGAAGTGAATTGAGGATCCGGTTTGAGAGCGTAGCCGCGTGTCGATTCGTCAACTTCCGGATCCGATGCCGGTTTAGTCCGCCCCCATATCAGCGTACAATTCCATCTCCGCCACAATCACCTTGACAGGACGTAACCCCAGGGAGACAAGAGCTCGCTGTGAAGGCGAGCGCTAACACAAAGAAGCTCAGAAGTGTGGCTTTTGTGTTAGGCTCGTGCGGCCGCGCACTATTTGCCGGGCGGAGAGAGTGATACTCGACCCCTGGAGCCGGTACGGAGATAACCCATGTTTCGACGCATCTGCTTGTTTCTGTTTCTCGCTCTAATATCGCTCTTGCCTGTAGGGAACCGCTTTTCCGCCACACAGCCCGAGGTCCCTGCAAGACTTAATGGTGAGGCAGGGCAAGCGCAAGGCGGCGGTCTGTATGGCGGTTTCCTTGACCCTCCGCGCGATTACTCGACCATGCCGTTCTGGTTCTGGAACGGGAAAATGGAAGGTTCAAAGATCCAGGAGGAAATCCGCCAGATGGTCGACCAGCGTGTTTATGGGGCGTTCTTACACGCGCGGGACGGCCTTGTGACTCCGTACCATTCCGAGGAATGGTGGCAAGCCATTGGCGCCGGCCTCGAGCAGGCCAAGCGTAGCGGCTTCGAATTCAATTTCGTCGACGAATACGACTGGCCCTCCGGCGAGGCACGCAACATCTGGATGGCCGGTAACCACCAGAGCGAGGTGCTGGCGCGAAAACCGGATTACCGGATGAGGAGCTTGAGCTACAAGGCGGAAGTGGTCAAGGGTCCAAAAGAGGTCACAATTGCCGCTCCGCCCGAACTCCAGGCCGTGGTCGCAGCTCGCTGGCTGGGCGAGAATCGGATAGACGGGCAAAGCTTGCAACTCCTGGCCGTACCGGCGGAATCGGGACAAGTCAAATGGCATGCCCCCGCCGGGGATTGGGTCATCGTCGAGTTCTATCTCGAACCTTCGATGGGCTTTGACGGTGGATTCGTAGACTTGATGAATCCGCAGGCGATGAAGTCGTTCTTCGATCTTGCCTACGGCGAATTTCACCGGCGCTTCGGGGCATACTTCGGAAGCACGGTTCATTATGCTTTCGCCGACCATGAAGGCGACTACGGTTACCGCATCGCCTGGACGCCCGCTCTCTTCGACGCCTTCACAAAGCGTACGGGCTACGACCTTCACAAAGTCCTGGCGCTGTTGATCTACGACGGGGGTGATTCCACAACCAAGGTCCGGTGCGACTACATGGCGACGGTTACCCAGCTCTATCAAGAGTCTTTCTGGAACGGAATTACCGACGGGGCAGCCGAATTCGGCATCGGCCGGACCGGTCATGCGTGGGAAGAATCGCTCCAGTGGGCCGCAGCGCTGGAAGGCAGCCTATTTGCCGTCGAGCGCGGCCTTAACCCCGTGGGCGTTGATTCCCTCGGTGATTTTGGCCGCCAGCCGCTCAACTTCAAGGTCGCTCAATCCGTGGCGGATTTCGAAGGCCGCCGATTCATGTGTGAAAACCAGGGAGTGCAAGGGACGGATTCCTACCTGGACATGGAGGGTTTGCGCCGCGGGACCAACAGCATTGGTTTGTGGGGAGTTAATCTCTTCGTGGGTCATGCTTTCAATTACGATGCCTCACGCGCGAACTATCCTCCCGATTGGCTGCATCAACCTTACTGGCCCTACTTCCACTATTATGCGGACTATACCCGGCGCATTAGCTACATGAATTCCGAGAGCCGCCACGCTGCCAATGTCCTGCTCTACTATCCCATCCTCTCGATGTGGGCGCACTCCGATCCCGTCTTCTCCGGCAGCGCGCCTTACAATCAGATCCAAACACCGGCGGTTTGGAAGAACCCCACCATCACGGTCAACGATTATTACACGCGCCTTATCCTCCGCCTCGCGGACCGGCAATGGGATTACAACATCGCCGATGACGGCTATCTGGCCGGAGCGCGCGTCGAGGGCAACGAGTTGGTGATCGGCCCGCAGCGGTTCCGCGCCATCATCCTGCCGCCCATCAGCACAATCAGCCGCTCGAGCTTAGAGAAGATTCATGCGTTTTATGAGGCCGGAGGCGAGGTGTTTGGAATTCGCATGTTGCCGACTTCTTCTCCCGAAGCGGGAGACAATGACGCCGAAGTGAAAGGAGGAATCGACGGCTTGTTCGGCGCGGGCGCGAGCGAGACGCCCTTGGCCTTCACGGAGCAGCACAACGCTGCAGGCGGCCATGCTTATTATGTTTCGCAGGATGTTGAGACCTTGATTGATCGACTCGAATCCAATGTCCCTAAAGACGTGCGAGTGATTTCAGGCTCCTCCGGCAGCCTCTACTTTGAACACCGTGAAAAGATGGGAAGGGACTACTACTGGGTAGTCAACGACTCTGACCGGCCTCGAACCAATCAGATTGTCTTCGACGCGGCAGGCATTCCCGAAAAATGGGATGCCCTGAGCGGCAAGCGGTCGCCGTTATTCTACGTGAACCGTCCGCAGGGAACCGAAGTGCGGCTGGAATTAGCGCCCTGGGACGCTTACTACGTGGTTTTTAATCCACTCGATGGGCAGGGGCAGAAAGCCGAACTCGTCAGCACCAACGCGGAAAGCCTCGAGGTTGTTTCGCGCCAGCCTGATTCCATCCAGGTGCGCGCTTCGGCGCCTGCCACCCAACCCGACCTCGAAGTCACCCTTCGCGCTGACGGCCAAATCTATCGGGCGCGAAGTGCTAAGCCTCGCCTGAATCCCATTTCGCTCTCCGGCAACTGGGAGTTTCGACCCGAGCCTGAGCGGGTGGAAGTTCCCTATGTGAAGGTCAAAGACGCCCCGGAAGGCGAAGGGGAAAAGCAGGGATGGTCAAGCCCCACGTTCGACGACACTGCCTGGTCATCCCTTTGGCTGAGCGAGGCGGAGAATACCGTGCGTAACTGGAACATCATCGGCCCGTTCCCCAACACGGATGATGCGGGATTCGATACGGCCTACCCGCCCGAAGCCGAGTTTAAGCCGGAGAAGATGTACGCAGGTCTGAAGGGCGATTTTGTGGGCTGGAAGCGCTATTACGGCGACGAGCCTTTCCTGACATTGGCACACTGGAACATCTGGATGCTGACGGAAGGCGGCCCTTTCGACGACTCCGCTCACATCGTCCAGTTCAACCGCGTCCTGGATACGGCGGGGCACGAATGGATCACGAGCTACGCCCTCACATATCTTTTTTCGCCCCAAGACCAGCAAGCTGATTTCGTGATCGCGGCCGATAATTGCGTCAAGGTGTGGCTGAATCACCAGCAGGTGTTCGACCGCCTGCGCCATCCCTTCTGGTATGAGATGAACGATAACTGGGCTGACCGGATCCCCGTTGATTTGCGCTCGGGCTGGAATGAAGTGCTGCTGAAGGTCGGCGAGGGCAGAGGCGTCGCCAGCGGCTACTACGGGTTCACCTTCAGGGTCGCGGACCGGCAAGGCCAAACTCTGCCCGGCATCATTAACGGAATGCTGCCCCACGATGTGCAGAAGGCGGCAAACACTTTTCCGCCCATGCGCTGGTACCGAACGCAGATTCCTCCCGGTGTCACGGCGGTAGTTCCGCCCGCGTTTCACGGTCCTTCCCGGCTGATCTTGAATGGCGTTGAGCTTAAGCCCTTGGGCGGCTCGCCAGTGGATATCCGTCCACTGCGAAATACCGACAAGAACACGCTCGCCATCGTGGCGCGGGCGGAGGACCGGCTGAGTTCGCCTGTGGAATTCGTCAGTGGGTCAACCCCCTTCGCTCTCGAATCGCTGACGAAGACGCCGCTGGCCAATTTTTCCGGGGCTGCGATCTATGCGAAGAGCTTCCTCGTTCCCGATTCCTATCAGGGCAAGAGACTCGTCCTCGACCTGGGCCGCGTAAGCTCCGTAGCGGAAGTTTATGTGAATGGACACCAAGCTGGCACTTTAGTGTGGAGACCTTACAAACTGGATATCACGGAGTTTGTAAAGCCCGGCGAGAATCAACTGAAGATCCGCGTCACGAACACCGAAGCCAATGCTCGCGCGGTCGGGCCATCGCATCGGATTCTTGCCAACATCGACGTCTGCGGGCTCGAGGGGCCGGTCGAGATTGTGCCGTACACGGAGCAGACGCTGGTTCTCAAGCCCGAGAAGTAACGCAGAGTCCCTGGGGTTGGAACTCTGCGGCGTTTCCCGAGGATCGTTTTATCATATGCGTATTATCAAAAGGTGAATTATTTAACGTCAAAAGTGGCAGAGTCGCAAAGGCAGCGACTCTGAGCTACGAAGGGCGAGTTTCTTCGCGGCGCGGGCGGACATAGCGAGAAGAATGACCAACTCGGCCTTGCCCTGTCCGCGCGTGCCACGATCCCTCTTCGTTCGTTCACTCTCCACCCGCCAGCCGGAACGAGTAGTTCCCTGACCCGACCTGAAAGGTGAATATTCTCCCCTGTTGCGTGGCGGCTTTCACGCCCGGATCGCCGCTCACATAGCGGCCGTCCTCCCAGACCACCCGGCCGCCTTCCCAGATCACCACATCCGTCATCTGTGCTTCAGCCGGAACGACGACCTGGGCATCACTCGAGACCGGGACCGTCACGTCGATTGCGATGGAGCCGGGGGAATGGCTCCAGGATGAAGAAACGGTTCCGCGGATAGTGTCCACGGAAGCGCTGGCCCAATGCAGGTCTTCGACAATCTGCGGGGCGATGCGGATGTGCTGGTAGCCCACGCTTTCGGGGTCCAGGTTAATCCCGCCCAGAGCGTTGTAGAACCAGGCTCCCACACTGCCGAACATAATATGGTCATGAGAGTTCATGCCGGGCCCGGATTTATCCTGCCACAGCTCCCAGAGGGTGGTTGCGCCGCGCTCGACCATGTAGCCCCAGCTGGGGTAAGTGGTCTGCACGGCCAGATCGTAAGCGAGGTCTGAGCGCCCGAGAGAGGTAAGCAGCGGCATCAGGAATTTGACGCCGATGAATCCCGTGGTCAGGTGCGTGTTGTGGCCGTACACGATGTCGTCCGTCAGGCTACGCACGACGGCTTCGCGATGCTCTTTGGGGACCAAATCCAGGGAGAGCGCCATGGCGTTGGCCGTTTGGGTTCTGTTCGCGTAGTTGTCCGTATGGGCGTCAAAGAAAGCACGGTTTAAAGCGTCTTTGATCTGGCCGGCCAGTTGCCCATAGGATGCGGCCTCGTCGGACTTTCCTAAAACCTGAGCCATCTTCGAGAAAAGCGAGACGTCGTAGTAGTACCAGACGTCGCCGATGTAGTCACCGGGCGTATGGGCCAATTCCACCCAGTCGCCCTCCCAGTGCAGGCGATAAACATTGTCCTGGGCGTGGCTGCGCAGAAACGCAACATATTTCTTCAGAGCGTCGTAATTCTCCTCCAGGATGCGGCGGTCTCCGTACTGTTGCCACATATACCAGCAGAGCAGCGGGTAAGCCGTTTGCCAGCCAAGATCGCCCGGGACGCCGCCGTACTTGCGAGGAACCGTGTCGGGCAGCGAGCCGTCGGGGAACTGGGCGTCACGAATGTCGCGAATGAAGTTGGTATAGAAAGCAGCCATGTCAAAATTCATCATGGCCTCTTCCGCCGTCGCCTGCGCATCGCCCATCCATCCCTGCCGCTCGTTGCGCTGGTCGCAGTCCGTCGGGATGCTGAACAGGTTGGTGAGTTGCGACCAGTGGATCAGCCTTTGGATGTCGTTCAGGATTTGCTTCGAAGCCACAAAACTCCCCGCCGCCCCCACGGCGGTATGCACGACTCGTCCACGCAAGGAGTCCAGGCTGGGCGTTCCCGGAAAACCTGTCACTTCGACGTAGCGGAAGCCGTGATAGGTGAATCGCGGCTCGTAGGTTTCCTCGCCTTGGCCCTTCAAGGTGTAAATATCGCGCGATTTCGCCCCGCCCAGGTTCTCGCGATTGATCGTCCCATCCGGGTAGACCAACTCTGCAAAACGCAGCGTCACCCGTGTTCCCGCCGGGCCCTGCACTCGAAGTTGCACCCAGCCGCTCATGTTCTGGCCCATGTCGAACACGAAGACGTAAGGCATGGGGCTCGAGATGCTGCGCGGCACTATCGAGTCGACAACGCGAATGGGAGGCATCATCTGCGCGGAAAGGACTCCCGTCGAGCCCTCCGCCGTCTGCGCCGCGCTCCAGGCGGAATCGTCGAACCCCGGCTGGTCCCACCCAGGCTGCTCGCGCCGCGCGTCGTAAACTTCTCCGTCATAGACACTGTCACTGACGATGGGGCCCTGCGTCGCTTTCCAGGAGCCATCGCTTACCACGGAAATTGTCTTCCCGCCTTCGAACTCGATATTGACCTGAAGCAGGAGTGCCGGAGCCTTGTAGTAAGGCCCAACTTCCGGGTCGAAGAAGCGCCTGCCGAGCGTTGCCCAGCCGCCGCCCAGCATTGCTCCGAAGGCGTTCTTGCCGCTGCGCAGCCGGCGAGTGACATCGTACGTGGTGTAGAGGACTCGCTTGGGATAGGTCGTAAAAGCCGGGTCGAGGACATTCCGCCCTACCTTCTCCCCGTTGATCCTCAGTTCGTAATAGCCAAGTGCGGTGACATACGCACGGGCGCGGACAATTTTGCCCTCGAGGTCGAACTCCTTTCGGAGCAGATTCCCCTCGATCCATTGCCCTTTCCAGTCGTCTCGGGAGAGCAGGCCCATCTCAAATTGAGCGGCGGCGCTGTATGGGCTTGCGTTGCCGGCCGTGTCCCAATACCGGACTTTCCAGTAGTATTTCTTCCCGCTGGAGAGGCCTTTTCCCGCATAACCCACCTGGGTCGAGTCGCTCGACTCGACTTTTCCAGAGTCCCAGATGTCGCCAGCATCCCGGCCCAAGCCCTCGGCGCTGCCGGCGATGAGAATCTGATACGCGGTCTGCATCTGGGCGCGCTCAGTATGATGGAGCACCCACGAAAACCGGGGCTTCTGAACATCGACGCCCATGGGGTTCGAAAGGTATTCGCAGCGCAAGCCGGTGGGAGCCGCCGGGCCTTCAGCTCCGTAGACAACGCCCGCCGAACCTAGGAAAAGAAATACAAATGCCCCCATAACCTGCAAACGCCGGTTTCCATCGAACATGTCACACCTCGAAAAGAGAGTGTAAAGGTATCTCCGACCCTGCCTCTGTCATCCTGAGCGCAGCGAAGGATCTCTGTAGTTGCTCGTAAGTGTCTGGACCAAACGGACTGCGGAGATCCTTCGCTGCGCTCAGGATGACAGTACGTCGCGGCTTTTGCTCAACTTCGCAAGTCGGGTTAAGTCGCTCCGTACTAGCCGACAACTTGTCACCGTCAGTGCCGCGCTCGCTTGAGAACCCGCAACTCCCGGCTCCGTTTTTGCAGAATGGAGCGCTTATTGCTCCTTTCGGGGTCAGATTGCTGCCAATTTGCACACAAACGCGCACAATTTACCGGCTTCAAAAAGTCAAGTCCTTGGTTTCAAAGTACTTCTTGAGTTCGTTCCCACTATTTTTGTATTTCTTCGCGATCCTCCGTCGGTTCTCCCCTTCGGACAATTTCGAACCCTACCGCACTCGGCCGTTCGAGTTCCCCGCCGGAACGTGTGCGATGTCAAAAAGCTCGGACTTCGCGTCCATTTCACGCATTTGAGCACCCAATTTGAGTTCGTTTGAGTTCGTTTCAGAAATTCCTTTATTTGTTTTCAATAACATACTGGCTTCGATCGTATCAAATCTTCTTGTTTTCAACTGCTGTTTCCCCCACTGCCGGGACTATTGCACTTCTCCACAGAGTCCGAGGCCTGCCCACGGCATTGTGTCCACAAAATGACCACACCTATAGGCTACCATATCCGCTCGGGATTGTCAAGTGAAAAATGCAAACCCTTTCATCGGTGGCGGCGGTTGAAGATCGACGCGGCGCGTAGCCATGCGAATTTCCGCCCTGCCTGGCGTACTGCCGACGCCTCGCCCCTTCCGCCATCACCCGCATAGTGTACAGAACTGTTAAATGACGGACTTGACAATACCAGTGTTGGATGGGTACTCTTTGTCCATGGTGCGGATGGGCCGCCATTCCGCCAACCAAGGGCTAAGGTAGACTTTCCCACAGGGGATTTTTGGTTGCAGGATTAGCGTCGGTACGAACTGGCTGCTCTGCGAGCTCGCGTACGATTTAGCAGGCTAGTGTTGGGTTCTGGGTCATCACCTCAAAATCAAAGGAGAACGGAATATGGTTAGAAAAGCCCGAGCTGTTTCAACCCTATTGGCGCTCCTTTTTTCGGCAGGTTTCCTCTTTGCCCAAGGCGGCGCCACGGGAACAATCCTGGGAACCGTGACGGACAACTCCGGCGCGGTTGTACCTAAAGCTGCTGTCACAGTCACGAACACGAGTACCAGCGTCGCGACTCATGTCGTGACGAGCGACACGGGAAATTACACTGTACCTTACCTGATCCCAGGGACCTACTCGGTCAGCGTCGAGGCCTCCGGATTCGGGAAGGCTGTGGTCGATAATATCTCCCTGGGCGTCGACCAGCAAGCCCGGGTCGACGCGATCCTAAAGCCCGGCACCGTGACGGAGGTTGTGGAGGTACGGGCCAATCCGGTCGCGCTCGATACTGACAATGCGGCCGTTTCACAGCTTGTCAGCAACAAGCAGGTGGAGGATCTTCCTCTCAACGGACGCAACTGGACCCAGTTGCTCTTCATCACTCCGGGCGCAGTAACGGTGGGCGCCGAGATGGGCGTGATGCGGCAAGGTGAAGGGAACGGCATCAGCATTAACGGCGGCCGGCCTGAGTCCAACAACTACACGATCGACGGCGTCGGCGCCACGGATGTGGCTTTGAGCACACCGGCCGTGATCTTGTCGATTGACGCCATCCAGGAGTTCAAAGTCCAATCCGACACCTATTCCGCCGAATACGGTTTCAGCGCCAACCAGGTCAACATCATCAGCAAGGCCGGTACCAATGACCTGCACGGAACCCTGTTCGAGTTCGACAGAAACGATGCTTTCGATGCCAGGAGCCCCATTGCCCAGCCGACGATTCCTAGACTGAGGCAAAACCAATTCGGATTCGTGGTGGGCGGCCCGGTGTACCTGCCGCATATCTACAATGGTCGCAACAAGACCTTCTTCATGGCGAACTACGAAGGCACCCGGATCAGCAATGGGTTCACTGGATTCGTAAACACCCCGCCTCCTGCCTGGCTGAGCGGAAATTTCTCAGGGTCGGGATTGCCGGAGCCCGGAACCGCGGCCTGCGCGGCGGCGCTAGTACTCAACAACCCTTGCAATCCGGAGAATCCAGCCACGGGCCAGGCTTTCCCTAACGATACAATTCCCAGCACTCTCTGGTCCCGCCAGGCCGCGGTAACCCTCGCCGCTAACACCTTCCCGACTCCGAATTGTAACCCTGCCGATTGCGCGGGAAACAACGTTCTTTTGTCGCTCAACACTCCCAACCGGGCGGACCAGCAAACTTACCGCCTGGATCAGGACCTGGGGAAATTCGGCAAAATCTTCGGCCGGGGAACCTATGCGAGCTACAAGAATACGAATCTGTTAAATTCCGATTCCGTTCCTTACGGATTGACAACCTTCTACGAGACCGAGAAGCAATGGGCAATTTCGCATACTCTCAGCTTCCACGGGAACATTGTGAATAGCTTCCGCGTTGGGTACATGGATGCGATCGCCAATGAGGGCGCTCCAGCGCCGTCCGCGGCCCAGATCTCTGCCTTGGGGTACTCCAATGTATTCACCAAGTTTGGCCCGCTTCAGGCGAGCTGGTCCGGCATAGGCTTCGGCAATGTTTACAGTGGCTTCGGAGGTTCGGTCAATGCCTATACGGCCAGCGAAATCCCGAACTGGGAGTTCAACGACTCGTTGACCATCGTTAAGGGGAAACATACGATCACGACGGGCGCGGAATTTCGCCATTGGGTGGTCAATCGCAATCTGGATGACGACTTCTTCGGCGACTATGGTTACGACAACGACACCATTCTGGGAAACAATAACGGCTGTGCGACGATCGTCTGCGGAACGGGCAACCAGGTTGCCGACTTCCTGCTGGGCTACTACAATAACGTCGGCGGGTTTATTCCCGGTCCGTTAAGCCCCACCAATCAGGCCGGCAATCCGCAGTCGCACGTCTACAATTATTTTGCCCCCTTTGTGCAAGACGACTGGAAAGTGAACCCTCGGCTCACCTTGAACCTGGGCCTGCGTTGGGACTACCGCGCCGTGCCGTACGAGGAAAACAACAAATTCTTCTGGCTCGACGTCAACAACCCCAACGGCGGCCTTTGCTTTGCGGATAAGAGGTTATTGACCGACGGTGTGGCACCGGCCGGAAATGGCTTCTTCGAATATTGCAACCGGCGCTCGCCGCGGAATCCGGGGTTGCTCGATCCCTATGCTCCGCGCATCGGCTTTGCCTTTCGCCCCTTCGGTGGCGACAAGACGGTGGTTCGCGGCGGGTACGGGATTTACTACGACTCCTTCGAAGCCCGCGAGATTGACGATTCCGGCGACCTCTATCCCTACAGCATCCGCGACAGCCTCAGCCCGACCACTCAGCCGGTGACCACGGCGCCCAAGTTGACTGATCAACTATTCCCGGGTTTCACCACGCTGACGAAGGTGAGCCCCGCCTCGGCGACCTTTATCGCGGTGATCGAGTCGGAATTGCCGATAAATCCGTATATGCAGCAGTGGACGCTTTCCGTCGAGCATCAACTCGCCAGGAACACTACCCTGGAAGTGAACTACATCGGATTGAAAGGCACGCATCTGCTGGATCGGCACAACATCGCTCAGCCGTATGCTCCCACGAATGGCGCCACACTCTGCAATCCACCGACCGGTTCGCCTGCGAACTGCCTCGGCGCCGAGTACACCTCCCGGCTGCCCTACCCGAATTTCACCGGGTTCTACATCGACAGCGACTGGCACGGGAATTCCGACTACAACGCGGGCAATATCAAACTCGAACACCGCACTGGGCAGATGTCCATCACCACCATCTTCACCTGGGCGAAAAGCCTGGACGACAAATCCGCCGCAGCCGGCCTGGGAGCTGACGGCGGCGGGTACCAGGGGTTCATGGACAACCACGATATGCGCCGTGATTACGGCCCCGCGAACTTCGACGTCGACCACCGCTTTGTCACGAGTTACGTCTACAACCTGCCCTTCGGCCGCGGCAAGCACTTCCTGAACAATACCAACAAGGCAGTCGATATGGCCCTGGGAGGTTGGGAGCTAACCGGCATCACGACATTTCAAACCGGATTCCCTTACTCGATTGACGCCTTGGACCTGAATGGTATCCTGGACAGCCAGAATCCGCGGGCCGATCGAGTCCCGGGTGTGCCGATCGCCCCAGCTCACAAGACGACCGCCACATGGATCAACACGGCGGCGTTTTCACAGCCACTTAACGGCGTCTACGGAAATACCGGCCGAGGCTTCCTCCGTTCCCCCGGGATCAACAACTGGGACCTCGGCTTTTTCAAGAACTTCAACTTCACCGAAAGCAAGAGCCTCCAGTTGCGGTTCGAGAGCTTCAATACTTGGAACCATCACAACTACTATGTGCCCTTGACGGGCCCAGATGCGGGCGGCGCCTGTAACCCGGACTGCGGCATTTCGGATGTGTCGTTTGGGCAGCTCACCATTGCTGCCCCGGGCCGTATCATTCAATTGGGAGCAAAGTTCATCTTCTGAAGTTCGCTTCCCCGAGGGTTCCGCCAGGCGCCGCGCGCCTGGCGGAGCCTGTGTTTCCTTCCTCCACAAGCCAATGCGAGATTCCTCGCACCAGTGCCGAAGGCACCTTGGAGTGCGGCGGCTTGACGCCGCCTTGGATAAAGTCGAAGCGACCGCAAGGCGGCGGCAAGCCGCCGCACTCCAAGGCGCTTCGCGCGGTATGAGATTGGGCAGGCGATCACAACAGGCGAGACGCGCGAAACGATCGCGGAGAAGTAAAACCCTGAGGTATACTCGGAGGCATGGCAGACGGGCGTAGAAAGGCTTCGGCACTCGCGCTTCTGCTGGGCCTCATGGTCTCCGGCTGCAATCTCTTTGCGCAAACTTCCCAAACCGAAACACGGTATTACGAGGCAGGCGAAAAAGCTTTGTCAGAGGATCGCTATGGCGAGGCGCAACAGGCCTACGAAGAACTGCGAGAGTTGTCACCCGGCACTGCCGAAGTGCATGCCAGGCTTGGTCTCATTTATTTCCAGGAACGGAAATTCGAACAGGCAGTTGGGAGCTTGCGCCAAGCCTTGAAGCTGAAACCCGGTTTGCCCAAGCTGGATACCCTTCTCGCCATGTCCTTGTCAGAGCTAGGCCGCTACACAGAAGCCCTGCCGGGCCTCGAGAAAGGGTTCCAACAAACTGCGGATACCGCTGTGCGGCGCCGGTGCGGCCTGGAGCTTGTCAGGGCCTACACGGGTTTGCAGCGCGACAACAAAGCGGTGGAAACAGCCCTGCAATTGAACCACCTGTATCCGGAAGATCCTGAGGTCCTCTTCCAAACAGGCAAAATATACGGAAACCTCGCCTATCTCACCATGCATAAGCTGGCTCAGGTGGCGCCGGACTCGGTTTGGAGGCACGAGGCCGCGGCAGAAGCTTTTGAGAGTGAGGGCTCAAGCGAGTTCGCGATTCCCGAGTACCAGAAAGTATTGTCCCTCGACCCTTACCGCCCCGGCATTCACTACCGTTTGGGCCGCACCCTGCTGGCGCGTTCGGAGAAGACGAAATCAGCGGATGACATTGCGGAGGCTGCAAAGGAATTCGAGCTGGAGCTCGGACAAGAGCCGAGCAACGCCAATGCCGCTTACGAGCTTGCCGAAATCCATCGCAATGGGGGAGAAGCGGAGGAGGCGCGGAAGTATTTTGAAATGGCTTTGAAATACTACCCGAACTTCGAAGAAGCCCACCTGGGGCTGGCGTCTGTGCTGATGTTCGAACACAAGCCTGATCTGGCGCAGCCTCACCTTCAGAAAGCCATCGCCTTGAATCCCGGCAATCAGGTGTCCTGGTATCGTCTGGCACAAGCGGAACGGGCGCTGCACAACGTTCCGGAGGAGCAGAAGGCACTACAGGAGTTTCAGCGTCTGCGAAAGCTGGAGGCCAGCGAGCAGGCCGCCAGAGGCCTCTTTGCGCCGCAGGAAGTGACCCCTCAAACGCTCGATCCGGATGCCGCACCGTAGGAATTGCTAGCGGTCGTAGTATCCGTACTTTTCGATTTCGTCCCACATCGCCAGAACGTTTTCGAGCTTGGCGGCAGGATGAATCTCGGTGGTTGAGCCAATCCAGAATCGCCCGTTAGCTCCCGCCTCGTCGATGGTCTTTCGCACGGTCTGGCGGACTTCGGCTTCGGTCCCGAACGGCAGCAATTGCGAGACGTCGATCCCGCCCATTAAAATCCACTCCGGGTAAGCTTTTCGCACGTCGCCTGCGTACATTTTCGAGAGGGGTTCAAGCGGATTGAGTCCATCGATTCCGGCCTGACGGAAGTCATCCAAGATAGCCCAGAGATTGCCGTCCGAGTGGTAGATCACTTTGATCCCGTGCTCGTGCCACGCTTTGACCAGTTTGATCAGCCGCGGGAAAAACTCCTTGCGCAGAAACTGCGGCGAGAAGAAGATCTGCTCCGTGCTGGCGATGTCCGCAAAGACCAGGGCGACGGGCGACAGGGTGGCGTCCGCCGTCTCGTGGACGCGCTGGATCTCCGCCCAGTTCAGCGCTTCCAGCCAATCCGAGACGAGTTGCGGATTCTCCGCGTAGGCATAAACCAGCAGATCCAGCCCCGCCCGCACGTGCGCGGTGTCCAGCCCCACCGGGCTCTCGTTGGGAAAAATCACGGTATTGCCGCCGACTTTTTCCTGCAACTCCAGGTACTGGTCGCGCGGTGATTTGGAAGAAGCACCCCAGACGTTGCTCTTCCCGGCAAAGGTGAACATGTCGCCGAACTTGCGATTGTGCAGCTCCTCGATGTTGCGAGGGATGTAATCGAGTAGCCCCTCCACATCGTTGAAGGGACGGTCGATGAGCCAGGTGGTCCACCACTCCTGTTTGTAAACGAAGCCATCGTCGTGGCGGATGAGCTTTTCTTCTACGGGAGGCGAAATCCCTCGCGTGATATCCAGCCGTTCGCCGATGGTTCTGCAAACCAGGTCCAAGCCATTCTGCAAGGTCACCTTCACGCCGGTGACATATTCAATCAGCGGTATGTGCTGAATGAGGTCGAAGACTGGCAAGCGGTCGGGCAACTCACCCCGCAGCGTGCATTCAATGCGCTGCCGCGCGGTCATTCGATCCCTGGGAAGTTTGCGCATAGCTCATCTCCTCTTCAAGCAAAAAGGCCGACCTCCAAAAGTGCCAAAAAACCGGTCGGCTGTCATCCTGAGCGAAGCGCAGGATCTCCGCAGTTCGGTTCGAGTTCGAAGATTTGCGAACAACTGCAGAGATCCTGCGCTTCGCTCAGGATGACAGGCTTCCAGTCTCCTCTCGTCCTCGTCGCGTCTCGCTGAGCGCCAGGTGAGTCCACGAAGCGGGATAAGGAGCGCTCATTATACCCCGAGCCGGGTTTGTATCGGCGAGTTCACTTGACCGGAGCGGCCAAACCACAACCAAATGCAGATTCTTCGCTCCGCTCAGAATGACAAGTCATCCTGAGCGAAGCGAAGGATCTTCTCTTCTTGGCTCGCAGCGCGGCGCTGCTGAATGCCTTATGCTGCGATTGGCGCTGGCCGATAGAAAATGAGGAAGGAGAGCATGGTCGAACTGCGAACAGACCTCACTAGCATTCTGGAAAGCGAACTAGGCCGGCGATGACTGGAGTCTGATTATGAGGCGCGTGCTTTTTGTAGACGACGAACCGCGGATATTGGAGGGGCTGCGGCGCATGCTGCGCTCCCAACGAAACGAATGGGATATGGCCTTCGCGCCCGGCGGCGAAGCCGCCCTGGCAATAATGGAGGCTACACCCTTCGATGTCATTGTCTCCGACATGCGCATGCCGGAAATGGATGGCGCTACGCTGCTCACCCAGGTGCGCAGTCTGTATCCCCAGGTCGTGCGGATCGTCCTCTCCGGTCACACGGAACTCTCCACGGCGTTACGGGTCGTTCCTGTGGCGCACCAGTTCCTGGAGAAACCTTGTGACGCCGGAACGCTACGGGTAGCGGTCGAGCGCGCTTGCCACCTTAAGGGATTGCTGAGCGACGACTCCATCCGCCGCACGGTCGGCGCCTTGCGGGATCTGCCCTCACTCCCACGGACATATGAAGCCTTAACGCAGGGCTTGGCTGATCCCGACACGTCCCTGCAAAAGCTCGCCAAAATCATCGAGCGGGACGTCGGCGTCTCCGCGAAAATTCTGCAATTAGTCAATTCCGCCTTTTTCGGGATCGCGCACTCCGTCACCAATATCGAGCACGCGGCCGTCTACCTCGGCATCAACACGATCCGGAGTCTGGTCCTCTCCCTGGAGATCTTCCGAGTCTTTGCCCCGGCAGCGCCCGTGCCGGGATTCCACCTGGAGAGTCTACACACACATGCGCGGCTCTCTGCCTACATCGCAGCTCGTTTGCCGGTGCCCAGACATCTGGCGGAACTCGCCATGGCCGCAGGCATGCTCCACGACGTGGGGAAGTTGGTCCTGGCCTGGAAATTCCCCGACCGGTTCAGGAGGCTTCTAGCTCAAGCCGCTGAGGAGCGGCTCCCGCTCTACAAAGTTGAAGAGCGCGAACACGGGTTCAGCCACGCCGAAATCGGCGGCTATCTGCTGGGATTGTGGGGGTTGCCCTATATCCTGGGGGAGGCCGTCGCCCTTCACCACGGTCCGAACCGGGTACCGCACGAATACTTCGACGCGGTCTCCGCTGTACACGTGGCTAATCTGCTGGCCCATGAACTCGATCCGCCCTTGGCGGAAGGAAATCTGGAAAATGACACGATGCCCAGCCCGGAGGAACTGACAGCGCTGGGCGTCGGCGACGATCTTGCTGCCTGGCGCGCCATGGCGGCGGAAACACGACCACTCGCAGCGCAGGTATGACCATGACACAACCGGGACGGGCACGAATTCTGATTGTGGACGACGAGGAAGATTTCTCAGGACCGGGAGCGTAATTCCCCCGCCTGCTGCTGGATCTTCCGGACTGCCTCCGCGATGTCGTCCATATCGCGCCGCGGACCGAGCAGCATGGTCTGGAAAAACCAGACCGCTTCTTCGCAGAGCTTGTCGTTTTCCGGGCAGGCGTTTTGCTCTTCCCAGCCGGCAAGGTCGCGTTCCGAGTACATCTTGCGGTAGACGCGGGAATTGAGTGTCGCCTTGATGAAAGGCTCCTTGTTGAGCGGCGAGTAGCCGCCCGCGCAGGGAATTCCCTCTTTCTCTAATGCCTGTAGAAAGCGCGTCCGCGGCAGACCGTCGAAGTGCGCTTCGTCGTACCGGAACATGTAGAGGTGATAACCGTTCCTCGTCGTGCCGTCGTATATGAGGGCAGGAGAGATTCCCGGAATCTCGCGTAATAAGCTGGTGAGGTACTGGGCATTCTGTTCGCGGACCCGCGATTGCTCCTCCACGCGCGTCAATTGCTGCAAGAGCAGCGCAGCCTGGAATTCCGTCATGCGCAGGTTGGAACCCTGACGCGCATAGGCGAAAGCGGCGCCGGTCGGAGCCCTGCCCTGGTCCTGGAAGCTCTTGCAAAATTCGTGCAGCGTTGGGTCGCTCGTCAGAATGGCGCCGCCCTCGCCGGAATTGAGGTTCTTGGACGCTTGAAAGCTGAAGCAGCCCAGGTCGCCCAAAGTGCTGACCCGCCTGTGCCGCCACTCGCCCGTATGGGCCTGGCAGGCATCCTCGACAACCGGCAGCTTGTGTTTCTTGGCAACCTCGAGCACAAGATCCATATTTACCGGGTTGCCGCCTAGATGCACCGGCATGATGCAGCGCGTCCGCGAAGTGATCTTCGCCTCGATTTTGCGCGCGTCGATCTGAAAGCTCTCCCGCTCACTGTCCACGAATACCGGCATCGCGTGTTGCATCAGAATGACATTGAGCGTGGCAACGAAGGTGTAAGGAGGGAGGATGACCTCGTCGCCGGGTTCCACGCCCACGGCATTGAGCGAAGTGTAGAGCGCGGTCGTCCCGCAAGAGGTCACCACACAGTACTTCGCACCCAACGTCTCCGCCCATTTCTCTTCGAACTGCGTCGTAAAATGGCCGTTGCCGGCCCGGCACCACTCGTTGCTGTGCAGCACTTCCATCCAGCTTCTTTCGTCGTTCTCATGGACTACGGGCCAAGCCGGAAATGGCTCGGTCCTGACCGGCCTGCCGCCCAGGATCGCGGGCTTCTCTCCCATCGAGATTGGTGTCCGGGGACTCGCTGCAACCCGACTCGCCAACCCTATTCCTGCCGCCCCCGCGGATACCGTGCGCAGGAAATGACGCCGCGTGAGATGATCATCCATAAATTCTCCTAAGAAGTACGAAGTTAGAAACCGTGCCCCCCGGGCAAGGCCCTGTCATTCTGAGCGAAGCGAAGAATCGCCGCAGTTGCTCTTGGGTATCAAAGCGCGACCTGTTTGCGGATTCGCGATCCGCTCCTCCAGCTCCGATGGTCGCACAGTCCGCCTTGAGGAAACGAACTGCTGAGATTCTTCGCTCCGCTCAGAATGACATGCAGTGCGGTTAGGGCGACGGGCGAACCTGTGCGATTAGATCATGTACCTTCCCGACTATCGTCTCCTCGATGCTCGGCGCAAACGGGCCCGGTTGGCCGTAATATATCATGGCGCCCCCGCCTTCGTAGCCGCCTTCCTTAAGCACGCGCAACGAAGGGATGTAGGCAAATACGTCATTCGAGTAGGCCGCCACCCAGAGTTTTTCCGCGCCCAGTTCCTTTTTCAAGCGCAAGTCGTAATCCACCACGACTTCGCCCCCCAGCGCGATAAACGTCAGATCCCGGCTGAACTGCCAGATTTCCAGCGGGTAAGGATACTCGTTGGGCAAGTGGCCGTCGCGATCCAGAATCTTGAGCATCGCCGCGGCCCAGTTCCGGTGATACACGTCCTGATTCTCGAGTTGGACCTGCAACTCCTCCCGGCCGGGCGGAGTTGCGAAGGCGACTGGAAACTCCTCGTAGGCTGTCTTTATGGGACTGCGGACCGGGTGAAGCTCTCCGGCCAACACCTTCTCCACCGCCGCCGCCAACTCCTCGCCGTGCTGCTGGGCGAGTTCAAGCGTCCCACGCGGATAGGGATTGGCGTCACCCCCGCACCCGGCGACGAAGAGGGCCGTCGCACCGGGATGATGCGCTTCGAGCCAGGCTTGCGTAAAACCTGCGTAATCGCCGTTAAACTGCAGCATATCCACCGCGGTGGTGTTGTGACATGCATACCCCAAGACTACCGCCCGAAGCTTTCCATGCTTGTCATCGACTCGCAGCACCGGAACGTCGTGGTCCACCGGCCCATCTTTATTTACCCCAATGAGCACCTCTTGGTTCGTTCTGGCTCGGCGATTCATAGCAAAGCCGGCATTGCCGTGTCCAAAACTCAATCGGGCGGGCCGCAGGGACTTCAGTGATGTTCCGACCAGCGCGACAATTTTGCCCTCGAGCTCGCTGGTGTACTCTTCGACGTCGGCCCACTGCTGCGGATTCATCGGGTACATGCTCCCAAGCATCTTGCCGATCACCGGGCCGCAGTGCGTGTGAGAGGAACTCAACACCAACTGGTCGCGCCTCAAATGAAATTGCTTCTCCGCCCGCTCGGCGATGTTATGACTAACCGCCGCGGGAAACCCCAGCAAATCGCTCGTCACCAGAACAACTCGATTGCCGGTCTGATCTTCCAGCGCCAGGGCTTTGGCGTAAAGTTCCTGGATAACACCCTCAGAGGGCTTCTTGCGGCTCGCATAGCCGGCCATCCAAAGTGATTTCTGCGGCGTGATGATCGTCCGTGCCAGCCCGGCCCTCCACCCTGGGCTCGAGGCAAGCGCGCGCGAGGAGATCTCCGTCGTCAGAGCCAGCCCCGCTGCCCCTCCAGAGACGGTGCGAAGAAAACTGCGGCGTGTAAGGAGAGTGTTCATAGTTTCATCCGAAAATCGCGCCCATACTATACCCGGGAACGTGAAAGCGCAAGACAACGATGAATAGCGATGGGAAAGTCCAACGGGCACGGGTACAATTGCAAAGTGCAAATACTCAGAACGGCATGCCTGGTAACCGCGCTCTGCTGCCTAGGCAACGGTGGCGGGCCTTCTGCCGAGCCACAGCTCGTTTCGCGCACCGTGCCGCCGTGCCTGGCCCAATCTGTTTTCTTCAAAAGTCTTCCAGAAGGCTTTCACTCGCCGGGCCCTGGCGATGCCCTGGATTGGCGTGTCCTCGAAGATTATGGAGCGATGTTTGTAGCTCGCGGAGTCGAGGCGCCGCCGGTGGTGATATTTCCGACCGCAGACTCGGTCGCGCGCTGGCAAACAAGTGTGCGCCCCGAGCAAGCTGAGTTTGCCGGCATCCCTGTGAGGCTTCAGAGTGCCGCGATGCAGTCCTTGATGAAGGCCCGCGAAGAAGCTATACAGGCCCGTCTGACCATTTCAGCCCGAGGCGCGGATTCAGCCCAGCGCAACTATGACGAGACCCTCCAATTGTGGCGGACCCGCGTCAATCCCGGCCTCCAGCATTGGGTTGGTAAGGGGCTGCTCACCGCCGCGGAAGCCGGGCGGATCGGGAAGTTGCCCGTGCGGGAACAGGCGGCGGAGATCCTCAGGTTAGAGGGTCGCGGGCTGCACTTCAGCACGGATTTTTCCAAGTCAATCCTCTACTCGGTGGCAATCCCCGGCGCTTCGCAGCACCTCGCCATGCTCGCCTTCGATGTTAAAGAACACGATAACCCGGCCGTGCGCTCAATCCTGGAACGCCATGGTTGGTTTCAGACTGTGAAGTCGGACCTGCCACACTTTACGTACCTGGGCCTCAGCAAAAACGAACTTCCATCGCTCGGACTCAAGCCGGTCAGGGAAGGCGGCCGAGTGTTCTGGGTTCCGGATTTTGATTGCCCGCGAGAATGACGGTTAAACGCGGGGAAATTTGCGCAGCACGTTCTCGATCGATAATCAAGAATCGAAAATCACGGAACCGTAGCTGGCGCGACCACATACACATATTCCAACGGTTCCTGGCCGGTGTTGGTGACGTTGTGGCGCGTTGCCGGGGGGATGTATACGAGCATGGGCGCCGCGAATGCGTTCCCCGACCGGCCTTCAAGAAGGGCTTCGCCACGTCCACTCAGAATCACCAGCGCCTCTTCGTTCTTGCCGGTGGTGTGCCAGCCGACCGACTCCCGAGGCTTCAGCCGGACGAACCCGCTGCGCATGCCCGCCGTCTGAGGCATTCCTCGAAGCAACGCGCAATCTCCCGCCGCGCACTTCAGGGGCAAGGTCTGCGGCTGTGGCGGGCGTGTTTGCGATGAAAGAGGAAGGAGAACGAGAAACACAAGGGCCGCAGCAAGAAAAGTCGGATTGGTTCGTTTCATGGTCGTCTTCCTTTGTCTCCGGCCTGTCGATCGAGGATGCGCTCGCGCAGACCCTCGAAAGTGAAGTTGGGTCCGCGAACGAACTCCATCAGCGCACGCTCACGGTCGCGGACAGCCTCGACCGCGGCGGGCAGCTTTTCAAGCCCATCTTTTGGGACCACAATCAATCCGTTCTCATCCCCATGGAGCAGATCGTTCTGGTGGATGACCAGGCCGCTGACCTGAATCGGCACTCCTACACGCACGACATGGAAGTAAGCGTGGCTTGCGGCTGCGCCGCGGGCGAAGTAATGAAAGCGCAGCGCCCGGACCTCGGGGATATCTCGCACTGCGCAATCGCTGACCAGTCCCACGGCGCCGAGGCGCTGGAAAATCGTGGCCATGACCTCGCCACAGTGAGCGGCATAATCCGGCTGAGGTCCTATTTCCTGGAACGCCACCACGGCAGGTTTCGGCGAATGCATCACGGTCTCGAAGAGAGACACGAATATTTTCCAGTCTTCCGTGGTTGCGGTCATCGTCTCCACTTGAGCCGTGACGGCGTAGCCCACCATCCGGCCGAACTCCGGAAATAGACAAGAAGTCTGAAGCGGCGCGAAACCCGCGTTCTGTGGCCGCAAGCGCAAGGTTTCAATGGCGTTCGAGAGGGTGGGCGTGTCAACAGCTTTGAGGTAGTCCACGATGGCAGTGTCGGACCCAGTGTTCAAGCTCATAAATACTCCTTTCCTTCATGACATTCCATCGTATAGCTAACTAGCTGTGTTTTCAATAGGATTTGCAGGTATTCGGTGAGAGGTCGCCCTCCTGGAGTCAGACCAACAGAGTTTGGAGCGCGGCTGAGCGACAACAAGTCCGAACTCGCTTTGGCCTTGTCTCGGCAGGTTCGCAGGAGTAGAGTTCTCGCTGCACTTGCCTTCTGGGAAATAAATTTCGGATTTCTCGGGAACGGATAACGAATTCCTTTTTCTCAACGTCTAACGAGCAGCCTCCATACAGAGAGGCTTGAATTCAACGCCTATGAATTCGCCTGGCTCATGGCCGTGGATTCACGCGCGCGACGCCATTGAGACTGCGCCGCTACCGGCGGCAGAACCACCCCTTCTGTCTCCTCCCCCGCCAACTCCCAAGCCTCCCCGAGCACAGTGGCTCTTCGCAGTTATCGCCTCGCTTGCAATCCTAGCACTTGTTGCCGGCGTCAGGGCCTGGCGCACGCGCCAGGCTGCGCCTGCGGAGACGGGCACGCGCGCAGGGGTCAGCACGGCGAAAGCCGAGCGGCGCACATTCGTGCGCACGTTGCGCTTGAGTGGCACGCTCGAAGCAGTACATTCCTACTCGGTTCTTGCTCCGCGGTTGACGGGTGGCGACTTCGGCCAGATGATTGTGACCAAGCTGATTCGGGCAGGCACGCGCGTGAAAAAAGGAGACTTGCTCGCGGAGTTTGACCGGGAAGCTCAATTGAAAAACTTCCTGGACAAGCAGGCGGAGCTCCGGGACTTGGAGAATCAGATCGCCTCCAAGAAAGCCGAGCAGGAGGCGGCGCGCGCCCACGACGACACCGAACTGAAGCAGGCCGAAGACGCGGTGGGCACGGCGAAACTGGAAGTCCAGCGCAGTGAAGTGGTGTCGCGCATTGATGCGGAGAAGAACCAGCTCAATCTCGAGGCCGCGGAAGCGAACTTCAAGCAGCTCCGCCAAACTTACGATCTGAAGCGCAAGGCCGAGGCGGCCGACCTGCACCTTTTGGAAATCAAGCGCGACCGCGACCGCAGCGCCATGCAACACGCCCAACAGAACTCGGAGAAGATGGCGATTCTCTCGCCTCTCGATGGGCTGGCGGTTCTGAATCCGATGTGGAAGGGCGGTGGAATGGGCGAAGTGGAGGAAGGCGACCAGATATGGACCGGATTTTCGTTCATGCAGGTTGTCGACTCTTCCGCCATGCAGGTTCGTGTGCGCGTGAATCAGTTGGACGTTACCTACCTGCACGTAGGCCAATCCGCCGAAATCCATCTCGATGCTTACCCCGATCTGAATCTGGCGGGAAAACTCGACCAGTTGGCGGCCATCGGCCTCGGCACCGGGCTCTCGAAAATCGTTCGGGGGTTCGGCGCGCTCTTCACCATTGAAGGGAGCGATGCGAAACTGGCGCCCGACCTCTCGGCCTCAATTGATGTGATTCTGGACCGCAAGCCGGACGCGTTGGTGGTGCCGCGCGACGCGGTGGTGCGCCAAGGCGGAGAATCGTGGGTTTACGTCAAGCGGGGATTGGGATTTGAAAAGCAGGCGATCAAGACGGGTGAGGGAAACGATCTCGAACTGGTGGTACTTTCCGGGCTCGATCCCGGAACGGAAGTCGAGCGAACGCCCGGGCCGGCAGGGCCTGATGTGACTCGTAGCGCCGGCCTTTAAACGCTGAAGAACGCCTGGGCTGCCATCCTGGGGAACCGGCTTGGTCCCCAAGCAGGTCAAGCACATGACACGCCGAATACAGAAGATATTGAAGCGCCGCTGGTGGTTACTGGCGAGTGCGGGGCTATTGATCGGGGGCGTTGGGGTTGCCTCGGTTCGCTTCGGCCGCAATGTTTCCAGTGTTCCCACAGGAGATGTGACGCGGGGGGATTTCGAGGATTTTGTGAAGATTCGAGGTGAGGTGAAAGCCAAGCGCTCACTATCAATCCATGCTCCGCACACCCACGGCGGGGTCGGCGACCCTCAGATCGTGAAAATCGCGAAAACGGGAACGGCGGTAAAGAAAGGCGACGTGGTGGCGGAGTTCGACACCGCCAAACTGCGAGAAACGCTCCAGCAGAAACGCTCCGACCTGAAGCAGGCGGAGGCGGAGATTGAACAGGGCAAGGCGACGGCGAAACTCCAGGAGGAACAGGACCTGACGGATCTGGAGAAGGCGCGCTACGATGTGCAGCGCGCGAAACTGGAGGTCAGCAAAGCGGAGATCCTCTCCAAAATCGATGGCGAAAAGAACAAACTTCTCCTTGCCGACGCCGAGCAGCACCAGAAGGAGGAAGAAGAGAAGCTCGCTTCCGACCGCACCAAGGCGGCAGCCGACAACGACGGCAAAGAACAGAAGCGCGAGAAGGCTCTTCACGACGCGCAGATCGCGGAGCAGGATATCGCCGCCTTAACGCTGCGGGCCCCGCTGGACGGAATGGTGACCGTCCTTCCAAATTGGCGGGCCGGCGGATTCTTCAGCGACAGCGCGCCGCCCTTCAAGGACGGCGACCGCGCCTGGCAAGGCGCCCAAATCGCCGAATTGCCCGACCTTTCGACGTTGCGGGTGAGCGGTCGCGTGGAGGAAGCCGATCGCGGCCGCGTGAGTGCAGGAGAGGTCGCCACGCTGCGCATCGATGCTGTGCCCGACAAAGAATTTCAGGGACACGTGGTCGAAATCAGCGCCTTGGCCAAAATTGATTTTTCGGGTTGGCCATTCCCACGTAACTTTGATGTTGCAATTCAGATTGATCAAGCGGATGCACGGGTGCGACCCGGAATGAGCGCTACGGCGCGCGTGGCCGTCGAGAAACTGCCGGATTCGATTTTGATTCCAGCGGCGGCGGCGTTCCAGAAGGGCGGCAAGACCATCGCGTACGTGCAGAGCGGTTCGAGTTTTAGTGAGCGTGAGATCGTGGTGGCGAAGCGGGGAGAAAGCCAGGTGTCTGTGGCGCGGGGACTGAAGCCGGGCGAGAAGGTCGCCCTGAAGGATCCCACACTGCAGAAGCAGTGACATCCGTAGATTTCGCAGATTACACGGATTCAGTAGCACGGACCCCAAAACCGGGGGTCCCCGCTACCCAGGAGTGAAAGTGAAGACAAGGCGAAGAACGCGCTGGGTGGTTTTGCTGGTGGTCGCGGTGGGCGCTGGCGCGGGGCTGTGGCGCGCGCTCCCGCGCTTGCACACGCCTGAGCACGGCATTCCAACCGCGACGGTGAAGCGCGGGCGTTTGGACAAGAAGGTGTACACCGACGGCGAGCTTCACGCCCGGCGCAGCGTGATGGTGGTGGCTCCCTCGGTCTCTGGCAACCTGCGCATCGTCCACCTCGCGCCCACGGGTACGAACGTTCACCACGGCGACGTAGTGGTGGAATTCGACCCGAGCGAACAGCAGTACAACCTGGAAGAGAATCGCTTCGACCTGGAAGAGGCCGAGCAGGAGATCGCCAAAGCCAAAGCGGACGCTGCGGTGCAGTCGGCCAAAGACGAAGTCGAGTTGTTGAAGGCGAAATTCGACGTGCGGCGGGCGGAGTTGGACGTGAGCAAGAACGAACTGGTGAGCGCCATTGATGGGAAGAAGAACCTCCTGGCGCTCGAGGAGGCGAAGCGCCATCTCACACAGCTTCAGCAAGACATCCAGTCGCATTCTGCTTCAAATCAGGCCGCGCTTGACGTTGCGCAGGAGAAGGAGCGCAAGGCGCGCCTCTTGATGGCGCAGGCGGAAAGCAATATTCAGAGCATGGGCGTTAAGTCCACCATCGACGGCCTCGTATCCGTGAAAGAGAACGAGCGCGCGTCAGGCGGATTTTACTTTTCCGGGATGAAGTTGCCTGAGTATCGGGAAGGCGACCAGGTGGGGCCCGGGACACTGGTGGCTGAGGTCATGAACCTTGAGCAGATGGTGGTTCAGTGCAAAGTGGACGAGGGCGATCGCGCCAACCTGAATACGGGCGCCACCGTGGAAGCGCGCGTGGAC
>Ga0181532_10000793_pt1 | contig 31510 bp, 22 predicted proteins | sample PEATcosm2014_Bin_33_FD_119768 | JGI IMG/M metagenome (GOLD analysis project Ga0181532, IMG submission 119768) | Peatland microbial communities from MTU Mesocosm Facility, Houghton, MI, USA - PEATcosm2014_Bin11_30_metaG | ecosystem: Environmental > Terrestrial > Soil > Wetlands > Peat | place...
GTCCCCGTCGATGTAGACCATCTCGTTGCCCTCGAGGAAAGACATCGTCAGGCCCGTCATGAACAGGGCGGTTCCGACGTACTGGCCCTCCCCGGTCGTCTCCAGTATCGTGTAGTTCCTGTCGGGCGTCGTGGGGTTCTCCCTCCTGAACTGCGCGTGGAAGTGCCGGGTTGCGGCCGGCAGGCTGTCGAGCGCGATGAAGTCGACGTTGTAGTAGAACGACTCGAGCAGCGTGCCGGACCCGTTGGTGAGGGTCCACCGCGCAGATTTGTGAAACGGCATGGGCCAGTAGCAGTTGTATCCGCCGGAGTTCTCGTTGAGCGGCAGGGAGGTGTAGTCCTTCTGCTCCCCGAACCCGACCCCGAAGAAGGCCCCGATCGGGCATTCGACGCTGGGATACGTGTCGCCGTCCCAGTACATGCGCAGGATGACCTGGCTGAGGATGCTCACGTTGGTCCGCGGCGAGATTGTGACCCAGAAGCGGTGGACGCATCCGGCACCCTCATGGTTGAGGATCGTCACCGTCTCGCCGGGCTTCACCGGGATCGAGTCGTTGTTCCTATTCTGCCTGTCCCATGATCCCTCATGCATGGCCCTGCCCTGCCTCGGCTCGGCGAGGTTCGAAAGTGGAGAGGAAAAGGGAGCGCCCTGGGCCAGGGAGAACAGCGGCGCCGCAAGGATAACGGCGGCGAGGCCTCGCAGCCGCGAAAGGGGCGCCCGGGGCGCGGGGGAGTGGCGCCGGGAGGCGGGGCCGCCGTTGCTCCTGGAAGCGGGAGGATGCAGGGGTGATGCTGTCATTTTGCGGATGCGTGCGGGGTTTTGATCTGGCGATTGAATGGGGGAGGATGGGGTGGTTCCCGCGTGAGCCTCGCTCGATCGAGGGCGCCGTCACGTCCCGCACCGAGCGGCCTGCCGGTGACAATCTGTTGCCATGTTAGGGACTTGTGCGCCCGTACTAATTGCCGGCAGACCGGTTTGCAACACCCTATGGGGGCGCTTCTCTCCGACCGCGTGCAGCCACGGAGGGCCTTGGATTGGCATCCGCCGACCCCCCGGGGATCGGCGGTCCTTGGGCGGATGGCGCCTTGCCAAATAATGCTGCTCTTTTGCCAAGGCATGCGGCGTTCCTGCCGCGGATAGCAGGTATCGTCCAAGGCACTTGGATGGCAGTGCTACCCACGGGCGTGCAACATTCCAAAACGAGAATTCCGGGCCCAGGGGAAACGGCGATGGCGGCAGGCGCACTCGCCGTCATGGCGTGTATCTTGGCCTGGGTGTGCATCCGACAGGCGAGTTTCGACCCGGCCGTGACGGTTGCGGCCGTGGCGGCGCCGGCCGCCCCAGCCCCGGCGGGGCTGGTGGAACCGTGGCCGGCCGGCCTGTCTCCCATGAGCGCGGCGGAGGCGTTCACCCCGGGGACCCTGTCCGACAAGATCGACGGAAAGGCCGACCTGTATCTGTCGGCAGGCTTCGTCTCGATGAGAAGCCAGCGCGTGAGGCTCGCCGGCGCCCCGGGCTCCTGGATGGAGATGCTCGTGTATGACATGGGCCTGCCGGCGAACGCCTACTCGGTGTACAGCTCGCAGAGGCGACCGAGCGCCTTGGACGCCGGATTGGGCGACTACAGCTACGAGGCCGAAAACGAGCTCTGCCTCGTCCACGGGAGGTTCTACGTCGAGTTGGTCTGCTCCGACTCCTCCGATGCGGCGAGGGGGGCGGCCGAGGCGCTGGCGCGCTCCTACATAGGGTCGACGGCGGTCGCCGAGCACGCGAACATCGGAGCGGAACAGGCGCTCTTTCCGACGGAGGGCCTTGTGGCCGGCAGCATCGCGCTTGAGCCGTCGGACGTCTTCGGCCTGGACCAGCTCGACAATGTCTTCGTCGCCCGATACCGGGACGGCGGAGGCGAGCTGACGCTGTTTGCCGCCAGGAGGGACGCCCCGGGAAAGGCGGCAAAGGAGGCGGCCGAGCTCCGCGCCTTCTTCGTGAAGGACTGCGGCGGGAAGGAGACCCCGCCGCCGCCGTATCCCCCGGGGGCGGCGATCATCGAAATGGACGGCGGCTTTGAGGCGGTCTTCTCGTCGGGCCCGTATGTCGCGGGAGTCCACCAGGCGCCGGACCGCGAATCAGCGCAGCGTTGGCTGGGCGCGATCAGCCACCGGATTGCCGGCGCACGCCCATGAATCCTCCCTCACCGGACACCGGGCCGCTCGCCACTCGCCGCGAATTCTTCCGGCGAGGGCTGCGGGCGGGGGCCGCGATAGCGGCCACGGGCGGACTGGGCGCCTGGCTTCTGAACCGGCATCCGCCGGGCGATTTCAGCCGGGTGAGGGCTTCGGACCCCAGGAGGGACTTCTCCGTGCGCACGGCCGGGCCGCGGATGGCGGTGGCGACCGGGCGCAGCCGGCCAGCTATGCTGCGGGGGGCCATGGCGGCCATGGGGGGGATCGAGCGGTTCATCGAGAGGGGCGACCGCGTGATGCTCAAGGTGAACGCCGCGTTCGCCACGCCCGCGGTCCTCGGCGCGACAACCCATCCGGAGCTCCTGGCCGAGCTCGTCCGCCTCTGCCGGGGCGCTGGCGCGGCGTCGGTCGTCGTCACCGACAACCCGATCAACGCGCCGGAAAGCTGCTTCGAGCTGTCGGGCATCGCGCCGGCCGCGCGCGCCGCCGGGGCGGACCTTTTCGTCCCGGGACCGGGATCCTTCCGGCCGGGAACGCTGCCCGGCGGCCGGCTGATTCGCGACTGGCCCGTCTTGTTCGAGCCGTTCGCCGGGGTCACGAAGCTCATCGGCGTCGCGCCGGTCAAGAGCCACGACCGCGCCGGTGCGTCGATGACGATGAAGAACTGGTACGGCCTGCTCGGCGGAAGGCGCAACCAGTTCCACCAGGACATCGACGGCATCATCGTCGAGCTGGCGATGCTTGTTAAGCCGACGCTGGTCGTGCTTGACGGCACCGACACCATGATGACCAACGGGCCGACGGGGGGATCCCTGGCGGACCTGAAGGCGACGAACACGCTCATCGTCGCCACGGACGCGGTGGCGGCGGACGCCCTCGGGGCGACGCTCCTCGGCCGGAGCTCCCGCGACCTTCCCTACCTTGGCCGGGCGGCCGGGCTCGGGCTCGGCACGACGGACTTCGAGTCGCTGCACCCGGCCCGGGTGCCCGCGCAGAGCTCCTGAAGCCATGCGCATCACCCACGCGCGGCGCATCGCCCAGGTCTTCTTCTTCGCCCTGTTCGCATGGCTGTGCCTTGTCGCCACGGTCGGGACGCGGTTCTGGCAGTGGCGCGGGTGGCCGATACGCTGGTTTCTAGAGCTCGACCCCCTTGTGGCCCTGGGAACGGCGCTCACGACGCACTCGCTCTACCCGGCCCTGTCCTGGGCGCTCGCCGTCATCGTGCTCACCGTCCTATTTGGGCGCGTCTTCTGCGGCTGGATCTGCCCGTTCGGCTCGATCCATCATTTTGTGAGCTGGCTCGCCCGGCGGTCCTGGCCCCTGAAGCGGAGGATGGAGGCGAACCGGTACCGGCCGGCGCAGGTGGTCAAGTATTGCATCCTCGCGGCCCTGCTCTCGGCGGCGGCCCTTCCCGCGGGCCGGATGATGCTTGCCTCGCTGCAGACCGGCCTGCTCGACCCCATCCCGCTGGTGAACCGGTCGTTCAACCTAGCGGCCCTGTCGATCGGAGACCTGGCGGCCGGGAGATGGCCCGGCGCCAGCCGCTTCTGCTCCGGAGCGGGCCTGATCGGCGCCATATTCCTCGCCTTCGTCCTGCTAAACGTCGCCGCGCCCCGCTTCTACTGCCGCTTCGTCTGCCCCCTCGGCGCGCTCCTCGGCATCATCGGCAGCGCCGCCCCCTGGGGCGTCGGGGCGCGGCGCTCGAAATGCACCGAGTGCGGCGTCTGCGACCTAAACTGCGCTGGGGCCTGCAACCCGATGGGGCCCATCCGCCTGAGCGAGTGCCTGATGTGCATGAACTGCCTCGACGACTGCCCCGCCGAGGGGCCGGTCAACTACGGCCCGCGACCCTCGCCGGCCGGCGAGATCGTCTCGCCGGGGATGTCCCGCCGGGACTTTGTCGTCTCGGTCGCGGCCGGCCTGGCGGTGGCCCCCTTGGCGCGGCTGGGGGGCAGGACGGCCGGCGACTGGCCGGCGGGGATGATCCGGCCGCCCGGCTCGGTCGCCGAGGAGGAGTTCCTCGCGCGATGCGTCAAGTGCAGCGAGTGCGTGAAGGTGTGCCCGACCAACGTGCTCCAGCCGGCGGGGTTCGGGTTCGGCCTGGAGGCGCTCTGGACGCCCGTGCTCAACAACCGGGTCGGCGTGAGCGGCTGCCAGTCAAACTGCATCGCCTGCGGGCGCGCCTGCCCGACCGGGGCCATCCGCCCCATGACGCTCGACGAGAAGCTCGGGCAGGGCGAATTCAAGGCGGCGGGGCCGATCCGCATCGGCCTGGCGTACGTCGACCGCGGCCGCTGCCTGCCCTGGGCCATGGAGCGGCCCTGCATCGTGTGCGAGGAGACATGCCCGGTCTCGCCGAAGGCGATCCGCCTGGAGGAGGTGGAGGAGACGACGCGGGACGGGGCGAAGGTGCGCCTGCAGCGGCCCGTCGTCGATCCCGGGCGCTGCATCGGGTGCGGGGTCTGCGAGCACGAGTGCCCGATGAGCGGGCTGCGCGCGATACGTGTCACCGCGGACAACGAGACCCGCGACCGCAACCACGCCGTTCTTCTTAGAAATGAAAACTGAAAAGCACTCGATCTCCCGCCGGGATTTCCTGGCGACAACAGGGGCGGCCGGGCTGGGGGCCATGATGGCGCCGTCCCTCCTCTGGGGCGCGGACGCCCCGCGGCCGGCCGTCCCGAGGCGGAAATACGGGCGGACGGGCGTCGACGTGCCGATCATCGGCCTCGGCTGCATGTTCGACATCATCGACAACCAGATAATCCTGCGCCAGGCGTTCGACCACGGCGTGACCTACTGGGACACGGCGGCCGGCTACAGCAAGGGGGGCAGCGAGCGGGGGATCGGCATGTTCCTGGACAGGAACCCCTCCGCCCGAAGGGAGCTGTTCCTCGTAACCAAGGGCCGCGGCCCGGACTGGCGGCAGACGCTCGAGGATTCCCTCGCCAGGCTGAAGACCGACCACGTCGACCTCTTCCTCGTCCACGGGATAAGCGACATCCGCGAGGTGGACAACCCGGAGGTGAGGGCGTTCGCGGAGCGCGCCAAGGGCGACGGCAAGACCCGGTTCATCGGCTTCAGCACGCACAGCAACATGGCGCTGTGCCTTGCCGGCGCGGCCAGGCTCGGCTGGATCGACGGAATCCTGGTGACCTACAACTACCGCGTCATGCACGAGCCCGACATGGTCGCCGCCGTCGAGGCCTGCGGTGAGGCGGGCATCGGCCTGACGGCTATGAAGACGCAGGGCCAGCGTGTGGCATGGGACTCGGCCGAGGAGGCCGCGATCCTCAAGCCCCTGCTGGACGGCGGCTTCACGCCCGGGCAGGCCAAGCTCAAGGTCGTCATGGAGAACCCGCGGATCGCCACCGCGTGCGTCCAGATGCCGAGCCTGAAGCTCTTCCACGAGAATCTCGGCGCCGCCCTTGGCGGCGACCGCCTGGCCGCGTCCGACCGCGTTGCGCTCGCGCGGCACGCCGCGGCGACCGCCGGGGGCTACTGCGCAGGCTGCCGCCGGCTGTGCGAGCCCGCGGTGGGCGGCGCCGTGCCGGTCGCGGACATCATGCGCCAGCTCATGTACCACCGCCACTACGGCTCCTCGGTGGATGCGCGCGCGCTGTTCGCCGAGCTGCCGGCGGAGTCGAGGGCGCGGCTTGCCGGCCTGGATTTCTCCGCGGCCGAGCGCGCCTGCCCGCGCGGCTTGCCAATCGGGCCGCTCATGCGCGAGGCTTCCGGCCTCCTAGCATAGGGCAGATGCCTTCAGCACCCGGGACATCCTCAGCCGGCGCAGGCCGGGCCATCGGCTTCCTCACCGCTTCCACGGCGCGGGAGCTCGGGATACTCCTGTGCCTCTCGGTGATGTTCCCGTTCATGGTGCACATCATTCCGGCGCCCGACGACGGGCGGCTCGGGGCGAGGCTGCTGCCGATGTTCTACGCCCCGCTTCTGTCGGTGCTGCTGGCCCGCCACCGGACCGCGCTGGGGGTTGCCCTGCTGGCGCCGTGGCTGAACTGGGCGCTGACGTCGCATCCCGCGCCGCTGGGCGCGGCCGCGATGACGATCGAGCTCCTGGCCTTCGTGCTGGCCATGATGGCGATGCTGGCCCGGGCGGGGGCGAGGTGGTTTCTTGCCGCGCCCGCCTACCTCGCGTGCATGGCGGCGGCGGCGCTCAGCGCCGCCGCGTTCCCGGTCCTGATCGGCGGGCGCGCCTCGCCCGCATGGGCCTTCCAGAGCGTGGTGACGGGCATGCCCGGGATAGCCATTCTCCTGCTTATCAACTGGCTGGTGCTGCGCCATTACCCGCCGGAAGCGGGCGACGGCGCCAGCATGGCCTGAACTCCCGGCCGCCCGTCGGCGCGGGCCGGCGGCGAAGGGTCCCGATCGCATGCCGGCCCGTGGGGGGCCGGGTTTACGGCCCGCGCCGGCCGGAGGCCGAGTACTCCGCGGCCGCCTCGTCCGCGCGCCCTTCCCGTTCGAGGGCAACCCCGAGGTTGTAGTGGGCATCTGAATAGCCCGGGGCCAGCTCCAGGGCCTTTCGGAACTGGGCGGCCGCCTCGTCCAGCCTGCCGGCGCTGGTCAGGGCTATTCCTAGGTGGTTGTGATACGGGGCGGAGCCGGGCTCGAGCCTGACGGCCTCCGCGTACTGGCCCAGGGCCTCTCCCGTCCTGCCCAGCTTGAGGAGGAGCGAACCCAGGCTGCTCCTGATCTCGGCGGAATCGGGCGCGAGGCGCAGCGCCTCCTCGTGTTCGGCTACCGATCCCCCGTCGTCGCCTGCGGTGCGCAGCGCCCGGGCAAGGTTGAAATGAGCCTCCAGGTAGTCGGGTCTCAGGCGGATCGCCTCCCTGTAGCGGGGGATGGCCTCCTGCCCGCGGCCGAGTTCCAGGAGGACGTTGCCGAGGTTGTTGCTGGCCTCCGGATTGCCGGGCTCGGCCCGGAGGAGCCGCTCAAACTGGGACATGGCCTCCAGCGGGCGGCCGGCGCGGTCCATGGCGATTCCAAGGTCGTTTCGAACGCCCGCGGCGCCCGGGTCGAGCCTCAGGGCGGCCTCGAACTCCGCTATCGCCCGGGGAAGGCGGCCCGGGACCCTGGCGAGCGCTGCCCCGAGGTTGGCGTGAACCCGCGCATACTGCGGGTTCTCCGCATTGTTCACCAACACCAACTCCAGGTGCGCGATCCCCTCGGCGAGCCGGCCCGGGGTGTTCACGAGGGCCCACCCGAGGTTCGCGTGGGCCTCGGTCAGGCCCGGATCGAGCCTCAGGGCCGCCTCGAACTCGGCTATCGCCGCGGCGGACCTGCCCGGGACTTTCGACAGCGCGTTTCCGAGGTTGTTGTGGGCGTCCGCCTGGTCGGGCTTGAGCCTGACGGCCTCTTCCAGGTGCGGGATCGCCTCTCCCAGCAGCCCCCTTTCCATCAGGGATACGCCTAGGTTGCTGTGCGCCATCCAGGAGTCCGGGTTCTTGGAGAGGGTGTCCGTGTACAGCGCGCCCACGTCGGTGTACAGCTGGCATTGGCGCCGGGTCAGGACAAAGAGGACCAGGAGGATCCCCGTGGCGGCCGCCGCCAAGGCGCATCTCAGCGCCAAACCCGAGCGTCCGCCAAAGCGCCCCGCAAGGAGACGGCCGGCGCCGGCCGCGCCCCCGGACGCCAGCGCGATCAACCCCAGGCTGGGGAGGTACTGCCAGTGGTCGGCGACGTACGAGAAGACGAAGGGGTAGACGTTGAAGAAGCCGAGCGCCGGGAAGAGCGAGCCGACGAAGAAAAGCGCCGCGACCAGCGGGGCCCGGCTCCAGCGCCGTATTCCATAAAGGATCGCGAAGGCCGCCGCCAGGCCCAGGCAGCCCAGGCTCCATGTCCAGTCGGCAGAGACGTGCCACCGCGGATAGATGAAGGCGAGGTCCGCGGGCCAGAACAGCTTGCCGACGTAGAACCAGACGACTCTTCCTGCGAGGAGGCAACGCTCCAGGGCGCCCAGTTCGAATGCCCGCCCGCGCGCCCCGATGAAATTCTGCTCGACCCACGCCGTGAAAAGGCCGGCTCCCGCGCCGATCAGGAGCCACGGCACGAGGGGCAACACGTCGCGCCGCCATTCGAGCGGGCGCCGCCACGCGAGCACGAGAAGAAGCGCAGCCGGCAGGGTCGCCGTCACCGATTTGCTGAGAACGGCGCACAGGAAAAGGGCGAGCGCGGCGGCGTACCAACGCCACCTGCGCTCCCGGTCGAAGCGCAGGTATGCGAGTGCGGAAAGTAGGTAGAAGACGAGCGAGAGCGTGTTCTTCTGCTCCGATATCCACGCCACGGACTCGACGCAGACGGGATGGAGGGCAAAGACCGCGGCCGCGAGCCAGGCGGCCCAGGCGGGGGCGCCCCCGGCCCGCGCGTCCGGCACGATGCGCAGCAGAACGAGCGCGAAGAGGCATGCCGCCGTCGCATGGAGCCCTGCGTTCACCAGGTGGTAGCCTAGGACCGAGTCGCCCCAAAGCCGGTGCTCCAGCCAGAATGCGCTGTGCAGCAACGGGTAGTACTGCTGGGTCGTCCCGAGCCGAAACCAGATACTCCACAAGCCCCCGGGGCCCTGGAGGGCCGGGGCCGTCACATGGGCCGCATCGTCCCAGAGCATGAGGCCCCTCATGGCGGGCGCGTACGCCGCCAGCGTCGCCGCGAAAATCGCCGGCACGGCGAGCCATGCCGGGAAGCGCGGGGAAACCCGGGGGTCGGGCGGGGGGGCCGGGTCTGCGGGTTGCATGCGTGTCGTCGCGGCCCTGAGATCGCATGAAACGGGAGGGGAGGCAATGCCGGCCCGTGAAGGGGCGAGGCGCCTGAGCCGCCGCGGCCGGGTTGCCAAGGGGATCGGGCTGATGCAGGATCCCGTGGCCGATGACACTCGACGAGTTCAGGAAATCGACTTCAGGCCAGCAGCCTCCGAGCCTGTCCGGGGCGCTCCTGGCGCTCTGGCAGGACGCCCGGGGGGACTGGGCCGCGGCCCACGGATCGGCGCAGGAGGACGGGACCGCCAATGGCGCCTGGGTTCACGCCTACCTTCACCGCAGGGAAGGCGACCTGGGCAATGCCGGCTATTGGTACCGGCGCGCCGGCCGGCCGCCTCCCAAATGCTCGCTCGATGCGGAATGGGAGCAGATCGCGGGCGAACTATTGGAAGGCGGCGAGGCGTAGGGGCGCCGGCGCCCGTCGGCAAGGAGCGGTTTGCCGACGACGCCCTCGCGACGCGTTCAGCGGCGCTTCCTGAGGTGCCTGGCGAACGCGGCGAGGCTCTCCCCGCTCACGTGATGCTCCACCCGGCCCGATTTCCCCGAGATGGGGCGCGCCATGGCGCACCCCGACTTCGCCCAGGCCGGCATGCTGGTGGTGGCCGTCGGCATCATCGGGGCCACCGTGATGCCCCACAACCTGTACCTCCACACGGCGCTCGTGCAGACCCGCGTGCTGCAGAAGGACGAGCAGTCCGTCAAGCGCGCCATCGGCTTCGACACGATCGACACGACGGCTGCTCTGGCCGTCGCCTTCCTGATCAACGCGGCCATCCTTGTCATGGCGGCGATAGTGTTCTACGGCAAGGAGAGCATAACGGTGGCCGGCGGACGGGTGGTCACGTTCACCCCCGACAGCGACTGGATCCGCGTGGCGTACCTGACGCTCGCGCCGCTGCTGGGCACGACGCCGGCCAGCACGCTCTTCGCGGTGGCGCCGCTTGCCAGCGGCCAGAGCAGCACGATCACCGGGACTCTGGCCGGGCAGGTCGTGATGGAGGGGTTCATGAACTGGCGGATCAAGCCGTGGCTGCGCAGGCTGATATCCCGCATGCTGGCGGTGGTGCCCGCGATCCTCATCGTCAGCGTCCGCGGCAACAGCAGCGTCACCGACCTCGTGAACCTGAGCCAGGTCGTGCTGTGCCTCGAGCTTCCCTTCGCCATGTTCCCGCTGCTGCACTTCACGAGCTCGGCCAAGCGGATGGGCCGGTGGCGAAACGGCTGGTTCCTCATGGCCGCAGGGTGGGGCACTGCGCCGTTGATCACGGCGGTGGACATCCATAGCCTGCCCGATGCGCTGAAGCAGGCGTGGGCCGTCATCGTCGGCTCCTGAACGAGGACCCCCACACACGCCGATCCGAGAGGCAGAGATGTACAACAAGATCCTTGTCACACTGGACGCGACGCCTACCGACCGGGCGATCATCGAGCACGTCAAGGTTCTCGCCAAGGCTGTGAACAGCCGCGTCGTGCTGCTGCATGTCGCCGACGGCTGGGCGGCACGAACCTTCGGTCCAGACGCGGTCAGCCCCGAGATTGCCGAGGACACCGCGTACCTGCGGAAGGTCCAGGCTGAGTTCCAGGCGGCGGGCATCCCGGCGGACGCCGAGCTGGCGTTCGGCGAGCCGGGCGAGGAAATCGTCAGGTGGGTTAGGGAGAAGAGCTGCGACCTTGTCGCCATGAGCACCCACGGGCACCACTTCATCGCCGACCTCGTTCTCGGGTCGCCATCGAGGCGGGTGCGGCACAGCGTCAGCGTCCCGGTGCTCCTGCTGCGGGCGAAGTGAGGGCCCGGAGGGGCCCCGCCTGGCAGGATTCACCGGGTCAGCGTGGCGCCGCCCAGGTTCGCGGCCAGGAACGCCTCCACCCGGTGGTAGAACTCGACCCGATTCTTGTAGTTGTAGAACCCGTGGCCCTCGAGGCCGCGGAAGAACGTCTCATAGGGCACGCCGTTTCGCTTGAGCTCGCCCGCCAGCTTCCTTGACTGCGCGACGTCTACTATGTTGTCCTCGGTGCCGTGCGCTATGAGGACCGGGACGTGGATCTGGTCCGCGTGCTCGAGGGGCGAGATCTGGCGAAGGCGCTCCCGGTCGCGCCCGGGCCTGCCGAGCTCGTCCACCAGCACCTCGTATTCGCCGGGGCGCGCGGCGTCGCTCTTGGACTTGATCTGGCGCTCCCAGTCAAAGACGCCGCACTCGGTGACCGCGCACCGGTACAGCCCCTTCTCGAACGCGACACCGGCGACCGCGAGGTAGCCCCCGAAGCTGGCGCCCATGATGCCGACCCGCCCCGGGTCCACGAGGCCCGTCCTGAGCATCGCCCTCGTTGCGTCGGTGACGTCGTTGTGCATGCGCATGAAGTCATACTCCCGCTCGTGGCTTATCTGCGGCGCGTACCCGCTGGAGCCGCGGTAGTTGGGCTGGAGGACGGCGTATCCGCGGCTGGCGAGAAACTGGACGACCGGGTCGAACGAAGGGACGTCGCGGACCCAGGGCCCTCCGTGGACGAGGACGACGAGCGGCGCCGGATGCTTCGCATCCGCGCCCTCAGGGAGGGCCTGGTAGCCCTCGAGCCTGACGCCGTCGCGGGTCGCGAAGCTGATCGGCTGCACCGGGCGCAGGGGCCGGCCCTTCAGCCACGGGGCGGCGTCCGCCAGGCGCCTGAGCGTCCTCGCATCCAGGTCCAGCAGCTCGTATGACGGCGGGTGGTTCGGGCCGTTGAGCTGGAAGAGGAATTTCGACTCGGCCAGGTCGTGGTTGATCAGCACGTTGTCCGTGTCGGCCCTGCTGGAGTCCACGGTGGCCTGAGCGACCGCGAAGGCCCTCGAGAACCAGACGGCGACCGGCTTTCGCCGCACGTACGTGACGCCCGCCAGGCAGCGCCCGGCCTTGGAGAAATGGAGCCGGCCGGTCCCGATGTCGTAGAGCGGATCCGTGAGGACCGGCTTGTCCATCGTGCCGGCATCAAGGTCGAAGCGACGCAGCTCGTAGGCGTTCGCGGGCGAGATCGTCACTGCCCAGAGGAACCGATCGTCGTAGTCGAGCCCCATTGGCCGCGTCCCGGGGGGAAGGACGACGTCCCTCCAGGATCCCCTTGAGGGGAGGTAGCGGTGGAGATGATAGTTTCCGTTCGACCAGGTCGTGCACAGGGCGAGGTCCCCCTGCCTGTTCGATCCCCAGGACACGACGGGGCCGTCGCTCGGCGGGCTGTACGAACGAGCCAGCGCGTCGTTCCGACGTGCAATTTCGGACGGGGCCAGGACCCGGTTGGTGTCGAGCTCGACGAGCCCGCCGGGACGGCCCTCGTCCAATGACGACTGCATGATCCAGACGAGGACCCGGCCGGGGCGCGCGTCGGGCAGCCCGACGATCCTGATGGCGTCGAAGTTGTCGATCGCCAGGGGGCTATCAAGCCTGTCGATCCTCGCGGAATAAAGCCCCCACGAGTACACCTTCTCCTTGGTGACGGTGAAGAGGACCCGGTCGTTGGTGAGCCATTGAAACGTCGAGATCTCGAGGGATCCGCTTCCCCTCAGGCCGAGCGGCTTGTAGTCCCCGAGGTCGACGATCAAGAGGTCCTTCAGGTCCTTCTCGTCGGTGACTATTGTGCCGATGTGCCGGCCGTCGGGGGAGAGCCTTGCCTCGCCGAGCAGCTCGGCGCGGAAAAGCTCCTCCGCCGACAGCAGCTCGGAGGCCGGCGGCACGGCCCGGGCCGGGGCGGACCACCCGGCCAGAAAGGCCGCGAGGAGCCTGCTGATCACCCTTGTTCCGCCAGCGCCGGCGAACGGTCGTGGCCTGGGGCGGCCATCCGTAGTATGCGGGAAGCTCGTGCCTCTCGTGGCGACCGCCCAAATCCCCGAGCAACGATTGTCCGGATCATTCACATGTCCGGAATCCAGCCCATGCCCCGCGTCGCCCCCGGCTAGCGCGCGAACTCCTGCAGCCGTTGTGAGTTGGAACATAAACGAATCGCCACGCTGCAGGGTTCGTTGACACCGGCCGGAAGGAATGCTGTTAGCGGCGTGACATGGCACATAGACGCGAGGCTCTGGAAGAGTAGAGTATCGGGAGTCTTCGCACGAGCAATGGGCGAAATCTCCCCGTAGCGGACACCGGGATTGGCCCTTTGTCGTGATCCGCGCGGCCCGGCGAACGATCGCCGGGCCCGCCGCGAGGGCCCCGGCGCGAAGCCTGCGGTCCTTCCCGCAATCCTACTTTATCCCGAGCCTCGTCAAGAACGGGACGATCGAACGCGGCCGGCCGAGGAACTTCTCGATCGACACAGAGACGTCGCGTGTGTCGCCCTGAGAGTAGATCTCCTCGCGCATCCGCATGCCGGCTCCAGGATCCAGGAACCCGCGGGGCGCCGCCTTGAAAGCCGTGGCCATGTCGGCGGCGATCGAGTCGGCCCACGCGTAGCCGTAGTAGCCGGCGTCGTAGCCGCCGGCAAGGTGGCCGAAGTACGCGATGAAGGCCGAGTCGTCCGGCACCGGGAAGAAGATCTCGCCAAGTGTCCGGTTGGTCTCGGCCCGGCAATCGACCGGAGAACCCTCCGGGCGCGGCCCGTGAAGCCTGAGATCAAGCAGCGCGAAGGAGAGCTGCCGCCTGTAGAAGACCCCGATGGTGGCCAGGCGCACCTCCTGCAGCCGGCTGAGAATCTCCGGCGGGACCTTCTTGCTCGGGTCGCGGTAGTCGGCGGCAAACGTATCGAGGACGCTCTTGTCATACGTCCAGTTCTCGAGCATCTGCGATGGAGCCTCGACGAAGTCCCGGGGAACGGCCGTCCCGGAGAACCGGCCGCGGTGGGCGCGCGTGAGGATGCAGTGCATGGCGTGGCCGAATTCATGGAAGAGAGTGGTCACTTCCTGGTGGTCGAGAAGCGACGGGGCCCCGTTTGCGGGCGGGGGGAAGTTGCAGAGCAGCGCCGCCGTCGGCCGCAGGTAGGTGCCGCCGGGAAGGAGGCGCCCCGGCTGCAGCGAGAACTCCGCGAAATGGTTGTATTTCCCCTCGCGCGGATACATGTCGAGGTAGAATAGGCCCATCGGCTCCCCGGTCCGCGCGTCGGTGACCCCCCACAGCGTCACCCCGTCCGCCCACAGGTAGGGCGCCTGGAGCTGCTCGAACTTCAGCCCGAAGATCGACTGGTAGATCGCGAACATGCCCTGGAGGACATGCTCGTAGGGGAAATAGACCCGCAGCGCCTCCGAATCGACCGTGTACTTCTGCTTGACGACCCGGTTCTGGTAGTAGCGCCAGTCCGAGAAATCGATCTGCGCATTCGGGTCGCCCGTCTCGGCGACTTTCAGCTCCCGGAGCTCGGCCAATTCCGCGTCAAACTTCGGCTTAATCCCGCGTGCCAGGTCCTCTATGAACTGGGTCGCCGTCGCCCCGTTCTTCGCCATCTTGACCTCGATCTGGTAGTCGTCCCACGAGGCGTACCCCAGCTTCCTGGCGATCTCCGCGCGCAGGGCCACGATCCTGTTGAAAAGCGGCACGTTCACGTCCTCGGCGAGGTGCAGCTCCGCGACGCTCACCTTCCTCCGGGTCGCCGCGTCGGAGCAGTTCTGCTCCACCATCAGCCTCTGGGGCGTGACGTTGACGAGGATCGTGTAGGCGTCGTTCCCTGTCTTGACGCCGGGCGAGGTCAGGAAGGAGTCGGGGACGCCGGCCAGCTCCGCCCGGGTGAACACGAGCGCCATTCGGGCCTTCACGACGTTCGTTTGGAAGTCGGTCTCGAGCGGGCTGAGCTTTTTGAAAAGAGCCTCCACCGCCGTTCGCTCGGCCGCCGGCAGTTCGAAGCCCTCCCGCCGATAGTCGCGCATGGTGAAGTCGAGGAGCCTCCGGTCCTCGCCGGGGAGGGCCGGCGCCCGGGCAGCGAACGCCTTGAGCGCTGCGTAGAGGTCCTCGCGGTACTCGATCCCGATCTCCCAGGCCTGCAGTTTCTTCACGGCCTCCTCAGCCGTGTCGCGCATTTCCCGTGCCGTGCTCGACTGTTCGATGAAGTCGAATCGGGCCGCCGCGAGATCGGCGTCGCTCTTCAGGGCATCGAGCGCACCGAACGTGCTCTCGAAGGTGGCCGCTGCCGGGTCCTGGCGGGCGAGACGGTCGATTGCTGCGTCGCCGGCTGCCATCGCGGCGGTCGCGGACTCCCGAATCTGGTCCGGGGTGGTCTCAAACGGAGGCACGCGGATTTCTGAATGGTACGGGGTGGCCAGCGCCTGGAACTCGGCCAGCGTCCGCAGGGGGGCGGCGTGCACGAGCTGGGGTATCGCGAGAAGGAAGGCCCACGCGGGCGAGCAGAGGTTCTCCATGCCTGAAAAGATTGGAAGACGCTTGGTTTGCGTCAACAAGTCCCCTTGAGGTTTCTGCGCCCGCTTCCACCGCAATCCGGCGCTTCGTGGCGCCTGCCACGCTGGAAAAGGGCCCGCGAGTGATTTGCCGATCGAGCCCGGGTGCTCGAGGGTGAAATCACACGCCAGAAAACCCGCCCTTGCCCGTCATCGTCTCCATCTGGCGCATTAGCTTTTTCTGGTTTCCGCCATTCATCATGCGCATTATCTTCTGCATCTGCTGTGGGTATTGCGTGGCCAACAACTTAGCTCCACGGGACTATTAAGGCTCCTCCCGGCAATCTGCTTATGGTGGCACACCATAGCAAAAATGTCTGCAAACCACTGGTTGAGAGTTTTTTGCCTGATAATCATAAGGAGAGGAATGTCTACACGCAGCCCTTGCTCGCCCGTAGGTGTCCGGTGGAGGGCCTCCTTCTGGGGAGCCATGCGACGGGACACTTACAGTCATTGAGTGGCCTGCCCGGTTCTTCCCGCTCTCCCGCATCGCTGATGAGCGATTCGGCAGGCCTGTTCGGTCGAAAACTCACGCAGTACCCTCTTCGATTCCTGGCCCGGGGCGTTGGCCCTCACGGCACGCTGGTCAGGAAACGTGCGTGGAATGTCTGCCCGGCTGCGCCGGCGACGCGGAACGATAGCCGTATCGTCGGTGAAAGCCGGTCAATGGCCACCCCGGGATCGGCGCAAACCAGCTTAAGCGCAGGTGCGGCCAATTCCATGGTTATGGTTGTATTGTTGATTTGCGTCGGGTCGCTCACAGCAACGTCCAAAAAGGCCCCCGTGGTCTGAAGAAGGACACTGGCCATTCTGTCCACCGCGATGATCCCGATGGCTGAGCGCCCATCACTCCAGAAGTTCGCCGCCGTCAGGCCAAGCGGGTCCACGCGCACCGCCTGGATTCGATCGGAATTCGCCAGTACCTCCACACTCGGGTGCTTTGCATAGTCGGAGACATGCGCCGCGCTGTATCCGGGCAACAGCACATACGAATACGTTGCTCCGGCTGGATTCGTCCCGTGGGAGAGCCAGAGCGTAAGGTAGTCACGGGATACGGTCTTCGTTGTTTCGTTCCAAAAGCCCGACCTTGCCTCTCGCAGTCCATACAGCCTGACGGGCGTCGGGAAAAAATACCCGATATCCGCGCCTTCCGTCGGGCCCGCCAGGTGAGCCCAGGTCACGTCCCGCATAGCCTCCGACCCGCCGAGCGCTCCGATCTTTCGCGCGCCGTCCACCGTGAGCGTCTGGTCGCCGCCGCCATGCAGGAGGCGGTTTTCTACGACGGTCTCGATCGGCCGAGAATCGGTGCTGCAGATGTCGCTGCCCAAGCAAACCACCTCCCTGTCGAACATAAACCAAGACTTCTTCGCCGTGAGCGTGCTTCCCCACGCCCGGAGCTGCATTCCAGCCGCCCCGTAGGCTCCGAGCGATGCACCTCCGACCCAGGCCGTCGCCGGAGCCTCGCTCTGCCCTGATGCGGGTTCGCGGGCCTGAGTCACGTCGACCGTTGTTCCGGGAAGGCGGCGCGGGTCAACGGTTGGCCAGAAGTCGTCGTCGAACTGCGTCAAATCGGAGTTGTAGAGGTAGAGCATGCCCTCGCCTGTGTGCCAGCCACGCACATTCTCACCGTGGATGCTCTCGTAGGTGAAAACTCGGCTGGAGGACATGCTGAGTCCAAGGCCAAAACCCGGGGCCAGGTGAACCACGCGGTCCATTCCCCCATAGACAAAATTCCCGACGAGCTCACCACGCGGCTTCACGGTCGGGTCGGCAATCAGCTGCCGCACGGCGCCCTTGAGTCCGAGAGGTGCGGTCTTGACGAAGTCAAGAACAGTGTCCGCCTCGGCCCAGTACTTCAACATCGATCGCATACGAGCGGCGTCCGCCTCCGGGGCGAACTGGGAGATCAGGAGGATGTTCTGCATGATGCCGTGCCCGATGGCGTGCTCAGAGGCGGACTTGCGCGAGACCTCCCGGCCCTGCACCATGGCCATTATGCCGCCGCGATAAATCACCGGCTCCAGAGCGGTGAAGACTAGCCGATAGAGATTTGCTATGTTCGGGTCGGTGACCTTCCAGGAGGAACCCGAGGCGCTTTCCCTATTGGGCCCGTTAAGAAGCGCGAGCACCGGTGCGAGCTTGCCAAGCAAGGAGGCGCCATAGCCTCCGGTGTAGGGGTGCCCCCGATGCTGAATGAACGAGCCGTCGGCGTAGTAGCCGTCGCCATGTTTCACGTAGAGGAAAAGCTCGCTGAAGGCGTCGCGCGCGGCGAACAGCTTCGCGCTGTCCTTCACGATGATGCCGCGAATCGTCACAATGTGGATCTTCCACATGCGGTTGGCAGCGGTGAACGACCACTTGGTGCCGCCGGGCGCGGGCGTCGTCGCCGACGGGGTGAATTTTTCCACGGCCCGCATGTAGTTGGCCACCTGCGCGGCGCTAAGTTCATCAAACATCAGGGCCGTTGTATCGACGAGCTCAGCGGGAGCACCGATTTCAAGGTGAAACCACTCGTAGTGCATCGGTGTCGCCTCGTTGTAACGGTTGGCATACATCCAATCGAGGCCGCGGACGATGTCGGCCTTCAACGACGCGTTGCCTTTCAGGCTGGATCCCCGAGTCACGTAGGCCACCGCCATAGACTTCAGGCGCTCATAACTCGTCGTGATGTCTCCCGTATCGATGGGGTCGGCCAAGTCGGCCCAGAGGAAGGTGCGGGTAGGCGATTTATCCATCGCCGACCAGTAGGAATTCGCCATAGAGCCGAGTCTGGTGATGGAGGAAGTAACGGCGGGGTCCGTGAGATCCAAGTGACTGCCACCTGTGAGCATCTCCACCCACTTCTCCCTCAGCACGTCGAACTCGTCCGCCCGGCATGTGTGCGCCCAACCGACCAGATTGAGCGCCACGCCCAGTGTGCCGCACCGAACGAAAAGCGCTACGCTTGAGGCATTGCGTGCTGCCGTCGTGCAGCATTGCCAGAGGACGGAGGATCTATGTGCGTAGGTCATAGGCGGAATGCTTCAGGCCCCGGCGACATCGTAGGTCGGGAGCAGGCATGGGTTTTCCGGTATCGCAGGCGGGGTGAGCTGGTCCCCAAACGCGAGACAGCGGGTCGGGGAAAATGAGTTATGGAACCGTTGACAGATGCGCGCGTTGCCAATGCCTAGGACAGGGGCCATGAAGCCTGCCGCAGGCGTCGACCAAATCGGGTTGGGTTGCGCGCGGGTCATTGATTGATCACAAGCGGAATTTGGACGCGGTAGACCTCCATCGGTGTCAGGGGTTTTCGCGTCATCGAAGGCGCTGTGGGGCCGATGTTTGTTTTTGAAGCGGAGGAACCTTTCCAAGCTTGAGGATCCTTTTTGACGGCCCAAACCGACACTTCAAGTGGCGCTAATCGGCGGGATCACGTCAGGAGCCGTGGACTTCACATTTTAACCGTCATGTCATTGGTCACGGCCATGACACCGCGAACGCTTCCGGCGAGTTTACCGGCGATGGACCTTTCCGTATCGTTGGCTGCTTCACCTGTGATCACGACGCAATTATCAACGGTAGTGACCTTGGTCTTGAGCGCGCTGGTCGGGCGATTGGTAAGGAGCAGGTATTTCACCTGCGAGCTGATCGATGCGTCATCGTTTTCCTCGCCCATGCTCTCTGCAGGGACGGGCGCGGCGTTCACGACGATATAGTTGTTCACCGACTTCACCCCTTCGATCTCCTTGGCATATTCTCCGGTGAGCTCTTTTTGCGACTGGCTGTTGGCCGTGCCCGTCAGGGTGACGACGCCGTTTTCAACCCGGACCGTGGTATTGTCAGCGCTTACAATGCACCGCACAAGCAACTGGGTGCGGAGCTTGATGCCGATCCACCCGTCGGAGTGCTCGGCGATCGCCGGATCCAGTGCGATCTGGTTGTCCACCCGGGCAACGCCCGGGAGGTTGCTCACCGTGTCCTCGGCGAGGACCTTGAGGTCCCCGTCCCCGACGATGCCGGTGAGCGTGACGACGCCGTCGTGGGCCCTCGCGGACACATGATTTTCAAGCACGGTGCGGTAGTTGTAGGACGCTTTGGCGGCGTCCTCGATTTTGCGGTCGGTTTCAGGCAAGGCGAACAGCGCGATAGGGCTGGCAAAAAGAACAAGCAGGGCTGGCAGATTCTTGATTTTCATGTAAGTGCCAAATCTGTGCGTGCGGATTCTCGTCGCCTCTCGCGGGGGTGTACAAGCACACAGTGTCTCATCGGTTGGCGCGGCAAATCATCGTGCTGGCCGTAGGCTCTCTCAGCCAGATTAAGGTTTGCTGAGAGCATGATCTAGAAGCGGTATTAACGCATTGGATACCATTCAACAGCCTTGCCGTGTCGAACCATAGATGGCATTTATCCGATCGACTCGGGGTGACGATGCAACTTCGGCCGGGGAGAGAACAAAAGCGGGATGTTCGTCGCGATCATTCGCGTTGACTCGGACCCGGACGATATCCCATTGGCGAACCGGAGTCATCAATCGAGCGGTTCTGGATTCACTGGCGGGAAATTCAGAAACGCTGCGCGCTCTTCTCCAACTTCAAAGTGTCCTTCCGGACAATTAGGAATCGGTTCCGGGAGCGTCGCCTCGACAAGCTGGAGTATCCGCCGGCCCCGCCGAATAACGACGGGCCGCTTCTTCAGCGCCAGATCAGCTAACGGGCCAAGCTTGGCCTTGGCCTCAGTGAAGGCGGAAGTCTTCATTTCGGACTCGGGAGAGTTCGAAGACGGGCTCACGCAACCGAAATGGGAAATCAATGCACAATCCAGGGTGACCTTACCTGTTTAAAGATAACGCCTTAGGAACCTTCATTCCCAGAAACCCACCCTTGCCTTTCATCGCCTCCATCGTGCGCATGAGCTTCCTCTGGTTTCCGCCCTTCATCATCCGCATCATCTCCTGCATCTGGTGAAAGTGATGTGGAAGCATTGCAGCACAATCATTTGGGGAAACGGCCCTTCTGAGACTCCCGGGTGGCAAGAACGGCTATCATGGCACATGATGGCATAGACTCAGGCTCCGTTACGCACCGATGAGTTTAGGCGCCGGACAGATGCGACCGAGCAATAAGGCCGCGGATCTTCTGAAAATCCTTTGCGTTGGCCGTGACCAAAGGCTGGTCGGTGACAAGAGCGGTCGCTGCGATCCATAGATCGTTCTCCCCTGTAGGTTCGCCGCGCTTGCGCAGGTCGCGGAAGACTTCCGCCGCCTTCCATAGAACATCCTCATCGAGGGGATGGACAGTGAAGCCGTCGCAGAAATCCTCCCAATCCGCCCGGCGAGTGAAACCGCGTGCCAACTCGCCTCTTGTGACGACACTCATCTCAATCCTCTCGGAAGGATGCGCCCTGAGAAACTGGTGAGCCGGTCCCTCCTTCCTCCGCCGGCGCTCTCGATCAAGCGCCACAAAAAGCGTCGAGTCGCAGATCATTCGTCCCAAGGCGAGCGCGCGGGCTTCTTGATTCGCGCCCCGGCCTCGATTCGTTCAGCGCCCCGGGAAGAAAAAATCCCTTTGCCCGACTTCAGTCGGCTCAAACGTGCCAGGAGATCCAAGGCGGTCATTCCCGGGCCTTCTCGGGAAAAGACGAAGACGCCGTCTCGAGACGAAATGCGCACATTCTCACCAAGCGAGGCCATTCGGCGGTAGTGAGCGAAATTACGAGCGAATTCCCTGGTGTTGGCTTCCATGGCAGACAAATGTCTGCCAAATGTATGCAAAGTCAATCAGGAGTTCCTGTGTGAGTATTGAGTATGCGAGGGGCAGTGAATGATCGCCTCAAATTCCAGCCGTTCGTGGCTGCTGTTCCCACTGGCGCTCGACCAATCCGAATTCGTGCGGCTGCCGTGCCCATGCCATGGACCGCGCGGCAGGCGCTAGGGACGTTGCGCTGCGCTGGATGCGGGAACGTCCACGATGTCGCCGGGTTGCAGCACGATATCCGCTTCCGTCGGGCCTTCTCGCCGAAGCCAGGCGTCCACGTTCGCTACGATCCGGGTCGAGGGTCCGTTGGAGTTGGCCCGCGTTATGACGACGGCACTCAAATCCGCGCGGTCTGAAACACCGCCGGCAGCCTGCAATGCGCGCGAGAGCGTTGTCCCCGGGGCCAACTGAATATTGCCGGGCTTGTTCACTTCGCCCGACACGGTGCAGCGGCCAGTCGAACCATACTTCGCGACTCCCGACATGGTGAAGCCCTCGACCTTCAACGGAACGCTGAAGTCCCCGGCGTCCTTAAACGTGACCTCGGCCAAAGTTGCGCTGGCGAGGCTCTCCCATTCCTGCTCCCACCTCTTGACCGAGTGGTTCCACCAGTCGTGCCCCCGGAAACCTTCCTTGCGCAGGACGATCGAGACTTCGGCCACCAGGGCGTGATCCCTGACCTCATTGAATCCGCCGGAGATGTATGTCCGCGGTTGGTTCACCAATCCGTAGGCGGGTTCGGGGTTCCACTGCGCAAACCCCATCGAGGAGCGAAAATCCGGCCAGAGGTATTCCGGGGAGCGTTCGATGAACGAGATCCACGTTACTTGCTTCACCTCATCGCGGTCGACCAGGGCGACCCTCGAATAGGTGGAGCCCTTGGTAAACACAGTCCCCACCCGGGGATCGTGCTCGCCTATCACCTCGGGCCGAAGCAGGCGAAAGCCGAGGGTGGCGTCATAGTCCGGCTTCTCGTGACGGAGCCTTCTTACCGTTTCAGGAGACAGCGTGAGCGAGAACGTCGCGATGTATCGGGATGCCTGCCTCGAGTCCGGCTCGGATTCGCGGATCAGAAAGCGGCGCCTCGCGAATTCCGTCCAGTTCCGATCGCGAGGCTCGGGGGTGATCCTGAGCTGATCGTATGCCGCCCACGTGGATGTCTGTCCCTGCCAACCCCACATCTGGAAATGCGCCTGCCTGGTGACGCTCCCGTCCCCCCAGCGCAGGCGCTGATCGGAGAAATACGGGGAGAGCATGTAGTGGGAAGGCACTGGCCCCGCCTTCACGTTGACCTGCGCAAAGGAGTCGTTGTCGGGCGACACGACATAGGCATAGGCGTCCTGCAGCGATACGCCCACGTCCTTGGCGATGCCATTGGGAGCGGAGCGTGCAGGGGACCACAAGGCCGACCCATCCCAGGTCCACCACCTACTCACGCCTGCCATCGCAAGCGCCGTGAGCAGAATCAGCGCGACTGAAACGGGCGTGCGGCGCGTCACATACTGGTGAACCGCGACCGCAACGCAGCCGACGCCGGCTACCAGCCCCGTGACCAGCAAGCGCATCACTCCGGTCCAGGGCGTGATGGCCTCGTGGGAAATGGTCACGTGCTCGACGAACACGATCGCACCGGTGACCCATGCGACCACCGCGGCGAAGGTCCACAGGAGGAAGCGCCCGTAGCTGCCGGTCACGGTCGCCCACGGCAGGGCGAGAAGCGCCACGCCCATCTGGACCGCGAACGTTTCCATGGCGGCGCAGCCTATCTCGGCCGATCCGAATCCGCATCCGAGCCACCAGGGCACCGTCAACACGACGGGCAGGACTCCAAACATTAGGACCAGGCCAAGGGCCTTCGCGGCCAGCAGCCTCGAGCCGGAGATGGGGCGGGTTTGCCAGAACGCCGGGCTGGCCACCGAGTCCTCCTGGACCACGCCGGCCACGAGCATGTAGGTGACGACGAGCCCGATTCCCCACAATACGTTCGCATACACGGCCATGTGGTAGAACCAGGCGCCATCCGACCCGCTCGAGGACAGGAGGCTTATCCCCGCCCCGAAGCGCATCAAGGCGACGGCGCAGAAGAGGGTCAAGGGAACCCAGAATCGGCGAAGGTCCTTCCTTGCGATGTGCCAGATGAGATTCATGCCGCCACTCCTTTCGACCGCGAGCGGCTGGCCCGCGCAAACGTCAGGAATATCTCGCGCAGAGTCATGTGCTGCGCCGTGACACTGGCCCCCGCGAATCGCTCGCTCCACTGCTGCTCGGTTGTTGCGCCGGAATACCCCGTCTCGACAAATCTCAAGAGGTCGCCGGCTCTCTCCCACTCGACGGCGCCATGGGTGGGTTCGGGGGATTCGCCTTGCAGCCGCACCTCGACGCGCCTGAAGCGCCGTTGGAGCGAATCGGCTTCCTCGCTGAGGTTCAGCCGGCCGCGGTCGAGAAGGACGACGTGGTCGGCCAGGCGTTCCACCTCCTCGATGTCGTGCGATGAGACTAGGACCGTCCAATCGCCTGACAGCGATACCTCGAGCACCCCGCGCACGAATTCATCCCTTATCAGGGGGTCGAGCCCGCTGAACGGCTCGTCGAGCACAAGGAGCCTCGGCCGGTAGGCCAACGAGGAGAGCAGCGCGGCCTTCATGAGCGTTCCGCGCGAAAGCCGGCCCAGCTTCTGGCCCAGCGGCAGCTCGAACTGGGCGACCAGGGTGCGCTCCAGTTCCTTGTCCCAGGTGGGATAAAACGGCCGGCAGTAGTCGAGCAGCTCCCGGACCGTCATCCAAAGCGGAAGCTGCTGGTCCTCGGATACATATCCAATCTGCGCGAATTGGACGGGACCGAGTCTGCGCGAGTCGACACCGAGCACCGTAGCGGTGCCAGTTGTCGGTCTTAGCAGGTTCATCAGGAGCCTCAGCGTGGTTGTCTTCCCGGCTCCGTTTGGACCCAGCAATGCCACGACTTTCCCGGAAGTTAGGGAAAGATTGAGCCCGCTCAACGCCTCGGTCCCGGTGAAGCTCCGCGACAGATTGTGGGTTTCAATGATGTTCATTTGTGATTTGGGTTCGCATTACTTCCTCGTGAGCCTCTTCCATTGGGTGACAAGACCGGCCTGCACATCGTCGATCGTGAGGCCGAGGTTCTTGGCTTCGACCACCACCCGCTCGAGCTCCGCCCCCAGCAGTTCCGCGCGCTCCCGGCTGCCGCTGGGGGAGCGATCGGCGACAAGGCTCCCGATCGCGGGCGTGGTTATCAGGATGCTCTGGGTGACGAGAGCCGCGATGACCTTATGCGCGGTGTTCGGATTGATTCGCAGTTCCTGACTCAAGACGCGAACCGAGGGGAAAGGATCACCGGGCGAGAGTTGCCCTGTGGCGACGGCCCTCTTGACTGCGAATAGTATTTGCTCCGCGACCGGCAAGCCCGGCTTCAGGTCGATCGAAAACGGAAGCATACCGTACTATGTGAACTAGTACGGATGGTACGGCAAGTCTTTTTCCCAGATTTTTCCTCGGAGGAACCTAGCGTTTCAAAAACCACCCGTTTCTAAACGGGTCGTATTGGGGATACAAAGGCTGGTTGGGATTGCTCACATCCCCGGAAACCCGCCTTTGCCCTTCATCGACTCCATCTGGCGCATCAGCTTCTTCTGGTTCCCGCCCTTCTTCATTCTCATCATCTTCTGCATCTGCTGGAAGGGTGGTGATGCCATTACCGGCAAATCACTTAGAAAAGCAGCCTTGTTGAGACGTCGCCCCGGCAAGAACGGCTATGATGGCACATCATGGCAAAGTGCCTGGCAACTCGTGGGGACAACGAGGTGTCCGCCCGCGAGCGTGCCAGACTTTCTAGGAGATATCGTGCGGTTCATTGAATAGTTCGAAGAAAGCGGCGGGGTTGTTCTGATATCGGACGGCAACGTCGAGCATCAGTTGCCAAACGCGAGGGTTGTCTCGTTGCGCCGGGTGGGATCGAGCTCGAGCGTCGACGGGACTTTGGCTCCCGCCCACGAGGACCGGTGCACAATGATCCTGGAACAGGCGGCTCCCTGGAGCGGCTCGATGCTCAGCCGGGCGGACCTGCCGTCCTTCGAGACCCTGAATTGCATCGTCAATCGGCCAAAGGGCGTGGCTATCCCGTTGAGGCTTGTTGTCTGACCGGGTAAAGCCCATTCGCTCGGCATTCCCTCGAGGAGGTGCAGTTCGCTACCGCGGTCGATTTCAATGAGGTGGACCACCAGGCGGATGAATTCCGCACTCGCCCAGTTGTGCGGCATGTCGCCGACCTTCTTGAATGGCTGACCCCTGAGGGATTGCTCCTCGCGCCAGACCAAGGTTGGCGCGGCATGATTGGCATAGGCGTAGAGCACCTGTGCCGCCTTGGCTCCATTGCCAAGCCACAGCCAGGCATGGGCGTAGAAGGAGCCAAAGTAGTTCCAGATCCCCTTCTCGTCCCAGCCGGTGCCGTAGACCATGCCTTCCCGCTCGGTGGCCTCCAACATGGCCATGTTGCCGGCCACCATCGGATCGCCTCGCTCAAAGATCTGCCCCGGATAAACGGCGTGGCAGAAGGCCCACTGGGCCCGTTGCGGCAGGTCCAATCCGTCCATCCGAGCCGGAAGGTACTTGTTTGCGAAGGAATCCAGTTTCATGTCGCGCTGGGCCGCCCTGCGGAATGCCTCCATGAAGTCGTCGTATTCGCTCTGCCACCGGGCCGCCTCCTCCTTCTTGCCGAGCCACTGCGTCGCAGATACGAAGGCATGGAGGCCGACCAGATTCCAATAGCTGTTTGTATACTCGTGCGGCGTGCCGCCAATGCCACCATCCGGAAACCCCGGGGGCATCAGGCCGTAGTCGAGCTGCGTGCCATTGGTCAGCGTCTCCTGACGCAGGTGCTTGATGTACTGCGCAATCCGAAGCATCCGCGGCCAGACGGATTCAAGCCATGCCTTGTCCTGGGTAAGTTGAGCGTGACGAAACAGTGTCCAAAGGACGATGCCGTTCTCCTTTGTGAAGTTGGCGTTCACCTCGACGCTGCCGTCCGGACGCTTAGAAGTGAACGTCCCCATGAGATCGATGCGGCCGTCAGGCTTCTGGTGGGTCAGTTCTTGGGCGATTCCGCTGCGCGCCTGGTCGCCGGCGCCCAGGATTGCGGCGGATTCGAGGATGAAGGCGCCGTCGACGATCCAGAGACCCCGGTAAACCGTCGGACCCACCTGAAATGCCGGCAGGCCGTTCTTGATCTCCCGCGCCTGCCAAATGTTGCGAATGGCGGAGTCGAACTGCGCCTGGATCGCGGGATCCGGGACGGTCACCCGGCCGTAGGGCAGGGGAAACCTCTCCCAATACTCGATAGCCTGCTCACGGGCCCTCTCGGCTTGTGCGCCGTCCGCCGGCCGAAGGATGATGGACCCTCCGCCGCTCACGAGGACGTAATAGGATGCCGTACCGTGTGCCGGAACCGTAAGTCCCCCCAGTTGCACCGCCCGCAGCGATTTTGACTCTTCGGTGACGCCGTCGAACCTCAGCGAGGATGTTATCGTCTCGTGCTGATTGATGATGATGCGCTGCGCATCGGGCTGGAACGAGAGCGAGCGGACCGTGTCGACGAGCAGACGAGGCCTGAGGATGCGGAAGGAGTCGTTACGGTTGGTCAGTTTGACAAGGATCATGTCGTTCCTCGGCGTTTCGGCGGATGGCGCGACGCCGTTAGGGGCAAGGTTTGTAACAGCGAAGGCCTCCTCCAGAATCTCCAGCCCCTCCGCCGTTCGCAGGGTCTGGACAATTGGCACGCGCGCGGAGAGCAGGCGTTGCGCCTGCTGGCTCGAATTCGGATTGGTCTCGACGCTGATCGCGGTGCCGAACTCTCGATCGGTCTGCCCGTAATGGTAGAGCAAGCGGCCTGCGGAGTCCACGAGCGACTTGCAAGGGTCGTCCGGAAGGCAGATCGCTGTCTGCCATTCCGGAGGTGAGAACCGATAGTCCACGGCGGACGCGGCGTTGAGTGATGGGGCTTCGATGAGCGCAGGAATGATCAGCGCGAATAGAAGGAGCTTATTGGTCGTCATGGGGCGGGAGCCGGAGAATCAGCGCACCGTTCGTCGAATCGGTGATCTGAGGGCTCCGCAAACTCCAACCGAATGGCCCAGTTTATTCAATGCGGCTGGAATGCCGAGATCCTGAATTCTGACGATCTGGCTCTCCGACTCAATCCGTGTAAGAACGCAGCCCGGCTCGCTCCGGACGAATAGACAAGTGTGAGGGTTACCGGCACCGCACGGAATGTGCGCCGCGCGGGCTCACATCCCCGGAAACCCGCCCCGTCCCTTCATGGCTTCCATCTGGCGCATGAGCTTCCTCTGGTTCCCGCCCTTCATCATCCTCATCATCTTCTGCATCGGGTGAAAATGGAGTGATGCAATTGCAGGACAATCACTTATCAAGTCGGCCTTGTTGAGACTTCTCCCCGGCAAGAATGGCTATGATGGCACATCGTGGCACGATACGAAATGCGGCAACGGCCGGTGCCATTCCGGGCACCCGACAAATGCGATAGTACCTGTAGGCTGCGGATCCGTTGAGAATCCTTAGTGTTACGGCGGTCAGTTGGCCTTCGGGCCGGCGCCCGGGAAGTACTCGAAGTGAGTCTAGCCGTTTACGCCAAAGTACAGGACACGCTTTCCGATGACGCTGACCTTGAATCCCGCGGCGCCGCTTTATTGGTCGGGTCGCTCAGATTTCCATCAGCCCAATGCGAGCCACTGACGCAATGCATCATCAACTGCGCGCAAATCGCGAACCGACAAACGGCCGATCGAGCTTCCGAGCCTTTCCCGTCGCAGCGAACTCAGCTTGTCGACCATGATTTCCGATGGCTCGTTGAGGCCGTTGTGTTTGTCCGGAGAGACCGTGATCCGAAAGAGGTGCAATCCCGTCCGATGGGTAGTCAATGGACAAACGGTGACCGACGCATGGTATTCCATGAACGCATCCGCCTGCACGATGACCACTGGGCGGGGTTTCCCAAAATCGCCGGGGACCACCGCTGTAACCAAGTCTCCTCGAATCCAGGTCATTGCGCAGGAAAGTCGCGTTCGACCATATTGTCCCAAGCGGTGTCCGGAGAATCGAGCTTAGTGGCCAATTGCGATTGCTGGCGCGCCTCGGTCTCGTAAGCCGCCTGTTCATCCTCCCGCAGGTAGAATTCCAATGCCTTAATTATAACTCGATTCCTTCCGCAGCCCACGGAGGCAGCCTTGCGTTCAACCTTCCGCTTCAGTTCACGAGGCAAGCGCACACTGGTGGTAACTGACTTTTGCATGGCCCAAAATCAGGCTGTGTTGCAATGTGTTGCAAGTGCAATCTTGCTTCCTGCTCGGGTCGTTATTTCGAAGATACCATCAGTGTATCTATTGTGTGAATAATAACTTAGCGAAAGATACGAGCTCTTGACCCAATCCAGACGCTCTCCGAGGAGGTCACATCCCTGGAAACCCGCCCTTGCCCTTCATGGCCTCCATCTGGCGCATGAGCTTCCTCTGGTTCCCGCCCTTCATCATCCTCATCATCTTCTGCATCTGCTGGAACTGCTTCACCAGCTGGTTCACATCGGAAATCTTGACGCCGGCGCCGTTCGCGATGCGCTGCCGACGGCTCCCGTTCAGCACCTCCGGCTTGCGGCGCTCCTGAACCGTCATGGACCTGATGATCGCCTCGGTGCGCGCCATCTGAAGCTCCGCCTGATCGCCGAGCTGGACTCCGCTCATTCCCGGGAGCATGCCGACAATGCTCTGCATCGAGCCCATCTTCCTGACCTGCTGCATCTGCGCCAGGAAGTCCTCCAGGTTGAAGTCGGCCTTGCGCATCTTCTCGGCCATCCGCTCGGCATCGGCTCCGTCGATCGACTCCTGCGCCTTCTCGACCAGCGAGACCACGTCGCCCATGCCCAGGATGCGCGACGCGAGCCGCTCGGGGTAGAAGGCGTCGAAGTCCTCGGTCTTTTCGCCGGTCCCGACAAACTTGATCGGGGTCCCCGTTATGGCCTTCATGGAGAGGGCCGCGCCTCCCCGGGCGTCGCCGTCAAGCTTCGTCAGAAGGAGGCCGGTGAGCTGGAGCGCGTCGTGAAAGGCCTTGGCTACGTTGACGGCCTCTTGGCCCAGGGCGCCGTCCGCCACGAGGAGCACCTCGTCGGGCCGGACGGCGTCCCCGAGGCGCCTGACCTCGTCGATGAGCCCCTCGTCGATCTGCAGCCGGCCGGCGGTGTCGAGAAGGATGGCGTCCGCGCCCGCTGCGGCGGCCGCGTCGAGGCCCGCCCGGCCGATCGCCGGGACGTCCTTGGACGCCCGGTCGGCATAGAATCCAAGGCCCTCCTGGCGCGAGAGGATCTCGAGCTGGTCGATCGCGGCGGGCCGGTACACGTCGCAGGCGACGGCAAAGGGCCGGTACCCGCGCTTCTTCAGGAGCCGGCCGAGCTTCGCCGCCGAGGTGGTCTTGCCGGAGCCGTGCAGGCCCACCAGCATGACCTTCAGAGGGCGAGCCGCGCTCAGCGCCGTCGCGCCCTCGCCGAGCAGTCGCACGAGTTCGTCGTGGATGATCTTGACGATCTGCTGGCCGGGAGTGACGCCCTTGAGCACCTCCTGGCCCGCGCACTGGGCCTGCACGCGTTCCACGAATTCGCGGGCGACCCTGAAGTGGACGTCGGCCGAGAGGAGCGCGGTGCGCACCTCTCCCAGCGCCGCGGCCATGTTCTCCTCGGAAAGCCTGCCGACCCCGCGCAGGTTTCGCAGCGCCGAGGAGAGCTTCTCTGTCAGGGATTCAAACATCCGGACCCACCGGATGGATCATCGCCAGCCCCGACGCAACTATCATCCGGGCGCCGATTCAATTGCCTTATCGTGAATCTGCCGGCAACATTCAGGCCGAGTATGTTGCCTGCATGCAGTCCACGGACGCCGGCCCGCGAAGGACGCGGCGCGGCCGCCTCATTTGCGGCGGGCACTTCGGGAGGCAACCCCCAGCCAGGGCGCGCGCTGTAGCGCCGGTCCCTCGGCATGAAGGTGCGATGAATCCCCCCGACGAGCGCGTGCTGCGGTCGAAGTACGCCTGGAGCCTGATTCCCGCGCAGGCGCGGCCGAAGCGCGACGCCGCGCTCCGGGTGCTCGATTACAACGAGATCTACGCCAACTACGACGAGCGGACGGTTAGGGAGCAGGCGAGCCGCTGTATCCAATGCCCTGATGCACTATGCGCCAAGGCCTGCCCGCTGTCGAACCGCATCCCCGAGTGGCTGGCGCTCGCCGCCGAGGGTCGGTTCGCGGAGGCCTCGCGGGTGTCGCGCGACACGAGCAACATGCCGGAGATATGCTCGCGGGTCTGCCCGCAGGAGCGCCTCTGCGAGGGCGCCTGCATCCTGAACAGCCGCACCGACCCGGTGTCGATCGGCGCCATCGAGTGCTTCATCAACGAGTACGCATTCGACCACAGCCCGGAGGAGATCATCGCCGCTGCGCCCAACGGGCTGCGCGCGGCGGTCATCGGCTCCGGGCCGGCCGGCATGGCCTGCTCGGACGAGCTGTCCAAGCTCGGCTACAGGGTCACCGTCTTCGAGTCGATGGCCCTGCCGGGCGGGCTCCTGGTAAACGGGATACCCTCGTTCAAGCTCGAGAAGGCGGTGGTTGCCCGCCGGCTCGACGTGCTGGCCAGGCGGGGGGTGGAGCTGAGGCTGGGAGTCACCGTGGGGAGGGACGTGCCGCTAGAGGAGGTTGTCCGAGGCCACGATGCCGTGTTTCTCGGCCACGGGGCGCAGAAGGCCAAGGAGGCAGGGATCGCCGGCGAGGACCTGCCGGGCGTTGAGCAGGCCTTGCCCTTCCTGATACAGAAGAACGCGGGCCCCGGCGTGGTGACCGCGCGCGACATAGATGTGCGCGGCCGCAGGGTCGCCGTGCTGGGCGGAGGGGACACGGCGATGGACTGCCTGCGGACGGCCCTACGCGCCGGCGCGGAGTCCGCCGCGTGCATCTACCGCCGCGACCTCCTCAACATGCCGGGAAGCAGGAAGGAGTACCACAATGCCCTGGAGGAGGGCGCAACCTTCCAGTTCCTCACGAACCCGGTCGAGATCCTCGCCGGCAATGGCGGCGCGGTGGACCGCGTCCGCTGCGTGCGCATGGAGCTGGGCGCGCCGGACGCATCCGGCCGGCGCAAGCCGCATCCGGTCCAAGGCTCCGAATTCACGGTTGCTGCGGACCTGGTCATCATCGCCTTCGGGTTCGACCCGGTCGCCTTCCCCGACGACAGCGGTTTCTCTAGGATAAGGCTGAATGAGTGGGGAGGCATCGTTGTCGACAAGGACCAGATGACGACGTTTCCCAAGGTCTACGCCGGCGGCGACTCGGTGCGGGGGCCCAGCCTCGTCGTGCATGCCGTTCGCGACGGGCGCAGGGCCGCGGCGGCGATCCACCGCAAGATCGGACCGGGGAGGGTCGAA
>Ga0181532_10000795_pt1 | contig 31461 bp, 26 predicted proteins | sample PEATcosm2014_Bin_33_FD_119768 | JGI IMG/M metagenome (GOLD analysis project Ga0181532, IMG submission 119768) | Peatland microbial communities from MTU Mesocosm Facility, Houghton, MI, USA - PEATcosm2014_Bin11_30_metaG | ecosystem: Environmental > Terrestrial > Soil > Wetlands > Peat | place...
CCGGGGCAGCCCCGCCGTCCCGGGCAGGTGCGGCGGCTTCCGCGTCAGAATCGGGCCTGGCCGGGGCAGCCCCGCCGTCCCGGGCAGGTGCGGCGGCTTCCGCGTCGCCGGCTGGCCCATCTACCCCGGTCCCGGTGGCCGCGCCCTGCGCGGCGGGATCAGCGGCGGCCGGGGGCTGGCCGCCCGGGCCTGGTGGCTGCGGAGCGTGACCGGCCACGTCGGGGGTCACACTGCCCTCGGGCGCGGAGGGCCGTCTCACGCCTGGTCCGTCCGCTGCGCCGCGCGGCCGGCCGGGCCCGTTCCCGCCGGACGCGGACCCAATGGGGCAGGGCCCGCCGGATCCGGGCGCGCCCGATGGGCGCTGGCGGACGGGGCGCCGGCACGGCCGGGCACGGCGGGCTCCAGGCTCCGCATGAGCTCGGCAATCTCGCCTGCGACGTTCACGACCTCACCTATCACGACTACGGCCGGCGGCCTTATCCCATCTTTAATCACCCTGGGCGCTACTGTGTCCAGCGTCGCGATAATTGTGCGCTGAGTAGGCAGGGTACCGTCAGCGATCACAGTAACGGGCGTATGGCCCGAACGACCGTACCGGATCAGCGTTTCGGCCACGGCGGCCAGCCGTTCCACCCCCATGAGCAGGACAAGCGTGCCCCGGGTGGCCGCCAGGGCCGGCCAGTTCACCGTGGACCGCTCGTCGTCCGGCGGGACATGCACCGATACCACGCTGAACTCCTGCGCGACCCCGCGGTGCGTGACCGGCACTCCGGCCGCCGTGGGCACGGCGACCGCACTCGTCACCCCCGGCACGACCGTCACCGGAATCCCGGCGCTCAGGCACGCGATGACCTCTTCCGCGCCCCGGCCGAAGACGTACGGATCACCCCCCTTGAGCCGGACCACGAACCGTCCGGCCTGGGCGTGCTCGATGAGCGCGGCGTTAATGTGCTCCTGCGCGACGGAACGCCCGTAGGGAATCTTGGCCACGTCGATGACCTGCACGTCCGGCGGCAGTTCATCCAGCACCGAACGCGGCGCGAGCCGGTCGGTCACGACCACGTCGGCCTCGGCCAGCAACTGGCGCCCGCGCACGGTGATCAGGCCGGGATCGCCGGGTCCGCCGCCGACCAGCGCGACGCCCGTCCGGTGGCCGCGGCCACGGCGGGCGCCCAGCGTGCCCGTACGGAGCCCGGAGACGATGGCGTCCCGGATGCCGGCGCTGTGGCGTGGGTCGCCGCTCAGCACGCCGACCCGGACGTCATCGGCCAGGCCCGAGGCGGGCGTCCAGACGGGAGACAGGGCCGCCTCGTCCGCGCGGACACACCAGATCCGCTGCGCCTCGGCTTCGGCGGTGATGGCGGCGTTCACGGCCGGGTCGCTGGTGCAGGCGCAGACCAGCCACGCGCCGTCGATGTCGCCCGCGGCGTAGGGACGCCGGGCCCAGCGGATCCGGCCGGCCTGGGCGAGATCTTCCAGCGACCCGGTGGTCTCGGGCGAGGTCAGGAACACGGCGGCGCCCGCGTCGAGCAGGGCGGGTACCCGGCGGGTGGCCACGGTCCCGCCCCCGGCTACGACAACGCGCCGGCCGGCCAGGCGCAGCCCCAGCAGGTACGGCTGATCGTCAGTGGTGGCCATCGGGGACGGTATCGGTCGGCACGGTATCCGTCAGCATGCTGGTCCAGGCTCCTTCATGCTTTCCTGTCGCTGACGCCCGCCGAGTCGAACGTGGCCACATCGCGGAGCGCCCGCGCCGCGCTCTGGACGAGCGGCAGAGCCAGCAGGGCGCCGGTGCCCTCCCCCAGCCGCAAGTCGAGTTCAACCAGCGGGCGCATCTTCAGGTAAGCAAGCGTAGCGGCATGCCCGGGCTCGGTGCTGCGGTGCCCGGCCAGGCACGCGGCGACCGCGTCCGGCGCGATGGCCACGGCGGCCAGCGCCGCGGCCCCGGCGATGACGCCGTCCAGGATGACCGGGACGCGCAGTCCCGCCGCGGCCAGGATGAAGCCGGCCAGCGCGGCGTGCTCGTAGCCGCCGAAGGCGGCCAGCACGCCGACCGGATCGGCCGGGTCGGGCCGGTGCAGCGCCAGCCCCTGGCGGATGACAGCTACCTTCCGGGCGCAGGCGGCCGCGTCCGCCCCGGCGCCGGGACCGGTCACGACGACCGGGTTGCTGCCGGTGAAGGCGCAGATCAGCGCGGCCGAGGCGGTGGTGTTCGCGATGCCCATGTCCCCGGTGACCAGGCAGCGGTTCCCGGCCGCGACCAGATCGCGGGCCACCTCGATCCCGGCGGTCACCGCGGTCACGGCCTGCTCGCGGCTCATCGCCGGGCCCTGGCTGAAGTCCGCGGTGCCCCGCGCGACCTTGCGCGGCAGCAGGCCCGGCGCCGGCTCCAGGTCGGCCGCGACCCCCACGTCGACCACGACGACCTCGGCCCCGGCCTGCGCCGCGAACGCATTGACGACGGCTCCGCCGGCCAGGAAGTTGGCGACCATCTGCGCGGTCACCTCCTGCGGCCACGGGCTGACGCCTTGCGCGTGCACCCCGTGGTCCCCGGCGAAGATCGCCACCGCGGCCGGCTCGGGCAGCGGCGGCGGGCACTCCCCCGCCAGCCCGGCCAGCGATGCGGACACATCCTCGAGCACGCCGAGGGAACCGGGTGGTTTGGTCATCCGGGCCTGGCGCTCACGCGCGGCGGTGACCGCTTCCGGATCCGGCGGGCGGATCGCCGCGGTGACTTCGGCCAGGGCGTCCACTGGTTCCTCTCCGGGCAGGCCGCGCCGGCCGAACGCCCCGGCGTGCACCGCCCACGCGACCGGCCGGCGGCGCGCCCACCCGGAGGCCTGCAGTTCCGGCTCCGGCGCGAATTGGTGTACGTACCCGGCACACAGGTAGGCCACCACCTCCAGGTGCCCGGGCAGGCCTAGCTCAGCGGCCAGTTCGTGCTCGTCGAAGAAGCTCACCCAGCCGACGCCGAGCCCCTCTGCGCGGGCGGCCAGCCACAGATTGGAGACGGCCAGCACGCTGGAGAACGCGGCCGTCTCGGGCTGGCTATGGCGGCCCAGGGTGTGCCGGCCGCCGCGGGTGGCATCACAGGTCACCGCGATATTGACCGGCGTGTCCAGGATGGATTCCACCTTGAGCCGGCCGAACGCGCGGGAACGCGCCCCCGGCAGGCCGGCCTCGTAGCGGTCCCGGTTCCGCCGGGCCAGCGCGGCGATACGCTCCCGCTGGGCCCGTTCGGTGATCACAATGAAGTCCCACGGCTGGGAGAACCCGACGGACGGCGCCTGATGGGCGGCGGCCAGCACGCGGCGGAGCACGTCGTCTGGCACCGGGTCGGGCCGGAACCCCGCCCGGACGTCCCGGCGCTCCCCGATGACGCGGTAGACCGCCGCGCGCTGCTCGTCCGGGTACGGCTCCGCGCGCTGCTTGTCCGGAACCGGCTCCGCCGGGGCCTGATCGTCGGGATACTCCGCCGGGGCCTGATCGTCGGGATAGATGGTCACTAGGCCTCCAGAACAGCGGTGAGCGCGGCCACGAAACGGTCGTTGGTGCCCCGGTCACGTACCGCAACGCGGATCCAGTCGGGGCCGAGCCCGGGGAACGTGTCCCCCCGGCGCACGGCGAACCCGGCCGCGCGCAGTCGTTCGCGCACGGTGGGGCCACCGTGGTCAATGGGGACGTTGTAACTTTCGGGGCTGGAGTTGCCGGGGACGGGGACCCTCGAGCCGGGGGTGACCTTGAGCAGCAGGAAGGACGCGCAGGCGTGCGGGGTCACCGCGACACCGGGTACCCGGCTGAGGGATTGTCCCAGCCATGTCCGTTCGGCATCCATCGAAGTCGCCCAGGCGGCGGCCTCTGCGGTGGCGGCCGGCGTGCAGCAGGCCGCGACGGCGGCCAGAGCCGGCGCGGACACCGCCCACGGCGGGCGCGGGCGCGCCAGCGCGCGGACGTGCGGGGGGCTGGCGAGCAGGTAGCCGGCCCGCAGCCCGGCCAGGCCCCAGGTCTTGGTCAGACTGCGCACGACGATCAGCCCGGGGACGTCACGCGCCCGGGTCAGGCTTTCGGGCTCCCCGGGCACGCAGTCCGCGAACGCCTCGTCGACGACCAGCAGCCGTCCGGGCCGGGCCAGCGCCCTGATCGCCGCGGCGGGATGAAGGACCGAAGTCGGGTTGGTCGGGTTGCCCAGCACGACCAGGTCCGCATCCGGCGGCACCGCCCCGGGGCCGAGCGTGAAGTCGCCGCCGAGCGTGACCCGGTGCACCGGCTGCCCGGCCGCCCGCAGCGCCGCCTCCGGCTCGGTGAACTGGGGATGCACGATGACCGCATGGCGCGCGCGGAAGGCCCGGGCGATCAGGGTGAACGCCTCCGCGGCCCCGGCCGTGACGAGGACCTCGGACGGGGGCCGGGCGTGACGCCGGGCGGCTGCCTCAGTCGCGGCGCGCGGGTCCGGGTAGGCGGCGAGGTCACCGGCCGCCGCCCGGATGCGGTCCAGCAGCCAGGGCGGCGGGGTCCCCGGCCGGACGTTCACGGCCAGGTCGGTCAGGCCGTCGGCGAGTTCGCCGTCCCCGTGGAAGGACAGATCCGGCTCCGGGCCGGGGACGCCGAGGCGGAGCTCAGCCGGCATCGGCCGGGTGCGCATGGTCGTGCGGGTGGTCGTGCGGATGCTGCGGCACACCGACGCGATGCGCCAGGCCCGGCAGCGCGGTCCGGTACTGGCACATGTCGCAGTTCATCCTGATATCTCCGGCCAGTGCCTCGCGGTAGCGCTCGGCGACCAGCGCGGCGATCTCGTCGCAGTCGCCGAGGACGTCCGCGCACCGGAGGTCCACGCCCGGATGGGCGGCTGAGTATTCGGCGGCCTGGGCGGCAACCCGGTCCGGCAGCACGCCGGCGAACAGGAAGTAGCGCGCGACCACGATGCTGCGCGCGCCCAGCCGCCGGCAGCGCTCCAGGCCTTCGGCCACGCTGGGATGGGCGAGCGAAACGAACGCGGTCTCGGTGAACTCGTACCCGCGGCCTTCCCACAGCATCCGCGCGTCCTTGCACACGTCGGCGTTGGCGTCCGGGTCGGTCGAGCCACGCCCCACCAGCAGCACCGCGTACGGCTCGGGCAGGTCGTGGGCGGCCGCCGAGATCCGTTCGGCCAGGAGGTCCAGCAGAACCGGGTGCGGGCCGAGCGGGCGGCCGTACCGGACGGTGAGCCCGGGATGCCGGGCCTTCTCCCGGGCCAGTGCGGCGGGCACGTCGCCCTTGGAATGGCCGGCCGCGGACAGCATCAGCGGAACCGCGACCAGGGTCCGGTTCCCCTGGTCCACCAGGCCGGACACGGCGTCGCGGAGCGGCGGCGCAGACAGCTCGATGAAGCCGCCGGCCACGTCCAGCCGCTGCCCGCCGGCTACGTCCACCGCGTCGCCGCCGGCCGCGTCCGGTGGCTTTTCGCGGGCCTCGGCCAGCTGGACCCGGCCGGCTTCGGCCAGGGCGGTAAGCCGTTTGGTCAGCGCGGTGAAGCCCGTCACTCCCTCCGGGTCGCGGGTCCCGTGGCCCGCTATGAGCAGCGCCGGCTTCACGGGCGGTCCCCGGCCGGGGCCCCAGCCGACGTGGCGGGCTGCGGCGCCTTCTGGCGGGCCACCCGCAGCAGCGCGTTGAAGGCGGCCGCGGCGACCGCCGAACCGCCCTTCTCGGAGACGTTGCTGAGCGCGGGCAGGCCGCTGGCGCGCAGGGCTTCCTTGGCGGCCGCCGCCCCGACGAAGCCCACCGGCAGCCCGATCACCAGCGCGGGCACAACGTCCCGGCGCAAGATTTCTTCCAGCGCGGTCGGCGCGCAACCGACCACCCAGACCGCGCCGGGACCCGCCTCGCCGAACGCCAGCCGGGACGCGGCGGCCGACACGGTGATGCCGACGGTCCGGGCCAGCCGGGCCGCGATCGAATCCCCGATCTTGCAGATCACCGGGTAGCCCGTGATGCCGGCCGCCACCATGGCCACGTCGGTGACCAGGGGCGCCCCCCGGATGATCGCCGCGACCCCGGCCGCCAGCGCCATCTCGTCACAGATCAGGTCGGTGGCGTAGTCGAAGTCGGCGCTGGCGTGGATCACCCGCTCGGTCACCGCGCGGGTCAGTGGCGGCAGGTGGCTCAGGTCGATCCGGGAACGGAGGATCCGGTAGGACTCGGTCTCGATCGGGTCCGGCCCCCTCGGCGTGCGGTCGAATTGGGTCACGTTTCCTCCCTGGTTTCCCCCGGCAGCTGGGCAAGATTGATCGCGTCGACGGGACAGACCTCGACGCACTCGCCGCATCCGTTACAGAGCTTCTCCAGGACGATAAGCCGCACCGGCCCGGACGCTGGGCGGCGCGCCGGCCCGCGCGCTGGACGGATCGCGCGTTGCGGGCAGGTCAGCAGGCAGGCGCCGCAGCCCTGGCACCGGCTGGTGACGACCGCGACCGGCGTCATGACGGCGCCGCCCAGCGGTACTCGCGCGGGGTGACCATCCGGCCGGCCACCATCGCCGAGCGCGAGGAACCCACGATGACCAGGGTCCGCATGTCCACCCCGGACGGATCGAACGCGGCGAGCGTCGTGGCCGACACCGCCTCACCCGGGCGGGAAGCGTCCCGCACCCAGCCCACCGGGGTCTCCGGCGGCCGGCACGCGGCCAGGATCGACAGCGCCTTCCGCAGCGGCCAGCTCCGTTCGCCACTGGCAGGGTTATAGAAGCACGCGACCAGGTCCGCCCGGGCGACGGCCGTGATCCGGCGCTCGATCGCCTCCCACGGGGTATGCAGGTCCGATAGCGAGATCAGCGCGTGGTCGTGCCCGAGCGGCGCGCCGAGCAGTGCGGCGGCGGCCAGGCTGGCCGTCACACCCGGCACGCTGACCACGTCGATCGTCTCGTCGGCCAGTTCCAGCGCGGGACTGCCCATCGCGTAGACGCCGGCGTCACCCGACCCGATGAGCGCCACGGCCCGGCCCGCCGCCGCCTCGGATACGGCGGTCGCGGCGCGTTCCCGCTCGTGGCCGAGGCCGGTAGCCAGGACCGTGGTCCCGGGGCGGAGCAGGTCCGCGACCTGGTCCACGTACTGGTCGAGGCCGACGACGACGGACGCGCGGCGCAGTTCGGCGGCGGCGCGCGGCGTCATGAGGTCCCGGGCACCGGGCCCGATCCCGACGATGGCCAGCCGGCCCCGCGGACGTGCCCGCGCGACCGCCACGGTGGCGTGGGCGCTCACCCGCTTGGCCACCACGAGCTCCGGCTCGCCGGGGCCACCAGGGCTATCGGGGTTGCTGAGTTCGGCGGGTGCGGTGGTGTGGCCGAGCGCGCCGGGGGCATCGCCGCCGTCGGCGCCGCGCGCGGCGAGGAGGGCGGCGGCTTCGGCCACGCTCGGGGTGCCGACGGCGGCACGGACCGTTTCGCTCGGGTTCGGCACCGGAACGACGGCCAGTTCGGCGGCCGGGAACACGGTGAGTGGCCAGTCCCGGGCGCGGACCGCCGCCAGCAGGCCCGCTTCGTCCGCCTTCAGGTCGACGGTCGCGGCGAGACGGACCGAACACGGCGAGAGTCCCGCGTCGGTGAGGGCCTCGTGGATCAGCGCGCTGACTTCGGCGGCCGGGACGCCCCGGCTCGCGCCGATCCCGACGACGAGTGAGCGGGGCCGGTAGACGACGGCCGGCCCGGATGAGCCGAATGGGCTTACGCAGTCGGACAGACCCGTGCGGTCGGACACGATGATGGCGGGCACGCCCGGCTCGGGCTGGCCGCTGACCACGTTGGGCGGGAGCGGCGGGAGCGGCCAGGCCGCGTCGGCGGTAAGCGTGACGCGCTCGCCGGACAGAATGGCCGCCCCGACGGGGGCGAGGTCGCTGCCCGGCTCCGGGACGAACCCGAGGTCGGCGCCGAACTCGTCGAGGGCCACGCACCCGGCCGCGTCGCTGGCCGTGGTGATCACCGGCTCGCCGCCGAGGGCCAGCGCGACCCGGCGGGCCAGTTCGTTGGCCCCGCCCGCGTGGGCGCCGAGCACCGGGACGGCGTAGCGCAGGGCCTCGTCGACGCACACCACGCCCGGGTCGGAGCGCTTGCCGCCGAGCAGCGGCGCCAGCAGCCGAACCGTCGCGCCCACGGCCAGGAAGCACACGATGGCGTCGCACTCGGCGAACGCGCGCGGTAGCGCGGCAGCGGCCGGGCCCTCATAGCGGCGGGTGTCCGGCCACGCCCCGCAGAGCCGTTCGGCGGTGCGGCGGCCCGCCGCCGTGGCCGCGATCAGCCCGATCACGAGCCCGTCACCGTCCCGGCGGGGCGGCCCTCGGCTGCTGCTGCGCCGGCCGGGGCGGGCTGGTCCGCCCAGATGACGAACACCGGGTTGGCCGCGGCGAGCCGGAGCGATCCGCCCGGCAGCCCGGCCAGCCGGGAGGCCTGCAACTGGGTGCCGCCAGCCTCATAGCCGAATCCCGTCAGCAGCTCGCACACGCCGCGGACCCGGTCCACCGACGCGAGCGTCACGACGACGCGGGACGGCTGTCCGGCTTTCACCGCCCCGGCGAGGGCGTCATCGTCACCGCCGCCGGCGAACACGGCGTCCGGGGCGGGCAGGTCGGCACATGCGCCGGGGGCCCGGCCGGCCACGACCTGCAGCAGCACACCGTGCGCGGCGGCGTTGCGGCGGATGCGGGCGCACTGCCGCTCGTCGGAATCGACCGCGACGGCCCACGCGCCGAACCGGGCGCACTCCACCGCGACCGAACCGGACCCGGCGCCGACGTCCCAGACCGTCCGGCCCGGGCCGGGGCCGAGCCGGGCCAGCACCAGCGCGCGGACTTCGGCCTTGGTGATCATGGAGTCGCGGTACTCGAAGTCGGTCTCGGGCAGGGCCCATCCCGGCGGGGCGCCCTGGTGCCCGGCCAGCCACCGGGCCGGGCTAGGACCGGCGGCGGGGTCGAGGGCGATGAGCACGTGCGGATCCCTGACCTCGGCCGCGGGGTCTTCCGTCAGATCATGGACCTGCTCGTCCGGAGTCCCCAGGCGCTCGGCGACGTAGACCGTCCGGCCCGCGCTGAGCAGCTCGGACCTGAGCTGTCCGGTGGCGGCCTCGGGTGGGCCGGTCAGGATGGCCGTCTTCGGGTGCGCGAGGGCGGCGGCCAGCACGGGCCGCAGGTCGCGTCCGTGCGCGGACAGCACGAGGGCGTCGGCCCAGTCCACGCCGAGCCGGGCGAACCCCAGGGCCACGGAGGAGACGGCGGGTATCACCGCCGGGGTGACGCCCCGGGCGCGCAGCGCCCGCACGATGCCGAAGAAACCGGGATCACCCGAAGCCAGCACGGCGGCCGGCCCGCGGGCAGCGCAGATCGCGTCCAGTGCGGTGTCCAGGTGCTGGATCACGATGCACTCGGCGGCGGGGGATACGCTCACCGCCGCGAGGTGCCGCCGCGCACCCGCGACCACGGACGCGCCCGCCAGCGCTGCGGCCGCCGCGGGCGCCAGCGCGCTCCCGTCGCACCCGATTACGGTGACGGTCACGCCGGGTCCTCCCGCAAGGACGCGGGCAAGGACGCGGGCCAGGCCGCGGGCGGGTAGGCAGCGAGCTGGGCCCGCCCACTGAAATCAACCATGATCACCCGAACGGGCATGGGCGCGGGTGTTCCCGGTGCGGGGCCGGACTCGGCGGCGAGTTCGGCGCAGAAGCGGGCCAGGACCCCGGCCACCCGGCGGCACAGTTCCGTGCCCGCGGCCGGGAGCAGGCCCGCCTCGTCCCACAGTTCCGCCGCGTGCCGCGCGGAGTTCGCCGCCTCGACCTGGGCAGCGAGGTCGGGGGTGCCCCCGGCGGCGCGGGTGACCTCCGCGAGCAGATCATGCGGCACCTTGGACCGCGTGTAGTGCGTCATCAGCACGCCGCCGGCGAGCTTGGCCAGCTTCCCGGCCATCCCGGCGAAGACAATGCGGCCGACGCCGCGCGCCACCGCCCGGCGCAGCGCCGCCCCAGTGAAGTCACCGACCTCGATGAAGCAGATCTCGGGCAGGCCGGGCAGCAGTGTCATGGCCGCCTTCTCGGTCCGCCCGCCGGTGCACAGCACGGCCGTGGTCTCGCCCTGCGCGGCCAGCACGGACACGGCCTGCTCGACGCTCGCCCGCCAGGACGCGGTGGAGAACGGGCGGACGATGCCGGTCGTACCGAGGATCGAGATGCCGCCGATGATGCCCAGCCGCGCGTTGGTCGTCTTACCCGCCATCCGCTCGCCTTCCGGCACCGAGATGACCACCCGGATACCGAACGATCCCAGATCGACGGCCTCCCCGACGGCCTGGGTGATCATCGCGCGGGGTACCGGGTTGATGGCCGGCGTGCCCGGCTCCAGGCCGAGGCCGGGCTTGGTCACGACCCCGACGCCGACACCGCCGTCCAGCTCGATCCCGGGCGACTTCCGCCAGGTCACCGTCGCGGTGAGGTGGGCGCCGTGGGTGACGTCCGGGTCGTCGCCCGCGTCCTTGACCAGGACCGCCCGGGCCCGTTCGGCAGGCTCCAGTTCGCAGGAGTCGACCGGGAAGCCGACGCGGCGCCCGGAGGGGAGCGCGATCTCGACGGTGCGCTGCACTTCGCCGGTCCGCAGCGCCGTCGCCGCAGCCTTGGCGGCGGCCGCGGCGCAGGTCCCGGTGGTCCAGCCGGTGCGCAGCGCGCGGCCGCGTTGCTTGGCCGTGCGGGGCAGGTCGGGCTCGCGCAGTTCGGGACCCGTCATGGCCGCTCCCCGTGCCGGGCCTGCCGGTCTTCATCCGGCGCGGCACGGTCACCGTCCTGGACGCGCACGTCACCGGCCTCGGCACGGTTGTCGCCGTCTTGGGCGCGCAGGACACGGCGGGCGGCGGACTCGGCCCGGCGGAAGCCGTGGAAGTGGCCGGGGTGGTACAGGTGCGACCGGGTGCCCTCGGCGCTCAGGCCCGGGCCCACCAGCACCAGGGTGTGCTTCCAGAGCTTGCGTGCCTTCATGGTCGCGGCCAGGTCGGCCAGCGCGCAGCGCAGGATCAGCTCATCGGGCCAGGTCACCTGGTAGGCGATCACGCACGGCGTGGCCGGCGGGTAGCCGCCGCTGAGCAGTTCGTCCTGCAGTTGCCCGGACCGCGCGGCGGACAGGAACAGTGCCATCGTGGTCCCATGCCGGGCGAATCCGGCCAGCTGCTCCCCGGGCGGCATCGGGGTCTTCCCGCCGCCGAGCCGGGTCAGGATCACCGACTGGGCCACCTCGGGGATCGTCAGTTCCCGGCCGATCCGCGCGGCGACCGCGGTGAAGCTGGAGACCCCCGGCACGATCTCGGTGACCAGGCCCAGCTCGGCGCACCGGTCCAGTTGCTCCTGGATCGCGCCCCACAGTGCCGGGTCACCAGAGTGCACCCGCGCCACCCGCAGGCCGCCGCCTGCGGCGGCGCGCTCGTAGTACGGCAGTACCCCTTCCATCGGAAGCTGCGCCGAGTCCACGATTTCCGCGCCGGGCCGGGCGTGCTCGAGGACGCCCGGATGGACCAGGCTGGACGCCCAGATCACGATGTCCGCGGCGGCGATGGCGGCGGCGCCGCGCAGGGTGATCAGGTCCGGCGCCCCGGGCCCGGCCCCGACGAACGTGACCTGCCCAGCGGTCACCCCACCGATCATTGGGCACCCCCGCCGGAACGTCCCAGGCTCGTGCCCACCCCGTCACGGCGGGCCGGGACGATCAGCGTGCACAGGTACGGCACGGCGCGCAGCGACGCGAGCTCGGCGGCGGGCCGGATGTCCTGGCCGGGCAGCCCGAGCCGGGCCCCGGCGATCGCCCCGTCCAGACGGCCAGCCTCGGCGAGCAGGTCGCAGATCTGCCCGGGTGACGGCCCGGCGGCCGCGCCCAGCTTGTAACCGACCACGGTGCCGGGCCGGCCCAGGGCGTCGCGCAGTGGCCCGGCGCCCGCGGTAAGCGGCAGCAGGGTCAGTGGCTCGTCCCCCTCGGCCAGGACGGTCACGGTCCCGGTCACCGTGACCGACCGCGCGGCCAGGTCCTGCATGGCCGTGATGCCGGGCACGGTCTCGATGAGCACGTCGCGGACCATATCGCGGACCGTCTGCGCGAGGTAACTAAATGTCGAGTAAAGGTTGGGGTCGCCGATCGTGCCGAACACGACCGTGCGGGCCCCCGCGCCGAACTCGCGGGCCACCTCGCGGGCGGCCGCCTGCCAGGCCGACGCGCGGCGGAGCGTCACCCCGCCGGTGTCGTTCAGCGCGAAGGCGACCGGCCGGATGGTCTCCGGGTCGATGTGGGCGCGGATCGTCGCCTCGGCCCGGCCCACGGCCAACGACGCGGGCAACGACGCGGGCAACGACGCCGGCGGCCCGTCCGACCCGCCGTGCGCCCCGGGCCCGGCCATCACGGGGACGAACACCGCGTCGGCCTCGCGCAGCACCCGGATCGCCTTCAGGGTGACCAGTTCCGGGTCGCCCGGCCCCACGCCCACGCCCACAAACCGTTGCATTTACTGCCTCCCTCGCGGCCGCTTCGCCTGGCCGTGCCGAAGGCGCGCAATGTGGCCGTGCCGAAGGCGCGCAATGTGGCCGTGCCGAAGGCGTATGAACATCACGACAATGCCTCTTCCACGGCCGCCGTGCGGCAGGCGGCGGCGAATCGGGCGGCCATGCGCGGGTAGCCGGCCCAGTGGGCGTGCAGGTAGGAGGCGTGCACGGTTCCGGTCACGTGGCCTTCGCGGCGGAGGGCCCGGCCGCCGTCCCGGTCGGACGGGACAGCTCCGGGCGGGAGGAGCCAGGCGGCGGGGTCGCCGTGGCCCGGGGTGGCGGCCGTGCGGTGGAACTCGTGCGCGCGAACCACGTCGCCGGCGGCCACGAGGACCGAATCGGTCCCGGCGCGGGCCTGCCGGTAGCCGAGCGAGAGCCGGCCGGTCATGGCCGCCTCAACCGGGAGGACTCCGCACATGGGCTGGCCGTCGAGCGACCGCGCCAGGTAGAGCAGCCCCGCGCACTCGGCGGCGATCGGTACGCCCCGTGCGGCGGCGGCCACGTCCCGGCGCAGCGGCTCGTTGGCGGACAGGTCCGCCGCGTGGACCTCCGGGAAGCCGCCGCCCAGGATGATCCCGGCCGTGCCCTCGGGCAGGTGCTGGTCGCGCACCGGGTCGAACACCGCGACATCGAGCCCGGCCGCCGCGAGCAGTTCGGCGTGCTCGGTGTAGCTGAAGGTGAAGGCGGCACCGCCCGCGATCGCCACCACGGAGCGGGCTCCGGCCGGGGCGTCCGGGACTGCGCTGACTGCCGAGGTTTTTGTGGTTACCGAGGCATCCAGCGCGAGGGCTTCGGCGGGGTCCCAGGCCGGGCCGGGGAGGGGGCCGGCGGTCCGGGCCAGGGCAAGCAGGCTCGCCAGGTCACAGGAGTCCTTGATGAGCGCGGCCAGCCGGGCCACTGTGCCCGTGGCGGCACGGGAACGCTCGGCGGCGGGGATCAGGCCCAGATGGCGGGACGGCGCGGCGGCCTCGGCCGAGCGGCGGATCGCGCCGTAGACCGCGATCCCGGCGACGGCCAGGGCGTCGCGGAGCAGCCGTTCGTGCCGGTCCGACGCGACCCGGTTGAGGATCACCCCGGCCACCGTCGTGCGCGGATCGAACCGGGCGAAGCCGGTCGCGACGGCGGCCACCGAGCGTCCCATCGAGGCGGCGTCGATGACCAGGATGACCGGCGCGCCCAGCAGCCGCGCGACGTGGGCCGTGCAGCCGAAGCCGGGATTTCCCACGCCTGGGCCGGCGCTGGGGCCTGGGCCGGCTCCCGGATCCGTGCCATCGAATAGGCCCATCACGCCTTCGACGACGGCGACGTCCGCGCCCCGGGCCGCGTGGAGGAACAGCGGGACGATCTTGTCCGCACCGCACAGGAACGGGTCCAGGTTACGGGCCGGGCGCCCGGTGGCCAGCGCGTGGTAGCCGGGATCGATGTAGTCCGGGCCGGTCTTGTGCCCGGAGACGGCGAGGCCGGCCGCACGCAGTGCGGCCATCAGCCCGCAGGCCACCGTGGTCTTCCCGCTGCCCGAGGCCGGGGCCGCGATCACCAGCCGGGGGGCCGTCACCATTCGATCCCCTTCTGGCCCTTCTGGCCCCGCTCCATCGGGTGCTTGACCTTTGTCATGTCCGTGACCAGGTCGGCGTAGGCGACCAGGTCCGGGTGCGCGTCCCGGCCGGTGATGACCACGTGCTGCTGGCCCGGCCGCGCGTCCAGCACGGAGATCACCTCGGCCACGTCGACCCAGCCCCACCTGATCGGGTAGGTGAACTCGTCCAGGACGTAGAAACGGTAGGTCTGCGCGGCCAGGTCCCGGGCCACCTGTGCCCAGCCCTCGGCCGCCTGCTCCGCGTGACCGCCCGTCTCACGCTGGATCCAGGACCAGCCCTCGCCCATTTTGTGCCAGCTGACCGCGCCGCCCTCGCCGCTGGCGCCGAGCGTCCGCAGTGCGTGCTCCTCCCCCACCCGCCACTTGGCCGACTTCACGAACTGGAAGACCCCCACCGGCCAGCCCTGGTTCCAGGCCCGCAGCGCCATACCGAACGCGGCGGTGGATTTGCCCTTGCCGGTCCCGGTGTGCACGATCACCAGCGGCCGGCCGCGCCGCGCGCGCGTTGTGAGCCCGTCGTCCGGCACGCTGGCCGGCTGTCCCCGGGGCATCAGGCGGCCATTCTGCGGGCGGCGCGCACGATCCCGGCGAGCGTCCCGGCCCCGGCCGCGGGCAGGTCCGCGAGGCTGACCAGCGCCGCGCCTAGCCGGCCCGCGAGCGCCCCGGCCAGGCCCAGCCGGATCGGCCCGGTCTCGCAATCCACCACCACGGCCGCCACCCCGGCCAGCATGGCCGTCGCCCGGGCCAGGTCGGCGTCGGTGCCGTGGGTGGCGCGGCCGTCGGTGACGATCACCAGCAGCGGACGCCGGGCGGGGTCGCGGATCTTCTCGGCCGCCAGCACGTCGGCGGACCGGGCCAGGCCCGCCGCAAGCGGGGTCCGGCCGCCGGTGGCCAGCGTGGCCAGCCGCCGGGCGCCCGCCTCCACCGACGACGTGGGCGGCAGCACCAGTTCGGCGCCGTCCGCGCGGAAGGTGACCATCCCGACCTTGTCCCGGCGCTGGTACGCGTCGAGCAGCAGTGACAGCACCGCGCCCTTGGCGGCCCGCATCCGCGGCCGCGCCGCCATCGAGCCGCTGGCGTCCACGGTGAACAGCACCAGGTTGCCCTCGCGGCCGACGTGGACGGCCTCGCGCAGGTCGTTCGGGGTGAGGATGAAGCCCGGCTGCGGTGCGGAGCCCGCCCGCCGCTTGCGTTCGGGCTGGGAGGGGGCCGCGGCCCGGAGGGTGGCCGGCAGGTGCAGCGCGGTGAGCCGTCCGGACGGCCTGCGCGCGCCGATCGTCCGGCCGGTCGGGGTGTACGCCGGCGAGCGGCGCCCCAGCGTCCCGGCTCCCATCCCGGGAACGGTCAGCAGCCGGGCGCGGAACGGTGGGGGGGCTGGGACAGGATCGGGTCCGGCGCCTGGTGGGCTTCCGGCCCGCGTCCGTTCGGCATCATCATCTGTGGCAGCATGCTGGTCCGCCGCGGCTTCCCGGCCTGCGGCGGGTTCCGGCGCGGGACCCTGGCCGGCGGGCCCGGGGTCGTTGTCCGCGTCCTTGCCCTGACCGTTATTGCCCTGGTGACCGGAGGGGGCCTGCGAGTCCGGCGTGCCCGGGCCGCCGTCACCGGGCGGGCCCGGCGGGTCCGGGGGCTCGGGCGGATCTGGTGAGCCGGGCGGGCCCGGCGGCTGGCTGAGCGCGTCCTCCAGCTCCTGTTCGTCCAGCCCGGGGGCGTCGAACGGGTCGCGGCGGCGACGGTGCGGCAGGGCCAGCCGGGCCGCCTGCCGGATGTCGTCCACGGTTACCTCGGCGCGGCCGTGCCAGGCCGCCAGCGCGATCGCCGCGCGCGCCGTGACCAGGTCAGCGCGCATCCCGTCGACCCCGAACCGGCCGCACACGGCGCAGATCTGGCGCAGCGCGGCGTCGGGCAGCACGACGTACGGCAGCCGGGCACGCGCGGCGGCCACGTCCGCGGCGGCCCGGCGGGAATCGGCCACGAAGCGGGCCGCGAAACCGCCCGGGTCCGCCTCGTAGGCGAGCCGGCGCCGGACGACCTCGGCGCGCTCGTCGGGATCGCGGCTGGCCGCCACCTCCACGGTCAGCCCGAACCGGTCGAGCAGCTGCGGCCGCAGCTCGCCTTCCTCCGGGTTCATCGTGCCGACGAGCAGGAAACGGGCGGCGTGCCGGACCGAAACCCCCTCGCGCTCGACGTAGCTGACCCCCAGTGCCGCCGCGTCCAGCAGCAGGTCGACGAGATGGTCGTGCAGCAGGTTCACTTCATCCACGTACAGCAGGCCGCGGTGCGCCGCGGCGAGCACACCCGGCTCGTAGGCGGTGACGCCTTCGGACAGCGCGCGCTCGATGTCCAGCGAGCCGACGAGGCGATCCTCGGTGGCGCCGACGGGCAGCTCCGCGAGCTTGGCCGGCCGGGCGTGCTCCGGGGTGCCGGGCGGATGCGGGCCGTCCGGGCAGTCGGGGTCGGGGGCGGCCGGGTCACAGGAGAACCGGCAGCCCCGGACGACACGCACCGGGGGCAGCAGCTCGCCGAGGCCGCGGACGACGGTCGACTTCGCGGTGCCCTTCTCGCCGCGCACGAGCACCCCGCCGATCGCCGGTGAGACCGCGTTGAGCAGCAGTGCGAGCTTCAGATCCGGCATGCCGACGATCGCGGCGAAGGGATACAGCGGAGCATGGGGCCGGTTTACCGCGCGCCGCTCGTCGCCGGAGGTTACGTCGCTGGCGGTCATGCAGGGCCGTCCTTCCCGGGTCTTCGCGCCCGTCGCCGACTTGCCGGCGGCCGGAGTCTCCTGGCTCCCGGATCGGTGCTCCCCCTCGCCTTCCCGCCGTGACGGCGACGGTGGCCTCGATGAGGGGTTACTCCCCGGTTACAGTTGCGCGACAGCCCCGGATTCGCACCGGAGTTCCTCCGCATACCGCCTCGGCCCAGCATGACACATTTGCCGAGGTCGCGGGACCCGCTCCGTATGCACCGGTAGACTGACCAGGCACATCTGGCCTCGTCGACACCGCGGTTGGCCGCATGTACCACTTTGACCCGCTACGCGGGCGCGCACGGTCCCGCAGCTTCCCCCCAGCTGTTCTCCAGCTTGGGACGGTAACGTGCCCGCGTTACAAGTGAGCGCAGGACGACTGATTAACGACGGACCGAGACGCGAATGGAGCTTGAATGCGGAACGATTTCCGCTCCCGGATGCCGGCGACGCAAGGTCGGGTACTGGTCACGGGTGGTTCCGGCTTTATCGGCCGACGGCTCGTGGCCGCCCTGGTGGCCGCCGGCGCCGAGGTGACGGTGGCCGATCTGAAGCCCTTCTGGGGTTCTTCCGGGGGCCCGGCATCTGCCGGGGGCCGGGTGCACTTTGTCGTCGGTGACCTGTCCGACCTAGCGGTCGCGGACCAGGCAGTTCAGCCGGGGACGGACACGATCATCCACCTCGCGGCGCGGACCTCGGTCCTGGAGTCGGTCAAGGATCCCGAGACCACCTACCGGAACAACGTCGCGGTGACGGCCGGCCTCCTCGAACTGGCCCGGCAGCGCAGTGTGCGGACGTTCCTGTTCGCGTCCACCAACGCCGTCGTCGGCAACGTCGGCGGGGCCGTCATCACGGAGCAGGCCCCGCTGCGGCCGCTCACCCCGTACGGCGCGACCAAGGCCGCGTCCGAGATGCTGATCAACTCTTACGCGGCTGCTTACCGGATCCGGGGCGTCTCGCTCCGGTTCTCCAACGTGTACGGGCCCGGGATGCAGCATAAGGACAGCTTCATCCCGCGGCTGATGCGCGCCGCCCGCGACGGCACCGGCGTCAAGGTCCGCGGGGACGGCACCATGATCCGCGACGTCATCCAGGTCGACGACGTCCTGGCCGGGATCTTCGCCGCGTGGCGCTCGGACCACACCGGCCCGGTCATCCTGGGCTCCGGGCGGGCCGTCACGGTGAACGAAATGGTGGAGACCGCGCGCCGGGTCACCGGTGTGGCGATCCCGGCCGAGAACGCCCCGATCGCGCAGGGCGAGATGCCGGCGGTCAAACTGGACATCTCCACCGCGCGCGCGCTGGGTTACGCGCCAACCTACGACCTCGAGGCGGGTATGGCGACCGTGTGGCCCGACTTCGCGCCCGACGGCGCGCGGACCGCGGGCGACCTGGATGCCGCGGCGCTGGCCACGGAGGGGGCGCGATGAGCCCGGGCGCGTCGGCGAAGTACGCCGGCCAGAACGCGGCCAGGCACGCGGGCAAGAACGCGGGCGGATACGCCGGGTCCGCCCGCGATGTGGCCGTCGACGATGCCGCCATCGCCGTCATGGTCGACCGGTACGGCGGCCGGGTGCGGGAACTTCCGCCGGTCGCGCTGGTGATCGCCGCCTACAACGAAGAAGGCGCGGTCGGGCCGGTGGTCCGGAACCTCCCGGCGCGGGTGTGCGGGCTGGACATCGCGACGATCGTCGTGGCGGACGGCTGCGCGGACGGTACCGCCAAGGAAGCGGACGCGGCCGGGGTGCTGGTCGCGGACGTCCCGGTCAACCGGGGCCAGGGGGCCGCGCTGCGGCTCGGTTACCGGATCGCCCGGGACGGCGGCGCGCAGTACATCGTGACCACAGACGCGGACGGCCAGTACAACCCGGCCGAGATCGACAGACTGCTCGCGCCGATCGTGGCCGGGGAGGCCGACTTCGTGACCGGCTCCCGCCGGCTGGGCAGCGAGGAGACCAAGGACCCGGTCCGCCAGGCGGGGGTCCGGTTCTTCGCCGCGACCATCAGCGTGCTGACCGGCCAGAAGCTCACCGACACTACGTTCGGGCTGCGGGCCATGCGGGCTGAGGTCACCGGGGCGGTGCAGCTGTCCCAGCCGCAGTACCAGGCGTCAGAGCTGCTGATCGGCGTGATCACCCACGGCTACAAGGTGGCCGAAGTGCCCGCCACCATCCACAAGCGCCGGGCCGGGGCGAGCAAGAAGGGCCAGAACCCCTTCTACAACCTGCATATCCCCGGCGTGAACAACCTCTTCTACGGCCTGCGCTTCAGCCGTGTGGTCCTGCGGACCTGGTGGCGCGAGCGTCAGCGGAGGTTGGGACCCGCGTCGGCGTCACCGCGGCCGGCGCAGGGCTGGCCTCCGGCCACCCCGGACTCCGCTGGGCCCACGGCCATGGCGAACGGGTCGGGGTCGGCAGCGTCGTCCGGGTTGGCAGCGTCGTACGGGTTGGCACCGTCGACCGGCAGGACGACCGTCGCCTCGCTGGACGAACTGATGGGCGGACCGGACTCACGCGGAGACCGCCCGTCGGACCGCCCGTCGGCGAAGAGGACGTAGTGGAAGATTACGAAGCGCCCCAGGAACGTCAGGCAGTTGGCGGCGAAGTACACAGAGTCGGTGATGAGCACCCGCTTGATGCCGTCGGCCCCGATCGCCCCGGCCAGCGCCACACCCAGCTTGGCGGCCAGGCCGAGGATGACCCAGGCGCCCACGGAAACCAGCCAGAACGGCAGGGTTTCCTTAAGCAGCTGGGGCCTGCCCTTACGCTCCCACGCCCAGCGGCTCAGTACGTAGCTCACCGCCGCACCGATGATCGCCGCCAGGGCGCCGGAGATGCCAGCCGTCATGTTCGCCGGGCCGATGAAGATGCTCAGCGCCACCTGGCTGGCTATCACGGAGGCCACGGCCACCAGGGTGAACCGCGTGAAGCGCACACCGACGTTGGTACGTGCCTTGCGGATCAGCGCGGCGCCGATCCGGCTCGATGCGAGTGACATTGATGTCCTAGGTTACGTGACCGGCGATAAAGGGCTACCGATGAGGTCCCGGAGAGCGGGTATAGAGTGCGGACGCCGCAGGCCACAGCGTCCCTGGTGGCCATGTGTTCTGCTGGTCGGCCGCCCAGCCGCACTGCAGACGCTACCGCGTCGAGGCAGCGAGCGCGCCCCATGCGGGCTGCGGATGAGCTGGGAAAACGCTGAGAGGGCCACAAAAGCGCATCGCCGGTACCAAATGGCCGGCCAGGGCAGGCACACGACCGAAAGCGACACTACGACCAAGGCAGGAAACCGGAGAGCATGAAGATTTTGGTGTTGGGCGGGGATGGGTATCTCGGCTGGCCGACCGCGCTGCATCTGTCGGCGGCGGGTCATGAGGTGGCGGTGGCGGATAATTTCGCACGCCGCGGTTATGACAATGAGCTGGGGGTGGAGTCCCTGGTGCCGATCGAGCCGTTGCAGACCCGGATCGCGGTGTGGAAGGAGCTGACCGGGCGCGGGATCGGGTGTTATATCGGGGATCTGACCGATGCGATCTTCACCTATGACCTGATCAGCGATTTCGGCCCGGACGCGGTGGTCCATTTCGCGGAGCAGCGGGCGGCGCCTTATTCGATGATCGACCGGCACCACGCGGTCTATACCCAGCACAACAACGTGGTCGGGAACTTGAACCTGCTGTATGCGATCGCGGAGACCAACCCGGAGATCCACCTGGTCAAGCTGGGCACGATGGGGGAGTACGGCACCCCGAACATCGACATCGAGGAAGGGTGGCTGGAACTGGAGCACAACGGCCGCACCGACCGGGTGCTGTTCCCCAAACGGCCGGGCTCCTTCTACCACCTGTCCAAGGTGCATGACAGCCATAACATCGAGTTCGCGTGCCGGATCTGGAACCTGCGCGCCACCGACCTGAACCAGGGCGTGGTCTACGGGCAGCAGACCCCCGAGACCGGCCGTGATGAGCGCCTCGCCACCCGGTTCGATTACGACGCGGTGTTCGGCACGGTCTTGAACCGGTTCGTGATCCAGGCCGTGATCGGGCACCCGCTGACCGTCTACGGCACCGGCGGGCAGACTCGCGGCATGATCGACATCCGCGACACCGTCCGCTGCGTCCAGCTCGCGTGCGAAAACCCCGCCGACCGCGGCGAGTTCCGGGTGTTCAACCAGATCACCGAATGGATGAGCGTCCAGCAGATCGCCGAAACCATCAAAGCCGCCTCCCCCGAAGACGTCCACATCGACTACCTGCCCAACCCCCGCGTTGAGCTAGCCGACCACTACTACAACGTCACCCACACCAAGCTCATCGAGCTCGGCCTCCAGCCCCACCTGCTGTCCGACACCCTCATCGAGTCCCTGTTCGAAGTCACCAAACGCTACGCCCACCGCGTCCGCACCGAGGCCCTCCTGCCCACCGTCAACTGGCGCACCCCCACCGCGAGCAGTTGAGGGATCCTGCGGAGGCCCTCGCTTCAGGCGGCAAGGCCCATCAGGCGTCCGAGATCGGTGACGGCACGGTCGAAATACGCGGCGTTATCGGTGACAACATTGTTGAACTGGCCGAACAACTCGAAGCTGACGACCCCGAAGATCGCGGACCAGGCGGTCAGCGCCCCGATCGCGACCTCGTCGGGAACCCCCGGCAGGACGCTGTCCCGGAGACGGCTGGCGTCCTCGGCAAGGACGTTCGGTATGGGCGGGCCGTCGGGGGCAGGCGCCAATTCGCCGGCCGCGTGGGCGTCGCTGATGAGCCGCCCGAAAACCGCGGCGGACCGGGCCGCGGGGACGATAGTGTCCGGTGGAGCCTCGTACCCGGGCACGGGTGAACCGTAGATCAGAGCGTACTCGTGCGGGTGCGCGAGCGCCCAGGCCCGGGCGGCCCGGCACGCCGCCCGCCAGCGGCCCGGGTAGTCGTCGCGGCGGCACCCGGCCTCCGCCTCCTCCACGGCTTCCCCGATGGCGTTATAGCCATCGATGATCAGCGCGGTCAGCAGCTCGTCGCGGCTGGCGAAATAGCGGTAGACCGCGGAGGACACCATGCCCAAGTCCCGGGCCACGGCACGAAGCGACAGGCCGGCGGCCCCGTCCGCCGCGAGCTGGGCGCGGGCGATGTCGGTGATCTCGCGGGTGATCTCTGCGCGAACCCGTTCCCGCGCTGACCTGCGTGCTGGCACCATTCGACCTTAGCAGAGCGCTAGGCACAAACAAGAGCAGCGCTCTTTGCGCCAGGCGCCATGCCCCGTGCTCGTTGTGCCCGAGGCCAGTAAGGGACTATAGATACCGGAGGCGTCCTTCGGGTAGGGCCACGCACGAGGAGGTAAACGGCCGATGTCTTTGGCGTCGCAACTAGCCGCACCGCACGTAGCTGTACCGATGGTGGAGACGAACATCACCAGCATGTCGGAAACCGGCCTGATCGTCCTGTCGGTCTGCGCCGTGTTGCTGGCGGGCGTGCTGCTGATCCCGGTCATGCTGGCCGGCCGGGCACCCCGCCGGACCGAGCCGCCCTCCGTGCCACCGGGGACCGGCCCCGTGCAGGGCGGCGTTCATCTCGGTGTCGGCCGGAGCGTAGCCTCGCACCGGGACGCGCCGGCCGAAGGGTCCGACCGGGAGAAGGTGGTCCAGGGCCAGGCTGCCGGGGACGAGGGAGCCGGCCCCAACGAGGGATAACGGACCGAGACCCGGCAATCCACCACCTGCGGCGCTCGACTGTCATGGCCCGACGATAGCGTCATCTCAGAATGGGGGAAAATTCCCCCGTATGGTGTGACAGATCGGCGCCAGGCGGTGGTCCAGCCGGGTATGGGGAACGCAGCGAGCAGGTCGCGGACCTCGTGGGCGATCGAGTCCAGGGCCGCCTCGTCCTTCTAGCGTCGTGGCTGGGCCGAGCGGCACGTCGCAGGGAAGGGAACCGAGGGTGGCTGAGAAGATCATTATGGACTGCGATCCAGGCATCGACGACGCGCTGGCCATCGCCTTCGCGGTGGGCAGCCCGGACCTTGACCTGTGCGGCATCACCACCGTGGCCGGCAACGTGGGCCTCGATCTCACCACGTCCAACGCGCAGCGGGTCTGTGAGTTCGTGGGCGCCCCGGGCGTCCCGGTCACCCCGGGCAGTCCCGCACCGCTGTTGCGGCCGCCGTTCGACGCCCGGCACGTGCACGGGGATACCGGTCTCGGCGGTGCGCGGCTGCCGCCCCCGGAAACACGGCCCTCGGGCGGACACGCCATTGATTTCCTGATCGAGACGATCGGCGCCGCCCCGGGTGAGATCACCCTGGTCGCCACCGGCCCGCTGACCAACATCGCGCTGGCCGTTCACCGGGAACCGCAACTGGTCAACCAGGTCAAGGACTTTGTGATCATGGGCGGGTCGTCCGGCCGGGGCAACACCACGCCCGCGGCCGAGTTCAACGTGGCCGTTGACCCCGAGGCGGCCGCCATCGTCTTCCACGCGGGCTGGACGGTCACCATGGTGGGGCTGGACGTGACCCTGCAGGCACGGGCGACCGCGGCGGTGCGGGACCGGATGCGGGGCCTGGGCGCGCTAGCCAGCGAACTGCTGCTGCCCGGCCTCGAGCACTACGCATCGGACGAGGATCCGCTATCCGCCTCGCCCGGCCGGGCCGGGAACGGGCAGGACAACGCGGTGCTCCAGCCGATCGTGGCCGACCCCGCCGTGCACGACGTGTGCGCGGTGGCCTACGTGGCCGACCACGGCCTGCTGGGCTGCCTTCCCGCCCGGGTGGAGGTCGAGACCGTCGGCCGCTGGACGTCGGGCATGACCGTCACCGACTTCCGCGGGCCGGCTGACGAGCGGAACGCCCTCGTCGCCACGGCCATCGACGTCCGGGGATTCTGGGACCGGGTCATCGGGGCCTACGAGAACGTGGCGGACGCCATGAACGCGGACGCCCGGCGCTAGCGGTGCGCTACAGTCGCCACCGCGGCGAGAGCCGCATGGTGGACCGCCGTCCCCTGAGACAGGGCGAGTAAGCGGTGAATCCCCCGGGATTGCGCCCCGGGGGATTCACCGACCCCCCGGCTACGACACCTTGATGTCGTAGCGCCCCCCCTTGACATCCGCCAGAAATCTGGCGAACGCCACCCGGTCGACGACATGTACGCCGCCTTCCGGGCGCTTGCTGTCCCTGACGGCGGTCACGCCGGGGAGGTTGGCCGCAATCTCTACGCAGCCCCCGTTGTGGGAACTTCGGCGGGCCTTCCGCCAGATGGCCTGAGATAGATCAGTCATTGCTCACTCCAGTCGATCAGCGAGACGGTCGAGATAAGCGACCGTGTCGTGTGGGTCGAGCGCCCCATCGCAGGAACGGTCGAACGACTGCACGTAGCCGTGCACCAATTCCCGTTTGCTCACTTCCTCGATCACGTAATCGGTTTCCACGAAGACGAGGCTCGGGGCCTCGCTGTCGAAGCCAAAGATGTTGACCATGGAATGCGCCCCGCTCGGCGGCCCGTCCTCGAAGCGCTGGACGCGCAGCTCGACATTGCGCCGACCCGCCATGTCGACAAGGTGGCGGATCTGCTCCTTGCGATCGCCATGAGTGCCCCACCGGTACAGCAGGGACGCCTCGGTGATCACGGCGCTCAGTGTGGGGGCGGTTCCGTCGGAGCGATCGAGAATCTCCTGCCGGCGCAGCCGTGCGGCCAGCGCATCGCGCCGCCACTTGGGTGGCCGGGGACCGGTTCGCAGCATCGACTCGATGTAGGCGGGCGTCTGCAGCAATCCGGGCAGGATCAGCGGCATGAACGCGCAGATGGTACTGGCGTCGTTCTCGTAGCCAGGGAACTCGCTGTCGAAGATCTCCGGGAAGTCGCGCCACCAGGGCCGGGCCCGGGCCCGCATGGCGAGCTCCGCTACCTCCTCGGCCGGGCCGTCCGTGGCGCCGTAGATACGCAGCAAGTCCCGGACGTCGCTCATTTCGGGGCGCTTCCACTGGTTGGCCTCAAAGCGGCCGACCTTGCCCCGGCCCCAGTTCAGGATGTCACAGACGTGGTTCGCGGTGTAACCGCTCGCGACGCGGAGCTCGGCGAGGCGCTCAGACAGACGGCGCTTGGCGATGGTGGCGCCGTAGGCATCGTCGGTCATGCCGATCTGCCTCCTTGACAAGGTCTGAACTTCATCATGAGGATACCCAACTTGCGATTCGCAAATCTATACTTTTACTAAGTGAATCTTGGACAGCCGGCATCGTTCCGGCGACGCAGCAATGCTTCCCACCCCTATTTTGCGGCATTTGTCGAGGTCAATCACCCTAAAGCAGCCGCGCCCCCGGCCCTGGCCCTGGCCCGGGCTCTGGCCCGAGCCCGAGCCCGAACCCGGACGGTCTAGGACGTGGCGTTACCCGCCGCGTCGTCGAATTCGCCGTTCCGGGCGCCGTCCAGAAAGCATTCCCACTCGTTCCGGTCGAACACGAGCACCCGGCGATCTGGATCATCGGCGACGCGCATCAGAATCCAGCCGGCCTCACCCGGCTCCGCCGTCCCTCGCCCATCGGTATCCCCAGAAGCCACGGAAACACCGGGACCACCGGAGCCCCCAGAAACACCCGAGCCCCCAGAAACACCGCGGGTCACGCGGGTGAAGGCAATCTCAATGGCACCGGCTCCGTCTCCCGAGCGCTGCCATTCCTGAGCGTCCGGATCGATGCCGAGTACCTCGACCGTAGGCTTGGCGATCACGGCCGCCTGGCCACCCCGCAGTAGAGCCAGCGCTGGCCCTCGCTGTCCGCAAGTACCGGATCCTCCGCGCCCCAGATGCCGGTGAAGGTGAGGCCCGGCTCGGCACCCTCGTACGGCGGTACCAGTTCCAGGCCGTCGAAGAACCGCGCGATATCGGCGTGCGACCGGAAGTGCATGCGCTCGCTGGCCTTGTCAAAGACGGCACGGAATCGCTCCACGGTGAGCGGCGGCTTGCGCTCGTCGGTGAGGTGCGACAGCGACAGGTAGCTGCCCGGCGGCATCGCCTCCATGTAGCGCGCCACCAGTCCGCGCGGATCCGCGGAGTCGGACACGAACATCAGGACGGCCGTCATCAGCACCCCGGTCGGCTCGCTGAAGTCGATGAGCCGGGACAAATCCGGGTTCCCGAGAATCGTTTCCGGTTCACGCAGGTCACCGCGGATCACCGTGGTCGTTCCCGCACTGGCGAGCAGGGTACGGCTCTGCGTTTCCACCATCGGATCGTTGTCGACGTAGACCACCCGGGCGTCCGGGGCGACCCGCTGAACGACATCATGCGTGTTCCCGACGGTCGGCAGCCCGGAACCGATGTCGATGAACTGCCGGACACCGCGCTCGGCGATCCACTTGGCCGCCCGCTGGTGAAACCCGCGGTTGGACCACGCGCAGTCCTGGATCTCCGGTACGGCGCTCAGTATCTGCTGGGCGGCGCGAGCGTCGACGTCAAGGTAGTGCTCGCCGCGCAGCATGTAGTCATAGATCCGCGCGGGAGTAGGGACGCTGGGATCCACCCCGGTGGGGACCCGTGATGTCTGTGCCATCGCCGCCTCCATTGACTCTCGGTTTATAGTCTGTCACGGGACATGCGAATCACAAGCGCCTGTCGGCAAATGCGTGCGGTGAAATTGCACTCAGCTCCCGGCTTCCAGGTCACCTTCCAGGTCGAGGAAGACCTGACGGAGCTGGTCGAGCGTCTTGGGATCCGGCTCCGCCCACATGCCGCGATCAGCCGCCTCAAGAAGACGCTCCGTTATGCCGCGCAAGGCCCACGGGTTGGATTTTTCCATAAACGCCCGGTTCTGCGGGTCGAACACGTAGGCCGTTGCGAGCCGCTCGTACATCCAGTCCGACACGACGTGCGCGGTCGCATCGTAGCCGAACAGGTAGTCGACCGTCGCGGCCAGCTCAAACGCGCCCTTGTAGCCGTGCCTGCGCATCGCCGCGATCCACCGAGGGTTGATCACCCGGGAACGGAACACCCGGCGGGTCTCCTCCGCCAGCGTGCGCGTCTTGACCGCGTCCGGCGTGGCCGAGTCGCCGATGTAGGCGGCCGGGCTGCGCCCGGTGAGGGACCGGACCATGGCCACCATGCCGCCGTGGTACTGGAAGTAGTCGTCGGAGTCGGCGATGTCGTGCTCACGGGTATCGGCGTTCTTGGCCGCCACCGCGATCCGCGCGAAGGCCGTCTCCATGTCGGTCCGCGCGGGGGCGCCGTCGAGGTCGCGGCCGTAGGCGTAGCCGCCCCAGACCGCGTAGACCTCGGCCAGGTCGGCGTCGTCACGCCAGTTACGCGCGTCGATGAGCGGGAGCAGGCCGGCCCCGTACGCGCCCGGCTTGGAGCCGAAGATGCGGGTCGTCGCGCGGCGCCAGTTCCCGTGCGTGGCCCGGTCGGCGGTGGCGTGCGCGCGCAGGTAGTTCACCTCGGCGGGCTCGTCCAGGGCCGCTACCGCGGCGATCGCGTCGTCCAGCAGCGCGATGACGTGCGGGAACGCATCACGGAAGAAGCCGGAGATGCGGACGGTGACGTCGATCCGCGGCCGCCCCAGTTCCCCGGGCGGGACGACGGCGAAGCCGGTGACCCGGCGCGAGACCTCATCCCAGACCGGGCGGCACCCGATCAGGGCGAGGACTTCGGCGATGTCATCGCCCTGGGTCCGCATCGCCGACGTACCCCAGACGGTCAGGCCGACGCAGCGCGGGTAGCTGCCCTCGTCGGCGAGATGCCGGGCGAGCAGCGATTCGGCCAGCGCCGCCCCGGTGTCCCAGGAGTTAGCGGACGGGATGGCCTTGGGGTCGACCGAGTAGAAGTTGCGGCCGGTCGGCAGCACGTTGACCAGCCCGCGGGTAGGCGACCCGGACGGCCCGGCGGCAACGTACCCGCCGGACAGCGCGCGCAGCACCGAGCCGATCTCTCCGGTCGTCGCGGCGAGCCGCGGCACCACTTCCGTGCCCGCGAACTGCAGAACGCGCGCCACCGCCGCCGGATCCGGCTGATCTTGCCGAATGGGCCCGGGTGCTCCTGCTTCCTGGTCCGGGGTGTCCCCGGCGGCGAGGACAGTGGCGGCGACCTCGGGGGCGCGGGCGGCGTCCCAGTTGGCGGCGGCCATGGCCTCGACGACGGCGCGGGCGGTGCGCTCGTAGCGATCGGTCTCGGTGCGGGACGCGTCGTGGCCTTCGGCCAGGCCGAGCGCGGCGCGCAGGCCCGGCAGGGCACCCCAGCGAGAGCTCCACAGCTGCGCGGAGCGTAGGATGACCATTATCAGGTTGGTGAGCGCCTCCCCGGTGGGCGCCTCACCGAGGATGTGCAGGCCGTCGCGGATCGCGGCGTCCTTGACCTCACAGAGATAGCCGTCGACGTGCAGCACGAACTCATCGAACTCCGCCGCGCCCGGCTCGCCCGGGACGCCCAGGTCGTGGTGCAGCTGCGCGGTGTGCACCAGGGACCAGATCTGGGCCCGGACCGCGGGCAGCTTGTCCGGGTCCAGTGCCGCGACCGTCGCGTACTCGTCGAGCAGCTGCTCCAGCTTGGCGAGCTCGCCGTAGCTGTCAGCGCGGGCCATCGGCGGGACCAGGTGGTCGACGATGACCGCGTGCGCACGCCGTTTGGCCTGGGTTCCCTCCCCCGGGTCGTTCACGATGAACGGGTAGATGAGCGGAACGTCCCGCAGGACCGCGTCCGGCGCGCACCGTTCCGACAGGCCGAGGCCCTTGCCGGGCAGCCATTCCAGGGTGCCGTGCTTGCCGAGATGGATCACCGCGTCCGCGCCGAACACCTCGTCCAGCCACCGGTAGGCGGCCAGGTAATGATGCGACGGGGACAGGTCCGGGTCGTGGTAGATGGCGACCGGGTTCTCCCCGAATCCCCGCGGTGGCTGGATCATCACCACCACGTGCCCGAACCGCAGGGCGGCCAGCACGATGTCGTCGCCGTCGGTGTACAGCTCACCCGGCGGTTCGCCCCACTGCGCGATGAGCCTGCGCCGGGGCCCGTTCGGCAAAGACGAGATCCACTCGTGGTAGATGGGCAGCGGGACCCGCGCCGGTGCGGCGCTGAGCTGCTCCTCGGTCAGCCATTCGGTGTCGTAGCCGCCCGCCGCGATGAGCGTGTGGATGAGCGTGTCGCCGTCTTCCGGGAAGCCGTCGCCCAGGTCGTATCCGGCGTCGCGCAGGGCTTGCAGCAGGCGGACCGCGGAGGCCGGGGTGTCGAGGCCGACGGCGTTGCCGACCCGGGAATGTTTGGTGGGGTAGGAGGACAGCATGATCGCGACGCGCTTGGCCCGGTTCGGGATGGTGGCCAGGCGCGCATGCCGGACGGCGATCCCCGCGAGACGGCCGGCCCGCTCGCGGTCGGCGACGTAGACCGGGATGCCGTCCGGCCCCTCCTCCTTGAAGGAGAACGGGACCGCGATCAGGCGCCCGTCGAACTCGGGAATGGCGACCTGCATGGCCGCGTCGATCGGGCTCACGCCGTCCGCGTGCTGCCACTGGGCCCGCGAGGAGGTCAGGCAGAGGCCCTGGATGATCGGGACGCCCAGCCCGGCGAGCGCGCCGGCGTCCCAGTCGCCCTCGGCGCCCGCGTCAGCGGCGACCGAACCCCCGGCCGCCAGGACCGTCGTAATGATGGCGCCGGCCGGGCGGAGGAGTTCGGCCAGGCCGGGGTCGGCGGATCGGAGCGAGGAGCAGTACACCGGCAGGGGTGTGGCGCCGCGCTCGGTGATCGCCGCGCAGAGCGTGTCGACGAAACCGGTGTTGCCGGAAAGCTCGTGGGCCCCGTAGAAGATCACCGCGACCGTGGGCCGCGCGGCGTCCGGGCTGCCGCCCGCGGGGGCGGGGAGGCGGTGCACGCCGTAGCGGGGTGCGGGCTCGGGCGGGGCGAAGCCCTCCCCGGTCAGCAGCACGGTGTCGGACAGGAACGCCGCGAGCTGACCCAGGTTGCCGGGGCCGCCCTCGCGCAAGTAGCCAAGCGCCTCGGTGGCCACCCCGGCAGGAACGGTCGAGGCCGCCATGAGTTCCGCGTCGGGCGCCGACTCGCCGCCCAGCGCGACCAGCGGAATCCCGGTGGCACGCAGCGCGGTGACCCCCGCGGGCCACGCCTGGCGCCCGCCGAGCAGGCGCAGCACGGCGATGTCCACCCCATCGGTCAGTGCCGCGAGAGCGCCCGGCTGCTGCGGCGAGATACGCAGCGGGTTCGCGGTCCGGTAGCCGGCCCCCGAAGCACGCGCGGCGAGAAGCTCGGTGTCGGCAGTGGAAAGCAGGAGGATCGTGGCCATCTCCCGATCCTGCCACGCCCGGCCGCTCGCTCCGGCCCTTCCCCCGTGGCGTCCCCCGGGGCACGGTCAAGGACGCGTGCCAGGACGCGGGCCAGGACGCGGGCGATGCGGATCAGGCGACGAGGTGGTCGAACTCTCCGTCCCGCAGGGCGGCCATGAGGGCCACGATGGCGTCCCGGTGGCAAATGAGCGCCGGGCCGTGCGGGTCCCTGGAGTTGCGCATGGCAACTATTTCGGGGTCGATCCTGGCGATCTCCACGCAGGCTCCCTGCGAGTTACTGCGCTGGCTCTTCAGCCACGCCGCACCCTCAAGGTCTCTGGCAGACATGCCGTTGTACGTGCCACCCATCGTCGTGTCACCCCTGACTGGCTCTATGACCCCTAATGTGCGCTGCCCGTCCTGGACCTCGGCACGGTCGGAGCACGCTGCCCAGCCGCGTCTTGCGGCTGCGGACGGTCTTATGCTACTCATGATGCACGTGCATTCGCATGAGCTTTCGCATATACATCCGCACATTCATCGGCAAGTGCTGTGCGGCGCTCGCTCACGGGCCGGACGGGGCGGTTCCGACGTGGGGGCCTGTGCCGTCCTGACGGAGGGCCCCCGGCCGGGAAAATCCCGCATGCTTCCTCCCACGGGGCGAGGTCGCGTTTAATGCCGACCGTCCATAACGATAACGGCAGCCGGATAGTAATTCCCCGTAAAAATTACGTACCATCTAGCCGACTTTCCGTCAACGCCGATCCTGCCTCAAATCAAATGAGCCGAAACGTCCCGATGGTTGCGCGATAACGCATTTCGGACACTGGAGTATGGGCGGCGACATGGCCGGGAGGATCGGAAAACAGGGACACCTGGATCCCCCGAGCGCACGCCGCGGCGTCGGCGCCGCTTCGCATAGCCCAAGGTAGCGAGGCCAATGACGGCATAGCACGGAAGGCCGCGCGGGCGTCTCAGATTGCGCCGGCGCGGCCTGCGGCAGAAAGTTGTTTAAACGCCGGGCGCTGTGGCGGCTTTCCGGCACGTGCCGGGGAACGCATTTGGCAACAGCGTGGTTGCGGCTTTCGGTTCCGGCCAGCATATGACTCGCATACCAGCGGCGCCGGACCTGGCAGGCGCTGGAGAAGGACGCATAACAAAGCAACCAGGAATAAACGAAAAGCAAAGTTATTTATCGGACAAGCAAAGCCGGGTTAGCCGACCGGAAAAGCATAGACTGCTACTGATTCAGAAGAAGCCGCCGGACGGCCCGTCGAGAGGCCGCCCGGCGGCTGGTCGATCAGCCGGCTTGTCAATCAGAACTCGCAGGTCGTTCAGGGCTCGCTGGCCGGTCAGAG
>Ga0181532_10000796_pt1 | contig 31449 bp, 27 predicted proteins | sample PEATcosm2014_Bin_33_FD_119768 | JGI IMG/M metagenome (GOLD analysis project Ga0181532, IMG submission 119768) | Peatland microbial communities from MTU Mesocosm Facility, Houghton, MI, USA - PEATcosm2014_Bin11_30_metaG | ecosystem: Environmental > Terrestrial > Soil > Wetlands > Peat | place...
CCGACACCACTGCAGGCCAAGGCGTATGATTTGCTGAATCTGTTGCCAGTAGCAGGAAACTGAATTTTGAATTATCTCTCAGCGAATCAGCAGAATACTGTCTGAACTCATCTGGAACTTCGGTTTAGTTAATCTCCCGTAGCCGCCGGGGCTGTGGGAAAGTGGGAATCCCGCGGGGTTTGCGGGATTTCCAAGCGGGGCGCAAGCCCGGCATTACGCGCCGGCCAAGGGCAAAGTCATGGTGTGCGAATGGGAGGATGAGCGACTACAGATTCGCTATCGCGGCAGGGCGGTGGTATGGAAGGAGATTCCAGGCCCAGTTCTAGCTCAGGCGGTAAGACCGACGGGGGCCACGGCCAAGAAACAAAAGCCGCCCACTCCCCAAGCGGATCACCCCTGGCGGCAGGACTATCGCAAGATGCGCCCCTGGAGCAAGCCAGGAAAACCGCCCGTCGTATTGACCCATGCAATGTCCGGTTGAGATCGCACATGGCATGTCCGTTTGGCGGGCGATGGAGGAAAGGATCCCATGGTGGCAGGCAGCAGAAAAAAAGTCGGTGCGACGGGCTGTGGAAAAGACCCGAGGTGGAAAAGTCAAAAAGCCGACTTTCCCAATGTCGCCGTATGGGGACATTATCAATGTCGCGCGACACCAGAAAGCACCAGAAAGCAGGGCCGTTCTCTCACAGCTCGCTGACACCTGTCTTGTCAGTGCCTTGGCGGTGGTACTGAAGGCAGTACTGGTTGAGTACTATTCAAGTAGTACTGCCGCCTTGATTTCGAGCAGTACTGCACGGAGGAAGCGGGAAGTCCTGCCTGCAACTCTCTTTTGAACCTTGTCACCGCGATAACTTCGCCGTAGTTTACAGCGACCAGGCAGGCTATGTGGAGAACTATGTGGAGAACCATGTGAAACGAGTTCGCGTCCTCGTCGCAAATCGGCCCCGCCTGATGCGGGAACTTGTAGTGGCCACCATCGAAGATCAGCCAGACATCGAGATTGTTGGCGAGGTCACCGACGAAAGCGAACTTGCGGATGTAGTGGATCAAGTTCAGCCGGATGTCCTCATTCTCGCGCTGGACGAACCGGAAAAGCGCATGGGCCAGTGCGGATTCCTGCTGGGCCGCCATCCGCAGATGAAGATCGTTGCGTTGGCGCCGGAGCAGAACCGTGGAATTTTTTATTGGGCGATCGTCGACATTCGGATCAAGCCTCTGGAGTGCTCGGAGGCGGGAATCTTGAATGCGGTGCGAGAGCGGCCCGCTTTGGTCGGTTCCGCGTTGACCTAGGCAGCAAGGCACCAAGATTGCGGCAATATTGCCGCTATCTAATTGATTTATAATGACTTATCTTGCAGACGCTTATGTAAGCGAGCAGGCGAAGCTTTGTCGAGCCCCATGACATTCAGGATGTCCCCAACAACGGCAGTCGAACCGTTTCCGCAGGTCGTGGCGGCACAGTCCCCAGGGAGCTGGTATGCCCTCTATACCTGCCCACGCCACGAAAAGTGTGTGGCAGAACAAATCGAGTTACGCCAGATTTCCTGTTTCCTGCCGCTTTACCGGTCCATCCGTAAATGGAAAGATCGCCGCAAAGAACTGCAGCTGGCACTGTTTCCGGGATACGTCTTCGTTCGCATGGCGCTCGAGAACAGGTTGCAGGTACTGCAAGTGCCCGGCGCCGTCCGGTTTGTGGGATTCAACGGACACCCGGTCCCCTTGCCTGAAGAGGAAATTGAAGCCTTGCGCAGCCGCTTGACTGGCTCGCTGTGCGTGGAACCGCATCCTTATCTGCGGGTGGGACGACGTGTGCGCGTACACAGCGGACCCATGCAAGGACTGGAAGGTCTGATTGTACGCAGGAAGGACCGCTGCCGGTTGGTGTTCTCAGTCGATCTGATCCAGCGCTCGGTGGCGGTGGAAATCGACGAGGCGGATGTCGAATTGGCCGCCTGAGACGAACGGTTTGATCTGCCTCGCCGAAAGCTTGGAACCCGAAATCTTGAGTGCGCCGGAAACTACCATGCTGACCATGCCCAGAAAAGTTAAGAGGTCTTTCGAGAACGGAGCTTGCTGTCTGGCGGTACTCCTGCTTAGTACTCTGCTGTACGGTCAAACGAATGAAGGACAGCGCCCGCCGCGAGACGACGAGCGCCGAAATTCCACGGTTGAGGCGTCCGATCTTGCTAAGGATAACTTCAATCGCGTAGCGGCGTCGGCCGTTCAGATTAAGGAAGTTCTCGTGAAAGATGCGGGACTCCTGGTGGAATTGAAGCGCTGGATCGCGAAAGAGGCTACCGATAGCGGACAGGTTGTGGAAGACTCGAAGCTGATGGACGATGCAATATTCGACCGGCTCAACCGGGATGTAGCATTTCGAGCGGTGGCGACGCGCCTGCTGCAGCGCTACGGCTACTTGATGCCGTCCGCGAATCCAGATTCAAGTTTCGGCAAAGAGGAAGAGATTCTTCTGAAAGAGCGGGCCCGCCGATTGGTGCAGATTGAAGCGCAGGAAGATACAGAATCCCTGCAGCCTAAGAAGAACAACAACAATAATAATCAGGACGTGGAACGCACTGGGACCTGCGATCCACGACAAGATGAAAACTGCGATCGGCAAGGTGCAACGACGAGCAGGCGCTCGAACCGTCCAACGCAGAACGAAACTCCCCTCCCGGATGAAAATCCGGGGGACGGAGCCCCCTCGTACTCTCCGAATCCGAATGCGTCGCGAACTCTTCGGACTCAACTGAATCCAGATGAGCAGGACCCACTCCAGCGCGACCGCATGTCGTCGGCACAGATCGAATTAGCCTCCATTGCGCCGAAGTCCGGCTCGGAGCTATCTCCGTACGCATCCAATATTCCTTCGGTGCCTGGCGGATTGATGATGCCGCGGGATACGACGTCGGACACAGACAGGAACAGTACGCGAGAAGGCGCAGCCTCGCAGCCGACGCGCCCGAAGAGTCCTAAGCGTCAACCCTACGAAGAGGAAGATGTGAACCCGGTAAAGATGGTTCACCGGGCGAATCCGTATTCCGACATTCCCTCTCTGTACGATATGTACGTGCAGTCGGCCGCGTGGCAGCGTCCGGCCGAGCGGTTCGGCTCGGAAATATTCCGCAACACCATCAACCAGCCCGACGTGATTCCCATGGATCTGCCGGTGGGGCCTGACTATGTGGTGGGAACGGGCGATAGTTTGTCCATCGATCTGTGGGGCAGCGTTACCCAACGACTGGTGCGGCTGGTCGATCGGGAGGGGAGAATTGCGCTGCCGGAGACGGGTCCGGTGCTGGTAACGGGCAAGAGTCTCGGCGATGTGCAGTTGGAAGTTCAGCACGCGCTCAGGAGCGCATTCCGGGATGTGTCCGCCGATGTCTCGGTTTCGCGCCTGCGAACGGTGCGCGTCTACGTGGTAGGAGAGGTTGCGCAACCGGGCGCTTATGACATCAGCTCGCTTTCGACGCCACTCAATGCACTGTTTGCCGCCGGAGGCGTGACCGGCCGTGGATCTTTGCGTGCCCTCAAGCACTTTCGCGGGAAAGAACTCATCGAGCAGGTGGATGCTTACGATCTGCTTCTGCACGGCCTCCGCGGCGACTTGAAGCGACTGGAAAATGGCGACACGTTACTCGTGCCTCCCATTGGACCTCAAGCGACCGTAGATGGAATGGTGCGGCGCCCGGCAATCTATGAACTGCGGGATGAGACCTCGCTTGCCGAAGTTCTGGAACTGGCAGGCGGAATTCTGCCGGCTGCGGCGTTGCGCCATATCGAAGTGCAACGGCTCGAGGCCCACGAAAAGCGGACCATGCTGGCTCTGGATCTGACCGCTACTGCAGATGCTGATCAACTCGATAAGCAGCTGCAAGCTTTCAAGGTTCGCGATGGCGATCAAGTGCACATCTTTCCGATCGCCGCCTACAACGAAGATGCCATTTACCTTCAGGGACACGTGTTGCGTCCCGGCCGTTATTCCTATAAGCCAGGAATGAAGCTGACCGACCTGATCTCATCCTACGGAGATCTGCTGCCCGAACCAGCGGCTCATTACGCCGAGATCATCCGTCTGAACAAGCCGGACTTCCACCCCAGCGTGGAAAGCGTCGATCTCGCGGCTGCGCTAGCGGATCCCGCCTCGGCGCCAGTCTTAAAGCCTCTCGACACGGTGCGGATCTTCAGCCGGTTCGATTTTGAGCCCGCTCCGGATGTGTGGGTCGGCGGAGAAGTTCGGGCCCCCGGGAAATATCACACCTCGGGCCAGGCGCACTTGCGAGATGCCATCTACTTATCGGGCGGTCTGACGCCGGATGCATCGCTCGATTCAGCCCAGTTGTTTCGGACGGAGAGCGACGGAACCTTGAGGATTCTCAGCGTCGATTTGCGTCAGGCTCTGGATGGGAATCCAGTCGACAATCTTCTTCTGCAATCGCGCGACCGAGTACTGGTGCATCAGAACCAGGCACAAGTTGAAGCGCCGACCGTGTACATCAAGGGCGAAGTCGCGAAACCCGGACGGTATCCCCTACCCACCAACATGCACGTTGCCGACTTGGTACGAGTTGCGGGAGGACTCACGAGAGCTGCCTACCCGGATACAGCGGACTTGACCCGATTCGCCGCGAGCACGGCGCCTGGTCACTCGAGTGAGCGCCTCGAAGTCAAACTGGCGGCGGTGCTGTCCGGCGATTCGAGCGAGGATGTGCCGCTACGCAATGGGGACGTCCTGACCGTTCGACAGATCGCGCAATGGAACGATCTCGGCTCCTCGGTGGCAGTGCGCGGCGAGGTGCAACATCCCGCGAGCTACGGAATTGAGCCAGGCGAGCGGCTTAGCTCGGTGCTGAAGCGTTGTGGCGGCTTTACCCAACAGGCCTACCCCTACGGCGCGGTGTTGATCCGCCGCGAGGTTCGCGAGCTGGAAATGACCTCCCATCTCGAGTTGGTGAACCGCGTCAAGAGAGAAGAGGATTATTTGAAGACCTTGCCCGAGGCTGACACGGACCAGAAAAATGCGAAACTCACTGCGATCGCGCAGGTTCAAACCACGCTGCAACAGCTGGAAGCGACGCCGCCCATCGGACGAGTGGTGGTTCACCTCCCCTCGGACATGAAGAACTTGGACAAGTTGACGAATACCAATGCCGATGTCCAGCTCCGAGACGGAGACGAGCTCATCATTCCGAAGAAAGCCAACTACGTTCTGGTGAACGGACAGGTTTTCAATCCTACGGCGGTCAGCTATCTTCCCGGCAGGAGCGCGAAATGGTATTTGAGCCAGTCGGGAGGACTGACCCAGGTTGCGGACAAGAATGCAATGTTCGTGGTCCGAGCCGATGGATCGGTTCTGTCGGCGAAGAACAACTCCGGATTCTGGTCGGGTGACCCGATGAGCGCCGTGTTGAAGCCGGGGGATTCAATCGTCGTGCCGGAAAAAGCGCCTAAGGTCGGCACCCGCAATTGGACTGCGATTTTGCAGGCGGCGCAGGTCGCATCGTCGGTCGCTCTCACCGTTGCCTACATCCACCCGTAGAAGTGGGGGTTTAAACGTTGCGAGCGAAAACCCGACTTCTGACTGCACTCTTGAGTGCGGCTACGATTCTTTTCCTAATACCTGCAGCGTATTCCCAGGATTCCGGTAAAGATTCAGCGAACGATTCCGAACCAGCGGCGCCCAGTGCCGTCGGCGAAACGACAAAATCCACAATGGGATCCGCACCGCCCGACAGCAGTGCTTCCACCAGCGCGCCGCGAAGGTTTTTTGTGGGTCCGATCACCGACTTCGCGCAGGACCAGGAGCGTATCTGGACCAGTCCAGCACGCATTCGGTTGATCGACGCGAGATGGCTGGTGCCGTTGGCGGGAGTGACAGCTGGCCTTTTCGTGACCGATCAACAGTACAGCGCTTCGTTGTCGACGAATCCCAACACCATTAATCACTACAAGACGATCACGAACGTGGGAATTGCCAGTCTGGCCGGAGCCGGCGCAGGCATGTATCTGATGAGTTTTCCCGCCCATAACGAGCACTGGCGGGAAACCGGCTTCCTGGCGGGCGAGGCCGCCCTCGATGCCCTCATACCGATCGAGGTCATGAAGTATTCATTCGGGCGGGAACGCCCCTATCAGGGGAACGGGAGCGGCGCATTCTTCCAGGGCGGCACTTCGTTTCCATCGGAACATTCGGCTGCGGCATGGGCGATTGCAGGAGTGTTTGCGCACGAATACTCGGGAATATTCCCCAAGCTGGTGTCGTATGGCCTTGCATCGGCTGTCAGCTTTGCGCGAGTCCATGGCAAACAACATTTTCCTTCCGATGTGTTCGTCGGCAGCATGCTCGGATATCTTATCTCCCAGAGCGTTTACAGCCGGCGTCATGATCCTGAGCTGAGAGGAAGCGCCTGGGCGTCGCCGCGCGAATTTGTGGAAGAAGGGGAGAAGCTACATTCTCCGGCGCATATGGGATCACCCTATGTCCAGCTCGACAGCTGGATCTATCCGGCGCTGGAGCGACTCGCAGCCATGGGTTACGTAAAGACTGCAATCGTGGGACTTCGTCCATGGACGCGGTTGGAATGTGCCCGCCTGGTAATGGAAGCCTCGCAACTGCAGCCTGAGGAGGACGCGCCGTTGGAAGTACAGCAACTCTACATTGGGCTCTCTCTGGAATTCGCCAGCGAATTAGAGATAATGAGCGGCGAATCCAATTCTCGTGCGCAACTAGAATCCGTGTACCAGCGCTCCTTGGGAATCTCAGGGAAGCCACTGACCGACAACCAGCATTTCGGTCAGACCCTTCTCAACGACTACGGCAGACCCTTCGAGGAAGGCTTCAACACCGTTGCCGGCGCATCCGGTTGGGCTACAGCAGGTCCGTTCGTCATCTATTCTCGCGGCGAGTATCAGTACTCGCCGTCGTCCCCGGCCCTGCCCCAAAACGCGCTGGACTTCATCGCGTCTGTGGATGACCTGCCACCTAACCCTCCAGCTACGCCAACCCCAGCTAGCCGCAGCTTTAGGGTATTGGACGCCTACGTCGGAATGACGCTCGCCAACTGGCAACTATCGTTCGGAAGGCAGAGCCAGTGGTGGGGACCAAGCGAGGGTGGCGCGATGCTCTACACGAACAACGCCGAGCCGCTCAACAATATGTTCCGCATCGATCGCGTCCAGCCTTTTCAGTTACCCTGGCTATTCCGTTACTTGGGTGACATCCGCCTCCAGTTATTTCTGGGACAGTTTTCCGGACACAGGTTTCTCAACAATAACTTCGAAGGAGGGGGTGCCTTCGTCGGGCAGTACGGACAGTCGCTGCATCCACAGCCCACTCTGAGCGGTGGAAAGATCAGCCTTAAGCTGACTGAAAACTTCGAGTTCGGCATGACGAAGACGACGGTCTACGGAGGTCCCGGGAACCCAGTTACCTTGAAAACAATCTTCCAAAGCACCTTCGCGGTCCACGTCCACAACGCCCCTCTAGGCGATGGCCGCAGCGGTGCTGACTTCTCGTACCGCATACCCAAACTGCGCGATTGGGTGAGTTGCTATGGGGAAGCTATGAGTGAAGACCAGCCTTCCCCGATCCCGTACATGCGACAGTCGATCTTTCAGGGCGGGCTGTACTTCGCCAAGATCCCGAGGATTCCGAAGGTCGATTTGAGACTCGAGGGTGGGTCAACCAGCGCCGTCAATTATGACCTTGTGGACGCTGCGAATCCCGGTTATTTTTACTGGAACAATCAATACGTTGATGGATACACCAACGATGGCAGAACAATAGGTTCCTGGATAGGGCGGGCTGCACAAGGCGAATCCGTTCGGACCAACTATTGGCTTTCCGCGAAAAACAAGATTGGGCTGGAACTTCGACATCGTCAGATTGACCAGAAGTTTCTTCCCCAAGGCGGATCCCAGGATGACGTCGCGGTGAACGCAGTTTTTTTCACTAGATCGGGCTTTAGCTTTTCCAGTAACTTACAGTACGAGCGCTGGTTCATTCCCATGTTGGCGACGACCCCTCAATCCAACTTCGCAGCGTCCTTCCAGTTCGGCTTCTGGCCCCGAGTGCCCTCCCATTGAGGAGTATTGCGGGAGTCGTACCGATTAAACACGCTCCTCGGCTGGTCGCGCTTTGCCGTTTTGCTTTGGAAGACCAACGTGAGGTTTACCACACATGCAGCCCCCATCGGGGGGTTCAGCTCACGCACACACTCCGCAGGGGAGTACGCTAGAGGAAGCGATGACGCATCGAAGGGTCCCTGTTCTCGAGCCACAGTCTGAACCGGAGTTGCCCTCTGACGGCCACCGGCAACCGCAGCATGACGGATCAAGCGAGGCCTTTGCGAGACTGCAATTGCTGTGGGACAGCCGCCGCCTGCTCTTTCGCGTCGCGGCCCGGGGTTTCCTGGTGTTCACGATCATCGCATTTCTCATTCCCTCGAAGTACGACTCGGTCACTCAGCTTATGCCTCCCGACAGCGACACTTCCGGCACGGCTATGTTGGCGGCTATCGCCGGAAAAGGAGGAGACGCACTGAGTGGCTATGCGAGCAATCTTCTCGGCATAAAGAGCTCCGGGGCGCTCTTCGTCGGCATTCTTCGCAGCCGCACCGTGGAAGACTCACTCATCAATAAGTTTGATCTGCGCAAGGTCTATTGGGTGCGCCGCTGGGAAGACGCACGCAAGCAACTCGAGGAGCGGACATCCGTTGTGGAGGACCGCAAGAGCGGCATCATTACGATCTGGGTTCGTGACCGGAGCCCGCAGCGAGCGCAAGCCATGGCACAGGCCTACGTGGACCAACTGAACATCGCTGTCTCTGCACTCTCGACGTCCTCAGCACGGCGCGAACGCGAATTCCTGGAAACACGACTCACGGCGGTGAAGCTGGACTTGGACCAGGCGGCTCAGGACTTCAGCCAGTTTGCCAGCAAGAACACCGCCATCGATATAGCGGAGCAGGGCAAGGCCATGGTCGGTGCGGCTGCCCGGCTGCAAGGAGAGTTGATCGCCGCCGAGGCCCAGCGGCAAGGGCTCGAACAAATTTATACGGCCAACAATGCGCGCGTCCGTGCGGCGCAGGCCACGATTGACGAACTGCGGAAGCAGTTGAATAAACTCGGTGAGGCAGGCACGGGACCTGGCGCTCCGAGCGGCGAGGGGTCACTCTACCCCTCCATACGGCAACTGCCTCTTCTAGGCGTTACTTATTCTGACCTATATCGGCGCGTCAAGATCCAAGAGGCCGTATACGAGACCTTGACCAAGCAATACGAGTTGGCCAAGGTGGAAGAGGTCAAAGAAATCCCCACGGTCAGGGTACTGGATCCAGCCAACTATCCCGAAAGGAAGGCTACCCCGCCACGGACACTGATCGCTGGTTTCGGACTGTTGTTTTCTCTCGCACTCGCGTGTGCCTGGGTACTCGGAGTCGATTTCTGGGACAAGGTCGACCCGCAAGACTCGCGCAAGATCTTCGCCCATGAAATTTTCGGCGGCCTGAAGCGTGATGGCCATGCGGTCGGTTTCCGTGGAGCGCACCTTCTCCAGATTGTCAAAGCAAGATTGCGCTCCGAGAAGGGTCCTGCCTGAGCAGAATCAACAAAAGTCACTTTTGCAGCATGCGCATTCTCGAATGAAGCGAACGGCTCTCAACCTAGTCAGTGTCATCGGAGGCGAGACACTTCTTCGCGGCGCAAACTTTCTTGCTGTGGTCGTGATTGCACGACTTTATGGTGCGGGAGAACTCGGACTGTATGCAACCGCACTCGCCTACGCAACCGTGGCGGTCATGATTGCGGAGAACGGTCTCCAAATTTCCTCCATCACGGAAATCAAGCGCACTTCCGGAGACATTCATGGCCTGGTGTCCCAGCTTTGGACGCTGCGCATTTCCCTGTTTGCGGTGATGTCCGTGATCCTCGCTCTGATCGGCTGGTTCAGTCAATGGTCCAAAGAAGTCTGGACTATCGGGATCCTGGTTACGGCGCGAGTTCTTCTCTATTCATATTCCCAACTGCAGTTCTCGGTTTTGAAGAGCATAGACCGGATGCGAGTAATCGGGCCTATCCAGACTCTGAATTTTTTCATTCTCACTCTCGGGATCGCAGCCACCTATCATTATTCGTGGAACATCAAGGTACTCCTATGGGGCTTCATTGTTGCCCAAGTCACAGAAATCGTTCTTTCATTCCGAGTCTTGTGGCGTTGGGGACTTCGGCCCGCCAGATTTGTGATGCGAGAGTGTTGGAGCCTGCTGAAGCGTTCTACGCCGATCGGAATGACCTACGTGCTGGCAGGACTTATGATGCGTACTGACATCATCGTACTGTCCGCATTAGGCTCCCGTTCGGACGTCGGACATTTTGCGGCCGCTCACATGGGGGTGGTCCTCTTTTACTCCCTCTCGTGGTTGTTTGGCAGTGTCCTGTTAACGGATTTTACCCGGTTGGCGAGCGACCCATCGAAATTCGATGGGTATGCCGCTCGTTGGACAAAGATGCTGCTCTCGGCGGGCGGAGTTGGTGCTCTCGCTCTGTATTTTGTGGCTCCGCCGGCCGTTTTGTTCCTCTTTGGCAACGATTTCGCAATCACCGCTCGGCTGGCGTCGATAATGATATTGGCACTACCCCTAATCCTACTGAATGCCGTCTATTTGAGCCGGGCTATCGCTATCGGCGCTAAGTGGGTCTACCTCGGCGCTTACCTCGGAACTTCTGCTGTAGCTATCACATTAGATATCTTGCTAGCTCGGGCATACGGAGGCGTTGGTGTCGCGTTTGCTATCGTCGCGCGCGAGCTGCTGATATTCTTCATATTTCGGATCCAAGCCACAGTGTCAAGTCGCCGCAGCATGGTGATTGCGGAACTCTCGTACGCCTCCCAAGTAGAAGAGGCTATTGATGTTTAGTAACTTCCATTTGAGTGGAAGATGGCAGGGGAGAACACCTCGCCTTTGGCTTTGAATGTCTTCCCTGTGACGTCAGTCAGTCGCGCTGGAGAACCAGGAATGAAAATTGGAAAGGCTGCCGAAACTGCACTATTAGTCAGTCGAAATTTGCTTTTCGGTGCTAACGTCGCCTCGCTTTCGATGATCGGAAAGCCACGAGATTTATTTCGCTACGTCGGCGAAAGCCTCCTCCTCTGCCATTCGATGGCTTCGCGGCGAGGAGTACCCCAAAGAAACGTCTACGAAATACTTCGGCCGACTCGTACTAATGGATGCAACGGAACCGCCCAACAGATTGTGCTGGGAAATCTCGACGGCAAGGGCGCTTGGCTTCAGCCGGAAGCGGCCTACGCCATTGACATCGTTAGCCTCTGCCTCATTTGCAGGATTCTCCAACCGAAGACGGTATTTGAGATAGGTACTTTGACGGGATACACTTCTCTTCATTTCGCGTTGAACACCGACGACGATGCCCGTATTTTTAGCTTGGATCTTCCGAAAGACCCCTCTGTCCGGCCGAGATTGAAAACAGACTTCGCAGACGATATGGGAATAGGCCGCCACTCGGTTGCACAGGCATACTGTTTCGAGAACTCTCCCTGTGCCTCCAAGATAAGCTTGCTGTTCGGGGACAGCGCAACCTTCGATTTCTCCCCCTTCTACGGCAAGATGGATTTTTGCTTTATTGATGGGGCACACTCATACGGCTATGTTCGTTCCGACACGCTGAATGTCCTCAAGTGCTGCCGTCCGGGCAGTGTGATTGCTTGGCATGACTTCGGCCGGGCAGCTGTAAGCGGCGTAGCAAGGTGGGTCTGTGAATTTGCCCGCGACCACGAGGTCTATTCCGCACCCGGCGGCTCCTTAGCGTACATGGTTGTTCGCTAGCCAAGAGGAGACAAAGTGAGCAAGTGTTTCATCATCCTACTCGTCCTCAGTCTCACGGAGAACATCTTTCCGGCGTTCAACGTAGTTGCCATCATCGGGATGGTTCTTCTTTTCCTGGTTCATCATCAAACCCATATCGCTGGTCCGGATGACAGCCCGCAACGAGCGCGGCGGTTCACTATTTACGCCTATATTTACTGGATAACGAGTTACCTTCTGACTGGTGCCCCGATCGACAATTTCTTTTCTTATGACTTCCTCCGCTTTGACGGCGCATTGTTGATCGCATATCTTCCACTACTGTTCTTTGTAGACTATTCAGTTGGCGAAGACTTTATCCGACATACAGTGATGGTATTTCTGAGCGTGCTTTCTGTGATAGCGATCTTCGGAGCTGCCGAATTTGCTGACACGCTTGGTGTGCCCCTAGGGCTTTCCGCCCTGCCGGACGAACTGCAACTGGTCCACTTCGCTCCCAGCCCACCGCAGTATATCTTGCACGGTCTGTTTCGGGCTCACAACGCGGCTGGTGCCGCATACGCGCTTGCCTCCTGCATCGCTCTCGCGCTACTGCTTCATGAGAAGAAGACCAAGGTGTTGTCGGTTTCGACATTTTGGTTTGCTGCAATCTTCACAGGATTAGTTCTGTCCAAGTCGAGGACCGCCTATATCGCGTTTGTGCCCGTCAGTATTTTCATATTTGTAAAAGCCCGAAAGAACCTAACACGATCCCTCAAGATCGTGGCCTTAGTCATTCTTCCTCTTTCTGCTTTTCTTCTAATTCAACCGGAAGTGAGCCAGCGCGTAGAGGGAATCGCGGACACAGACGATCCCAACGTTTTTAACCGCTTCCTTGTGTTCAAGGACGCGCTGGACGATTTTTACATGAGCCCTCTCGTGGGCATCGGCTTTGGCCGTCATAATGACGACTCATTAAAGTTCTCAGGTATCCCTAACGTCGCGTACATCGCGACAGGTGGCGAGGTCATCGATAGCGATGAGCACGCGCACAACTCTTACTTGCACTTCTTGGCGGAGGGAGGCATCATCGGCCTCACACTGATGATGGGGATATGGGTGTCGGTATACCGCTGGGTCAAGAGACGTCGACTACAATTTCCAGAATTTACGTTCGGAAGAGCTTTTGCCACGGGAGTGCAGGCTTGTGTCATCCTCGAGTTACTTATTAGCTTCACGGAGCACTCGCTTGGTACTGGTGTGAGCGTCCTATGCACGCTTACCATGGTAGGACTCCTGCAAAACCTAGTGGCGGCCGAGGGACGAGTTAGTGTTCTCCTACCTGCTCGAATTCAACCTGCAACATAATCGCGATGATCGTTCCAAGTGATCCCTTATGACCAAGATGCCCGATCTGACAAAGGATAGACCGGACTTAAAGGTTGCCATTGTTCACTACTGGTTTGTTGGTCTAGGCGGTGGCGAAAAGGTCGTAGAGGCGTTGGCGGAGATGTTTCCCCAGGCACACCTGTTTTGCCTAGTGGCCGATACGGCCTCAATGACTCCGCGATTGCGAACACACAGGCTCACCACCTCCTTTCTCCAGCGGATCCCAGGGGCCCGGCGCTGGTACCGGCATTTCTTACCGTTACAACCATTCGCACTGGAACAACTCGATCTCAGTGGCTACGATCTGGTGATCAGTTTGGAATCGGGTCCAGCAAAAGGCGTGATTACTCATACTGAGACCTGTCACATCTGCTACTGCCTGTCTCCGATGCGTTACCTGTGGGACATGTATCCAGCATATCGGCGAGGCCTGGGACCGCTGGTGCGGGCGGTGTTTTCCTTGACGTCTCATTATCTGCGAATGTGGGATCTTGCCTCGGCCTCGCGAGTAGACTACTTCGGTGCGATATCGCAAACGGTCGCATCCCGGGTTCGAAAGCACTACCGCCGCGACTCGCAAGTCATCTATCCCCCGGTCAACGTCTCAAATGGCTATTTGGCGGAGAAGACTAGTGATTACTATCTCGTGGTGGGCCGCATGGTCGACTACAAACGTGTAGACCTTGCGATCATGGCGTGCAACAGACTCAAGCGGCGACTCCGCATTATCGGAAAGGGCGACCAGTGGGCGAGACTGCACGCTTTAGCTGGTCCCAGCATCGAGTTCCTGGGCCCTGCTGACGACAACACAGTCCGCGACAACTTCGCCAACTGCCGGGCGCTCCTTTTTCCGGGCGAAGAAGACTTTGGAATCGTTCCCGTCGAAGCACAATCGTTTGGCCGACCTGTTATCGCTTACGGTCGGGGAGGAGCACTCGAGACAGTGATTGGTCTTGGGGCGGATGACGGCGAAGGGCCAGAACTATCAACCGGCGTTTTCTTTGCTGAGCAAACCCCCGAATCTCTTGCAGACGCGATTGTTCGCTTTGAATCAGTCGAAGCGGAGTTCTCCCCCCAATTCATTCAACGCAGCGTCCAACGCTTTGATCTTCCTCGTTTCAAGTCGGAGATGTCTGACTTTATCGAAGAGCGGCTTTCGGACCACTTCGGTCCGCAAGCCGCTCTGGCCAATCACGACAGTGGTCGCACTATCCGCGCTGAACTGGCCGACCAACGAAGCGTTCGCTCCATTGTGGATGAATGATGGTCTTCGTCCGCAAAAGCCAACTTGTTTTGGAGATCTGATTGTGGGGATGACCTGATAGGAACATAGCAAGAGCTGAGACTGGGAAGATGTTAGCGTTTGCGTCCTGATACCGAAGTTGCTTTGGTATCTTTTAAGCCGACCGCAGTGCACGCTTACGGAGATAAGCCACATGCAAATCTTTATCGATTCAGCCAACGAAAAGGAAATACTCTACTTGCTCCGGCAAGGCATCGTCGATGGAGTCACGACCAACCCCACGATCATGCTGAAGGACGGAGTCCATGATATTGAAGCCGCAGCGAAGCGTCTGTGTAGTCTTCTTGGTGAGCGGCCTCTTAGCGTAGAGGTCACCTCAAATGACCACAAGCAGATGTTGGAACAAGCCCGAACGTTCGCGACTTGGGGAAGCAATATTGTCGTGAAGATTCCGGTCGTGAACGAATTCGGTGAGTCGAGTCTGGACGTTATTAACGAACTGACGGGTGAAGCCATCGCGGTCAACGCCACGGCCATTTTGTCGTTTAACCAAGCGGTCCTGGCCACCAAGGCCGGCGCAACCTACGTGAGCATATTTGCTGGTCGGATCGCTGATGAGGGAAACGACCCGACGGTAACGATTCGGAACGTGCGTAGCTGGCTTAACGAATGGGAGTACTCCGCCAAGATCATCGTCGGCAGCGTGCGAACCGCCATCGATATCCAGAATGCGGCTTTGGCCGGTGCGCACATAATAACGGTCCCACCACCCTTCTTCGCCAAGATGATCGACCACAAATACACGCGCGATACGGTCCGTCAATTCAACCGCGACGCAGAAAAAGCATTGGAGGAGATCGTGACGGCACGGGTGGCATCGATGCCCTCTGGAAACGGGAAGTAAAAACAAGGCAGACCTGCGAGGATAGGCGTAAATGGTCACATCAGAAACAGGGGTAGCCCAGTCCCAGGACGTTCTAGACGCACTGCGACTGATCTTGCCATCCCAACAGGAAACGGGCTTCGGGAAGCTTCTTAGCCAGCTATGGTTCAAGAGAGCCTTGTTTCTGGGTAGTGATGTTCTTGCCATATCGCTAGCCCATCACCTTGCCGAGTCCCTCACGGAGCGTTGGCTGGGAGTGTCGCCGGTCTACTTGGATCCACCTCGTTACTACGTTTTTTACGTATTATCTTTCCTCATTGTTCTCTACCTTTTTGGGGGCTACAGAGACCCCGACTCACGCCGCCCGGAAAGAGAACTCGAACTGGGCTTTAAAGGTATTTCCTTCTTTTTTGTGGTCTTGGCAGCGGCGAACTTCCTTGTACCTAAGCCTCAGAACTTGTCACCCTACCTCGTGGGTTGCTGGTACGGCAATGCCATTCTGTTTGTTTTGGGGGCTCGCTTCGGCCTGCGCGGACTCTATTACGCTCTATGGCGTCACGGCCTAGCGCGTGAAACTACACTGCTGGCAGGTCCCACCGACCGCGTCACCGACCTAATGCGCCACTTGTCGGTACAGAAACATTTGAGGTATAAGGTCCTTGGAGCTCTCCTGCAGTCGAGTGTGAACCCACCAGATCTCGAGAAAAAACATGGCGCGCCGCCAATTCTCGGATTGTTGGAAGACTGGGAGGAGATCGTCGACCGGTTGCCCGTTCGCTGGCTAATACTCAGCCTTTCCGCGAACGAATTGAGCCAGCACTCCCAGGCGCGCGAGATTGCTCGTCGTTGCCAGGAGAAAGGAATAGCAGTCCAGGTCGATTTTGGTTTATTGAGCTCTTGCGAGTTTCAGTATGAGCGTGACGAGTTCTCGGGTTGTTTTCGGTTCTCCTCTCCTGCACCCTGGTCGAGACCGCTGCAGATGGCAGGCAAAGCCGTAATGGACCGATTCATTGGTGCAATAGGCAGCGTTGTTGTCGTGGCGCTTACGCCCATTGTCGCGCTGCTGCTCAGACTGGAAGACCCCGGACCGATATTTTACCGTCGCGAATTTGTCGACCAGGACGGTACGATCCGCCATTATCTTAAGTTCCGCAGCATGGTGGAAGACGCAGACCTACAACTCCAGACCAACCACGTTCTTAGAAATCAATTCGAGCACAAGTATAAGCTGGAGCAAGACCCTCGTATCTTGCGTGTTGGCCGGATTATTCGTAAGTACAGTATTGATGAGTTCCCGCAATTCTTCAGCTTGCTAACAGGACGGCTAAGTTTTGTTGGACCTAGGGTGATTTCAAGCGAAGAAAGAAGCCGCTATGGTAGTCTGCTTCCCAGGCTGCTCTCCGTCAAGCCCGGACTCACTGGTTACTGGCAAGTAATGGGACGTCAGACGACTTCATATGACGAGCGTATTCAGATGGACATGTTCTACATTGAACATTGGTCGATCTGGTTAGACCTAGTGATCGCAGCCAAAACATTCTGGAAAGTTCTCTGGGCGGACGGAGCATACTAAGAAAAGGGGTCAAAGGAGCAATGAGAATTCTAGTTACTGGTGGCGCGGGATTTATAGCGTCTCACGTTTCTGACGCGTATATCAACCTTGGGCACGAAGTCGCCGTTCTAGACGACCTCTCTCGGGGACGCCGCCAGAACCTAAACTCTAAGGCACACTTTTACGAAGGGGACATTCGTGACCGTGTGTTCGTTCAACAGGTGTTCTCGGAGTTCAAGCCAGAGGTCGTGAACCATCACGCGGCCCAAATGGACGTTCGTCGTGGAGTACGCGAACCTATTTTTGATGTCCAAGTGAATATCCTCGGTTCCTTGAACTTGTTGGAAGGCGCAGTGGCCCATAAAGTTGCGCGCTTTATTTACATCTCAACTGCGGGTGCCGCCTACGGCGAACCAAAACAACTGCCAGTTCCCGAAGACTATCCCATCAACCCGATCACTCCTTACGGCATCAGCAAGCACACCGTCGAGCATTATCTTTTCACGTACCGTCATTTATACGGACTCAGTTACGCTGTCTTGCGCTATGGGAACGTATACGGACCCAGGCAGAGTTCCCAAGGCGAAGCCGGTGTTTTTGCGATCTTCAGTGAGCAGATTATGCACGGGACGCAACCCGTAATATACGGCGATGGAAGCAAGACGCGCGACTACATCTACATCGAAGATGTTGTCGCGGCCAATGTGGCCGTTCTCGATAAAGGCCAGGGGGAGATCTTCAACATAGCTAGCGGGCAACCAACTACAGACCATGAAGTATTCCGTTTGGTCGCCAATTTGCTTGGACAGCCGGGTCTGCTGCCGCGCTACACCTCCATACGTCCCGGTGAGATTCAGGACATCTACATCGATATAGGTAAAGCCCAGCGATCCCTCGGATGGTCGCCTACAATATCGATTACCGAAGGAGCTTCCCGGACTGTCGACTCTTTCCAGCAGGCTGCACAGTTGGTCACGCCCCGCTCCTGACCGACACGGGATCGTTGTCTACGAGAACACTAATGCAGCTTGCCAATCGCGTCTGCCTGATCACCGGTGCATCGGGTGTGATAGGGGGAGCGATCGCCCGGCGTTTCCAAGAGGAAGGCGCCTTTCTGGCGTTGACATACTGTTCCAGGAAACAGGGCAATGGAGAGACGGGAGCTGAGCCATATAACGAAAAAGTTTTCCAGATTTCGCTGGACATCCGGGTACGCGAGAACGTTGCAGAAGTAATAAAGCAGGTGACCGCGAGGTTTGGGACAATCGATGTGTTGGTAAATTGCACCGGAATTTTGGGTCCGATCGGTCCCACCTCATCGGTTGTGGAGGACGATTGGGTGCGTGCTGTAGAAACGAACCTTTTCGGCAGCTTCTACCTGACGCGCGCGGTCCTGCCGGTGATGCTGACCCAATCAATGGGGAAGATCATACACTTCTCCGGCGGAGGAGCGGCCTACGCTCGGCCCTATTACAGCGCATATAGCACGAGCAAAGCTGCGCTGGTCCGGTTTACTGAAAGTCTCGCTGAAGAATTGCGGGAGGCCCACATCGACATCAACACTATCGCCCCTGGCGCGGTTAACAGCCGGATGTGGGACCAAGTCCGCGCCCTGCAAGATCCCGATCCCAAGACCGCTGAAGAGATCCGAAAGATGGAGGAGACCGGCGGCGTCCCACCGGATCGGGCTGCGGATCTCGCGGTGTTTCTCGCTTCGGACCGATCCAACGGACTCACCGGACGGCTCATCAGCGCAGTGTGGGACGACTGGAGAGCTCTCGACCAGCGAATCCCTGAAGTCATGAACTCAGACGCTGGAACGCTGCGTCGAGTACCGTTAGGGTAGTCCGATGCTAGGCGTTGCGATAATCGGAGCTGGAAACATTGGTAAGTTGCGAGCCCAGATCATTCAACGCTCTCGCGATTCGCGGGTCCTAGTTGTGGCGGATCTGGATCAAGAGCGGGCGATGAGACTTGCGGCGCAGATCGGCGTTCGTGGCACCTCTGATTGGCGGACCGCCGTACGAGACCCCCAAGTGGACGCCGTTGTCGTATGCACACCCACGAAGTTTCATAGAGATGCAGCCACACAGGCACTGCAGGCTGGGAAACACGTGCTGTGCGAGAAACCCCTTGCGCGCTCCTTATCGGAAGCGGAAGATATTGTGAAAACTGCTGAAACACATGGGCGTGTATTGAAGACGGGCTTCAACTATCGCTATATGGACAATGTCCGCAAAGCGAAGGAGTTGATTCACGAAAATGCCCTCGGACCACTCTACTTCTTGCGCTGCCGTTATGGCCATGGCGGCCGCCCAGGATATGAGAAAGAATGGTGTACCGACCGGGACATATCGGGTGGCGGCGTGTTGTTAGAGCAAGGTATCCACATTCTCGACCTGGTGCGGCATCTCCTAGGTGAACCAGCACGGCTCACGGCTTCAACATCGCGTTTCTTTTGGAACTTCCCGGACGTTGAAGATAACTGCTTCCTCGAGATCCAAACAACTGAGTCACAAACTGCGCAGATCCATGTGAGTTGGACTCAATGGATCAACATCCTTTCATTGGAGATTTTTGGGCGTGATGGCTACCTGAACCTCAGCGGACGTGATGGGCACTATGGGCCACAGCGTCTTCTTTGGGGCAAGCGGCAGGCCAACCACGGCCGTCCCGCTGAAGAAGTCTTCGACTTCCCGCTCGAAAATGCTTCGTGGGAAAAGGAATGGGTAGGGTTCACAGATTCAATCAAGTCTGGGAGACAACCAATGGGGAATACGGCCGACAGCCTCCGGGCTCTGCAGTTGGTTGAAGCGGCTTATGAAAGCTCTCACCGTCAAGCGTGGGTTGAGGTTGCGCCGACAAACCTGTTGGGAAGGAATCCGCAATGATTATTACTAAAACACCCTTTCGAATCACCTTGGGCGGTGGGGGAACCGATCTGCCCTCCTTTTACACGGAGCACGGGGGTTTTATCCTCGGAGTCGCCATCGACAAGTACATGTACCTAAATGTGAATACGCCGATCCTTGATGACTTCATCCGCGTGCAGTACAGCAAGACCGAGATCGTGAGCCATGCAGATGAGGTCCAACACACGTTGGTCCGTGAAGCGCTGCGGTTCTTTCACATCGAGAACGGCATCGAGATCGTGTCGATGGCGGACATTCCGGCTGGAACGGGGCTTGGGTCTTCCAGTTGTTACCTCGTTGGACTGCTGAATGCGCTTCACACTCTGACGCGTACGCCGGTTGGCACGCAGGAACTGGCGGAGGAGGCGTGCAAGATTGAACTCGAGCGGTTGAAAAAGCCAATTGGCAAACAGGATCAGTACATGGCTGCGTTCGGTGGCCTTACCGCGCTGGAAATCTCAAGAGACGGCCACGTGAATCCGACGCGCCTCTGCTTGGGGGTTGAGTTACTCGAGGCCCTGGAAAGCAACACGCTTTTGTTTTACACGGGAAGTGCCAGAGACGCAGTCAGCATCCTGCAGCAGCAAGACCTTGCTACCAGGAACAAAACTAGAGCTGTTGTAGGCAGTTTGAAGGAAATCAAGGACATCGGGGTTGAAATCCAACACGCCATCGTGCGTGGGAATCTCAGCCGCTTCGGTGAACTGTTAGACATCCACTGGCAGACGAAAAAGAGACTCTCGGGAGGTATCAGCAACCCGCAAATCAATGAGTGGTACGAATTGGCCAAGCGCAACGGCGCTATCGGAGGGAAGATCTGCGGAGCGGGCGGAGGCGGATTCCTCATGCTCTACTGTGAACGCGACAAACCGCGTCTGCGAGAAACCATGCGAGGGGCGGGTCTTCGCGAATTGAATTTCCGCTTCGAATTCGAAGGCAGCAAGGTGGTCTTCGACATGGTCTCGCGTGATGGGCGCCTGGCTCATATCCATCGCCAGGAACGAAACGGCCATGCTCGCCTCGGGGTGACTGCTTTTGCACAAGGTTGAAGTCCGCTTTCCGAAATACGCAGAAGATTATCCAATGCAAATGCCGGCCAAACGTGCGGTTTTTCTGGATCGCGATGGCGTAATCAACCCTCTCATCTACCACAGGGATCCCTCTGTCATCGACTCGCCATTCACGGTGGACCAGTTCCACGTTCTTCCACATGTGCCGCGTGCCATTCGCCTGTTGAACGACCTTGGCTTACCCGTAGTAATCGTCTCCAACCAGCCGGGAATCGCAAAGGGACATTTTGGTCTCGCCACCTTGCGGCAATTTGACAAGAAACTAAAATCGGCACTCAAGCCCGTCGCAGCACGCATCGATGCGACCTACTATTGCCTTCACCATCCCGACGCAACTGTGAAGGCACTCCGCAAGCGATGTGCTTGCAGAAAACCAGGGATCGGTCTGTTCACGAAGGCCGCCCGCGAATTGGGCCTATCCCTGGCTGGCTCCTACATGGTTGGAGATGGCTTGACCGACATTGAAGCTGGAGCCCGCGCCGGCTGCCGTACTGTCTTCGTAGGTCGCTGGAAGTGCGAGCACTGCCAGTTCATTCAGCCCCGTAACCTACGTCCTGACTTCATTGCCCGGGATCTTTGGAAAGCAGCCCAACTCATTTGCTCTGATTTACGCACGCGCACAGGACGGATCGGATTTCCCGCCGATTGTCGCCAGAGAAAAGTTACCGCCTTTTAGAGACTCCGCGTGAGATGCTTCAGTGGAAGCAGCCTACCATGAGCCCCCAAACTATTCGCAAAGCTGTCATTCCTGCGGCGGGACTCGGCACCCGTCTTCTTCCAGCCACCAAAGTTGTTCCCAAAGAGATGATGCCGATTGGTGGCCGGCCTCTCATCCAGTTTGCTGTCGAAGAAGCAGCAGCCAGTGGCCTGGAGACAGTCGTTCTTGTCGTAAGCCCGAACAATAACCTGCTTGCTGAGTACTTTCACCGCGATCGTGATCTGGAAAACGCACTTCTTCAACGCGGAAGGAACGAGGACGCGGAACTCATCCGACGTCTTTCGCAGTTGGCTGAAGTGCGCACCGTATGTCAGCAAGCTCCTTTGGGGCTCGCGGATGCTATTTGCAGCTCGCGTCCTCTGATCCACGATGAACCGTTTGCTGTAATTCTTCCGGATGCCCTTATCGATTCTGCGGTACCTTGCACGCTGCAGTTAATGGAATGTTACGCGCAGCATCATGGTTGTGTCGTGGCCACTCGGAACGTCGATTCTTCCGAAGTAGACCGCTTTGGCATTCTTGATGTTTCTCCCATTCAGAATGGCGACATCGGCGGCCGCACGATGAAGGTGAATGCCCTTTTCGAACGTCCCCAGCCCGGTTCTGTGTCTTCGCGTCACGGCATCTTCGGACGTTACATCCTGGACCCTGAGATCTTTGGGGCCATCGAGCGTACGCTTCCTGGCCTGAATGGCGAGCTTCAGCTGACCGACTCCCTCAGTTTACACATGGCCAAGGCCGCAGTTTATGCCTACGAATTCGAAGGAACGCATTATGACGCCGGCAACAAGTTGGGCTTTGCTGAAGCAACTGTCGCATACGCACTGCAAGACCCGGAGATCGGTCCAATACTACGGAAACGCCTGGCTAACCGGGCATGCACTTTAGCTACGCCGGTCGTCTAGGTCGAAGAAATAGTCGAAGGAGAACAATGGACTACACCTTACAATACCTGGAAGACGCCGTTCAGATTTTGCGCAAGCTGGATCATGAGAGCATCGAGTCGATGGTTGAGCTTCTCTTCGACGCACGCCGACAAGGGGGACGCGTTTTCTTCCTAGGCGTCGGCGGAGGTGCCGGTCACGCCTCCCATGCCGTGAATGATTTCCGAAAGATCGCCGATATCGAGTGCTACGCCCCCACGGACAACGTCTCCGAGCTAACCGCGCGTATTAACGATGACGGCTGGGAAACGTCTTATAGAAATTGGCTGCGAGGCAGCCGTCTGCACGAGCGCGACGTGGTGTTTGTGTTTTCGGTAGGAGGGGGGGACGCTGCTCGCAACATCAGCGCCAACTTGGTTGCTGCACTCGATTACGCTAAGGGAGTTGGCGCCAGAATCTGCGGCATAGTCGGCCGCGATGGCGGATTTACAGCGCAGGTCTCGGATGCCTGCGTATTGGTACCCGTTATAAACCCAGACACAATTACGCCACATACAGAGTCTTTCCAAGCCCTGATCTGGCACTTGCTTGTTTCCCATCCGAAGTTGAAAGCAACCGAAATGAAATGGGAATCAGCAACAGCCGTCAACCCCTCAGAATCCGCGGCGTAGTCGGCCGCGATGACGGCTTTGCGGTGCAGGGTCTCACGTCAACCGGAGTCCGACCGTGTCCGCCGGCACCTCTACCGCTTCGCGATGCGCGCGCCCAAATTCATTGCACCACCGCAGGACTCGACTCGTCCGCAACCAGCGTTATCCTGATTTCAGCTAAAGCTTTAGCATCTCCAGAATGAAACTTAATTATTAGGGGGACTAAATGTTAAGCCATCTGCGTTGCCACAAACTGCTCGCCCTGCTTGGGTTGGCGGGAACCGTTTCGCTGTTCGCTGCCGGACAAACATCGGACATTCCGATGCGCGCTGGTGTTCCACCAACTCGGCTTGTTAGATTTGCCGGAACATTGAGCGAGCCCAATGGGCAGTCGCGTATCGGCGTTGTTGGCGTTATGTTCTCGATCTATGCCGAGCCCGCAGGTGGAGCACCCCTATGGCAGGAAACCCAGAATGTACAGCTCGATAAACGGGGGCATTATTCGGTACTCCTGGGGTCGGCGAACGGTCTGGGAATGCCCGTAGAACTCTTTACATCCGTTGAACCCCGCTGGCTCGGCGTGCAGGTGCTCTTGCCGGGAGAGGTGGAGAAGACCAGGGTATTGCTGGTGAGTGTGCCTTATGCCTTGGCGGCCGAGGATGCTCAGACCTTGGGCGGATTACCCGCCGCAGCATTCATGAAGACCGGTTCGGTCGCTCCCGATCAGGACGCACCTGCTTCCAACCTGGGGTCGACGAATGCAGCGGTGGGTGTTGTTGGCGCGTCCAGTGCGACAACAAGCGGCGGTTCAGCCAATGTGATTCCCAAGTTTTCGGCGGCTGGTTCTATCGTCGACTCGCAGATGCGCGATTCCAGCGGGGTGGTGAGATTGCAGAACTTGGAGCACTTCGTGTTTGCTGATCAGTTTGGCGGAGCTGACATAGGAGCCAAAATTAACTCAGCTATCGCTTCCCTAGGAAAAAGTGGTGGTACTGTCGTCATTCCTGCGGGCACATACAACGAAGTAAAAACGACCGTTGAAGTGCACTCGCCGAATATCTCAATCACAGGAGCCGGGTCCGCTGCCGTGCAGATCAACTACACGGGGAGCGGAGACTTCATGCGTGTAGAGATGGCACCCTTTGTGCTGACGCAGGCGGGAAAGATCGCTGGTTTTACTGTGAACGGAACTCGGTCGGGTATGTCGGGTATTCACATGGGGGACACCATTGGTGCGCAACTCGATGACATCGTAGTCAATGGGTTCAAGGGACCGTCGGGTGCTGGTATCTGGTTCGACAACGTAATAAAGTTCACGGAGAGGATTCAGGTTACTCGCGTCCAGGCGGGCTACAACACAAAGGGAGTTCGTTTTACCAATTCGAATGGGAACTCGTACAACCTTAGCTTCGGATATGAGCGCATTCTCGATCTCCGAATCAATGTCGGTGCCAATCAGATCGGCATTGCTGTTGACGGCGGAAACATATTTCATTCGGTACTAAATGCGACGATTAATGTCGATGATACAACGGGGATCGCCGTAGCTATCTGGGGACTTACCTGTACAGGCTGTAATGGGTCTGCCGTCGAGGATAATCTTTACACCTTAACCGGTGAATGTACAAAATGTAGCGGGCTCGGAACTTTTCTGTCCATGAAACCGACAACGAGCTTTACGGGGAGCGGCATCGTTCAGGCGTTCAGCATGCAGAACGCCATCGATCCGACAGCTACGGCTTATCTTTATATCCCATTTATAGGAGGACCACCATCCGGGCAGTTCACAACGCTACCAGCTTACCTCCGGGGCGTGCCTTTGGGGACAAACCCAAATGTTCCCGGAGCATGGCTGAATCCGAACTTCGGCCCTGCAAATAATTTCTTATCTGGGGTCGGGAACAACTTCTATTGGAATGGCTTTTCCTGGCAGCTTCCGGGAGACGGAGTAAACAACGGTGGGTCCGCCATTTTGGGAAGTAACGGGACTACCGACATTGGTTTCTACGTTATTCCAACAACCGGGGGGACGACGCAAACCGTGAACAGTTCGGATCTCCCGAAGTACCAGGTCGTGGACTTGAGCAGTAGCGGACTAAATATCCATGGCGATCTAAACGTGAGTGGGGCAATCTCCAAGGGCAGTGGATCGTTTAAAATCGATGACCCGCTTGATCCGGCGAACAAATACTTATCTCACTCCTTTGTCGAATCACCAGACATGATGGATGTCTATAATGGGAATGTGATTACCGACAAACACGGGTTCGCAACTGTGGTACTACCGGATTATTTTGAGGCGCTCAACCGGGACTTTCGCTATCAGGTGACCGTGATCGGGCGGTTCGCACAAGCATTTGTCGCCCGGGAGATTAAGAACAACGTTTTCACCATACAGACGAGTAAGCCAGCAGTAAAAGTTTCCTGGCAGGTTACAGGCGTTCGCCACGACGCATACGCCGATGCTCACCGAGTCCCGGTAGAGCAGGAAAAGCCTAGGGAAGAGCGCGGACATTACTTGCATCCGGAGCTGTTTGGCGCATCAGGGGTGGAGTCCTTAGGAGCTGCACTTCCCGCTCACACACCGTCGCCAGAGTTTCCCTAGCTGCACCGACGTCGCCTTCGCACCAAGTCCACTTGCTTCCTGAAGATTTGCCTGTCAATCCTGTCATGCGTGAGGTTTCCCGGTCAGTGCGTCGCTATCCTCTGCTACGTTGCGTTTGATCTTCGTCCGCCAGTAGTCCAGCAAGTCCTTGAGAGTGCTCTCCAACGGGATTTGTGGACTCCAGCCTGTGGCCTTTCTAATCTTTGCGGGATCTCCAACCACTTGTACAGGCTCACTTAACCGAAGTCGAGCTTGGTCGACCTCTATGTTAACAGTTGTGTTGCAATTCTTTTGCAGTTCTCTAGCGAGATCAGCCAACGGGACCGCCCGGCCAGAGCAGACATTGTAGATCTCTCCGACCTTGCCCTTTTCGAGTAGTGCGCAATAGGCGACGACCACGTCGCGAACGTCAGTGAAGTCGCGCGTGACATTAATGTTTCCGACTTTCAACACTGGGGAGATGAGACCTGCTTCCATTTCAGCTAGCTGTTTCGCGAAGGACGGCAGTACAAAGGTCGGAAGTTGACCCGGCCCGGTGTGGTTGAACGCTCGCGCGGTGATGATACCCCCGCTCGTAAGCTTCCGGTACTGCACCACCAACAATTCCGCCATAGCCTTCGTAGCTGCGTATGGATTGCTAGGGTCTAACAGACTGGTCTCTGTCAAAGCAGAGGCGGAGGGTGCATACACCTGCGAAGTGCTCACTTGTAGAATTCTTGGCGGGGACGATAAGCTCATCGCGGCTTCAAAAATGTTGCATGAACCAATCACATTGACGTCAAATGTACGCCGGGGATTGGTCCAGGAATCAGCAACCGTAGAAATGCCCGCGAGATGGTAGATCTGATTGGGGTTGGCCTCGCGCACAACTAGCCGGACGTCGTCCGGGTTGCGGATGTCCGCTTTGCAATAGTCCACTCCTGGTTCTTGCAAAGCGGCATCGCCGGAAGAAACCACGATTATTTTCGTATCCGAGGATTTCAGAAAACGAATGAGGTGGGATCCGACAAATCCAGTTCCGCCGGTGATGAGAATGCGCCGCACAGGGTCGTGTTAACCTGTTCGAAGAACTCGGGGAACCTCAGCCCCCGAAACATCTCTAGACAACATCCGAAGATCGCTGTCAACCATCATCTCGACTAGCTTTTCGAAAGTGACCTCTGGACGCCACCCGAAGCTGGTGCGAGCCTTTGTGCAGTCGCCACGGAGGTGGTGCACTTCGGCGGGCCTCAGCAGTTCCGGATCGATCTCGATATGGTTCTGATAGTCCAGGCCAACATGAGAAAACGCAAGGTCCAACAGATGCCTTACGCTGTGGGTCTGCCCAGTAGCTATAACGTAGTCATCAGGCTTCTCCTGTTGGAGCATCTGCCACATGGCGCGGACGTAATCTCCGGCAAAGCCCCAGTCGCGTTCTGCCTCTAGGTTCCCCATCTTGAGTTTCTGCTGAAGTCCAAGCTTGATCCGGGCGACGTTGTAACTTACGCGCCTGCTCACGAACTCCACTCCCCGGCGGGGCGACTCATGATTGAACAGAATCCCAGAACAAGCGTATAGGCCATAGCTCTCCCGCGCGTTGACTGTGATCCAGTGGCCGTAAAGCTTGGCAACTCCATATGGACTTCGCGGGTAGAATCGAGTCGCCTCGTTCTGGGGTGACTCTTGCACCATGCCAAACATCTCACTGGAAGATGCTTGATAGAACCGGATTGCGGGATTTACGACTCTAATGGCTTCGAGCAAACGCGTAACGCCCAGGGCGGTGAACTCGCCCGTCAAGACCGGTTGACTCCACGAGGTAGGCACAAACGACTGAGCGGCGAGATTGTAAATTTCGTCAGGCTCACTTTTCTGGATGGCAGTAATGAGAGAGCTCGGATCAAGGAGATCTCCAGGAACAAGCTCGATCTGATCTTGAAGATGAGCGATACGCTCGAAATTGATGGTGCTGCTGCGTCGAACCAGTCCATAGACGCGATAATTCTTCTCCAATAGGAATTCCGCAAGATACGAGCCGTCTTGCCCAGTAATTCCAGTTATGAGAACTTTGCGCGGCATGTCGCTGTAGCACCTCGAAAGCAAACCAGTTTAGCATATGCGGCACCTGCGCCGAAGCCAAGCCCGCGCAATAGGAACCGGCTCTCGTTGCATGCTCGTGCCCGCTCAGAACAGTAGACGAACCCTTCGCCTTCTGGGTGTCTTATGTGGTGGATGTTCCCCTCCGAACGATCTTCTGGCCAGGTTGCGCTTGCATCGCCAGCGCGATTGGCAGCAGGCAGCACTTATCCGCGCATGGGCCTAACCCAGTCACAACGAGTGGACTTCGGCAGGTGGCACCAAGGGACCGTCTTCAAGGAGCACGATACCCGCAGATTCGACCGAGGCTTAAGCCGTTTCCGACGCCAGGTGTGTCGTGTCCGATTGACTTTCGCCGGGACAGTCGGTATCGCGCACGCATCGGCCGTCACGTAGATCAAAGCCGTTTAGGCGGAGGGTTGAAGCGGTGAATCCGTCAAATCGTGACTGAGTCGGGATTCCATCGCACTGGGCTCCAATAAAACCGCTGATTTCACCAAGGAATTGTCTAAATATCAAGAAATTGCTATATTCTCGGACACTTTACGAGGTTTTTGAGAGAGCGGGGTTTCACCTTGAAAAACTCATGCGCCGTGTTGTGCCTGTCTGTTGTGATTATCCTCACTCTCGCGTCGCTTGGATGTGGGTCTGGTAACTTCACGCCGCCCCTTGCTGCCGTTGCTCCTACTTCGCACCCGCTGGTCGCAGAATACAGGCTTCAAGCTCAGCTAGGGGTATCTGCATGGGTTGAGTTTGGAACCGACACCAACTATGGTCGACAGACTTCGATCGTGACGAATTCGGGTACGACTCCTGGCCTCCACCCACTCAGTATTCTCGTAGCCGGCATGAAGCCGCAGACCACTTACCACATGCGTGCGCACGCCACCTGGGCGGTTGGATCATGGGTGGATCAGGACGAGACGTTCACGACTGGCGCGCTGCCCGCATCACTCACGCCGCCAGGCATCTCTGTCACTCGTCCGACCCCGAACCTTTCACCGGCAACGGGTGTGGAACTGTTGAGCCTGGTTGCGCCCGCAAACACAAATATGTTGCAATCCGTCGTTACCGACCTCCAGGGCAATATCATTTGGTATTACCCATTGGGCGGGTCGCCGGTGACAGCGAACCGTTCAACTCGACTGAGTCCGAGATCATCGAGGTAACCCAGACCGGCAGTCCGCAAACGGTGTGGCAGATGAATATTACGGGGGAAAATGCTTATCGGGGGTACCGCATACCGAGCCTATACCCAGGAGTCACATGGCAGCAATGAGATTCGGCCGCTGATTCGTGCCGGACTTTTGAACTCCAGGAAGAACCAGATTACCGATCGTCGGTTGGACTCTTGGGTCTGCTTTCTGGTCCCCGCCAGTGGACGTTTAAGAAACACGGAAACCCAATAAGAATGTTCCTCCGCCGCAGGCGCGGAGCGTATCATTCCCTCCTTCGGGGATGGCATGAGATAGTCGGTAAAAAGGGGTGCACTCCTTGCACTGTCTCAGTTGTAGCTCAAAGTGTAACGTTGTTTGCCTGGTCTGGTTGATTTAGAGTGTTGCAGCTGACGCGCAGATGCAACCGACATTTCTGCAGACATTATCGTTCCCGGGAGTACCCTCGCAATCGCCGATTTCAACGGTGACGGTTAGCTGGATACGATTGGCAGTACTGTTGTTCGGCAATGGCAATAGTACCTTCACTACCGGCCCGAGCTTAACCCTTCCCGGTCCCTTGATCGCTATCGCTGATTTCAACGGCGATGGAAAAGCTGACCTGCTTACGGGCGGTCCGCAGTCTTCGACGGCTTACGCCGTGCTTCTAGGGAACGGCGACGGAACCTTCCAGGCTGAGATTACAACCAACGTGGTACCGGCGGTCGTCGTAGCTGATGTAAATGGAGACGGCAAACCCGACATTTCGGTGCTGAGCCAGGCTGCACGCTGTTCGTGCTGTTGGGAAACGGTGACGGCACGTTCAAGCCTGCGAGCATGTTCGCTACAGTGTCCGGCGGCGCGCAGATCATACGAGTGACTCAATTGCGATGGAAAACTTGATGTCGTGATTCTCAGTAATGTTGTTTCCTTGATGCTGGGCAATGGCAACGGGACTTTCAATCCGCCAATAGGAAAAGCTCAACGGGGGTTTCTCAACTCCAGTCGTTCAGTAAAGAAAATCCAGTTTATGACGTCTCGGGAAGAATAGATTACTCACTTTCAAGAAGATCAGGGAAACACCAAATGAGAGTAGGATACCTAATGCTCTTTACCGTAGCGTTGGCTTGTCTCACTCAAGCCGCGAAAGCAATCGCTCAAGATTCAACAAGCCAATCTGTACCGATCTCCAAACCTGCGGATTTCAACAGAGAAATCTATTACAAAAACAAGCTCGAATTCTCCTTCGAATCAGGATGGCTTCCCATCAATATCCCTTTTGCCTTCGACTTTCTCTTAGGCGATGGGTATAACAAGACTCCGCTTAACTACACTCTCGTGCCCAACATTGCTTCCATCCGATGGCAATTGGACAGCGTACGAGGACCTTGGATTCTGCGAGGCAATTGGGATCTGTCATTCAGCGGGGCCATCGTTGCGATTCCCCGCGGCCCTGAAACCCACTATGCGGCTTACATCATGGGTATTCGGCGTAACTTTGTTCAGCCTCGCTGGAGAATTGCTCCCTACGTCGACGGACGTCTTGGCCTCGGCCTTATTAATGCTAAAGAACCCCTAGGGGTGCTATTTGCGCAAGGCGAGGACTTCACGTTTACTCTCAACCTAGGAAGTGGAATCCGATATAACCTCAATCCGCGATTTTCGATTTCAGCTGGCGTGAATTACATGCATATATCCAATCTTTATTTGTCCGAGCCGAAATATCCGAACTATGGCATTAATGTTTATGGGCCCATAGCTGGCATAGATATCCGCTTGGGCAGGTCCAACCACAGCGCCTCGCAGTAGAGCCGACCTCAAAGTCTGTGATTGCTCCATCGGTTCGAATAGAGGTATTTTCAGTTACCCCCCTTCGGTGCGTTATCCTCGGCTGATCGGAGAAGACTAAGTGTCTAACGCGAAATCAGGTTTCGTGCACCTCGATGCGATACCTTCAAGCAAATCCGCCCGATTGGGACTGGGTAGTGTGCTAGCCACGCTGCGGCTATGGGCTCTAACCGCAGCTGTGGCAGGATCGGCGACATTCGGCTGCGGCACGCCGCACGCGACTTTTGACATCGGGGTTCCCTCTAGTGGAATAGCAGGTTCACCCTTCACAGTTACGGTTACGGCGATGGTCGGCGAGAGCCGGGACACGGTTATCAACTGCTCCATACATTTCACCAGTTCTGACAGCGCCGCAGTCCTTCCGGCTGACTACCTTTTCACGGCGACTGATGCCGGTTCCCATACGTTCACCAGCGGCGTTACTTTGATGACTGCCGGTAACCAGAGCATAACAGCGACCGAGATCGGCGTACCCGGCCTAACCGGCACGGCGTATGTCACAGTCTCTGCCCCGACCGCCGCGCAACTGACGGCAAGCGAGCTGTCATTACCGAAAACCTCGTCTGCAGCGGTTCACCGTTTGCCGGAGTAGCTGAGCGAACTTTGAAGCTTTGAAGCAGCGGAGCAACGTGTTCTGGCTCGCAAAGCGGCGAGTGCAAAAAAG